>Ga0164307_10001275_pt1 | contig 11345 bp, 9 predicted proteins | sample Whisoiple_243_MG_FD_110214 | JGI IMG/M metagenome (GOLD analysis project Ga0164307, IMG submission 110214) | Soil microbial communities amended with fresh organic matter from upstate New York, USA - Whitman soil sample_243_MG | ecosystem: Environmental > Terrestrial > Soil > Unclassified >...
ACATGATCGAGGAGTACGCGCGCCACAACGGCCACGCCGACCTCGTACGGGAACGGATCGACGGCGCCACCGGCGAGTGACCGGAAGACCCGGCCGCTGCGAAGCGACCGGCCCGCTCAGTCCCCGGCCCCGCTCCCCCGCATGCGCTGCTCCATACGCCCGATGGCGGCCCGCACCCCGCCGCCGTAGCCGTCGTCGCCCAGTACGGCGACCGCGTCCCAGGCCCGGTCGAGGTGGATCCTGGCCGCCTCGAAGCGCTGCAGCTTCAGATAGCTGCCCGCCAGATGCAGATGGAGCGACGGGACGAGGGCCCGCACGGCGGTCACGTCCCGGTGCTCGTCGGTGTCCTCGTGAGCGGCGTCCTCCTGCTCGGCGTCCCGGTCCGTGGCCGTCGTCCCGGTCAGGCCCTCCGCGGCCGTCAGTGCCCGCAGGTCCCAGGCCAGCCCGTCACCGGGGTCGTCCTGGGTGCCCGCCATGTAGTGGGCTAGGGTGCAGCGGTGCAGGGCGTCACCGCTCTCACCGATCTCGGACCAGATGATCCCGAACCGCTTGCGGGCCTCCTCCCTGTCCCCCGCGTGGAGCAGCATGACCGCCTGGCCGATCCTGGTCATGACGACGTCCCCCGGCACTTCGCGCCGCTCCACCGCAGAAGTCTCCCCTGATCACCGCCGGCCTGTTCCGGTGGCTCAGACGCTAGCCGCAGCCACCGGCGATCCTGCTCAGGCGCGGGCCGCGGCCTTCGGACGGGTCACCGGAAGGCCCAGGTCCGGGATCCGCCAGTCGATGGGCTCGTGGCCCTGCGCGGCGACGGCCTCGTTGATCTGGGTGAAGGGCCGGGAGCCGAACCACTTCTTGGCGGAGAGCGGCGAGGGGTGCGCACCCTTGACGACCACGTGGCGGTCCTGGTCGATCAGCGGGATCTTCTTCTGGGCGTAGTTGCCCCAGAGGACGAACACGGCCGGGTCGGGCCGCTCGGCCACCGCACGGATCACCGCGTCGGTGACCTTCTCCCAGCCCTTGGCCTTGTGGGAGTTCGCCTCGCCGCCGCGGACCGTCAGCACCGCGTTGAGCAGCAGGACGCCCTGCTCGGCCCACGGCATCAGAAAGCCGTTGTCCGGGACGGGCAGGCCGAGCTCGTCGTTCATCTCCTTGTAGATGTTGCGGAGCGAGGGCGGTGTCCGGACGCCCGGCTGGACCGAGAAGCACAGGCCGTGCCCCTGGCCCTCGCCGTGATAGGGGTCCTGGCCGAGGATGAGCACCTTCACCCGGTCGTAGGGGGTGGCCTCCAGCGCGGCGAAGACCTGCTCACGCGGCGGATACACCGGCCCCCTGGCCCGCTCCTCCTCGACGAACTCCGTGAGCTCCTTGAAGTAGGGCTTCTGCAGCTCTTCGCCGAGGACGCCGCGCCAGGACTCGGGCAGCAGATCGGTGTCGGTCACGTCCACAACCTCCGGTAAGCAATCGGTTCTTGCTGACAGAACCTACCGGGGAGCACTGACAACCGGCCCGCCGAGCCCGTCGGCAGCGCTCCTACCAGCTGGTCTTGCGGTAGAGCTCCCACATCTGCATGACCGTCTGGGGGTCGAGGGCGCGCTCGCCGCCGCCGATGTCCTCGCCGGCCGCCACGTAGAGCTTGCCCTGCCACAGGGGCAGCAGCCGAACGTCCTTGACGAGGATGTCCTGGGCCCGCTTGAACTGGTCGGACACGGCACCGCGGTCGCTCTCCTTGCGGGAGGACGGCAGCAGCTCACGGGTGATCTCGTTACTCAGGTACGGAGTACCGGTGACGCTGTCCGGGCCGACGAACGGGGCGACGAAGTTGTCCGGGTCGGGGAAGTCGGGGAACCAGCCACGGCCGAAGACCGGATAGGCCCCCTTGTTGAAGCCTTCCTGGAAGGACTTCCACGGTGCGCTCCTCAGCGTGATCCGGAAGAGGCCGGACGCCTCGAGCTGGCGCTTCAGCTCGGCGAACTCGGTCGCGGTGGAGGATCCGTAGCGGTCGGTGGTGTACCAGAAGGTCATCTTGACCGGTGCGGTGATCCCCGCCTCGGAGAGCAGTTCCCTGGCCTCGGCGACGTCCGGGTCGCCGTAGGTGTCGAAGAAACTGGTGGCGTGTCCCGCGATGCCCTTCGGGACCATGGAGTAGAGCGGCTCGGCGGTGCCCCGGTAGACCTTGGCGACGAGCGCGTCGCGGTTCACCAGCTGTGCGACGGCCTGCCGGACGGCGAGCTTCCCGGCGGCAGGATCCTTGGGGTTGAAGACGAGGAAGCGGATGTCGGCGCCCACCGACTCGACGATCTGCAGACCGTTGTTGTCCTTCTTGTTGTCCTCGAGGCCGATGACCTCCTCGGCTGTCAGACCGCGGTAGGTGGCGTCGATCTCCTTGCTCTTCAACGCCTCCACCATGGGTTCCGAGTCGTCGAAGTAGCGGATCGTGACCGCGCTGTTCTTACGGTCGGCGAACCCCTTGTAGCCGGGGTTCTTGGTCAGCTCGGCCTGCTTGCCCTGTTCGTACGAGTCCAGGACGTACGGCCCCGAACCGGTGACCTTGCCGTCGTCGCGGATCCGGTCCGCCGGGTACTCGCCGGGAGGGACGATCGACATCGCGGGAGTGGCCAGGATGAAGGGGAAGGTGGCGTCCGCCTTGGCGAGGTGGAAGATGACCTCGTCGTCGCCCTTGGTCTCCACCCGGTCCAGAGATCCGAGGAGGCCGGCCGGGCCGCCCTTGACCTTGATCGTCTTGATCCGGTCGATGGAGTACTTCACGGTCTCGGCGTCGATCTTGTCGCCGTTGGAGAACTTCAGGCCCGGTCGGAGCGTGCACCGGTACGCCATGCTCGAGGAGTCGGTGAAGCCGCATTCCTCGGCAGCGTCGGGCTCGGGGCTGGTACTGCCGGTCGGGAAGCTCACCAGTGTCTGGAAGACGTTCCTCATCAACTCCCAGGAACCGTCCCAGGCCGCTGCCGGATCGAGGGTCGAGGGGGAGCTCGTCGTCCCGACCGATATCCGCTGTTCCGTCTCCGAACCGCTGTCGGGCAACAGACCGCAACCGGCCAGCAGAGTAAGGGAGGCAAGGGCTGCAGAGGCCTGCAGTCTGGACCGGTAGAACACGTGCACGCTCCTCGATCGGCCTTGGGGTCGGCAGACCATACCGCAAGGCCTCGCCAGGACAACCCGCAGGACTGGCGAGGCACTTGAGGCAATCGGGGCCAAACTGGCGCAGTCCCGGTCAGCCCACTCCGGCGTTGAGGAAGATGCCGCCGTCGACCACCAGTGTCTGGCCCGTGACCCAGTCGGACTGCTCCGAGGTGAGGAACGCCGCCGCACCGCCGATGTCCTGCGGGACACCGAGCCGGCCCAGCGGGTACGCCGCCGCCGCCTCGGCCTCACGGCCCTCGTACAGCGCCTCCGCGAACTTGGTCTTCACCACGGCCGGGGCGATCGCGTTGACCCGCACGACCGGCGCGAACTCGTGCGCCAGCTGGAGGGTCAGGTTGACCATGGCCGCCTTGCTCATGCCGTAGGCGCCGATGAACGGGGAGGCGGAGACCCCCGCGACCGAGGCGATGTTGACGATCGCCCCGCCGTTCTCCCTCTGCCAGGCCTTCCAGGTCTGCTGGGCGAACCCGAGCGCCGAGATCACGTTGGTCTCGTAGACCTTGCGGGCCACGTTGAGGTCCAGCTCGGCCATGGGCCCGAAGACGGGGTTCGTCCCCGCGTTGTTGACCAGGTAGTCGACCCTGCCGAAGGCCTCCATCGCGCGCTCGACGGCCGCGGCCTGGTGGGCCTCATCGTGCGCCTTGCCCGCGATGCCGACGGCCCGGTCGGCGCCGAGCCTCTCGACGGCCTCCTTCAGCGCGTCCTCGCCGCGCCCCGTGATGACCACACGGTCACCCCGGGCGACGAGCGCCTCGGCGATGCCGTAGCCGATGCCCCGGCTCGCGCCCGTGATGAGCGCGACCTTGCCGCTGTCCTGCACAGTCATGGTGTCCGTTGCCCTTCCGGGGTCAGTTGAGCGGTCCGCCGGCGACGTACATGACCTGTCCGGACACGAAGCCCGCGTCGTCGCCGGTGAAGAACGCGATGGCGTTGGCGATGTCCTCGGGGTGCCCCACACGCTGCACGGGGATCTGCGTGGCCGCGGCGGCCTGGAACTCCTCGAAGCCCATGCCGACCCGGGCCGCGGTCTGGGCGGTCATCTCGGTGACGATGAAGCCGGGGGCGACGGCGTTGGCGGTCACACCGAACTTGCCGAGTTCCTTGGCGAGCGTCTTGGTGAAGCCCTGGAGTCCGGCCTTGACCGCGGAGTAGTTCGCCTGGCCCCGGTTGCCCAGCGCCGAGGAGGAGGAGAGCGAGACGATGCGGCCGAACTTGGCCTCGACCATGTGCGACTGGACGGCCTTGGCCATCAGGAACGCGCCCTTGAGGTGGACGTTCATCACGAGGTCCCAGTCGGACTCGCTCATCTTGAAGAGCAGGTTGTCGCGGAGCACGCCCGCGTTGTTGACGAGGATCGTCGGTGCGCCGAGCTCGGCGGCCACCCGCGCCACGGCGGCCTCCACCTGGGCACTGTCCGACACATCGCAGCCGACGGCGAGGGCCTTGCCCCCGGCGGCGGTGATCTTCTCGACCGTGTCCTTGCACGCCGCCTCGTCGAGGTCGAGTACGGCGACGGCGCGGCCCTCGGCCGCCAGGCGTACGGCGGTGGCGGCGCCGATGCCCCGTGCCGCTCCCGTCACGATGGCGACGCGCTGCTCGGTGGTGGACATGCTTGGTTCTCCTCGCCCTTGGATCGCGGCTCAGCGGACGTCAGGAAGTTCCCGATAACTGAGCAACCGCTTAGTACCTTCAGCAGACGAGACGCTAGAAGCCCCGGCACCCGGTGTCAACGGCACACGGGGGCGCGGGCGCATGTCACACCGGACGGCGCCGTGGCCGCGTACGTCACGGACGGCGCCGCCGGTGCCGGAATCAGCGCACCAGCAGGTCGAGCAGACGCTCGATCTCGGCTTCCGGGTCCAGGGTGAGCCCGCTGTGCACGGTGCCCGGCTGGACGACCGTGGAGCGCGGAGCGATCAGCCAGCGGAAGCGTCGGCCGGGGTCGTCCCCGGCCGCCTGGCCCGCCGTGTCGCCGCCGCCGCAGACCCCCTCGACCGCGCGCAGGGCCGCCTGGACACCCACCACGTCGGCGTGCGGGTCCAGGGCCCTGAGCTTGCGCTCGTCCAGGTGGGTGCGCGCGGCGACGAAGGACTTCGCGCGGCAGTAGACCAATACGCCCGCGTTGAAGCACTCGCCGCGCTCGACCCGGGGCACGACGCGCAGGACCGCGTACTCGAAGACGTCGCGTGTACTCATCGGCCGCTGCCCTCGCCGTTCCGTCCGGTGTCCGCCCGCGCGGCACGGTCCTCGTCCGCGGGGTTCGGCCGCGGGGCAAGACGTTCCGCCAGCCAGCCGGGGGCCCGCGAGGGCTGCGTCTTCGTGGGCTCCCCGATGGAGATCCGCTCGTGGATGCTCCCGGCGCGCGCGAGCAGCGGCTCCACATAGGCCCGCCGCAACAGGTCCGTGGTCGCGAATCCAGGTTCTCCGGCGAGCCACTCGTCCGGTACCTCGGCGGCCACCTCGGTGAGCAGTTCCTCGGTGACCAGCGGCGCGAGCTCGGCGGCGGCCGCCTCGATGTCGGGACCGAACGGCGCGAGGACGTGGTCGGAGGCGTTGTACGGCTTCGCCGCGGAGGCCTGGGCACCTGGCCAGTTGTGGTGCCAGATCATGGTGGCCCCGTGGTCGATCAGCCAGAGATCGCCGTGCCAGACCAGCATGTTGGGGTTCCGCCACGAGCGGTCCACGTTGTTGATCAGTGCGTCGAACCAGACGATCTTCCCGGCCTCCGCCGGATCCACCTGGTAGGCCAGCGGATCGAAGCCCAGCGAGCCGGGCAGGTAGTCCATGCCGAGGTTCAGCCCGCCGCTGGCCTTGAGGAGCTCCTGGACCTCCTGGTCCGGTTCGGCGAGACCGATGACGGGGTCGAGCTGCATGGTCACCAGCTCCGGCACGCGCAGCCCGAGCCTCCTGCCGAGCTCGCCGCAGACGACCTCCGCGACCAGGGTCTTGCGCCCCTGCCCCGCCCCGGTGAACTTCATGACGTACGTGCCGAGGTCGTCGGCCTCGACGATCCCGGGGAGCGAGCCGCCTTCACGCAGGGGCGTGACATAGCGGGTCGCGACGACCTCTCTCAACACTTCTCCGGGCCACCCATCTCTTCGGCTGTGCGATCCATGGACTGCTTCACGGGTGCGATGACGGAAGCCGCCCGTGGGCCGCTCCTCGACACGAGGGTTCCCGGCCCGGGATCGGGTCCCGTGCACCGCTTCCCGGCGGTCCTGCGGCGGCAGCGTGCCGGACCGCACGCTCCGGCACGAAGAGAACAGAGTAACCGAGGGTGATCGCGGGCCGGGAGCGTCCGGCCGTTCAGGCCCGCGGCGTGGCAGGACGCCCTATGACGATCATGACGGCGTCGTCGTCGAGGTGTCCGCCGACATGGTCCAGCAGGTCGCGCCTGAAGCGGTCGAGGAAGAGGCCGGGATCCTTCTCGGTCCGGCCGGTGGCGCGCTCTGCGAGCGGGTGGAACACACCGCCGGCGTCGCGGGCCTCGGTGACCCCGTCCGTGTACAGCATCAGGAGGTCGCCCGGATCGAACCGGAAGCTGTTGACGTGGTAGCGGCGGTGCGCCAGATCGCCGAGGCCCAGCGGGGGTGCGGGGTGCAGGGCGTCCACCGTCGTCGGACGGCCGTCGCGCAGGACGACCGGTGGCGGGTGGCCGCAGGCGATCATCTCCACGCGGCCGTCCTCGTCGGCGATGTCGAGCACGGTGGCGGTGATGAAGGTTTCCCCGTAGCGGCCCGGCCCACCCGGCTCCGTGAGGCCCGAGCACACGCTCCGGTCGAGGTGGGCCACCAGTTCGCCCAGGCTCGCCCGGCGCCGGGCCGCGACGCGGAACGCTCCGAGCAGCGCGGCCGCGTCATGCACCGCGGCCATCCCCTTGCCCCGTACGTCACCGACGATCAGCCGGGTGCCGGAGGAGGTGCGCGCCGCGGCGTACAGGTCCCCGCCGATCTGGGCCTCGGCCTCCGCGGCGAGGTAGAGGGAGGCGACGCCCAGCGGGCCGAGCCGCTCGGGAAGCGGCGGCAGGACCACGCGTTGGGCGGCCTCGGACACGTAGCGGACCTGCGCGAGTTCCTTCGCGCGGCGCTCCCGCAGTACGCAGAAGATCACGAGGCTCGTGCCGACCAGTACCAGCGCGGCGATCTGCGCCTCGTGGCTGGCCGAGAGCAATTCGTCGGGATCACGCAGCACCCCGACGGCCGTCTGCCCGATCACCGCGAGGACGGCGACCAGACCCACGGTCCGGGGCCCGCCGAAGAGCGGGGTGATCGCCGGGGCCGCGACGAGCAGCGGTCCCGGATGGATGTCGGGCGGCACGAGGACGTCGACCACACACACCGCGAGGATCCACGCGATCGGAATGGCGACCATCGCCCGACCCGCTCGCGCCGGCAGACGAAGTCCTCCGGGGCGCTGCGACATGCTTCCTCTCCACACCGCCCGTACGCGGCCCGCATGCAGGGAAGGGACGATTGCCGCGACCGGGCGGCCCCTACACTGGGAACCTTCGGGCCCGACCGCACGGCCCACGCCGGACGGGAGAACGATGGTGGCAGCAGGGGGCTCCGACGATCCGCCCGCCGAGGTGCTGGCGGACGCGGCTGCGGCGTTCGGGCTGCTGGCCTCGCCACCGCGCCTGCACATCGTGTGGGCCCTCGCGGAGGGCGAGAGCGATGTGAGCGGCCTCGCCCAGCGGGTGGGTGGTGCTCTGCCCGCGGTGAGCCAGCATCTGACGAAGCTGAAGCTCGCCGGCCTCGTACGTTCCCGGCGGGAGGGACGGCGGCAGGTCTATTTCGTCGACGACGCGGACGTCGTGACTGTGGTGCGGCTGATGATCGGCCAGTTGACCGACCGGGCCGCGCACGCGTCGGCCCCCCGCCTCCGTGACCTCGGTGCCTGAGGCCGCAGCGGCCTGTGGCACCGATCCGGCCGGTCCCGGGGGGCGAGGGCCGGAGCAGCCGGCGGACACCGGCCTCCGGACGGGCGACGGACCACCGCCCTGGCACGGACTCACCTCGCTCCAGGTCCTGCGGCATCTGGACAGCGGGCCCCGCGGGCTCGTCGAGGCGGAGGCCGTGGAGCGGCTCGCCGGATCCGGCCCGAACACGGTGCCGTCCTGGAGCACGGCGTCCTGGCCCCGCCGGCTCGTGAGAAGTCTGCGGGATCCCTTCACCGCGGTGCTGCTGTGTCTCGGGCTGGTGTCGGCCGTCGTGGCGGCCTGGGGCACCGCGAGCGTGATCCTCTCCCTCGTGGTGGTGAGCTGCGTCCTGCGGGCGGGTGGGGAACGCCGGGCCGACCGGTCGGTGGCCGCGCTGCGGAAACTGGTGGCGACCACCGCGACCGTGCTCCGGCGGCCGGCGGAGGACGAGCCGCCCCGGTCGCGGGAGATCCCGGTCGACGAACTGGTGCCGGGCGACGTGATCCGTCTCGGCCCCGGCGACCTGGTCCCCGCCGATGTCCGGCTCCTGCGGGCGAGCGGCCTCACGGTGCACCAGGCACCGCTGACGGGCGAGTCGGCGCCGGTGGCCAAGCAGGCCGTCGACGCGCCGGAGCCCCGGGGCGGACTGTTCGACCGGCCCCAGTTGTGCTTCCAGGGCAGCAGCGTGGCCTCGGGCAGCGGCACCGCGGTCGTCGTCTCGACCGGGCCGCACACCCGCTTCGCAGCCACCCGTAGCGGCCCGGGACAGCGCGTGGCCAGCGCCTTCGACCGGTCGGTGCACGGGATCTCCTGGGTCCTCATCCGTTTCATGCTGCTGACCCCGCCCCTGGTGCTCATGGCCAACGCGGCCCTGCGCGGCAGGGGGTTCGAGACACTGCCGTTCGCGGTGGCGGTCGCCGTCGGACTCACCCCCGAGATGCTGCCGGTCATCGTCACCACCGCCCTGGCCCGTGGAGCCTCCCTCCTGGCCCGTGACCACAGAGTGATCGTCAAGCGGCTCCCCGCACTGCACGACCTCGGCGCGGTGGACGTCCTGTGCCTCGACAAGACGGGCACCCTCACCCAGGACCGGCCCGTCGTGCACCGCGCGCTGGACGCCCGGGGCGAGCAGGACCCCGAGGTTCTGCGCTGGGCCGGCGTCAATGCGTGGTGGACGCTCCACCTCGCCGACCTGCCGGTCCCGGACGCCCTGGACGAGGCGGTCCTGGACGCCGTCGAGGAGGACGAGGCACTGGAGTACGACGGAGTGGCGGCGCTGCCCTTCGACGCGGTACGACGCCTCTCCACCGCGGTCGTACGCCGTCCCGGCCGCCTCGGTCTCCACACGCTGGTCGTCAAGGGGTCACCGGAAGACGTCCTCGAGCGCTGCACCCTCACCGAGGGCGAACGGGCCCGCCTGCTCGCCCTGGCCGCCCGGGAGGCGGCGAGCGGCCTGAGGGTTCTCGCGGTCGCCACCTCGGAACGGCGGGCACGCGATCGCGCCTACACCCCGGTTGACGAGCGCGGCCTGACCCTCGTCGGCTTCGTCACCCTGCGCGACACGCTCGCCCCGACCGCGGCGGAGGCCCTGGAGGTCCTCGCCGACCGGGGCGTCACCGTCAAGATCCTCACGGGCGACCACCCGGGCACCGCGGCCCGCGCCTGCCGCGACCTCGGGCTGGACCCCGGCGTCGTCCTCACCGCCGACACCGTCGACGGCCTGACGGACGGCGAGCTCGCCGTGGCCGCCCGCAGCACCACCGTCTTCGCACGCTGCGCCCCCGAGCACAAGGCCCGGATCATCGCCGCGCTGCGCGCCGACGGACACACCACCGGGTTCCTGGGCGACGGCGTCAACGACCTGCCCGCACTCCACGCGGCCGATGTCGGCATCTGCCCGCGCGACGCCGTGGACGTGGCCCGTGAGAGCGCCGACGTGGTCCTGGCCGACAAGGACCTCACGGCCATCGCCCACGCCATCACCTCCGGCCGGCACAGCAGCGTCAACATCGCCACCTACCTGCGCATCACGCTCTCCTCGAACCTCGGCAACGTGATCGCGATGCTCGTGACCGGCCTGATGCTGCCCTTCCTCCCGATGCTGCCGGCGCAGATCCTGGTCCAGAACCTGTGCTTCGACGCCGCTCAGCTCGCGTTCGCCTTCGAACGGCTCCGTCCCGCGGCGCTCCGCGCGCCGACGGTGCTGCAGCCCCGCTACTTCCTGCGTTTCATCACCGGCTTCGGTCTGCTGGGAGCGGCCGCCGACCTGGCGACCTTCGGCGTCCTCGCCCTGGCCCTGCACGACGCGGCCGGCTCCGGCCAGGCCGCCTTCCACTCCGGATGGTTCACCGAGAACCTCCTCACCCAGGCCCTGGTGATGCTGCTGCTGCGCACGGGCCGCCGCGCCGCGGAGGGCGCCACCGCGAGTCCGGTCCGCTGGGCCGCCGCCGGCCTGGCCGTCATCGGCCTCCTGCTGCCGCTCTCGCCGCTCGGGCCACTGCTGGGCATGACGGCGCTGCCGGTCCTGTACTACCCGCTGCTCGCAGCGGTCCTCGCGCTGTACACGGTCGCCCTGGTGGCGGCCCGGTCGCGCTACGACAGGCCCGGCACCGAGCGGTAGGGGCCCGCGTGGTCCAGCTCGTCCGCCACCCTTCGGATCACCCGTACGACAGTGCGGCGCAGAGGTCCTCGTCCGCCGTGCGCGCCCCCTCGGCGACCTCCGCCGGCACCTCCGAGGGCGCCGGGGACGCCGTGGCGGAGTCCGCTCCGGAGGAGGTCCCCGGAGCCTGGTCCGCGTAGGACTGCCCGAGCACGACGTCCAGGCCGCCGCCGGTGGTGGAGCGGAGCTCCCCGGTGCCGAGGAGCCGGGCGAGTGTCCGCGCCTCCGCCTCCCGGCCTGGTCCGTACTCGATCACCGTGGTGCGGTGGTCCTGGCTGCTCGCCGTCGCCGTGCCGGTGACGGTGACACCCGACGCCTCCAGGACGGCGGCCGCACGGGCGGCGAGTCCGGTGACGCGGGTGCCGTTGCGGACGGTGGCGGAGATGTCCTCGGCCGGGGCCTCCTCGTCGGCGCTCTTCGAGGCGTCGGCACTCTTCGAAGCGTCCGTGTCCTTCGATGCGTCCGTGTCCTTGGACGCGCCCGTGTCCTTCCCGTCCGCGTCGCTCCCGCCGCCCGCGTCCTGGCCGTCGAGGGTGCGGTCCGCCTTCAGCGCCGCCCACAGCGCACCCGCGTCCGGCTCGACGATCGCGACGCGGGCGCCCTCGTACC
>Ga0164307_10001278_pt1 | contig 11330 bp, 10 predicted proteins | sample Whisoiple_243_MG_FD_110214 | JGI IMG/M metagenome (GOLD analysis project Ga0164307, IMG submission 110214) | Soil microbial communities amended with fresh organic matter from upstate New York, USA - Whitman soil sample_243_MG | ecosystem: Environmental > Terrestrial > Soil > Unclassified >...
CGGCCGGCAACCGGTCCCACCGTGACGTCGGTGCCGCGGACGGTGCTGGACTGCGCCTTCACGCTGCCGTTCCGCGATGCCGTCGACGTGGCCGACACCGCGCTGTCGACGGGGACAGTCACCGGGGAGGAGCTTGCCGCGCAGCTGGTTCGGCACACCAGGACCCCGGGGATCCGCAGGGCCGCTGCCGTTCTCGACGTGATCGGGGCCGGCTCGTGCTGACCGCGGATGCGCTACGGCTCGACCGTGATCCGTACCTGGGCGGGATCGTCGATCGGTGTCGTGGACACCCATTCGTGATCCGCCCACTGCCGATCCTGCACATCGACCTGCGAGATCTGCATGCCGGTGCCGTGGGCGACCGCCCACGCGGCGAGCGCCCGGCCGGCCGCCGCGGGACCGGTGTCGGGCAACGCGATGTCGACGGTGCCGGTGAGGCCGTCATCGGACACGGCAGCGACAGTGAGCCCGCCGAGCTCGGCCTGCGCGGCGGCGAGCACCTGGGTCAGCGCCGGTTCGGCCTCGTCGGTGCCGGCCGGGGCGGGCCGATTCGGGTGCGCAGCGGTGGGTTCGCGGGCCCCGGCGCCGCAGCCCAGGGCCACAACGTCAGCGCCCGAGAGTCCGGTGACCAGAGTGGTGGCCTGTGGCTCCCATTTCGCGTAGGCGTCAGGAAAACCGGAGTACTGCACGGCCTGTGCCGCATCGGTCAGCGACATGTCTTGCCAGTCGGGCACTTCCAACAACGCATCGTAGAACTTGTTGGACGCGTAGACCGGATCGATGATCTGCTCGGCGGTACCCCACCCCTGGGAGGGACGTTGCTGGAAGAGGCCGACGGAATCCCGGTCACCGTCCGGTCGGTTGCGCAGGCTCGACTCCTGGTAGGCCGTCGCCACCGCGATGATCCTGCCCTGCTCGGAGATTCCCCGGGAGAGGCCGACCGCATTGATCGTGGAGGCGTGCTGCAGCTGGACGACGGTGAGTTCGACGGTGGGCGACGACGACTGGCCGGTTGTTGTTCCCGGCACGGTGCACTCCGGTCCGGACAGGAACGCGGGCCGCCACAGCAACAGCCCAGCGGCAACCGCAGCCACCAGCACCACCACCAGACCCAGCACGGTGAGGCTGATCTTGACCGACTTGCGCACGCCAACGACGGTACTGTGCGCTTCGTGTCCGCCACCCACGAAACGACTGCGCACGCTCCGATCGTCCTCGACCTGCGGTCCGATCCGGCCGAGCTGACCGCGGCGCTGGTCGACATCGCCTCGGTGTCCGGATCCGAGGGGCCGATCGCCGACGCCGTCGAGGCGGCGCTACGGGAACTGCCGAACTATCAGGTGGAGCGGGTCGGGAATTCGGTCCTGGCCAGGACGAACCTCGGCCGCCCGACCAGGGTGCTGCTCGCCGGGCACATCGACACCGTGCCGATCGCCGACAACGTGCCCTCCCGGCGGGACGGGGACACCCTGCACGGCTGCGGCACCACCGACATGAAGTCCGGTGACGCGATGCTGTTGCACCTCGCCGCGACCATCGACAGTCCCAGTCGCGACCTGACTTTCGTGTTCTACGACTGCGAGGAGATCGAATACGAGCGCAACGGGCTCACCCGGCTCCAGGCCGAGTACCCGGAATGGCTGGCCGCCGACCTCGCGATCCTGGGCGAGCCGACCAACGGGCAGGTCGAGGCCGGATGTCAGGGCACTGCAGCGGTAGCCATCACCATTCGCGGCCGGCGTGCGCATTCCGCGAGAGGGTGGCTGGGCGACAACGCGATCCACCGCTCCGCCGCCATCCTGGATCGGCTCGCGGCGTTCGATGCACGGATCGTGGACATCGACGGCTGCGAGTACCACGAGGGGCTGAACGCGGTCGCCATCACCGGCGGGGTGGCCTCCAACGTCATTCCCGACGAGTGCGTGATCCGGGTGAACTTCCGCTTCGCTCCCGATCGCAGCCCGCAGAACGCCATCGCGGTGCTCCAGGAGTTGTTCTTCGACGTGGAGATGACGGTGCTCGACGTCGCGGCCGGTGCCCTGCCCGGGCTGTCGGCGCCCGCTGCCGCCGAGTTCGTGGTGGCCGCCGGCGGCACTGCAAAGGCGAAGTTCGGCTGGACCGATGTGTCGAGGTTCGCCGCATTGGGCATCCCCGCGGTGAACTACGGTCCCGGCGACCCTGCGCTGGCCCACACCAGGGAGGAATGGGTCTCGATGACCCAGATCCGGGAGATGACCGAGGTCTTGCGTAGTTTCCTGCGCTGACGGCTGCCGTTCATCAATCATCACCTCAGCGTCACTACTGTGACCGGTGTGACTGAATTCGAAGACCCACCGACCGCACTCCCTGACGGCCAGGTGTCGGAGCGATTCAAGGGACCTGTGCGGCTGCGTGGCGATCAACGCGACCAGACCTCCAGCACCACCGACCAACGGCTGCTCGACTCACGCGGTCCCAGCGACTGGGTGCACACCGACCCCTGGCGGGTACTGCGGATCCAGGCCGAGTTCGTCGAGGGCTTCGGTGCCCTGGCCGGCCTGCCGCGCGCCGTCACGGTGTTCGGCAGCGCCCGGACGAAGCCCGGCACCAAGTTCTACGAAAAGGCCGAGGAGATCGGTGCAGCGCTGGCCGAGGAGGGCTTCGCGGTGATCACCGGTGGTGGTCCCGGGATCATGGAGGCCGCCAACAAGGGTGCCAAGCAGGCCGGCGGGATGTCGGTCGGGCTGGGCATCGAGCTGCCGTTCGAGCAGGGGTTGAACAGGTACGTCGACCTGGGCATCAACTTCCGGTACTTCTTCGCGCGCAAGACGATGTTCGTCAAGTACTCCCAGGCCTACGTCTGCCTGCCCGGCGGCTTCGGCACCCTGGACGAACTGTTCGAGGCGTTGACCCTGGTGCAGACCAAGAAGGTGACCAAGTTCCCGGTGGTGCTGTTCGGGTCCGAGTACTGGGGCGGGCTGGCCGACTGGATCGAACAGACCGTCTGCGACGCCGGCAACATCTCGGCGCCCGATCTCAAGCTGCTGCACGTCACCGATGACGTCGACGACATGGTCCGGGTGGTGCACGACGCCTACGCCGCCTGGGAAGCCGCGCACTGATCGCCCGAGGTGATGTCACCGGCGGCCGCCCACACCCGCCCCGGTGGAAACAAAGTCGCTGCCGGACCGGCCGATGTTCCAGGTTGGCCGATCGGTCGGTGATCAGGGTCGGTGCCGTCGAAGTGAGTGACCCTCAGCCGCGGTCGACACTGTTGATCGGCACCGGCAGGGCCACTGATCCGGGCGTGGGAGGATGGCGCGCGTGTTGCGCTGGCTCACCGCAGGTGAATCTCATGGTCCCGCCCTGGTTGCCGTCCTCGAAGGACTGCCGGCAGGTGTGCCGGTGACCTCGTCCGACATCGCCACCCAGCTCGCCCGCCGCCGGCTCGGCTACGGCCGGGGAGCTCGGATGAAGTTCGAGCAGGACCAGGTCACGCTGCTCGGCGGCGTCCGGCACGGGGTGTCGATGGGCGGGCCGTTCGCCGTGCAGATCGGCAACACCGAATGGCCGAAGTGGGAGCAGATCATGGCTCCCGACCCGCCGGACGACGCCACCGCCGACGCCCTGAAGTCGATGGCCCGCAACGCCCCGCTGACCAGGCCCCGGCCGGGTCACGCCGACCTCGCCGGAATGCAGAAGTACGGCTTCGAAGACGCCCGCCCGGTGTTGGAGCGGGCCTCCGCCCGGGAGACGGCTGCCCGGGTCGCCCTCGGCACCGTCGCCCAGCAGTTCCTGCGTGCCGTCCTCGGTGCCGAGGTCGTCTCACACGTGGTGTCGATCGGTGAAGGTGACGCCGTCGACGGACCACTGCCGACCCCGGACGACCGGGACGCCATCGACGCCTCGCCGGTGCGCGCGCTGCACCCCGACTCGCAGGCCGCGATGATCGAGGAGATCGAGGCCGCGAAGGCCGACGGCGACACCCTCGGCGGCGTGGTCGAGGTGCTGGTCTACGGACTGCCGCCGGGACTCGGCTCGTTCGTGCACATGGATCGCAAACTCGATTCCCGGCTGGCCGCCGCGCTGATGGGCATCCAGGCGATCAAGGGCGTCGAGGTCGGCGACGGGTTCGCCACCGCCCGCAGGCGCGGCTCCAAGGCCCACGACGAGATCGACCCACGCCATCCGGGGGTCACCCGCCGGTCGAACCGGGCCGGCGGGATCGAAGGCGGGATGACCAACGGCGAGGTGCTGCGCGTCCGGGCCGCCATGAAGCCGATTTCCACCGTGCCGCGTGCGTTGGCCACCCTGGACATCGCCACCGGCGAGGAGGCGGTGGCGATCCACCAGCGCAGCGACGTCTGCGCGGTGCCGGCGGCCGGGGTGGTTGCCGAGGCCATGGTGGCCCTCGTCGTCGCCGACGCGGTGACCGAGAAGTTCGGCGGTGACTCGGTTCCCGAGGTTCGCCGGAACTTGCAGGCCTACCTGGCGACGCTGGCCGACACCTTGCCGATCGGTGCGGATCGGGTGACGCAGGACGACTCGTCGGTGCTCCCGACGGTGCAGGCTCGATGACCCCGGTGGTGGTGCTGGTCGGTCCACCGGGTTCGGGCAAGACCTCGGTGGGTGGGGCGCTGGCGAGGATCACCGGCCACCGGTTGCGAGACACCGACTCCGACATCGAGGCGACGGCCGGCCGGCCGATCCCGGACATCTTCGTCACCGACGGTGAGCCGGTCTTCCGGGCGATGGAGCGAACGGCGGTGGCGACCGCACTGGCCGAACACGACGGCATCCTGGCGCTCGGTGGTGGATCGATCCTCGCCGAAGAGACCAGGTCCGCCCTCGTCGGGCACTCCGTTGTCTTCCTCGGCCTGACCATGCCGACCGGGGTCAGGAGAACCGGGCTGGCCTCGAACCGCCCACTGCTCACCGGGGTGAACCCGCGGGCGACCTACAAGGCGATGCTCGCCGCCCGGCTGCCGCTCTACAACGAGGTGGCGACGATCGTGGTGCAGACCGATGAACTGTCCGTCGACGAGGTCGCCGCCGTGATCGTCGACAAGCTGGGCCTGACATGAGCAGTCACGACATCAGCATTCACGACACGGGCGCCGATCCCACCGCGGGTGGCGAGCCGACCGCGCCGGTGACGGTGCGGGTGGTCTCCGCCGCCCCGTACAACGTGGTGATCGGACGCGGGCTGCTCGACGAGCTGGTTGCCGCCGCCGTGGCCACCGGTGCCTCCCGGGCGGCACTGATCCACCCGCCGACGCTGGCGGCGACGGCCGAGGTGATCCGCGAAGCCGTCTCCGACGCCGGGATCGACGCCCAGCTGCTCCAGGTGCCGGACGCCGAGGAGGCCAAGAACCAGACGGTGCTCGGGTTCTGCTGGAACGTCTTCGGCCAGATCGGTCTCGATCGACGCGATGTGGTGATCGGTCTCGGCGGCGGCTCGGTGACCGACGTCGCGGGCTTCGCCGCCGCCACCTGGATGCGCGGCGTCAAGGTCATCCAGGTGCCGACCACACTGCTCGGGATGGTGGACGCGGCGGTCGGTGGCAAGACCGGGATCAACACCGAGGCCGGCAAGAACATGGTCGGCGCCTTCTACGAACCGGCCGCGGTGATCGCCGACCTGGCCACCCTGGAAACGCTGCCGTCGCACGAGCTCGTCGCCGGCATGGCCGAGGTGGTCAAGTGCGGGTTCATCGCCGACCCGGAGATCCTGACGATCATCGAGACCGACCCGGCCGCAGCGGTGGACCCGACCGGGCGGCAGCTGGCCGAGCTGGTCCGCAGGGCAGTCACCGTGAAGGCCGGTGTGGTGGCCGCCGACCTGAGGGAGTCGGACCTGCGGGAGATCCTGAACTACGGGCACACCATGGCCCACGCGATCGAGAAGCGGGAGCGGTACCGCTGGCGGCACGGCGCCGCGGTGTCCGTCGGCCTGGTCTTCGCCGCCGAGCTGGCGCGGGCGGCCAGCCGGCTCGACGACGAGACCGCCGACCGGCACCTGGCCGTGCTGCACACCCTGGGCCTGCCGACCACGTACGACCCCGACGCCCTGACCGAACTGGTGACCATCATGGGATCGGACAAGAAGACCCGGTCGGGCACGCTGCGGTTCGTCGTGCTGGACGCGTTGGCCCGGCCCGGTCGGCTGGTCGGGCCGGACCCGGTCCTGCTGGCCGCCGCCTATTCGGTGGTGGCGGGGCAGAAACCCCGGGTCCGGACCATCGACCTCTGACCGCATCGGCTGGTGCTCGAGCGGCTGGCCGAACGGGGGCTGCTCAGTAGCCGGTGAAGGCGTCCGTCCGGACCTTCTTCGCGTTCAGTGACCGCAGCGCCGCACTGATGTCGCTGACCATCGCCGGCGGGCCGGAGACATAAGCGTGCCGCTCGGCGACGTCCGGCACCCGGTCGGCCAGCACCTCCCGATCGAGCCGGCCGGTCAGCACCTCCCAGCCGTTCGGCAGGTTGCGCGGAGCCCGCGGTGCCACCAGCACCACCCGCAACCCCGACGCCGCCAGCACGTCGACGTACGGCACCTCTTCCGGATCGGAGATCGCGTAGACCAGCACGGCATCGCGCGGAGCTGGGCCGGTGATCGCGGCCAGGTGGGAGATGAAGGGGGTGATCCCGATCCCGCCGGCAACCATCAGCAGCGGCTCGGCCGGATCGCTGGGCAGCAGGAAGTCGCCGCCGACGGTGGTGGCCTGGACCCGGCTGCCCGGCGGGAGTTCGGCGAAGGTCCGCTTGAACGAACTCGAACCCTCGGACGGAATCTTGATCCCGAAGCTGACGGTGCCGGCCGCGCTGTCGGCTGCGGAGATGGAGAACACCCGACGGATGCCGCGGGAATCCGCGCGCCGGTGCGGCACCGTCACCTCCATGTACTGACCCGGCCGGAAGGTGACCGGTTCGTCGGAGGTGAAGACGAACTCCGCCGTCGTCGGCCCCAGCGGACGCTTCTCGCGCAGGGTGAGCCCGATGCCGCGCCGTTGGCCGAGCAGGAACGCCGCCACGTTGCCCAGGACCAGAGCGAGTTCCGGGGAAAGCACGAGAACGCCGCCCACCCCGACGGTCACCAGGTTCGGCAGCGCGAACAGCACCGCGACACCGGCGGCGACGGCCAACTGCTGGCGGAACAGCGGCGGCAGCGTCAACGGTTCGGTCAGCATGAAGCCGGCGAAGAACACCATCGGGGTCGAGACGAGGGCGTACTCGAGCGCAGCCGTGATGTCGTCACCGGCGCCCAGTCGGAAAGAGATGATCAAGCCCGCAGCGATCGCCAGGAAGAGGCCCACCATCGGGAGCCGGCGGGTGCGGTAGGCGACCAGGAAGCCGAGGACGGCGACCGCCGGCAGCATCCACGCGGTGGCGATCCACCACACCCCGCCGGTCAGACCCAACACCGTCACGAACACCACGCCGATTGCCGCCGGGTTGACGATGTGTCGACCACGGAACGCCAACAGGTACTTCGATGCGGACGCGAATCCAGCGGCCAGTGCCAGGGCGAGCAGTTCCAGCGGCTCGCTGCTCGGCCAGAGCAGGAAGAACAACAGCAACGCAGTGATGATGGTCGACTCGGAGTGCGGATGTACGGCGAACAACACTGCATACAACCGGTTCGACAGATAGGCGGCACCGAGCAGGACGAGCAGGCTGAGGGCGAGATCCTGTGGTGCGTAGGGCAGGGTGCCGACCGCCGAGAGGGCGAAGGCGAGCACCACCAGGGCCGCGAGCGCGAGCATGACGAGCCGGTACATCGTCACCCGACCCAGCTGGCGGTCGAACCGCTGCGGGATCGAGAGCGGTTGGCGGGCAGCAACTGTCGTATCGGTTGAACTCATCTGAACAACTCTCCTTCGAACTGGGGTGACCACTGGGCCGCGCCGGCGGAGGTCACGCGCGCCCAGCGGGCACCGAAGTCGGATTCGAGGGTGCCGCGGGCCGCGGGCTCGAGGAAGAACAGCGCGGTCGCGAGCCCGTCGGCGACCATCGCGGAGTGGGCGACGACCCAGGTCGCCACCACGTCGCCCACCGGGTCGCCCGACGCCGGATCGACGATGTGGTGAAGGGCCCGGTCGGGCGAGCCCCAGGCGCGCCGGTTCGCGGCCGAGGCCGCCAGGCAGGCGTTGCCCAGCGGCACGACCCCGATCACCTTGCTCGGGTCGGCCGGGTGCTCCATGCCGACTCGCAGGACGTCCGGTCCGCGATGCGCGAGATCCCCGCTGCCGTCGACCACGTATGTCGTGACGCCCATCGAGAGCAGCAGCTCGCCGATGATGTCGACCAGATAGCCCTTGCCGGCGGCGCCGACATCGAGAACGACGGGCCCGGCGGTGTCCAGGGTGTTGCCGTCCCACGTCATCACGGCGTCCCAGTCAGGCGTCGTCGGACGGCCGGGAAGCGCGCTCAGCCGGTACTCGGCGTCGTACCCCAGATGCTCGAGGGCCCCGCCGATCAGTGGGGTGACGGCTCCGCCGGTGAGCTCGTAGAGCCGCCGGTAGAACGCGAACAGCGGACCGGCATCGGGCGGAAAGGCGAAGCTGCCGGGCCCGGCAGCGACCTTGCTGACCAATGAGTCGCTGCGGAACCGGGACCAGGTGCGGTCGAACTCCTCGATCCGCTGATCAATCGCGGACCACTGGTCGGTCGTCAGCTGCAGGTCGGTGTCGATCTGCCAGTGGGTGCCGATCGCCTCGAACTCCAGGCGCCGCCGACTATGCGAGTGCATCGGACTTGATCGTCTCGACGGCGGCGTTGAAGCCACCCGAGGTCAGCGACGATCCCGCGACCTTGTCCAGCGACACGTCATCGATGTCCTTTCCGACGATCAGTGCCGCGAAGTTCTCCTCGAACTCACCCTGGTATTGGCTGGACGGTCCGCCGGTGGCCTCGCCCTCGGCGGTTGCTGCGGTGATCACGTCATCGGACAGGGTCAGGGAGATGCTGATCGTCTCGGTCCCGCCGGGGCTGGAGTAGCTGCCGGTGGCGGTGTAGGTGCCGTCCGCGTAGGTACCGGCGGCCGCTGCTGTGTTGGTCGGCTCGGCCGTGCTGCTCGACGCCGCGGCTTCGCTGCTGGTCGGAGCCGCGCTGCTGGTGCTCGCCGAAGCGCTACTGCTCGAGGTGCTCGTGGGGGCGGTGCTCGACGGTGCGCTGTTCGATGTTGCGGCCGAGTGGGCCGACGAGGTGGCTTCCTGTGCCGCCGCGTTGGTGCACGCGACGATGCCCGTGCTGGCGGCGCCGAGCAATGCCCAGCCCGCAATGGCGGCGAACAGCCTGCGCTGTCGTCGTTGGGATTTCTGCTGAATTCCGGTCATCGATGAGCTCCTGACGCTGGTCGGGGGATCGGCCGGGGTAGGTGCCGTCCTGAGATGCGCCTCGCTGCGCGAATATGTCGATGCAAAATGGGATCGACGAGCTTCGACAACGAAGCTACATGAACGTTTGAATATCAACCCGTGTGCCGACTGTTGGTCGGCTGTGCCCAACCTGTGAGCCACCCGATTCACGCCACCCACTGCACCGTGTGCAGGTCATTGAGCGTCATCGGGCGGCTGTCTGACTGCACGACGTTCAGTCGATGTGCCCCTGATCGACCGTCCAGGTCAACGACGACCGGACCGGGGTCGACGGTCCCGCCTACCATCTTGGTCGTGACGAACCCGAACCACGCCCAGCGTCGAGCACTCCTGCGAGCGGCGCTGGTCCGCTCCGGCGTCGATGCGCTGCTGATCACCGACCTGATCAATGTCCGCTATCTGACCGGCTTCACCGGCTCGAACGCGGCATTGCTGGTGGTCGACTCCGATGACGAGACCGGCCCGGCCGACACCGTCATCGGCACCGCTGGGGACGGACGGGAGGGCCCCGGTGACCCGCGGACGCTGTTCTGCACCGATGGCCGCTACACGACGCAGGCGGAGTCGGAGGTCCCCGACCTACCCAGACTGATCGCCCGGCCGTGTGATCTCGCGCTGGTCAGCCGCGCCCCTGAGGGCATCGTCGGGTTCGAGGCGAGGTCGGTCAGCGTCGCCGACCATGGCGCCCAGCTGGCCGCCGCGGCTGGGACGGGACGATCGATCGAGCTGAAGTCGACCACCGACCTGGTCGAGACCCTGCGGGCGGTCAAGGACGAGGGCGAGATCGAGGCGCTGCGCCATGCGTGTGCGGTCGCCGACCACGCGTTGGCCGAGCTGATCGCCGCCGACGGGATCCGGCCCGGCCGCACCGAACGGCAGGTCGGGCTCGACCTGGATCAGCGGATGCGCGAACTCGGTGCCGACGACCCGGCCTTCGAGACCATCGTCGCTGCAGGGCCGAACAGCGCCATCCCGCACCATCGGCCCACCTCCGCGGTGTTGGCGACCGGTGATTTCGTCAAGCTCGATTTCGGCGCGAGGGTGGACGGGTATCACTCGGATATGACAAGGACCCTGGTCCTCGGAGAGCCGGCCGACTGGCAACGGGAGATCTACGACCTGGTCCACGATGCGCAGCTGGCCGGCCGGTTGGCCTGCACCATCGGCGCGACCGGCGATGCGATCGACGCAGCGTCCCGCACCGTGATCGCCGAGGCCGGCTACGGCCCGCAGTTCGCCCATGGGCTCGGGCACGGCGTCGGCCTGCAGATCCACGAAGCACCGAGTTTGGCAAGGCAATCGCCAAGTATCATGGTTCCCGACATGTGCGTCACCGTCGAGCCAGGGGTGTACCTCCCAGGGCGAGGCGGTGTTCGCATCGAGGACAGCGGTGTGATCCGCGTGGACGGTTATCACGTCCTCACGCAGACCTCCAAAGAGCTCGTCGTGCTTGCTTGATTCCTTCGGGCGCGCACGTCGACCCAGCACCGACCGTCACGATCTCCCAGCCGGGCAGGCACGGCCTGCCAGGCGCACAGCGAAAGGCACACCGGACTCCACCATGGCCTCCACCAGCGACTTCAAGAACGGGCTCGTCCTCAACCTCGAGGGTCAGCTCTGGACCATCACCGAGTTCCAGCACGTCAAGCCGGGGAAGGGGCCGGCCTTCGTGCGCACCACGTTGAAGAACGTGATGACCGGCAAGGTGGTCGACAAGACGTTCAACGCCGGGGTGAAGGTGGAGACCGAGACCGTCGACAAGCGCGACATGACGTTCCTCTACAAGGACGGTGCCGACTTCGTCTTCATGGACGGCGACACCTTCGACCAGATCACCGTGCCGGCCGCGACCGTCGGCGATGTGGCGAACTTCCTGCTGGAGAACCAGGAAGCGATGGTGGCGCAGAACAACGGCGTCGTGCTGTTCGTCGAGCTCCCGGCGTCGGTCGAGCTGGTTGTCTCGCACACCGACCC
>Ga0164307_10001279_pt1 | contig 11323 bp, 13 predicted proteins | sample Whisoiple_243_MG_FD_110214 | JGI IMG/M metagenome (GOLD analysis project Ga0164307, IMG submission 110214) | Soil microbial communities amended with fresh organic matter from upstate New York, USA - Whitman soil sample_243_MG | ecosystem: Environmental > Terrestrial > Soil > Unclassified >...
CTGATGGTCGTTTCAACAGCCGCGCCGCACCCTGGTTCAGGTGAACGATCTGTAAATCGGAGAGCCGGCCGCTGGCGTCGCGGATTGCCGCCAGCGACAGCACGCCTTCGTCAGTAGCGGAAAAAATCGTATCCAGCAGATTATATTGCGTACCGCGCTCGTTGACATAGTTTCCGATCAGCGTGCCCCCCCAGCGAGACAAAGTCGGCAGCGCCAAAACGTCATAGGTCCGCACTATGCTATCGCGCACGCAATGCGCCGTTGCCAGATAAGGACGGCCGTTGACGAGCGCGCTGGCCGTGGCCGTGCCGAGCGCGGTCGCGCAATCCGGCGGCAGCGCGGTCAGGGGAATGTTCCAGCGCTCGTCGTCCAGCCATTTCTGGACGTAACGGCCGGTTCGCGACACCTCGAACGCCCCGTCGCTTTCCTTCATCAGGGCGATGTGATCCGCCAGGCGGCCCAGACTTCCCAACATCACGTCTTCATAGCGGGGCAGCCCTTCGCCGGGACACCGGGCGGCCTCCCATTTACGCTGCAGGATAGAAAGGTCATCGAATATCTTTGACTCGAATTCTGTGGTTACTTTTCTGGCGGCGGTCATGAGTCCCCATTCGCGCAAACGTGCGATCCCGCGACATCCAATGCAGAGCGACGGCTTAATGCGTTGTAAAAATCGGGCAGCGGTACCGGCAAAGCCGCCAATTATGACAGTTTAAAATCGTTCGATGGTTAGTGCGCGTTAGCAACTATGACAGTCGCCATCGGCCTTGGGTCGGCTAACGCGCGACGACCTCGACTTCGCCATCGACGCCGTTGACAACGTTGAAGGGTCGCTCGAACACCTTGCCTTCGTTCTTGGCGATGGCACGGTATTCGCCTTCGGCCAGGATCACCCGGGGGAACGCCCCGATCGATTCCTTGATGACGTCGCCGCCGGGCGTGATCACCGACCATGCGGTGTTCGCCAGCGCCTCGCCGCCCTGGCTGCTGACCAGCTTCAGCGTGATCACGGCGGCACGATGGGTGATGATCACATCGGTCAGCTTGCCGGCCTGCACGCGGATATCCGAACGCACGACCGAATTGGCGTCGCCATAATTGGAGACAATGTAGTAAGTCCCTTCCGGCACCAGCGCGACATCGCCCGGAGAAACACTCGGCAGCAACGGTAGCCGTTCGGTGGTTTCGAACTGGCTTCCCTTGTAAATCGCGAACGAAATCTGGTTGGTCGGAATTTTTGAAGTACCGACCCGGCCTTCGATGCGAAGGCCTCCGGCCGGCAGCACGAAGGATTCGCGCATGGTTTCGGATTTCAGGGTCACCGGCCGCACCGCGCTGACGAGGCCGAGCGCGACGTGGACCACGTAGCTGCCAGGCGGCAGCACGATGTTCGGCGTCGCGCCGTGATCCTCGCGGATCATCTTGAAGGTGCCGGCTTGGTCCGGCCGGTCGGCGAACACCCGCCAAACCAGCCCGCCGTTGATAACCGGCATGTCCTTGCCGTAGCGCGCCGTCAGCGACAGCACGGCCTGGCCTGCGGTCAATGCGCCCGGCGGCGGAACGACCGGTGAGACCGCGGCGACCGGTGGCTGGGTCACCGGTGCAGGCAGGGTCGGAATCGACGCCGGGCCGGACGACGGCGCCAAGCTCATCGCATCGCCTGAGGCGTCCGGCACCAGCGCCGGCGGCACCGGCGGCGGCCGATCGGTGAACATTTGGGCCGGCGCAGCGACCGGCATCGCTGAAACCAGTACCGCCAGAAGCGCAAACGCCATCATCAGGCGGCTCCGCCGCCCGGATCCATCGATGCCACTGCCCCCGGGATTCATGGGCATGCTTTTCAATGAAAACGCGGCAAATTCAAGCCTCCGGGTCGAACCAATCGCCGAACCTGGGGAAACCGGCCGCATCACTTTCGGCACCGGCGCGTCGCAGTGCAGTCACAATCCCTGCGTAGCCCGACGGGAAATCGCGGTATAAACCATACCTTAGCGAGGTTCTGGCAAGCCCGGACCAGAGCGATTAGGTTCGTGCGCCAGGGAGACAATAGGTGTTGGAGAATTTGCTCGGGCGCGGCCAAACCGGCCCTACCAAGGTCGGGCTCGGCACAGTGAGGCGGCCCGTGATTGGCCTTGCGCTCGGCGGCGGCGCTGCGCGCGGTTTTGCCCATATTGGCATCGTCAGGACGCTGGTTGCGCGCGGCATCGTGCCCAATGTCGTGGTCGGCACTTCGATCGGCGGCGTGGTCGGCGGAGCCTATGCGAGCGGGCATCTCGACACGCTGGAGGAATGGGCACGCAGCCTGCGTCCACGAAATATCCTTGGTTATCTCGACGTCCGCCTCAACGGTTCGGGTCTGATCGGCGGTGCCAAACTCGCGGCCCAGCTCGAGGATGCGATGGGTCTGAGCCTGATCGAGGAACTGCCGATCAAGTTTGCAACGGTTGCAACCGAGGTCCGCACCGGCCACGAAATCTGGCTGACCCACGGCCGAATAGTCGATGCGATGCGCGCCTCCTATGCGCTGCCCGGAATATTCTCGCCGGTCATGGTCGGCGACCGCTGGCTGGTCGACGGCGCGCTGGTCAATCCGGTCCCGGTATCGACCGCGCGGGCCTTGGGCGCAGAGATCGTGATTGCCGCCAATCTTTCGAGCGATGTGTTCGCCCATTCCACCACGATCTATGCCCACGGTCCATCGGCCGAGGTGACGGTCGCGGTGACGCCGAAAGCTGCCATCGAACCCGCGCCGCCGAAGCGCGGTCTTGGCCGGTTGTTCTCGCTCGAACGTAGCATGAAGCGCGAGTTTTTCGGCGGCGGCGGCCGGCCGGGCATCTCTAGCGTGATGGTTGATGCCTTCAATATCATGCAGGACCGCATTACCCGCGCGCGGCTGGCGGGCGATCCACCCGATCTCCTGATCTCGCCCCGCGTCGGACAAGTCGGCTGGTTCGACTTCCACCGCGCCGACGAGTTGATCGGGCATGGCGCGCGTGCTGCCGAGCGCGCGGTCGAGTCGATCCAGGAGGCAATCCAGATCCTCGCGCCGGGCGCGGGCGAGGCGAAGCCGCTTATCGACAAGACACCCTGAGCGCCGGCCTTATCGATCCGCTGATGTGTTTTGGGGTCACGCGGTCTTGATGTAGTCTCGTAGCGCTTCCTGTTCGGTCTCGTACTCTCCGACCCGCCATTTGACGACGTCGCCGATCGAGATCAGACCGATCACCCTGCCGTCCTCGACCACCGGCAGATGCCGGAACTTACCCGATGTCATGATCTCCATGATCGTGCTGACGGCATCCGATTGCTTGCAGCTCACGACCTTGCGCGTCATCACCGAGCTGACCGGCTCGTCCAGCACCGACGCGCCGCGCTCGCTGAGCCCGCGCACGACGTCGCGCTCCGACAGAATGCCTTCGATGCGGCCGTTGGTCATCACCAGCACGGAGCCGATCTTCTTCTCCGCCAAAATCGTGGCCGCAGCGGAAAGCTTTATGTCTGGTTCGACGATCTGGACGTGATGGCCCTTGGTATCGAGAATTGCGCGTACCGTCATTGTTGTCTCCCTGAAGCCGACCGCACTCTTCAATGAGCACGGTCTTATTTGCCTTAGAGGCTCAATTAACAGTTCACCGCCGTCTTCATTGCAGGCTCGTGCGGCAAACGCGTCCATCAAGCACGCTTACGGGCCCGATAGCCCTGCCTCGTCAGGTGCGATGATGAATGAATTCGCCTTGGCCCGCAAGCGATCTTCAGTCGTGCGGCATCGCGTCCGCAGCATGGGTGCTCTCGCGCGGAACGGGATCGAACAGCGAGAACAGCATCAGCCCGGCGAGAAAGCCGCCGATATGCGCCTGCCAGGCGACGCTGGCGCCGTCGACACCGATTGCGATCGAGCCCATGCCAAAGATGATATTGACGCCGAACCATATCGCGAGGAACGCGAGCACGCGGCCGTTGCGCAACGCGCGCGTCAGCGACAGCGCCGGCACCTTTGCCGCGGCGTCGGCGTCGCCACGGCTGAACGAGAGGAAGCTGCCCTGCACAAAAGCAAAGCGGATCGCGGCCGCCATGGCGCCGGACACCGAAGCCGAAGCGCCGATCATCGGCGCCACCGCGTGTTCGTGGGTGATGAAATGCGCAAGCGCACCGGTCGCCGCCGTCACCGCCATGAACAGGAAAAACCTGGTAGCGCTGAACCTGCGCGCCAGTGCGCTGCCGAATGGCAACAGCCACAGCACGTTGAAACCGATATGGCCGAGATTGGCGTGCAGCAGCGAGTAGGTGACGAACGTCCACACCTTGGCCCCTTCGCCGCCTGGAAAGGTGACGTCGAGCAGGGTCGAATCGTACCGTTTCGGGATGAAGCCGAACATCTCGATCACGAGGTCGTCGATGTCGAACGGCAGCATCATCCGCACCAGATGGATCACCGCCAGCAGCGCGATATAGACAATCAGCGCGCCCGGCAGCGTCAGGATCGGCTCGCGCGGAGCCTCCGGCGGTTGTTTCTGCGGGAGCTGAGATGCTGGCTGGGATCTCAAGGGTGTTGAAGACCTCTAGCGGGCTATTTATCGGAGCATTGCGCCCCAATAGGCGGCTTGCTGCTGCAACGCAAGTGCGCATCCGACGCCGCGACCACGAGTTTAGCGCATGTTCAACAAACAAAAAGGCAGGGCTCTGAGAAAGCCCTGCCTCATCTGTCCGATCTTGTCCGCCTCGGTTTATCGGGTGGCGTTGCCACCTCTCCGCGCGACGACCAGATTGTTTGAGCCAACCCTGTGTGTGCATCCCCAGCCGGTCCCTGGAGAAAACCAGCACGGGTGAATGCGAAACACCTTACTCCAAGGGCCCGCCTCGGCAACACCATCGTTAATTTAACGTTAACGCGAAGAACCCCCTGCGAAGCCGGCAGGGAACGACCTCTGGCATGGACGCTGCACCGTGCCTCCTGCAAAACGAACTCGGGACGGCGTGTGCGTGAAAGCGGGACGGATGTGTCTCGCCGGGCCACGCGCCGAGGCAGGGAAAGCGCATGAAACATCCGTCGAACCGGGAGTTTTTCGCCTATTGGGACGGCAAACGTGGGACTGAGCGCGCGCCGGATCGCAGCGACATCGAGCCTGGCGCGGTGCGCGAACTGCTCGGCGACATCTTCGTGCTGTCCTACGATGACGCCCGCTTTCCGTTCCGCGTGGCGGGTACGCGGGTCTGCGCCCTGCTCGGCCGCGACCTCAAGGACAAGAGTTTTTCCGCGCTGTTTGCGCCGGACGATCGCCGCCAGGTCGAGGATATCGTCGGTGTCGTCGCCGAGGAACTGCTTGGCATGGTCGCCGGCATCACTGCCACCGCGCAGGATGGCTCGCTTTCGCATCTGGAATTGCTGCTGCTGCCGTTCAACACCCGCGCCCACACCCCGATCAGCCTGACCGGATTGCTGGCGCCGTTCGGACGCGGCCATGGCGTGCTCTCCGATTTCAAGCTGACCTCGTGGCGCTACCTTGCCCATCCGCCGCAACGCTTTGTCCCCCGCGCCTTGAAAAAGCTCGCTATTGCGCGCGGGCTGATGGTGTATGAGGGATTGAGGTAACCGGCTTCACACCGCATTGATCTTCGTCATTCCGATGCGCTCTTGGCACAGGCCTGCTTCCCTGTGACAGCTTTCAGGGTCTAAGATTCCCGTATCTGACTGAGCGTCACCGTGGCTGCGGGCGGAGTTAGCTCGTTGGATTCCTGCCTCGCGCTTCGCGCGCCCCGAAATGACGGGAAACTGACATAAGCGCGGGCTCACGTCTCATCGTGTGTAGAAACAACGCCCATAAGGATTGCGTTCCATCTAGTGAATATGCGGCCACGATCGACGCTGAGCATTGGCATCACACGCGATGGCCTCCCTGATTCCAGAGTCGGAAACACGATCGGCAGAGGTTTTTAGCGCTTTCGTATCTGGCGTGGATCGCCGAGGCTCAATCAAATTTCTTGAGAATGTGAACTCGATTACAAGCGTGCCGACTATCAGGTGGCATGGTGCAGCTTTCCTGACCGAGAGTTTTAACCTAGGGAAATTGTTCTTAAACGGCCGCACTCATCGCGCTCACAGTCGCGTCACCAGCATTTTCAAGCCTGAGATTGCGCTATGCAGCCTGAACCGCATGATCCTGACGGCGATGATTTGTACGAGATCTGGCGGAGCGCGCAACATCGCCGCACCGAAGAGGTCTGGTTCTGGCTCATCAAACTCTTCAAAAAGCACCGAAGCTCAAAACACCGCCGCTTCGAATTCGTGATGCTACTGCGTGAGTCCCCTCCAGCTTCCGAAGAGAGCGCGATTGGCTCCTTGAAGGCTACTGACTGAAGGGAGAACAACGTGGGCAGTGAGCTGACTTTTGCAGTATTTGGATTAAGTGGAATTGCGGCAGGATTTCTTGCAGGGTTATTCGGCATCGGCGGTGGACTGATCCTGGTCCCGGTACTGGTTTACGCGTTCTCGACAACGGGAGCTGGCACCGAGCACGCAGTGGCGATGGCGCTTGGAACGTCGATGGCCGCGATCGTATTGTCGGCGGCCCAGAGCGCCTATGGCCACTACCGCCGAGGCAGCACCTGCACCGGAATGATCCGCCGTGCCACACCGGGGGTAGTCATCGGTGTCGTATTCGGCAGCACCGTTGCCGCCAAAGCGCCGCCAATTCCGCTGCTCGCTTTTGTAGCCTGCTTCCAGCTCTTCGCGGCGGCGTTGATGATGACCGATGTCTCGAAATGGGCCGCGCTGCAAATCGTGGCGCGGGGTAATCTCGCACTGAATGTATTCAGCCTGGCTTTCGGCGGCATCGCTGCGCTCGCGGGGATTGGAGGCGGAACGTTGTTCACGCCCTATTTCAAAGCTGCCGGCATGGAGCCGAAGCTCGCGATCGGTACGTCGGCCGTCATCGGACTGCCGGTGAGCCTGGCAGGCGCTGTTTCCTACGCGTGGGAAGGCCGCAACGTACCGCTCGGCCATTGGATGCTCGGCTACATCAATGTACCCGCGTTCATCGCTCTGGTTGCGGGAACCCTGCTGACGGTGCGCTTTGGGGTAGCGGTTGCGCATTGGTTGCCGGCGCGGGTCCTGGCGGGGTTATTTTCGTTGTTCCTGGTGCTGAATGGCGCGCACATGTTGTATTCGACGCTGAATTGAAAGCCGCCGGCCGAAAACCAGAACTGCCCGCGACGCCCGCGCAGTGAGCATCACCGTCGTGCCTGCAAGGAGCTTGCGACCAACGACGCTCCTCGCGGGAGAAGGCGTGGCGTAGTCTTCGGACGGATGGGCGCCTGAGTTTGCCCTGAGTTGGGCCAAAAGCCGTCGCGCAGTCGCAATGAAGAAGGTCCCGATGCCTTTGGGCGTAAGGACAAGCAACTCCTCATGGCGCCTCATACCCTTGCCGCCCTTTACCAGGCCAAGGTCCCTGATGACACAATAATGTCCGCTGCTCATTCGGGCGACGCGGCAGCCTTTGAACTTCAACATCCGACGAGGATGCACTGCGCCGCGATTCCGTCAATCCTCGCCGTTCATCAAATTTCGCTTCGATTCCTTATCCGCTGTCAAACAGCGAATCGAAAGCCGCGCAAATTACCGGCAATGATCAAGCGATAACCCCGCATTGCTTTCAACCACACCGCCAGCGTCTTGTGCGCCGACCGCACGGACGGCGTTTTCGCGCCGCGATATCGTCACCTTGTCGGCGAATTGCGGTCAAAGCGCCGCTTCAGGCTCAAACGGTCAGAGTATGCGTCAGGGGATGTATCGTGTCATATCAGATGATCGCGGAACGCGATGACGAAACGGTTTGGATCAAACGTGTTAGCTCCCTGATCGTGGTCGCCAACGCAAAGGTGTGGGCGAGCGAGGGGTGGCAAGTCGAGATTGTCGACGAAAGCGGGAAAATCTTCGAGCCGGACGACTTTGGTAGCTTGCTGGCGGCGGCGTGATCGCCGACTGCGTCGCGCATCTTCGACCCAACGCTGTGATCTTGTTGGAAAGTCGCAGAGGGCAAACCGTTTCGCGTTCGCGTCAGGCGGCTTTCATCAGCTTTTCGGCGATCCAGCGGAAGCTCCAGAGCAGGCACCAGCCTCTGCAGGCCGCCATGAAAAGCGCCGTCACGCCGAAGGTGATCACGACAGGGTTGGTCTCGACTTTGCTAGCGCCGACAGAACGCCGAGCAAAATGGAGCCGGCGTAAACCAGTAGCCGCAGGCCGACGCATTCAGTTGAGCCAGCCGGTTCTGGTTCTGTCGTTCTCCCGCTGCAACAGCGCGACTTGCTGCTTCAGCTCCTGCAATTCGCGTTCGGATTCTTCGCTCATGACTATGCCCTTTTGAACTGCCCGTATTGCGTGTCCGCAGGTCAAGCGGCCTTGCGCGACAGATAGATGCAGGCGCGCACCGCAGCCTGGCGGGTGCGGAAACTGGTGATGATCTTATGAAAGCCAAGGCGGTCAATCGCCACGACGGCGAAGGGTTGGACGCTGGCCTGGACGTTTGCGTTGGCAAACCGGTTATCGATAACCTTGTACGACATGGTGTCCTCCGACGGGTTTCGAATTCCATTTGAACGGCGCCATCGTCGTTCGCTGGTTTTGTCGCGCGGACTCCGTCGCAAGTGCGTGACCAACATCACAGGGTGTGCACCGGGCAGCAGGTTGAGTGATCCCTGAAGCCTCGGCCGAAGGCGAGGTTTGCCATTTTATATTAGATATCAATATGTTGCTAGTTCGCTTTGACCGGCAAATTTAGAGTGGGTCGGTCGGCAAGCCCGGCACGCGAGCGTGATGAAGGTCACTCCATTTGCCTGCGGTGTGCCGGAGCCAGCCGTTGCTCCCGCGCCTTGCCTCAACCACGACTTCAAACGGTCACGTTTGCGCCTTCAGCCGGGCGCGCGGCATTAACCCATCGTTAACCAGTGCCGTCCCATCTTTAACCATTCGAAAACCAATTTCCGAGTCGACCACCTATGAACGCCGTGACGCCCCCGACCCGCCAGCTGATTCGCATGCGAGGGCGGTCCTACGTCGCGTTTGTATTTTCTCCTGTGGTGCCGATCGCCGGCTGGCTCGAGGAGATCGACGCCACGCTGGGCCGCTCGCCAGGATTCTTTGTCGGCAAGCCAGTGGTGCTCGACTTGTCTGCGCTGCAACTCAGCCAATCCGGCATCGCGCATCTGATCTCGAGTCTCGAGCAACGCAACATTCGCATCCTCGGTCTCGAGGGCGTCGACGAGGAGCACGTCACCACGAGCATGCCGCCTTTGCTGACAGGCGGGCGCAACTGCATGCTGGCGCAGAACGATCCGAAAGAGATCCGGGACAAGGAACAGCCCAAGAGCAAGGCGAAACCAGCCTCGCTGTTGATCGAAAGCCCGGTACGCTCCGGCCAGTCGGTCGTGTTCACCGAAGGCGACATCACGGTCTTGGGCTCGGTCGGCTCCGGTGCGGAGATTGTCGCCGGCGGTTCGATCCACGTTTACGGAGCGCTTCGCGGCCGCGCCATGGCGGGGATCGAAGGCAATGCCTCCGCACGGATCTTTTGCCAGAAGATCGAAGCGGAGCTGCTCGCCATCGACGGCTTCTACCGGACTGCGGAAGACATCAGCGACAGCCTGCGCCATCGCCCGGCCCAGGCATGGCTGGCAGGCAACGTCATGCGAATTGAGCCGCTGAATTGAACAGACGAGGAGAGAAAAATGGCTAAGGTCCTGGTCGTGACATCAGGCAAAGGCGGCGTCGGGAAGACAACCTCCACCGCCGCTCTCGGTGCCGCGCTGGCGCAAATCGGACAACGCGTGGTCGTCATCGACTTCGACGTGGGCTTGCGCAACCTCGATCTGGTATTGGGCGCGGAACGGCGGGTGGTGTTCGACCTGATCAACGTCGTGCAGGGCGTCGCCAAGCTGCAGCAGGCGCTGATCAGCGACAAGCGGCTGGAGAATTTGTGGCTGCTGCCGGCTTCGCAAACCCGCGACAAGGACGCGCTGACCGACGAGGGCGTCTCCAGGATCATCGCCGAGCTGCGCACCAGGTTCGACTGGATCCTGTGCGACAGCCCGGCCGGCATTGAGCGCGGCGCGATGCTCGCGATGCGCTACGCCGACGAGGCCGTGATCGTCACCAATCCCGAAGTCTCCTCGGTGCGCGATTCCGACCGCATCATCGGCATGCTCGATTCCAAGACCGTGAAGGCCGAACGAGGCGAATTCGTCGAAAAGCATGTCCTGATCACGCGATACGACGCGGGGCGCGCCTCGCGCGGCGAAATGCTCGGAATCGAGGATATCCTTGAAATCCTGGCAACCCCCCTGCTCGGAATCATTCCGGAGAGCCAGGATGTGCTGCGCGCCTCCAATGTCGGATCTCCGGTGACCTTGCACAATGCCGACAGCGCACCGGCCCGCGCCTACATCGACGCCGTCAACCGCCTGATGGGCGAGACAATCGCCATGACCGTCCCGACGGAACGCAAGGGCTTCATGAGCCGCCTGCTGGGCCGGAGGGCCGCGTGATGAACCTGTTACGGCTCATCAATGGCCGCAAGGCCACCGCGCCGGTCGCTCGCGAGCGATTGCAGATCCTGCTGGCGCACGAACGCGGACTGCGCGGCCAGTCAGACCTGTTGGAGCTGCTGCGCGCGGAAATCCTCGCCGCGGTCCAGCGCCATGTCGACATCGACCAGGACAAGATCGTGATCCGGATGGAGCGAGGTCCCCAGGTCTCGACGCTGGAAGTCGACATCGAAGTGCCGAACGGCGCGCACAAATCGCTCGCCGCGGTCGGTTAGCACGCAGCGTGTAATGGCACGTCACTCCAACCTTCTCTCCGCAGACGCGCGAGGCCAGGGAAAAGAGGCTATTCCACCAGCTCCGGCCACGGCACGATGGTCGACTTCACCGTCTTCATCGCCATGGCGTCGGCCACCGCGCGGGCAACGCCGTCTTCGGTGAACGGGTAGATCGTCTGCATCTCCAGCCACGGATATTTGTTGCGGGTACGATAGAGCATGTCGACGCCGAGCGGCAGATCGTTGCCGGTAAAGCCCCAGGATCCCAGTACGTTGAGGTCTTTGGTGCAGATGCGGTGCCATGAGGTGTCGATCGATCCGGCGTCGGTGAACTGGCCCATCTCGACATAGGTGCCACCGTCACGCAGCATCTCGATGCCTTCGGGACCGGCGCTCGGATGCCCCGAGCAATCCATCACCAGATCGGCGCCGAAGCCGCCGGCGATGTCGCGCACCGTCTTGATGCGCGCGTCCGGCGTCGTCACTTGCTCAATATCGACAGTGGCTTCGGC
>Ga0164307_10001285_pt1 | contig 11298 bp, 9 predicted proteins | sample Whisoiple_243_MG_FD_110214 | JGI IMG/M metagenome (GOLD analysis project Ga0164307, IMG submission 110214) | Soil microbial communities amended with fresh organic matter from upstate New York, USA - Whitman soil sample_243_MG | ecosystem: Environmental > Terrestrial > Soil > Unclassified >...
GGCAGCCACCTGGTCGATCAGATGCTATGGCTGCTCGGCCCTGCGCATCGGGTCTACGCCAATCTGGAATGGATCGATCTTCCCGCCGGCACCACCGACGCCGGGTTCACCATCACCATCACCCACACCAGCGGCGTCCGATCACATCTCAGTTCCACCAAGCTGAACCACATCGACCAACGCGAGCTACGGGCCTACGGCCGCAAAGGCAGCTACGTCGCCGACGGCACAGACGTGCAGGCCCAGGCGATCTTCGCCGGTCAACGACCCGTCGATCTCGGCGATGGCTGGGGATATGAGGCCGAATCCCGGTGGGGCACCGTGAACACCGCCGACGGCAGCCACCCGGTGCCCTCCGAGCGAGGTGCCTATCAGGACTACTACACGCAATTCGCCGCCGCCGTCGCCGGAACCGCCCCGTTCCCCGTCCCCGCCGGCGAGGCCATCCACACCCTCGAAGTCCTGGACGCCGCACGGCTCAGCGCCACCGAACATCGAGTCGTCAGCCTCGACGAGAACCACCCGGGCGAACAGAAAAATCCCTGACAGCGTTTCGCACGGCAGAATCAGGATCGCACCGCAGCAACGGCTTCGTCGTACAGCGCGGCCAGATCTGTTGCACCGTTGGAGGCGATCCCATGCCTCGGATGGCGGCATCGAGGCACGCCAAGGCCGACGCGACGATGGCAGATGCCCGAAGGTTCGCCGTACCGGGCTCGTCGGCCAGCCGCGCGGCGATCAGCGGTACCAGCAACTCCTGCCACCGAAGTCGCTTTTCCAACAGACGAGCACGCAGGGACGGAGTCTCCGACAGCATCTTTCCGAGCGGGAGCGGCGGGATACACCGACGGCGGTGACGATCTGGTCGATTGTGCAGGGTCGAGCCTGATGACACCGCTCAGGGCACGGCGGCCGCGACCTGCTCCACCGCCGCGACCACGGTCGCCAGCGGCGCCGTGGTGACGATCTCGTGGTCGGCGCCGGCGCGTAGCAGAGGCTCGAACGCGGTCAGGTCTGCAGCGATTCTGGCCCGATCCTCGGCGGTGGATCCGAACGGATTGGCGCGGCTCTGCACTCGCGCCAGCACGACGTCGAGGGGAGCGCTGAGCAGCACGATCCTGTCGAACCGGTCGTACATCAGCCTTTGATTCGCCACACACCCGGCGACGAACAGCCAGCCCGCCAGATGCGTGCCGAGCAGCGCGCGGATGCGATCCAGGTCCCAGACAGGCTCCGCCCCGTTTGAATTCTGCTCTTCAACGATCCACCCCCCGATGTCCGTGTCGACGACCCGGTGCCCAAGCATGGCCAGTTCCTTCAGGACCGTGGACTTGCCCGTGCCCGACATGCCGGTGATCAGGACAGTCGCCCGGCCAGAGACCAACCCCGCTGAGGTCATGCCTCAGCTTGCACCCCTGGCGGTCGCGCAGTAGTGGGCGGATATATCCGACCCTGTTTCAACAAACTGTTGACACCGAACCTCGGTCGTTCTAGTTTCGTATTGCGACAGAGAAGTTCCGCTATGCGAGATCAGGGCGGCGAGCTCGGTCGGAGGCGCCGAGATCCCGATGTTGACGCCCGCACCATGACCTTCGAACAATTGATGCTGCCTCACGACTGTGCCTACCGGCGCGGTTGTCGCCGTTCGGATATTCCACCTACCGAGGGAGTTGGGAAGAGAAGATGAGCGTGACGCTCGGGCACAATCAGTACGGAAAGGCGGAGACCAGAGTCGTCCGTGTTTACCGTGACGCGGATCCGCACCAGATTGTCGACTACAACGTGAGCGTGGCGCTGAGCGGCGACTTCGCCGACATCCACCTCACCGGCGACAATGCCAAATGCCTGACCACCGATGCCACCAAGAACACGGTGAACGCGTTCGCGAAGGAGCACGGGGAGGCCGCGCGCCAGCCGGAATCGTTCGGGGTAGCCCTGGCCAAGCACTTCGTCGACGACATCGAACCGGTGGGACGGGTGCGGATCAAGATCGAGGCCTACCCGTGGAACCGGCTCAACCACAACGGAAGTCCGCATCCACATGCCTTCGCCCGGGACGGCGGGTACGTCCGCACGGCAACCGTGACCTATGACGGCAGCAACCTGTGGGTCGTCTCCGGTGTGCGCGATTATGTCGTCCTCAAGACCACCGACTCGGAGTTCTTCGGCTACCTGCAGGAGAAATACACGACCCTCCGGCCCACCCATGATCGAGTGATGGCAACCGCGGTGACCGGGCAGTGGTGGCACACCGCCACCCAGAATGTCGATTGGGCGAACTCCTACCAACAGGCGATCGACACGATGAGCGACGTTTTTGCCGGACATCACAGCCTTGCATTGCAACAGACGATGTACGCCATGGGCGAGGCAATGATTGCCCAACAGCCGGAAATTGGAGAGGTTCGGTTCTCCCTGCCGAACAAGCATCATTTCGTCATCGATCTGAGCCCCTTCGGGTTGGACAACCCGAACGAGGTGTTCCACGCTGACGACCGTCCCTACGGCTTCATCGAGGGCACCGTGCACAACGACGACGCCCCGGAACCCGGGTTGGCGTTCGATCCGGGCCAGGGCTGGTGACCGCGATGACCCACGATTCCGAACCCGTCGGTGCGGCCGGCGATCACCTCGCGGTGTTCACCGACGGCAAGCACCCTGTTGATGAGGTCCTGAAGCCGGGATCCATGCTGGTCTACGGACTGCAGCACGTGATGAGCATGTATGCGGGTGTTGTTGCCGTTCCGCTGATCGTCGGCAGTGCGCTCAAGCTGCCGTTTTCCGACCTGTCCTACCTGTTGGCGGCCACCCTGCTGATCTCGGGTCTGGCAACCTTGCTGCAGACCCTCGGCGTGCCGTGGATCGGCGCGAAACTGCCCATCGTGCAGGGCACCTCGTTCGCAGCGGTCGGCTCGATGATAGCCATCGGCGCCGGCGCCGGCGGTGGTACGGCGGGCCTGCAGGCGATCTTCGGTTCCATCGTCATCGCCGGTGCGATCGGGTTCCTGCTCAGCGGCGTGTTCAGCCGATTGTTGCGCTTCTTCCCGCCCGTGGTGACGGGCTCGGTCATCACCGTTATCGGTATCTCGCTGTTGCCGGTCGCCATGCGTTGGGCAGCCGGCGGAGCAGGCAGCGAGGATTTCGGCTCGCTGGCGAATATCGGGTTGGCCGCGATCACGTTGGCGATCATCCTGCTGGTCTACCGGTTCCTCCCGGGGTTCTTCTCGCGCATCGCCATCCTGATCGGTTTGGTCGCCGGCGGCATCGTTGCCGCAATCTTCGGCATGATCGACTTCACCCCGGTGTCAGAGGCGCAGGGCTTTGCGATCTCCACTCCGTTCCATTTCGGGGCGCCGACATTCGAGGCCGCCGCCATCGTGTCGATGGTCATCGTGATGTTGGTGATCATGACCGAGACCACGGCAGACCTGCTCGCCATCGGTGTCGTCGTCGGTCGCCCGGCCGACCGCAAGACCGTGGCGAACGGACTGCGGGCGGACACCCTGTCCACCGCCGTCTCCGGTGGCCTGTTGAACGGATTCCCGGTCAGCGCGTTCGCACAGAACGTCGGATTGGTCGCGCTCACCGGTATCAGGAGCCGCTTCGTGGTCGCCGTCAGTGGCGGGATCCTGCTGGTGCTCGGGCTCTTCCCGAAGGTCGGCGCGATCATCGCGGCGCTGCCGCTGCCGGTGCTGGGCGGCGCCGGGCTCGCGTTGTTCGGCACCGTGGCCGCCAGCGGCATCCGGAGCCTGTCGGCGGTGCATTACGAGGGCAACCAGAACCTGGTGATCGTCGCGCTGTCGATCAGCATGGGCATCATCCCGATCGCGATCCCGGACTTCTACCACGAGTTCCCGTCGTGGTTCCAGACGATCTTCGACTCGGGGATCAGCGCGGCCGCGGTGACGGCGGTGCTGCTGAACATCCTGTTCAACGTGTTGGGTCGAAAAGACAATGTGGCGCCCATCTTTGCCGAGGGTCCGGCGCCCGGGGTGACACCGGAGAACCAGCCGGGGCAGCACGCCCCGCACGGCCCGGACACACCGTCGACGGGAGATGAGAAGCATGCCTGAGGTCTACCGCACCGACGCCATCTCGACCGGCGACGGCCGCAACGGTCACAGCCGAACCTCCGACGGGATGATCGACGTCGATCTGGCAACTCCCAAGGAGCAGGGCGGACCGGGCGGCGCCACCAATCCGGAGCAGCTGTTCGCAGCCGGATACGCGGGCTGCTTCCACTCCTCGCTGAAGGCCGCGGCACGGGGCCTGGGGGTCACGCTGGACGGCACCTCGGTCACCGTGAGCGTCGGTCTGCTGAAGGAGGACGGCGCTTTCTCGTTGGCCGTGACCATCACCGCCGATCTGCCGGGAACCGCACGTGAGCAGGGAGAGCAGTTGCTGGACCTGGCCCATCAGCGCTGCCCGTACTCCAAGGCGACCAGGGGCAACATCGCCGTCGACCTGGTGTTGGCCTGACGCCGACAGCAACTTCTGCCCCATCCGCTCGACTGAAGGAGAGGTCACGGTGTCTCGCAGGGCAGTCCTGGTGCGCACCACCGTTAACCGCTCGGATCGGGCGGTCGGCGGCGGCGCCGGTCCAGCAACGGTCGGTCATGCGTGAGCATCGTCGAGGTCATCTGTATCTTCCTGGCCGGCATCGCGGCCGGGACGATCAACACGGTGGTCGGATCCGGAACGCTGGTGACCTTCCCCACCCTGTTGGCCTTCGGCTTCCCGCCGGTGGTCGCGACCATGTCGAACGCGGTCGGCCTGGTGCCCGGCAACATCTCTGGGACCTGGGGCTACCGGCGGGAGCTACGCGGTCAGGGCAACCGGTTGCGGTGGCAGATCCCCAGTTCACTGCTCGGGGCGTTGACCGGGGCATGGCTGCTGCTGCACCTGCCGGAGACGACGTTCAAGAAGGTCGTCCCGGTGCTGCTGGTGGCCGCTCTCGTTCTCGTCGTGGCGCAACCTCGGATCCAGGCGTGGGCCCGGCGGCGCGCGGAGGCGGCAGGACGCGACCAGGGGCAGATCGGCGGCACGAGAATGGTGCTGCTGGTGGTGAGCACCTACCTGACCGGGGTCTACGGCGGGTACTTCGCGGCGGCCCAGGGCATTGTCCTGATCGGTGTCATGGGAGTGCTCCTGACCGACTCCATGCAACACATCAACGCGGCGAAGAACATGCTCACCTTGGTGGTCAACGTCGTCGCTGCGACCACCTACACGATCGTCGCGTTCGACCGGATCGACTGGCCGGCAGCGGGTTTGATCGCGGCGGGCACGCTGATCGGCGGGTTTCTCGGTGCACACGTCGGCAGGAAGTTGTCACCGGCGCTGCTCCGGTCGGTGATCGTCGTTCTCGGCGTCATCGCCCTGTGGGTGCTGTTGAGCTGACAGGTTGGCCGGCATCGATCGACGTGCCGCATCCGCGCAACGGGTCGGTTGTGTTCAGCGAAATGAAAGGAGAAACGGTGGCCGATATCGCTCGGCTCCCCCAAGCACTGCTCGATCACTGGGAATGGCAACTCGCCGCGGCCTGCCGGGGTATGGACAGCTCCACCTTCTTCCACCCGTCGGGGGAACGGGACACCGCCCGGCACCACCGCGCGGACGACGCGAAAGCCATCTGCCGGCAGTGCCCGGTGGTCGAGGACTGCCTGGCGCACGCACTACGGGTGCGCGAACCCTATGGCGTGTGGGGCGGCCACAGCGAGGAAGAACGTGCCGCACTCCTCGGTCTGCGGTCCCTGCGATACCCGGCACCCGCCAGAACCCGGATTTGATGTCCACAGCATTTCCAAGAAGTGTCTGCACCGTTACCGTCAGCACCAACAACAGTGAGCCGCAATGCTGCTCGAAGGAAGTGGAAGACCAATGACGCTCAACTACTACGCACCGACCGGCGGGCACCCCAGCCAGACGGAACTGACGACCAATCGGGCGGTGTTCACCGAGGCGTACGCGGTGCTGCCGCGTGGGACCATGCGCGACATCGTCACCAGCCTGCTCCCGTTCTGGGACAAGACCCGGCTCTGGGTCATCGCTCGGCCACTCTCAGGATTCGCCGAGACCTTCTCGCAGTACATCGTCGAGGTATCACCCGGTGGCGGGAGCGAGCATCCCGAGGCAGATCCGGACGCCGAGTCGGTGCTGTTCCTGATGGAGGGTGAATTGTGCGTCACCCTCGACGGCGAGAAGCACGACATGGGTCCGGGCGGTTACGGCTTCATCCCCCCGGGGGCCGACTGGCAGATCCAGGCCACCGGCGACACCGCGGCCCGTTTTCACTGGATCCGTAAGGCCTATCAACGGGTGGACGGTATCGAGCTGCCGGCCCCGTTCTTCACCAGCGACACCGAGGTACCTGGCATCGAGATGCCCGGCACGAACGGCGCCTGGACCACTCAACGATTCGCCGATCCCACCGACATCCGGCACGACATGCACGTCAACATCGTCAATTTCGAGCCGGGCGGCGCGATCCCCTTCCCCGAGACCCATGTCATGGAGCACGGGATCTACGTTCTCGAGGGCAAGGCCGTCTACCTGTTGAATCAGGATTGGGTCGAGGTTCAGGAGGGTGACTTCATGTGGCTGCGGGCGTTCTGCCCGCAGGCCTGCTACGCCGGCGGTCCTGGTCGGTTCCGCTACCTGCTGTACAAGGACGTCAATCGGCACGCCACCTTGAGCCGGCAGTTCAACTGACAACGCTCAGCTGGCCGCCCGACGCGGCCGTGCGCGCTGGTTGGCTGTCCGGTCGGCTGATCCGTGATCTGGTGTACGACAAGTTTCCGGACGCCGAGTTTGCCGACCGCTGACAGTCCCTGCGGAGCACCTCCTTCGCCCGAAGACCCGAGGACTCAATGGGCAGCGGCCTCGTCGGCTTTCCCGGAGGACCCGGCCTTCCGGCGACCGATCGGAAGCAGGTGCAGCACGGTGACGACCAGGGCGCCCACGATCACCCCGAGCACGGCCGAGAAGAACGTGTTGGTGAGCCAGCCGAGAACAGGGCCCAGCGCTCCGGTGGCATCGTGCACTGCCACCTCCATGTGGTGGACGAGGTCATACGGCGCGTGCAGTCCGAGTTCGTCGGCACCGACCAGCAGGATGTGACCGCCGACCCACAACATCGCTACCATTCCGACCCAGGACAACGTCGACAGGACGATCGGCATGGCCTTGACCAATCCCCGCCCGAAGGCGGAGAGGGCCCGCCCCGGGCGTTTGGCGAGCGCCAGGCCGGCGTCGTCCATCTTGACGATGAGCCCGACGACGCCGTACACGAGTGCGGTGATCAGCACGGCCACCACCAGCAGGATGATCGCCCGTGCCAACAGCCCCTCGTTGGCCACCTCGTTGAGGGCGATCACCATGATCTCGGCGGACAGGATGAAGTCGGTCCGGGTCGCGGACGTCACCACCTGCTTCTCGTGGTCGACCGCATCCGCGGCGGCCACCTCTTCCGGGTCCTGGGCGTGTGCCTCGTGGCCGGAGAACTTCTCCCAGATCTTCTCCGCGCCCTCGTAACACAGGTAAGTCCCCCCGACCATCAGGATCGGGGTGAGCAGGAACGGTGCGAACTGACTCAGCAGGAGCGCCACCGGCAAAATGATCAGGAGCTTGTTGCGAATCGATCCCTTGGCGATGCGCCAGATGATCGAGAGCTCACGCTCTGGCTTGAGACCCTGCACATACCTCGGGGTTACCGCAGCGTCGTCGACCACCACCCCCGCCGCCTTGATGCTGGCCCGGCCGGCGCCGGCCGCGATGTCGTCCAACGACGACGCCGTCAGCTTGACCATGGCGGCCACGTCGTCGAGAAGGGCAAAGAGTCCACTCACGACGTCATCGTGACATCCCGACGGCGTCGACCGCAGCGCGGACTCGGGCTTCGATGAATTGCACCGGTCGAGGCGCAAGGTGTCGCCTCCAGCAGACTCACCGGGCATTCTCGACGTTTAGGATCGATTCCACTCCCCGGCCAAGGGTCAGATGATCACTCGGCGGCCGACAACTTGGAGGGTAATGAATCTGAGCTGCGCTGGTGCGACAAAGATTTCGCGCGGTCTCCACTCCCTGCGACCTGACGTTTCGTCAAGGCAACCTTCGGTGACGCTGGGGCGCGTCAAGCGGCACAACCCATCGGCGAACTGATTGCAGCTATTCGACGTCGACCCCGTAATCCCGGGCCAGACCAGCGAGTCCGTCGGCCCAGCCTTGTCCGACCGCGCGTAGGCGCCAGTCGCCGCTGCGAAGGTAGAGCTCGCCCCAGACCAGTGCGCTCACGCGAGCGGAATCGGTCGGGCTGAAACGGAAGTCGATCCCACCGCCCAGCTGGTGAAGCACGGCCGTCGCATCCGCCATGGAATTGCCATCGCCGGAACTGATGACCAAGACCACGCGTTGGCAGCGCTGTGACAGCAGGCCGGTGTCGATGCTCGCGCCGTTGGCAGCCAACGTGACAGCGCCATCCGCGCCTCGCGGATTGTTGTAGAAAATGAAGTCCTCATCGCGGTCGACACGGCCGCTCGCGCCAACCAAGAGCACAGACAAGTCCGCATGATGTGCAAGCAGGTTCACCTGCACCACTGGCCGTTCCAGCGGCACATTCTGACCAGCGACCAACTCTCGCTGCTCTGTCGTCGTCGTCGGCGGGACCCCGTCGAGCACCGCGGGATCTGCCCGCGACGAGTACTGGATGGGGGGCGGCTCGACATCGGTGTCCAGTGTGTAGTCCACTTCAAGTGAGCCAGTCAGCACGATCGGCTCGACCGCCTGCAGTTTGCTGGGGTCTTTGCTGACGCGTGCCTCCAGATGCGCAAGGCACGCCACTGGGTCGACCCGCGCCAGATCGACTTCCAGGAATCGCTCGCGGGAGGTCGCGAGAGCGACGAGGCAGGGGCGGATCTCCCGGCCGGTCGCCGGGTTGGTGCCGTGGACGTACCCGTTGAACACAACCGTCCGAATCGCTCCTCCCCGGTCGGCCTCCAATACCTCGTGCACGACACGAAGTGCGGTCTGCCGCAGCACTTCGGCGTGGATGCTGCGGATTTGCGTAGCCGGGCGGGCTGTCGGGGCGATCGTGTCGGTGCCCTTCACGTATCTGAAGGACTTGTCGGTGGGCACCACATCCACGGGTGGCAACTCGTACTCGATGGCGAGGTGTCCGGATGCTGCGGCATAGGCAAGGCGCCATGAGTGAGGGAAACCGTCGGGGTATGCGGCGGCCTCCAGCACGAGGTCCAGGTAACGGACGACGGCCTCCGGTTGACGCGCCGCCAACCCACGTTGCAGCGCGCTGACCTCCTCGACCTGTTTTCGGTGCTCCTCCCGTTGACGGGCGACCCCCGCGTCATGTTCGAAGCGCGCCTTTTCCAACCGGTGCGCGTGCTGTTGGGCCGCGGCCCGGTAACCGTCAAGGGCTTGTTCGTATTCGGCCTGTCGCTGCTCGGCCCGAGCGGCATGCTTCGAGGCGGCGAACACTCGCCCGAGGGTCGACGGGCCCTCGATTGCGAAGTCGCTTGCGGAGGGGGGTGACGGAGGCGTTCCGACTGAGCGTGGGTCGAATACCGGGTACGGCGGGGGTTTTTTCAGGGCCTCAAGGTCCAAATAGTCGTCGACGCGGAGCGTCGCCGCGAGCACGCTCTGCAGGATCTCTACCTGATGTTCAACCTGTGCCGTGTCATCGGCAGCCTCCTGCGTCCTGTCATCCGCGTACATGCGGGCTCTGAGTTTCTGGTCCTGCACGGCCGCGCGTGTGCGTGCGGCAGCTGCGGCACGTTGGGATTGGGCTGCCGCGCGCGCCTGACGTACTCGCTGCCGTTCGGCTTCCCGCTGCATTCGCACAAGTGCGGAGACGACTCCGCTACGACGGGCCATAGGTCTTGTTCCTCCTACCGGCTCAGGCTGACGCCGTGACGGTCGTTTCCGGTCTGCTGCGCTTGGCTTTGCCGCCACTCGGGTGCTTCCGCGAGTTCCCGGAACTCCACCACATGGTTCTTCCCGACCTTTTCGAGGGCGGCCCGTACCTCCGTGAGGCTCACTCGAAAGAACTCACGCCGTCGGTTGACTCGGTTGACTCGCTGTTGATCGAACTCCCGGTGCAGCGCGGTCTCGAGCGAGACTGCGTCGTGGCTGAAGACGAGCGTGTGGACATCGAACTTGAACGGTACGGATGCGCTTCCCAGCTCGTAGACCCTTTGCAGCGGGTCCTCGCGGCGGGTCATGCCGATCTTGACGACGCGATCACCGAAGGCACCCACATTGGAAATGACGTAGACGTAGCCGACGCGGGTGTTCGCCGCCAACTCCTCGACGTCCTCGATGCTCTCCGTGATCTCTGCGAGCCGCTCTCGCGCTTCCAGTAACCCCGCCTCGTCGCCGCTCAGCCGGGACCGCTCCAGCAGGCTCTCGTAATGCGCCTGTTCCTTGAGCAGGTCCTTCTTCCGCCGCCTGAACTCCTCCTGCGCCTTGGCCTCCTCCCGCTGCCGCTGCCGCTCCTCTCGTGCGTCCTCCTTCTCCTGCTCGACGCGAAGGTGGTGGTCCGCGGTCAACTGAAGCTCCTCCAAACGCAGCGCATGGTAGGTCTCATCAATCGCGACACCCATTGTGCTGCCGCTCTTTACGATCGCCTCGCGGGTCCGCTCCAGCCGCTTCTGAGCGGTGTCGACCGTGTGGGCGCGCACAGTGCGTACACAGTTGTCGGCCTCGATGTTGTAAGTGCGCAGCATCAGGTCGCTGAACTGGCGAACGAGGGCCGCTCCTTCCTTCAGCGAACCGTTGACCATCCAGCCGGATTTGCCGCGTACGGCCGTCCGCTTCCTGATCGCTTCCTTGATCGCCGCGCGAAGCTCGTCCAGGCGCTTTTTCGAGGACAGGACGTCATCGAGCGGATGCCGGAACTGGTAGTACCCCACTTCCTGCAAAAGTCTGAGCTCGTCAGTCTCGACGATCGTCTGACGCGCCTCCCGTACCTGCTGGTCGAGCGCTGCGACGTCTCGTATGAGCACGTCCCTGCGCCGGGTAAGCCGCTCCAGCTCCGACTGAACGGGGCCAAGTTCCGGCTCCAGTGATCCCGCGGTCACCGGCTGGTCGTGATCGGCATCCACGTTGACTCCGTACTCGCGGGCCAAGCCGGCCAGGCCTTCCGCCCAGCCCTGACCCACCGCGCGGATCCGCCAACCGCCACCGCGGCGGTAGAACTCGAGAAGGACCGCGATCGGCAAGCCGGCCAGACTCGACGGGGCGAATGTGGATGTCTCGTCGCCTTCCACCAATACCGTCAAGCCATCA
>Ga0164307_10001286_pt1 | contig 11297 bp, 7 predicted proteins | sample Whisoiple_243_MG_FD_110214 | JGI IMG/M metagenome (GOLD analysis project Ga0164307, IMG submission 110214) | Soil microbial communities amended with fresh organic matter from upstate New York, USA - Whitman soil sample_243_MG | ecosystem: Environmental > Terrestrial > Soil > Unclassified >...
GTATCACCAACTCCCGACGGGAGAACCTCCGCAAGGAGCTGCACCGCGGAGCCGAGGTCCACCGGCTGCTGCGCACCGGTCTGGCCGACCGGTGGCAGGAGGCGCACCCGGGCTTCGACATCGTCCGGGACCCCGCATGGCTGGCGGTCGACCACCCGGACGGCGGTCCTGTCCACGGCCTCGACGTGATGCTCCGACACAATCCGTTCGGCCCGGCCGACGACGCCGTGTGCATCGCCGGACTGACCGCCCCCCGCCCGTGGCCCGGCCGGCCGGGCACCCACTCGCGGCTCGCCGACACGGTCCACTCGCTGGCCGCGCGCACGGGAAGGACGACCGGAGCGGTGTGCGCCGAGTGGTTCCTGCGCTACCTCGACCGCGTCGTCCTCCCCGTCCTCTGGCTCGACGGGCACGCGGGCGTCGCCCTGGAGGCCCATCAGCAGAACACGCTCGTCATCCTCGACGCGGACGGCTGGCCCGTCGGCGGCAGGTACCGCGACAACCAGGGCTACTACTTCCGGGAGTCCCACCGGTCCGCGCTCGAACGTCGGCTCCCCGGCATCGGCACCGTGAGCGACACCTTCGTCCCGGACGCCGTCACCGACGAACGGCTCGCCTACTACCTCGGCATCAACAACGTGTTCGGGCTGATCGGAGCATTCGGGGCCCAAGGGCTCGCCGACGAACAACTCCTCCTCGCCGCGTTCCGCCGCTTCCTCGAAGGAGCCGTCCCGCTGGGCTCCCCCCTGCCCGCCTACCTCCTGGAAACCGGGCAACTGCGCTGCAAGGCGAACCTGCTGACCCGGATGCACGGCCTCGACGAACTGGTCGGGCCGGTCGACACGCAGTCCGTGTACGTCACCATCGCCAACCCGCTCCGCGGCGACCAGGCATGACCGTCTGAACCCACGAGAGGAGAGCGTCACGGTGCATCACGCCGATGCCCACACCGGGCCCGGTGGCGACCTGACCGACGCCACCGGCACCGAGGACACCCTGGAGCTGCGGCTCACCGAGGAGCTCCTCGTTCTGCTCGGTGAGCCTCCTGCGGCGGACGCCACAGGAGGCGACGCCTCCGCTCTCGTCGGCTACCCCGGGGGATGGAGCCCCGTCACCACCTCCGCAGGGGTGTTCCGACTCGTCACCGTGGTGCCGGACCGCGATCTGGCGCTGATCAGCCGCTGGATGAACGACCCCGCCGTCGCCGCCTTCTGGGAGCTCGCCGGACCGGATTCGGTCACCGGCGCCCACCTCGGCCGGCAGCTCACGGGGGACGGCCGCAGCGTCCCCTGCCTCGGCGTCCTCGACGGCAGGCCCATGAGCTACTGGGAGATCTACCGTGCCGATCTCGACCCGCTGGCCCGTCACTACCCGGCACGCCCCCACGACATGGGGCTGCACCTCCTCATCGGCGGCGTGGGCAACCGCGGACGGGGCATCGGGAGCACGCTGCTGAGGGCCGTCGCCGATCTCGTACTCGACCATCGTCCCCGCTGCGCACGGGTCGTCGCGGAACCCGACCTGCGTAACGACCCGTCCGTGTCCGCCTTCCTGAGCGCCGGCTTCCGCTTCTCCGAGGAAGTGGACCTTCCCGACAAGCGCGCCGCCCTGATGGTCCGTGACCGAGCCCACCGCGAACACCTGTGAACAACTCGCCGAACCGTACAGCCCGCTCGAACCCCATCGGTCCCACCCGGAGGAGTCCCCGTGCCTGCATATCCCGCGAGTCACCATCAGACGGAGCCGCACACGCCGATCGACACACCGGAGCTCGACCGGACCGTCTGGGACCGGGCGGCGGCAAGGCTCCTCGCCAAGATGCTCGGTGAGTTCGCCTACGAGGAGATCATCGAGCCCGTGCCCCGGACCGGCGACGGCGCGGGGCGGACCGGCCACTACGCCGTGCGGCTCGACGACGGGGCGGCCCTGGTCTTCCACGCCGGACGCGGTGTCTACGGTGGCTGGCGCGTCGACCCCGCCACGATCCGTGAGGTCGCCCGCGACGACATCGAAGACCGGGGCGGGGACGGGACACCCTTCCGTGACCCGCTGCGCTTCCTCGCCCGGGGCCGCCGGCTCCTGGACCTCGACGGCGCCACGCTCGCCCACCTCATCCGTGAGCTCACCGCGACACTCACCGCGGACGCCCGGCTCGACCACACCGCGCTCAGCGCGGCGCAGCTCGCCGAACTGCCGTACGCCGAGCTCGAGGGGCACCAGACGGGACACCCCTGGCTCGTGGCGAACAAGGGGCGCATCGGGTTCTCCTCCTCCGACGCCGCCCGCTTCGCACCGGAGGCCCGGTCCGCCACCGCACTGCCCTGGATCGCCGTCAGCACCCGCATAGCGGGCTACCGGGGAGTGGGACCTGTCTCCACCCCGGAAGACCTGTACGGCCAGGAACTCGACCCCGACGTCCGCGAGTCCTTCGCCACGATCCTGCGCCTACGCGGACTGGACCCCGCCGACTACCTGCTGCTCCCCGTGCATCCGTGGCAGTGGGACGAATGGGTCGTCCCGCTCTTCGCCCCGGCCCTCGCGGACGGTGACATCGTGCCCCTGCACGCCGACACCGACCTCCGGCTGCCGCAGCAGTCCATCCGGACCTTCACCAACGTGGGGAGTCCCGACCGGCACACGGTCAAGCTGCCCCTGTCGATCCTCAACACCCTGGTCTGGCGCGGACTGCCCACCGAGCGCACGCACGCCGCCCCCGCCGTGACCGCGTGGGTCCAGGGAATGTGCGAGAGCGATCCCTTCCTCCGCGACACCTGCGGCGTCATCCTCCTCGGAGAGGTCGCCTCGGTGACCGTCGAGCACCCGCTCTACGACCACCTCCCCGAGTCGCCCTACCAGTTCAAGGAGATCCTCGGGGCGATCTGGCGTGAGCCCCTCCAACCGCGGCTCGCACCGGGCGAGCGCGCCCGCACGCTGGCGTCGCTGCTGCACACGGACCCCGAAGGCCGCTCCTTCACCGCCGAGCTCGTCATCCGCTCGGGACTGGCTCCGGAAGCCTGGCTGACCCGGCTCTTCGCCGCGATGCTGCCGCCGCTCCTGCACTTCCTGTACCGCTACGGCACGGTCTTCTCCCCGCACGGCGAGAACGCCATCGTCGTCTTCGACGCCGACGACGTGCCGGTACGCCTCGCGATCAAGGACTTCGTCGACGACGTCAACGTGAGCGCCCGAAAGCTGCCCGAGCACGACACCATGCCGGCGGACGTCCGTGCCGTCCTGCTCACGGAGGAGCCCTCCTTCCTCACGCAGTTCATCCACTCCGGGCTCTTCGTGGGCGTCTTCCGCTATCTGTCCCCGCTCTGCGAGGAGCAACTGGGCGTACCCGAGGGTGAATTCTGGTCACTCGTCCGTGCCGAGATCCTCAGGCACCACGCCCGCTTCCCGGACCTCAAGGAGCGGTTCGAGATCTTCGACATGCTGACGCCGACGATCGAGCGCCTGTGTCTCAACCGCAACCGTCTGCATCTGGACGGCTACCGCGACCGGTCGGAGCGGCCCCACGCCGCCGTCCACGGCACCGTACCCAACCCGCTCCACCCCTCCGCGTGAGTCCGGGACCGGCCGGCGCTGTCAGTGGAGCGCCGTAGGGTGGACGCGCTATGACGAAGCCATCTCTCCCCGAGCTCCTCCACGCCGCCGTCACCGCCGTCGGCGGTACGGAACGGCCCGGCCAGGTCTCCATGGCCGAGGCCGTCGCCGAGGCAGTCGACGACAACGCCCATCTGCTCGTCCAGGCCGGCACCGGGACGGGCAAGTCGCTCGGCTACCTGGTGCCGGCGCTCGCCCACGGCGAGCGTGTGGTGGTGGCCACGGCGACGCTGGCACTCCAGCGCCAGCTGGTGGAGCGGGACCTGCCGCGCACGGTCGAGGCCCTGCACCCGTTGCTGCGCCGACGGCCCCAGTTCGCGATGCTCAAGGGCCGGTCGAACTACCTCTGTCTGCACCGGCTCCACGAGGGGGCGCCGCAGGACGAGGAGGAAGGGCTCTTCGACCAGTTCGAGGCGGCGGCGCCGTCGAGCAAGCTGGGCCAGGACCTGCTGCGCCTGCGCGACTGGTCCGACGAGACGGAGACCGGTGACCGCGACGACATGACGCCGGGTGTCTCGGACCGCGCCTGGTCCCAGATCTCGGTCTCCTCGCGTGAGTGTCTCGGGGCCACCAAGTGCGCTTACGGTGCGGAATGCTTCGCGGAGGCGGCCCGTGAGCGGGCGAAGACCGCCGATGTCGTCGTCACCAACCACGCCCTGCTCGCGATCGACGCGATCGAGGGAGCCCCCGTGCTCCCCAAGCACGAGGTGCTGATCGTCGACGAGGCGCACGAGCTGGTCTCCCGTGTCACCGGAGTGGCCACCGGCGAGCTCAACCCCGGCCAGGTGAACCGGGCGGTGCGCCGGGCGGCCAAGCTGGTCAACGAGAAGGCGGCCGACGCCCTGATGACGGCGTCGGAGGGGTTCGAGCGGGTCATGGAGCTGGCGCTCCCGGGGCGCCTCGAAGAGGTGCCGGAGGACCTCGGCTACGCACTGATGGCCCTGCGTGACGCCGCGCGTACGGTGATCACCGCGCTCGGCGGTACGCGAGACAAGTCCGTCCAGGACGAGGACGCCGTGCGCAAGCAGGCCATGGCGTCGGTCGAGTCCATCCACAGCGTCGCGGAGCGCCTGACCCAGGGCTCCGAGTACGACGTCGTCTGGTACGAACGGCACGACCGCTTCGGCGCGTCGGTCCGGGTCGCGCCGTTGTCCGTGTCCGGGCTGTTGCGGGAGAAGCTCTTCGCCGACCGGTCCGTGGTCCTGACCTCGGCCACCCTCAAGCTCGGCGGCGATTTCAACGGGGTGGGAGCATCGCTGGGGCTCGCTCCCGAAGGCACGGCGGGCGACGACATCCCGCAGTGGAAGGGCCTCGACGTCGGCTCGCCCTTCGACTACCCCAGGCAGGGCATCCTGTATGTCGCCCGCCACCTGGCCACGCCTGGGCGGGAGGGGTCCCGTACCGACATGCTCGACGAGCTCGCCGAGCTGGTGGAGGCGGCGGGCGGCCGCACCCTGGGGCTGTTCTCGTCGATGCGGGCGGCTCAGGCGGCAGCCGAGGAACTGCGCGGCCGCCAGGACAAGCCGATCCTGCTCCAGGGCGAGGAGACGCTCGGTGAGCTCATCAAGAATTTCGCGGCGGACCCCGAGACCTGTCTGTTCGGGACGCTGTCCCTCTGGCAGGGCGTCGACGTCCCCGGCCCCAGCTGCCAACTCGTCGTCATGGACCGGATCCCGTTCCCCCGGCCGGACGACCCGCTGATGAGCGCCCGGCAGAAGGCGGTCGAGGAGGCCGGCGGCAACGGATTCATGGCGGTGGCGGCGACCCATGCCGCGCTGCTGATGGCGCAGGGCGCCGGACGGCTGGTCCGGGCGATGGGCGACAAGGGTGTGGTCGCCGTGCTCGACCCCCGGCTGGCCAACGCACGGTACGGAAGCTACCTCCGTGCCTCGCTGCCCGACTTCTGGTACACCACGGACCGCAACCAGGCGAGGCGCTCGCTCGCGGCCATCGACGCGGCGGCCAAAGCCGCGGAGTGAACCACTGGCAGACACACGTCAGGGCCCCGGGACCGGCGCAGAGGTCCCGGGGCCCGGTCCGGACCGGCGGAGCTCAGACCCGCCGCAGCACCGCGACGACCTTGCCCAGGATCGTCGCCTCGTCACCGGGGATCGGCTGGTAGGCGGCGTTGTGCGGGAGCAGCCACACATGGCCGTCCTCGCGCTTGAAGCGCTTGACGGTGGCCTCCCCGTCCAGCATGGCGGCGACGATGTCGCCGTTCTCCGCGACGGGCTGGCGGCGGACCGTGACCCAGTCGCCGTCCATGATCGCTGCCTCGATCATCGAATCACCGACGACCTTCAGCACGAAGAGCTCGCCGTCGCCGACGAGCTGGCGGGGGAGCGGGAAGACGTCCTCGACGGACTCCTCGGCGAGGATCGGTCCGCCGGCGGCGATCCGGCCGACCAGGGGGACGTACGACGCCGCGGGCTTTCCGGTGGTGTCCGTCTGCTGCGTGCTGGGCTGGTCCGAGCCCCGGACCTCGTACGCGCGCGGCCGGTGAGGGTCGCGGCGCAGGAAACCCTTCCGCTCCAGAGCCATCAGCTGGTGGGCCACGGACGAGGTGCTGGACAGCCCCACCGCCTGGCCGATCTCGCGCATCGACGGAGGGTACCCACGCCGCTGGACGGAATCCCGGATCACCTCGATCACGCGCCGCTGCCGGTCGGTGAGCCCCGAGCTGTCCGCCCTGATTCCTGGAGGGCGGCCGGGCAGGGATCGCGCGGGTCGTGCGGGCTCTGGCCCCTCCGCGTTCATGACTGAGTCATTCATGGCATGCACCGGCTCAAGTCGGCTCTGGGAGCGGTGGTCATGGGCAGTGATGGTGGCACTGTCTGCGGTGGTGGTCACGTCGGCCCCTCTCGAATGTTCTCCCTAGTTAGCCAACGGTAGTAGCTTTCGAAAGGTTGCGCCAAACACACGTTCGAGTGAAAAACAAATAAAGGGCTGTTGCGGACTTACCGAGAGGTGTATGAGCTGGTCCTGCGGGCCGCAATCAGGGGGTGGCTCCGGGGGTTCACGCTAACGTCCGGCGGGTCCGTCCTCGCGTGCGGGGTGGGTGTCCCGGGCGCGCCGCGACGGCCCCTCCCGGCTCCCGCCGGGCCCGGTCGCGGGCCGGGCCCGAGGCCTCGCCCTCCGCTCGCTTCCCGTACCCTCGTGGCTGGCCGTAGGCTGCCCCCCGGTCCTCGGGAAAGCGCGACACGCGCGGGGGCGAAGTCGGGGCGAAACCCTAGATGTAGTGGTTGCATTGCTGTCGCCACCCACAAGTAGTGGTCCCCGGTCGGGCGGGGTCTGGTTCATCGCCTATGCTTGGGACCGTCCTCAGGGGCCCTGAACAGGGCACGGAGGGCTATTCAGTCGTGCTGTGAAGGAGGGTTCGGAGACATGCACTGCCCCTTCTGCAGGCACCCCGACAGCCGGGTCGTGGACAGTCGCACGACGGACGACGGGACGTCGATCCGGCGGCGGCGTCAGTGCCCCGACTGCTCCCGTCGCTTCACGACGGTGGAGACCTGCTCGCTGATGGTGGTCAAGCGCAGCGGCGTGACCGAGCCCTTCAGTCGCACCAAGGTCATCTCGGGAGTCCGCAAGGCGTGTCAGGGCCGTCCCGTCACCGAGGACGCCCTGGCGAAGCTCGGCCAGCGGGTCGAGGAGGCCGTGCGTGCCACGGGGAGCGCCGAGCTGACGACCCACGACGTGGGACTGGCCATACTCGGCCCCCTGCAGGAGCTCGACCTCGTCGCGTACCTGCGTTTCGCCTCGGTGTACAGGGCGTTCAATTCGCTCGAGGACTTCGAGGCCGCCATCGTGGAGCTCCGCGAGGAGCTGCCCCGTGCAGAGCAATGCGGGAGTGCGGGGACCCCCGGGGTCCCCGCCCCCGCCGTAGCCGCCGCTGATTGATCACCGAGTCGGCCGCCGGAGGCGGCGGCGGGCGGCACCAGACCTGTTCCGGGACGCTGTGCGCGGCGTCCGGAACATCAGACACACACTGTGCCCTGGGAAGAACTGGGCACTTCAGGGCGTTTTTGCCCACATATGGGAGGCGGCATGACAGAGACGGCGAGCGGCCCGGCACGAGGTTCCCGCACCAAGGGAGCCAAGTCGACTGCGACCAAGCAGGGCCTGCGCATCGAGCGCATCCACACGACTCCCGGCGTGCATCCGTACGACGAGGTCGCGTGGGAGCGCCGTGACGTCGTCATGACCAACTGGCGCGACGGCTCGATCAACTTCGAGCAGCGTGGCGTCGAGTTCCCCGACTTCTGGTCGGTGAACGCGGTCAACATCGTCACCAGCAAGTACTTCCGGGGGGCTGTCGGCACGCCGCAGCGCGAGACCGGTCTGCGGCAGCTGATCGACCGGATCGTGAAGACGTACCGGAAGGCCGGCGAGGACTACAACTACTTCGCTTCCCCCGCCGACGCCGAGGTCTTCGAGCACGAGCTGGCCTACGCCCTCCTGCACCAGATCTTCAGCTTCAACTCCCCGGTGTGGTTCAACGTCGGTACGCCCCAGCCGCAGCAGGTCTCGGCCTGCTTCATCCTGGCCGTCGACGACTCCATGGAGTCGATCCTCGACTGGTACAAGGAAGAGGGCATGATCTTCAAGGGCGGCTCCGGCGCCGGCCTGAACCTCTCCCGCATCCGTTCCTCCAAGGAACTGCTCTCCTCCGGCGGCAACGCCTCCGGTCCGGTCTCCTTCATGCGCGGTGCCGACGCCTCCGCAGGAACGATCAAGTCCGGTGGCGCCACCCGCCGCGCGGCCAAGATGGTCATCCTCGACGTCGACCACCCCGACATCGAGAACTTCATCGAGACCAAGGTGAAGGAGGAGGAGAAGATCCGCGCCCTGCGCGACGCGGGCTTCGACATGGATCTGGGCGGCGACGACATCACGTCCGTCCAGTACCAGAACGCCAACAACTCGGTCCGTGTGAACGACGAGTTCATGAAGGCCGTCGAGGCCGGCGGGAAGTTCGGTCTGCGCGCCCGGATGACCGGTGACGTCATCGAAGAGGTCGAGGCCAAGTCCCTCTTCCGCAAGATGGCCGAGGCCGCCTGGGCCTGCGCCGACCCCGGCATCCAGTACGACGACACCATCAACGCCTGGCACACCTGCCCGGAGTCCGGCCGGATCAACGGCTCGAACCCGTGCAGCGAGTACATGCACCTGGACAACACCTCGTGCAACCTCGCCTCGCTGAACCTGATGAAGTTCCTCAAGGACGACGGCCTGGGCAACCAGTCCTTCGAATCCGAGCGCTTCGCCAAGGTCGTCGAGCTCGTCATCACGGCGATGGACATCTCCATCTGCTTCGCGGACTTCCCGACGCAGAAGATCGGCGAGAACACCCGCGCCTACCGCCAGCTGGGCATCGGGTACGCCAACCTGGGCGCCCTGCTGATGGCCACCGGGCACGCGTACGACAGCGACGGCGGCCGTGCGCTCGCCGGCGCCATCACCTCGCTGATGACCGGCACCTCCTACCGCCGTTCCGCTGAGCTCGCCGCGGTCGTCGGCCCGTACGACGGCTACGCCCGCAACGCCGAGCCGCACCAGCGCGTCATGAAGCAGCACTCCGACGCCAACGCCGTGGCCGTCCGTATGGACGACCTCGACGCACCGGTCTGGGCCGCCGCCACGGAGGCCTGGCAGGACGTGATCCGTCTGGGCGCGAAGAACGGCTTCCGCAACGCCCAGGCCTCGGTCATCGCGCCGACCGGCACCATCGGTCTCGCCATGTCCTGCGACACCACCGGTCTCGAGCCCGACCTCGCGCTGGTCAAGTTCAAGAAGCTCGTCGGCGGCGGATCGATGCAGATCGTCAACGGCACGGTCCCGCAGGCACTGCGCAGGCTCGGCTACCAGCCGGAGCAGATCGAGGCGATCGTCGCCCACATCGCCGACCACGGCAACGTGGTCGACGCCCCGGGCCTCAAGACCGAGCACTACGAGGTCTTCGACTGCGCCATGGGCGAGCGCTCCATCTCGGCCATGGGCCACGTCCGGATGATGGCGGCCATCCAGCCGTGGATCTCCGGCGCGCTGTCCAAGACGGTGAACCTGCCGGAGACGGCCACCGTCGAGGACGTCGAGGAGGTCTACTTCGAGGCGTGGAAGATGGGCGTCAAGGCGCTCGCGATCTACCGCGACAACTGCAAGGTCGGCCAGCCCCTCTCCGCCAAGACCAAGGAGAAGGAGAAGGAGGCGGTCACCGCCAAGGCCGAGGACACCATTCGCACGGCCGTCGAGAAGGTCGTCGAGTACCGCCCCGTCCGCAAGCGTCTGCCCAAGGGCCGTCCCGGCATCACCACCTCCTTCACGGTGGGCGGCGCCGAGGGTTACATGACCGCCAACTCCTACCCGGACGACGGTCTCGGCGAGGTCTTCCTGAAGATGTCCAAGCAGGGCTCCACCCTCGCGGGCATGATGGACGCCTTCTCCATCGCCGTCTCGGTCGGTCTGCAGTACGGCGTGCCGCTGGAGACCTACGTCTCCAAGTTCACGAACATGCGCTTCGAGCCGGCCGGCATGACGGACGACCCGGACGTGCGGATGGCGCAGTCGATCGTCGACTACATCTTCCGTCGCCTGGCGCTCGACTTCCTGCCGTTCGAGACGCGTTCCGCGCTCGGCATCCACTCGGCCGAGGAGCGTCAGCGCCACCTCGACACGGGTTCGTACGAGCCCGCGTTCGGGGAGGAGGACCTGGAGGGCATGGCCCAGTCAGCTCCGCTGCCCGTGGAGCCGCTGAAGGCCGTCGCCCCGGCTGAGGAGAGCGTCGCGGAGAAGCCGGCCCCCAGGACCGCGCACACCTCGGCCGAACTGGTCGAGATGCAGCTCGGTATCAGCGCGGACGCACCGCTGTGCTTCTCGTGCGGTACGAAGATGCAGCGTGCGGGCTCCTGCTACATCTGCGAGGGCTGCGGCTCGACCAGCGGCTGCAGCTGAGCATGACCGCAGCCGCACCGGACAAGGTGTCCGGTGCGGCTCGCGCGGACCGCTGACCAGCAGTTCACGAAGGGGACCGGCCGACGGCCGGTCCCCTTCGGCGTGCCGCCACTCCGTGCCGCCGTGGCACGCGCCGTGCCAGTAAGCGGTGGCGGATGAGCACGACACCGCAGCCGGAGGTGTGGGTACCGGGTGCGAGCGTGACCTGCCGGCGCGGGCCCGGGCGTGCCGCCCGTGGGTCAGCCCGCGCGGCTCCCCATCACGGAGGCGAACGCATCGGGGTCGCCGTCGAATCCGCGTACGGCCCCGCGGAAGCCCCAGGAGCCCGAGGAGTCCCGCACGAACTCCGCGACGACCGCGGCGGTGGCGCTCCCCACCGAGGAGAAGTCGTCCTCCGCCAGCGTCGTGTAGCCCTCGCGGATCTGCACGGCCGTGTGCGCTATCCGGTCGAAGGTCTTGCGGCCGTCGCGCTGCTGGATGGCCACGCCCACCACGACCCTGGCGTAGGCGTCCGACAACCGGTCCAGTTCCAGCGTCATGACCTCGTCGAAGCCGAAGCCCTGCCCCGTCCGGCTGTCGCGGTTCAGCGTGATCGTCCCGTCCGGTGACCGGCTGTCGAAGTGCACGAGATAGGCAGGGCTGCCGTAGGGCGCGTCCGTCCAGTACGTGGCCGCGATGATGTCGAGGTCGTTGGACGGCTAACCGGCGGAGCTGGGGCACCACTTGAACCTCACCTCGAC
>Ga0164307_10001288_pt1 | contig 11278 bp, 8 predicted proteins | sample Whisoiple_243_MG_FD_110214 | JGI IMG/M metagenome (GOLD analysis project Ga0164307, IMG submission 110214) | Soil microbial communities amended with fresh organic matter from upstate New York, USA - Whitman soil sample_243_MG | ecosystem: Environmental > Terrestrial > Soil > Unclassified >...
AGGAACGCGAGCAAAGCTCGCACTTTACGTGAGCGGGGCAGGGCTACCGGCAGGCCGTTTCGGGCCACACTGCCCGGGCCGAGAATGCGCACGGAGAGGGCAGAAAAGCCGCTCACTTGGCTCGCCTCGCCGCCATTCCCATGGTTATTTCCACGCTGCATCCCATGTCCGATGCGCATCCTGACTTTGGCCGTTCGCGATTGCCACTGGAAAAACTACGCGGCTCACCCGGAGCTCCGGTCCCGAGGAGCCCCATTTTGATCGGGAGACCCCATGTTGTATCAAGACATCTCTAAGACGATTGGGCTAACGCCGGTGGTCCGCATCAACCGCTTGGCGCCCGCGCATGTCACGATTTACGTCAAGGTCGAGGCGGCCAATCCCGGGGGATCGGTGAAGGATCGGCTGGCGCTCGGCATCATCGAAGATGCCGAGCGTCGAGGCGTGCTGCAGCCCGGACAAACCGTGATCGAGGCGACATCGGGTAATACCGGGATCGCGCTTGCGCTCGTTTGTGCCGCGCGTGGCTATCCGTTCATTGCTGTCATGCCCGAATCGTTCTCGGTCGAACGCCGCCAGATCATGCGCGCCTATGGCGCGAAGGTGGTGCTCACGCCCGCCGCCGAGCGAGCCTCGGGCGCCGTGCGGCTCGCCGCGAAGTTGGCCGAAGAGCGCGGTTGGTTTCTGGCGCGCCAATTCGACAACGAAGCGAACCCCGCTTATCACCGTCAGACGACCGGGCCCGAAATCTTGTCCGACTTTGCGGGCTCTCGCCTCGACTATTGGGTGACGGGCTGGGGCACTGGCGGCACATTGACCGGGGCAGGGCAGGTGATCCGCTGCGCGCGCCCAGAAACGAAGATCGTCGCCTGTGAGCCGGCCGGTGCAGCCTTACTCGGCGGCAAGGATTGGGCGCCGCACAAGATCCAAGGCTGGACGCCGGACTTCGTCCCGTCGGTGCTCGATCGCGACGTGTACGACGAGCTGATCGCAGTCACTGACGATCAAGCACTGGCCTGTGCGCGGGATCTCGCGCGGCGCGAAGGCATCTTCTGCGGCATCTCGGCGGGCGGCACATTTTACGGCGCGCTCGAGGTGGCAGCCAAAGCGTCGCCCGGCAGCGTGATCCTGGCCATGCTGCCCGACACCGGTGAGCGTTACTTGTCGACGCCCTTGTTCGCGGGTGTGGAAACCGGATCGGACACGGTCTGAGGCACACGCTGAGCGCGCCAGCGCTTTCGCCGCTAGCCACTCGACTCGCTCGAGCGGCTAGCGCAAGCTCACGCGGTCAAGCCCGAGAGCGGGCCGGTCGCGCCGGAAGCATCGCCGAACGTATTGACGTCGGTGGCGCCCATGGCGTGCGCGATCGAGACCAAAAGCTGGTTATTGTCCTTGCGCGCACTGCTGAAATCCAGATAGCGCCCGGCGCTGATGGCGCCGCCCGCGCTGCCTGCGAGCACGTACGGCATCAACGTCAGATCATGCTGCGTCGACTCACCGATTTCGGTCGCCCACAGCACAATCGTATTGTCGAGCAGTGTGCGATCGCCCTCTTGATAGGAGTCGAGCTTGCCCAGAAAATACGCGACCTGTTCCGCGTACCAAGTTTGGATCGCGTTGTAGGCGAGGAAGTTGGTGCCGCTCGACGAAAAGTCGTGAGAGATGGCGTGGTGATTGCCGCTGATGGCAGCGCTGTTCACCTTCAGAAACTGAAACAGGTGCTCGCTCTCCGAATACGACCACTGAAAGGTCAGGATGCGCGTCTGGTCGCAGGCCAGGGCGGCAGCGGCCAAGTCCATCTGATTTTTGCCGGCCTGTAGGTACTGATCGTCGACTCCGAGATCGGCGGCCGCGAGCGTGGGAGGAGAGCACGTGCTGCCCGTGCCGGAACCAGTCCCGGTGCCAGTTCCGGTGCCAGGCGTGCCAACCAGCCGCGTTTCGACGTCACGCATCGCGGTCAGATGTGCGTCGAGCTTGATGCGGTCTTCACTACCGACCAGGCCCATCAAGCGCTGGGTTTCCCCGCCCATCAGGTCGAACACGCTCTTGCGTTGTGCCCACAGCCGCGCGAGCGCCGGATCGGTCATCCCGCCGGGAGTGGGATTGGACATGCCGCTGCCAAAGAGCCTGGTGAACACGTCCTTCGGATCTTCACGCGGTGGCACGGGTTGATTGGACGCGGTGTAGGAGATGCGCGCGCGCACTTCGGTATCGCGAACGTGCACGCCGAGCTGCAAGCTCTTGAACGTGGTTGGCGGCGCGAGCTTCGTGGCCAGGAACTGATCGAGCGATTGCCCACTGCCCCAGCCGGAAGTGGTGTTGCCGAAGCTGACGAAATCCTTCCCGGCGTTGAGCGGTCGCGCGGTGAGCATGCCACCCGTGCCGCGTGCGTGCTCCGAGCCCAAGGTGCCGCCCAGCGCGCCGTTCTGCAGCGAATCGTTGAGCCGGATGCCCTTCAAGAAGGTGAGCTTGCTCTTGTACGGCTCGAGCGGCTTCGTGAACTGATTGAGCGTGAAGCTCTTCTCGCTGCCGGTCGGCCAGAACAAACTATTGCGCGTCCCGTTGGGGGTGTGGATGACGACGAAGCGGATGGGCGCAGCGTCGGCGCCCACGGCGCGGGTTGCATTCAGAAGCGGGATGGCAGCGGTCGCGGCCAGGCCGCCTCGGAGCAGGTTGCGGCGGGTGAACCTCAGCGGATTCATGATTTTTGACCTCGATTCACGGCGTCACCAGGGGCCGATACCAGAAGGCATCTGTCTGAGTCGTAGCTACGATCAACTCGAGCAGATTGCCGCTTGCGGCGTCGAAGGCAGTTTCCATCGAGGCCAGGGAGCAGGCATCGCCGCTCGCTTCGGTGCGCCCCGAAGCGAAGCGGAACCACTGTGTGGCCACGCATTGGCGGACCAGCGTGCTGCTCGCGAGCTTGGCCGCCAGCTCGGCGGGGCCGTTGAAGGCCCCGGCCAGGCTCGTGTCGCTGGTGGCGAGGACTTCACCCGAGACGTCGATCGCTTGGCCGTTGTCTAGCTCGCGGTATTGACCGATGGCATCGAAGTGCTCGAACGTGAGACCGATCGGGTCCATGAGCTTGTGGCAACCCGCGCAGCTCGCGCCGGCCGACTCGTGGGCTGCGAAACGCAGCCTGGCCGTGGCGCCCTCCTCGACCTTCGGCAGCGAGATGTCCACGTCCGCCGGTGGTGGCGGGGGCGGCTGGCAAAGCAACATTGCGCGTACGAATTTTCCGCGCAGCACGGGCGAGGTCTGATCCGGATGGCCCTGAACGGAGAGAAAGCCGGCTTGCGTCAAGATCCCCGCGCGCTGCTGATTGGCGGGCAAGCTGACCTTCACCGGGCTGCCGTCAGCGCTCGCCGCTGGCGGGCTGACGCCGTACAGCTGGGCCAGGGGCCCGCTGACGAATGCCACGGGCGCGGTCAGCAGCGTGCTCAGCCGGCCATCGCCGTTCCACAGCACGTCGTTCACGAACGCGGGCAGCTCCTTGGCCATGGCGTCGCGCAGCTCGGTCGAGAAGCTGGGAAAGGCGCTGCTGAGCTTGGTCGTGATCGCGAGCCGCCGCGTGCTCGTCCATTGTTCGAAGAAGCCGCCGATGGCGGGGCGCGCCTTGGGCATTGCCAAAAGTTCACGCGTTTTTTTGGCGACCTGCTCCTTGGTGGCGAGCTCGCCTCGGGCGGCGGTGTCGAGCAGCGCGTCGTCCGGGCCGGAGCCCCAGGCCAAGTACGAAAGCCGGCTTGCCAGCTCGAACTGGCTGAGCGGAATGCGCTTGGCGGCCGGGTCCGAGGACGGGGTGAGCTCGAGGCGATACAAGAAATTCGGCGACTGCAGTGCGGCACGGAGCATGACCTCGATGCCTTCGGCGTAGCTGCCTCCGGTACGGCCAGCGGTATACGCCGCGAGCAGCTGCCGCTCATCCTCGGCCGTGGTCGGACGTCGAAACGCGCGCCGCCCGAAGCTCTTGGCAAATGCCAGCGCGCAGGCGTCCTCGCCTTTGGCCGCGGTGTCGCAGCCGCCCGTGAGCGAGCTCAAATTCTGGATCGCGAGCTTGGCGAGTGCCTCGGAAACCAACACGTACTTCTCGGCGTGCAGCGACGAGACGGTGAGGATCCCGGCGTTATTGTCGAAGCCGTTGGTCACCTCGTCGGCCGGCATATCGGCGGTCGCGCTCACGTCCACGTTGAGCAGATCGCGCACGCTATTCGTGTACTCGGTGCGCGTGAGCCGCCGCAGCGGCGTGCGCTCGACGTCTTGGCTCTTGGCGCAGGTTTCGGCCGACGGCAGGGGCTGGCCCACGCCTATCGACCCGGCAGCGGCATTGGCGCTCGCGCCGGCGCTGTTGCCTCCGCCGCCGGCGCCGGGGCTGTTCGCACCCGCACCCGCGCCCTTGTCCGCTTCGACCTTCGAGCTGCAACCGACAGCGAAAATCAGAGAGAACGCAAGTTTCAACGATGTTGAGCGACGACTCAATGGAATGCTCCGTGTGTGCTGCTGAGCCCGCAACGAGCACTATGGGTCCACATTTCTAACACGCCCCCCACGAAACCTTGCGCCCGAATAGCGAGCTGGGAAAATTCCAACAGAGTCGCGGGCTGCAAAGCGCACTGTGGCATTTGCGCAATTGCGCGATTGCGCTTCACGCAGTGCCGAACGAATTGGTTTGCCCGAGTGCGATCAGCGCATCACGCTCGAGGCGGTCGACACAGGTGAGAGCTTGCTTGATTGGTCGATGCTTGCAGACGCGCCCGCGGCATTCGAGCCGGCGGCTCGTCAGTAAACCTGTCCTCTGTGAATACAATGATCGCCTGTGGCTGCACGTCGGCCGGACCACGGACCGCCTTGGGGCCCGGCATTGTCGTGCGAATTTCTCGCTGATCCCCGAGCGCGCGATCGGGCAGCAGGGACAGCTCAGGCGTCCTCGGTATCTGTGAAAAAGCAGTGATAATTGAGCATTTGGCCGAGGTTCGAGCGTCGCTCCGGCGCGTATGAGCCCCAAAAAATCGCTCGATTCTGCTCTCCGCCATAAAAATTTAAAGACCCAGATGAGGAAGATCTCACTAGGTTTTTGGGCTCCAAAACTCATTACCTGTACGCCTGATGCGCGAGAATCGAAGCAGGAGAATCAATGTCCCGGAAGCATGAATCGAAGGTAAGCACGACACCCGCGCAGGCCGTGAGCCGTCGACAAATGCTGGAGGGACTGGGAGCGCTCGCGGCGGTCACCGCGTGCGGCTCGACCAACGTCAACGAGCCCGGCGGCGCGGCAGGAAGCGGGAACCCCGGCGCAGCAGGCGCGGGCAGCAGTCTCGCGGGCGCGCCCGGCGCGGGCGCACCCGGAATTGCAGGCTCGCCAAGCGCGGGCGCACCCGGAACTGCAGGCGCGCCCGGCGCGGGCGCACCTGGAACTGCAGGCGCTCCAGCGGGTGGTGCTCCAGGCGCAGCAGGCGCGCCCGCGGGCGGCGCACCCGGTGCGGCTGGCGCAGGTGGCATGGCCAGCACGAGCACGCTCAGCTCGCCGCCGTGGACCGCCGTCCCGGTGCAGGACTCCTCCTCGTCCACTCCGAAGACGCTTGCGTGCAACGTCGTGACCAAGACCGACGGCGCCGGCCAAGGTCCGTTCTTCATCCACGAGCTGGAGAAGATGGACGACATCTCGCTCTACCGACAGGACATCCGCGGCCAGTACAATCCGAGCGCCGAAAAAGGCGTCGACATGGAGCTGTACGTGCGGCTGATCGACAAGACCAAGAGCGATGCCGCGTGCGGAACGATGGTCCCAGTCCCGGATATCGACGTCTACATCTGGCACACCGACGGCCAGGGCTACTACAGCGGCTTCGGCACGCGCGGCGCCGCGGACGAACAGAAACCAGACACGCCGTACTCCGGCAAGCCCAGCCAGGACAACCTCGAGAACACCGATCGCTTCTGCCGTGGCATCCAGATCACCGATGCCAACGGCGTGGCGGCGTTTTTGAGCGTCTTCCCGGGCTGGTACAACGGGCGCGATCTGCACATCCACATCGTGTGCTTCAAGAAGGGCTCGAAGTCGCACGGCCGCACGATGTACTCGAAGAGCGTGGAGCCGACCTGGATCTTCACCACCCAGTTCTACTTCGACCCGGCGTTCAGTAAATCGGTGCACGAGGCGGTCGAGCCGTACAAGCGACGCACGACGCTGTCGGCTTACACCGACGCGATGGCAGCGAACGAGTCCGGCAACAGCGGGCGCCACTGCACAGCGACCAAGACGGGCAACAAGGTCATCGCCCAGATTCAGATGATCGTCGATCCGACCTGAAGTCGAATCCGGCCAGACCCTTGAATATGAGACAAAAGATGCGAACCAAGACCAAAACAAGCCTGCGACTTCATGGACTGGGTAGCGAATCGACGACGCACGTTGGTTCTAGCTCGCGTGCGCTTGTGACGGCCGCACTGGCAGCCGTCGTGCTGAGCGCTGCCTGTAGCAGCGACGGAACGCGCGCTGGCGCGGCAGCTGGTACGGGCTCCGTGAATCCACCGACCGGGACTGCGGGGACCGGGACCGGGGCCGGGGGTAGCGGCTCGCCGTCGCCTGGCGCCGGTGGCGCGAGCTCCGGCGTGGCCGGTGGATCGCTGGCAACCGCCGGTGCCGGCGGGGTGTTGTCCGCTTCGTCGGGCGCAGGCGGGGCCGTTGCCGTCGCCACGGCCGGCGCTGCTGGAGGCTTCGTGGTTCCTCCGACGACCAACTCGGATCACTGCCTCTATGGGTATAGCAAGCTCCCGTCGGACGACACGATGGCGGCTGGCCCCGTCAAGTACAGCACGCCAGGCGGTGACGACACCACGCTGCAGCCCGAAGTCTTGCAGTGGATGACGGACAATAAGTGGACCGGCGCCCACGTCATCTGGCACGCCGTCCGCGGTTGCAAGGATGGGACCGCCGGTGGCCTCTTGGGTCCGCTCGGTCTGAGCACCTCGCTATGCAAGGATCATCCGGAGCTGGTTCCCGCCGATCAGAACTGCAAAACCGCCGGCGATGGCTATCAGTTCCTGCTCTTTCACCGCCACATGCTGCAGTCGTTGAAAGCGCTCTGGCCCAAGCACGCTGCTGACTTCAACGGCTTCGCGAAGTTCCCGACCACCAAGGCGGACCTGCCAGACGTGTGGAACACCTCCGATCCCAACTGGGGTGCGAACAAGACGCAGATCCTCGCGGCTGCTGACATTGCCGACAATATCGACAAGCCGGAGAACCTGGCGAAGTTCCCGACCGAGGGCGCTTTGGGCCACTGGCTGCAATGCAACGTCGGCGCGGCCAAGCTCAGCGGTGTCCCGGATGAACCGTACATTGGCCTGCATTTCAACCTGCACGATCAGTGGGCGCGAACGGGCGGCGCGCACGGACTAAACGACGGCCAGAAGAACGTCACGAACTACATGTTCTGGAAGCTCCACGGCTGGATCGACAACGTGTGGGAGAAGTACCGCGTCGCCAAGGGCATCACCAAGGACACTACGGCGATGCAGAAGTACACCCAGGACCTCAAGCAGTCCTGCAACGAGATGGATATCGCCGAATCCATCCTCAAGCAGACGGGGGGTGGAACCACGACTGCGAATGATTGCCCGCCTGACGTCAATGAGAGCGGCGATTTCCACACCAAGGTGCGCCCGCTGTTCGAGTCCGCCTCGAACCACTGCGCGAGCTGCCATGGCCCGTCACAAACGTCGCCCTACGCAAACCTCACGCTCGGCGGGCAGGTCTCGAGCAAGTGCATCGTCGGCCGGCTCAAGCGCGCCTCGCTGGACGGCGGTCAAATCAAGCTGCTCGAGCCCGGTGATCCCGAGCACAGCTTCTTGTACTTGAAGCCGGCAGGCCTCGCGGGCGGCGCGGGTTGTGTTTCGACCGATCCGGATCGCCCCTGCAACACGGCCACCATGCCGCCGAGCGGCAAGACCATGACCGATGCCGAGCTGAAGATCCTCTACGATTGGATCAAAGCGGGTGCGGCCGGGCCGACCTGATTCGACGTCCGTGTGTGCGTGCCTGAGGGGTCGGCCTGACACGGCCCCTCAGGAAACGTAGCAGCGCTCGGTTCGTTGCGCGGCGATCTCCCAGGTGAAGGCGGTCTCCGCGGCGTGCCTGCCATTGGCACCCATCCAACGAGCCCACTCGAAATCCGAGAACAGCGTGCCGATCCCCCAGCCGACCGAGTCGACGGTGGGGTGGATCTTGAGTCCAGTCACGCCGTGCCAAACGAACTCGTTCGGCCCACCCACCTGTGAGGCAACCACTGGCTTGCCGGCGGCCCAGCCCTCGAGCGCCACGATACCGAAGGGCTCGTTGCGGCTCGGCATGCACACCACATCACAGGCCTTGAACAGATCGATGCGTTGCTCGCCCTGCACGTGGCCGAGGAAGCGCGTGGCGTGCCCCACGCCCAACTGCTGCGCGCGCTCACGCAGATCCCAGAGCATGTGCCCGTCGCCCACGAACAAGAACTTCGCGCTGCCGTGGTGGCGGAGCAGAGCTGGCACCGCTTCGAGCAGCAAATCCGGACCTTTTTGCACACACAGGCGGCCGCAGAACAGCACGGTCGGATCGAGTGGTCCTAGCCCGTAGCTGCGCTTCACGTGACCCGGATCGATGCTGCCGTCGAACTCGTGCACCGGGACGCCGTTGTGGATCACGTCGCACTTCCAATCGGGCAGGCTGTAAATCCGGGACAGCTCGTCCTTCAACATCGAGCTCACGGCGATCACGCGATCGACGGCGTAGGTGCCCTCCCACTCGCGTTCCCGGATCCGTGTCGACTGGCCGTCCCAGAAACTGTTGCCACAACGACCATACTCGGTCGAATGCATGGTGAGCACCGCGCGCAGCTCGGGCCGCTGTTGCTTGACCCAGCGTGCGGCATCGGCCGTGAGCCAATCGTGAGAGTGCACCACTTCGAAGCGTCCGTGGTGCCGCTCGGTTTCGAAAAAGTGCCACACCAGTGAGCGGCACATGGCCGAAATTTCGTGAACGAAATTGTGATCCAGGTCGTGCGGACAATAGTGGTACCAGACGTCACCCACCTGCCGCACGCTGCCCATGCCGTGACCGGGGCGGGTAAATACGTGTACGTGATGCCCGCGCCGCGCGAGCGCCGCCGCCAGCTCGGTCACGTGGGTTGCTACGCCGCCAACGGCCGACGAGTGCAGTGTCTCCCAAGAGAACATGGCAATCCGCATCGTGGCGGAGTGTATCGCTCGAGCTCGGCGCTTGAAATCGCCTTCCGCGAAGGCTGCCCTTGTGCGCTAAACGGGCGGCTCGTGGCCAAACGTTCGTTTCAGCAACCGTCGGGCCCGCACATGGCGCCTTCCGCGAGCTCGGCCTGCGGAGCGCGCTCCGTCCACGCTTGTTGTAACGCACTCAAGATGACCTCGGTCGACTGAGCACCGCTTACGGCAAAGCGCCGATCGAAGACAAAGCAGGGGACGCCCGTGATACCGAGCTCGCGCGCTTGTGCTTCGTCCGCACGCACGGCTTTTGCGTAGGTGTCTCCCGCGAGCACATCCGTGGCCTCGCCCGCGTCGAGGCCAGCTTCAGCGGCCAGGCGCACGAGTGTTCCGCGGTCGCTCATCAGTTCTGCCTGTTCGAAGTAGGCTTTCATCATCCGCTCCTTCACTCGGTCCTGCACGCCACGTTCGTGCCCGAGGTGCAGCAAGCGATGGGCATCGAAGGTGTTGCCCGAGCGGATGTTCACGAAGTCGAACGACAGGCCCTCGGCGCGGGCCAGCTGCAGCAGATGATCGGTCGACTTTTGCGCCTGCGCGACGGGCATGCCGTATTTGCGCGCGATGAATTCCACGTGGGATACGTCGCGCTTGCGCTCGGCTGGCGCCCCTGGATCCAGCTCGAACGCGCGCCACACCAGCTCGACGTCGCTCGCGTGTGGAAATAGCTTCAGCGCGCTCTCCAGCCGGCGCTTGCCGACGTAACACCAGGGGCACGCGATGTCCGACCAAACTTCCAGCTTCAGCGAGGGCATGGCCGCTAACATAAGCCCGCTCCGGGCGGGCGCAATCGGGTTGAGCGCTGGAAACTGGCTCGATCGGTCGCTGAGCCCAGGTTGCCGTGAGTGACTGGGTATGTGAACGTAGCCGGAACGCAGGAAACCCATGACCAACGCCACTGCTCCGATTGCCGAACATGCCCAAGTGTCTCGCCCCCTGGGCGTGAGCCTGTGGCTGACGCAGGCGCTGCTCTCGCTCGTGTTCGTCGGCACCGGGGTGTGGAAGCTGCTCACTCCGATCCCGAAGCTGGCAGCGATGATTCCATGGGCTGGGCAGGTCCCGGAGGGCTTCCTGCAGGCGACGGCGATCATCGATCTGTGCGGCGGGCTCGGCATTCTGTTGCCCGCGCTGACTCGGACCAAACCCAGCTTGACTCCGCTCGCGGCCTTGGGTTGTGCCGCGCTTCAGGTATGCGCGATCGTCTTTCACGTCTCGCGCGGCGAGACCGTGAACACGCCGTTCAACTTTTTGCTCGTGGGCTTGTCGCTGTTCGTCTTTTGGGGACGGCGTTTCAAAGCGCCCATTCTCGAAAAAGGGTAAGCGCGCTCGAGCCTGAGCTTGCGAGTCAGTCTAGGCATGCAAAGGTTGTTGGCTGCGCCCGATGACGAAGGACGACCGACCGAGCGACCCCGACGTTGGCAGCCGCGATCGCGGCGATGCCGAGCTGCGCAAGCTCAACGCATTTCTCGATTCGATCATCGATAACATCCCAGCGATGGTGTTCGTCAAGGACGCCGTGAACTTGCGCTACGAGCTGTTCAACCGCGCCGGTGAAGCGCTCAGCGGCTTCAAACGCGAGGACATCTACGGCAAGAGCTCGAGGGACTTGTTCCCCTTGGAACAGGCGGATTTTTTCAATGGCAAAGATCGCGCGGTGTTGCGCGATGGCCGCATGCTGGACATTCCAGAGGAGCCCATCAACACGCCGCTCGGCAGGCGCTGGCTCCACACCAAAAAAATTCCGATCTTCAGAGCCGACGGCACGCCCAGTCACTTGCTGGGTATCTCGCTCGACATCACCGAGCGCAAGGTCGCTCAAGACGCGCTGGCCGAAGCACATCGCGAGCTCGAGCGGCGAGTCATGGAAAGAACTCGTGAGCTGAGCGAGACCAATCTTCGCCTACAGAACGAGATCGACGAACGGAAGCGCGCCCAGGAGGCGCTCGCGCAGGCCGAAGAGCAGCTGCGCCAGGCGCAGAAACTAGAGGCGGTGGGCCGCCTCGCCGGC
>Ga0164307_10001289_pt1 | contig 11278 bp, 10 predicted proteins | sample Whisoiple_243_MG_FD_110214 | JGI IMG/M metagenome (GOLD analysis project Ga0164307, IMG submission 110214) | Soil microbial communities amended with fresh organic matter from upstate New York, USA - Whitman soil sample_243_MG | ecosystem: Environmental > Terrestrial > Soil > Unclassified >...
AGGTGAGCTCGCTGGCGGTTGAGTTGCGGGCGGACGTCCCGGCCGGCGACCTGACGATGACCACCAGGGTCGGCCGCGCGGACGCGACCTGACCGGTGCCATGCCGTCGCGAGGCGGCGGATCAGGCCCCGAACCCGGGATCTGCGACGTCCTCTGCGGCCTGTAGAACCCGCAGGATGTTGCCGCTGGTCAGCGCTTCCAGGTCGGCGTCGGACCAGCCCCGGTCGGCCAGTTCGGTGAGCAGTGCCGGGTAGCAGGAAACGTCGTCGAGTCCGACCGGCAACTGGTCGGTGCCGTCGTAGTCGCCGCCAAGCCCGATATGTGCGGCGCCGGCGACCTCCCTGGCATGCTCGACATGGTCCGCCACCTGAGCCAGACTGGCTGTCGGGGGCGGGTTCTCGGTCTGCCAGGCGGCAAACTCCGCCGCTGCGCCGGGTTCGTGGTGCTCGCCGGCGTGTTCGGTGTAGATCGTCACCTTGTCCAGTCCGAGCTCGTGCCGTTTTGCATCCTCGGCGGCGGAGTGATCGGCACACTCCTGCGAGACGAAGTCCGGAACAAAGGTGATCATCAGGATCCCGCCGCTGCCGGCCAGCTGGGACAGCACAGCGTCCGGGGCGTCCCGGACATGATCGGTCAGCGCCCGGCACGACGAGTGCGAGAAGATCACCGGCGCCCGCGAGGTGTCCAGTGCAGCCTGCATGGTCGACGCGGCCACGTGGGAGATGTCGACCAGCATCCCGATCCGGTTCATCTCCAGCACCACCTCGCGACCGAAATCGGACAGCCCGCCGACAGCCGGCGCATCGGTCGCGGCGTCGGCCCATGGCACGTTCTGGTTGTGGGTCAATGTCATGTACGCGACGCCGAGCCGGCGCAGGGTCCGCAAAACGCCCAGTGAGCAGTCGATGCTGTGCCCACCCTCCGCGCCCACCAGGGCCGCGATCCGGCCCTCGACGAACACCCGGCGGACGTCAGCGGCGGTGCGGGCCAGCGCAAAGGTCTCCGGGTAGGCCGCGACAAATCCGGCGACGCAATCGATCTGCTCGAGCGTCGCGGTGACCGCGGCACCGCCGGTCAGCGTGCCGGGGACGTAGACCGAGAAGAACTGGGCGCCGACACCACCGGAACGCAGCCGCGGGATGTCGGTGTGCAGCCGGTTCTGCGGGGTCGCGAGGTCTCGTTGCGAGAGGTCGTAGGCGACCTGTTTGCGCAACGCCCAGGCCAGATCGTTGTGCCCGTCGAACACCGGCGCCCGGGACAGCAACCGGGCGATGCGGGTGCCGGTCATGCCAGCGCCGCCAGCCGGGCGACGGCCTCGTCGATGACCTCGTCGCGTTTGCAGAACGCGAACCTGACAAACGGTTTTCCGTCCATCGGGTCGTCGTGGAACACCTCGTCCGGCACCGCGACAACGCCGGCCCGCCCGGGCAGATCCAGGCAGAACTGCATCCCGTCCTGCTGCCCGAGTGGGCGGATGTCGGTCATCACGAAGTAGGTGCCCTGCGGCACCGACACCCCGAACCCGGCAGCCGAGAGCCCCGCGCACAACCGATCGCGTTTGCGTTGCAGACTGGCGCGAAGCTCGGCCACCCAACCCATCTCGGTCAGCAGCGCATCGGCGACGGCCGGTTGGAACGGCGCACCGCCGACGTAGGTGAGGAACTGCTTGGCCGCCCGGACCGCGGCGATCAGCGGGGCCGGACCGCAGGCCCAGCCGATCTTCCAACCGGTCGTGTTGAAGGTCTTGCCGGCGCTGGAGATGGTGACGGTCCGCTCGGCCATTCCCTCCAACGTGCCCAGCGGTAGGTGAACGGCATCGTCGTAGACGAGGTACTCGTAAACCTCGTCGGTCAGCACGATCAGGTCGTTGTCCCGGGCCACCCCCGCCACGCCGATCAGTTCCTCCCGGGTGAGCACAGTCCCGGTGGGATTGTGCGGCGTGTTGAGGATCAATATCCGGGTGCGTGGGCCCACCGCGGCGGCCAGTTCGTCGACATCAAGAGCGAACCGGCCGGTGGGGTCCGGCCGCAGCGGGATCGACCGGTGGGTTCCCCCGGCCATGGCCACGATCGGCGGATAGGAATCGTAGTGCGGCTCCAGCATCAGGACCTCGTCACCCGGTTCGCACAACCCCAACACGGCGGCCGCCAGCGCCTCGGTGGCGCCGACCGTGACCAGCACCTCGGTATCCGGGTCGAATCGCTGGTTGTGGTCGCGAAGGCGGGCGGCCGCGATGGCCTCGCGCAGGGCCGGAATTCCGGGACCGGGCGGGTACTGGTTGACGCCGTCGGCGATGGCCTGCCGGGCACCGGCGAGCAGTGACGCCGGTCCGTCGGTGTCCGGAAAGCCCTGCCCCAGGTTGATGGAGCCGGTTGCGGTGGCCAGAGCGGACATCTCGGCGAAAATCGTCGTGGTGTACGGACGCAGCCGGCGCACCAGCGGGTTCGCGGACCGGGCCTGCGGGATTTCGGACGCCAGACTCATGCCCTATTCCTACCGCGCCGCGCGAATCCGGCCGGGGCTGGCCCGCTCAGTGAACAATGAGGCCATGAGCACCACTGAATCAGCGCCGGCCGGGCAGTCCGCAGAGTCCCCGCCGCCGATGCGGGCCGGTTCCCCTGGCGGCGGATCAGCCGGTCAACGGGCAACCGCCATCCCGGACTTCGCCTCCGGGGCGCTCAGCCCCGCCGACCAGGAGCGTCGCCGGAAGCTGAATCGGATGAAGGCCGTCGCCACCGGCGCGCTGGTGCTGATGGCGGTCATCTTCGTGGTGGCCTTCACCCTGCAGGACGAATACCCGTGGCTCGGCTATGTACGGGCGATGGCCGAGGCCGGGATGGTCGGCGCCATCGCCGACTGGTTCGCGGTCACCGCCTTGTTCCGCCGGCCCCTCGGACTGCCGATCCCGCACACCGCGATCATCCCCAACCGCAAGGACGCGATCGGTGCGTCGCTGTCCGAGTTCGTGGCCACCAACTTCCTGTCCGAGGACGTGGTCCGGCAGAAGCTGGCCGGGTTCTCGGTGGCCTCGAAGATCGGCGACTATCTCTCCCAACGCGACTCGGCAGAGCGGGTCACCGCCGAGTTGGCCACCGCGATCCGCGGGATCAGCAACGTGCTCAGCGACGATCAGATCGCCGACCTGCTCGAGACCATGGCCCGGCGGAAGATCGCCGAGACCAAGATCGGCCCGCCGCTGGGCCGGATTGCCGCCGAGGTCTTCGAACGCGGGGATCACCGCCCGCTCGTCGATTTCATCGTCGAGCGGTGTTACGAGTGGATCAGGGACAACTACACCTCGGTGTCCAGGGTCGTCTCGCAACGGGCGCCGTCGTGGTCGCCGCGGTTCCTGGACGGGATCGTCGCGGATCGGATCTACAACGAGGTGCTGGCCTTCGCCGATGCCGTCAACACCGATCCCGACCACCAGCTGCGCAAGGCGCTCGATCGGTTCCTCGGCGAGTTCGCCCAGGATCTGCAGACCGATCCGGCGACCATCGAGCGGGCCGAGGCGATCAAGGACCAGATCGTCAGCAACACCGAGGTGCGCTCGCTCGCGGCCAGTGCCTGGACGTCGATCAAGGACGCCCTGCTGCAGGCTGCGGACGACCCGGATTCGGCGCTTCGTCGTTCGGTGACCGACGCGTTGGTGTCGTTCGGCACCAAACTCACCCAGGACGACCCGATGGCCGCCAAGGTGGACGGCTGGGTCGCGGACGCCGCCGGGTACATCGCCCGCAACCACGCCCGCAGCATCACCGGGATCATCGACGAGACCATCGCCCGGTGGGACGGCGAGGCGACCAGCCGGAAGATCGAACTGCAGGTCGGACGGGATCTGCAGTTCATCCGGATCAACGGCACCGTGGTGGGTGCCCTGGCCGGCCTGGTGATCTACACCGTCGCGCAACTGTTGCTGACGTGACGATGATGTCGGACCAGACCGGCCGGGCTGCTCTGTGCTGAATGCTCCTTGACGACCTTGAACGGCACCTGACGACTGCGTCGTCGGCGTCTCGTCGGGGTAGTCAGGCGCCCTTGCCGGTGCGCAGGTTCTGCGAGATGTACCGGAACAGCGGGTCGGTCATCGCCTTCCGCGAGGCCAGCCCGAAATCCTCGGCCGCAACGCCTTCCGTGTAGTTCCGTCCGTACCAGTCCTCCACGATGGTGGCCTGCGGCTCCAGCGCGTAGCTCCCGTAGTCCTTGCCCGGGGTGTATCCGTATTCCTCACCGGCGACCTTGGTCATCGCCGAAGTGATGAAGCCGAGGTTGGATCCGTGGTGCAACTGCCACGCATGCACCATCTCGTTGATGAAGGCCTCGCCGTACGGACGGTTGCGGTTCCTTGTCTTGCTGAAACCCTTCTTCCAGGTGAGGGCATTGGTGTAGCCCTCCTTGCCGAGGTTGAGGGTGATGACGCCGTCGAACCGGGGGAAGACGAATGCCCGGTCGCCGGCCCCGACGGTGTCGGTGATCCTGACCCGGTCCCGCGGCGGGGTGGCAGTGCCGAACACGCGCTTGGCGATGTCCCATTCCTCGTCGCGCAGACCCCGGCTGTCGTGCCCGATCGCGGCGATGCCCTCCGCGGCCAGGGCGTACAGGGTGCCGAACGGACCGGCGAGCCACAGCGTCCCGCCGATCACCTTCGCTCCCGCCGCGAGGTCGCCGTCCTTGGCGACCGATGCGGCGAGTCCGCCGACCACGATCACCAGGGCGGCGCCACCGGGGGTCGCCAGGGTGGTGGCGCCGATGATGAACTTCAGGGCGGCGCCGGCGATATCGGCGAGCGCTCCGGTGATCGCGCCGCGGTAGTGCCGGTCCGCCTGATAGCTCGCCCGCTGCAGCTCCCAGAAGTTCTCCGTGACAAGAACATTGATGCCGTTCTCCGCCCAGTCCTCGCTGCGCGGATCATCGTCGAAGGTGCCGCCGACGTGCCCCTTCCAACCTGCCGCCAGGGCCGTCGTACCGGTGGACAGCAGCGTCTGTGCCGTGAAGTGGTAACTGTCCGCGCCGGTGGCCCGCATGTGCCCGCGGTTCTCCACCCGACCGTCCCAGTACACCTTGGTGCTGACCCAGCCCTCGATCGCGTCAACGCCTGGTGCGTCACCGAAGTCGTGGAAGAAGTCCACCGGATCCGGTGCGGCGACGTTCTTCTGGGCGGAATAGATCATCCGCCCGCCCTCGAAGGATTGCTGCCTCGCACCCGGTCCGCCCTCGGGCCAGCTCACCTCATGACCGGTCGGGAAGCCCATTTTGCCGCTCTCCCAGCGGTATTCGGCCCACCTGCTGCGGATCAGCCCATACACCTCGTTGGCACCGTGCTGGGCGGTCGAGTAGATCGATTTATCGGCGCCGCTGGGCATCTCGCGGAAGTGGTTGAAGACGCCCTTGCCATTCGGGGTACGGGTCTCATCGGTGGTCGGGTAGCCGAAAGCAGAGCCGCCGAGTGCGTTGTACCGATCCCGGATCGCGCCGTGTACCTCGTGTGCACCGGTCTGCGGATGCCAGACGTAGGTGCAGTTCTCGAAGGACTGGTAGCGGCCGACCCGATCGGGGGTGAGCATTTCACCCGAGGTCGGGTACCCGAGCTGAACCTTGCCCCGATAGCCGATCCAGGACTGCCGGATGACGCCGACCAGTTCGTGCGCCTTGTTCTGCGGTGTCCAGTAGATCGACTTCTCGGCGCCACTGGGGAATTCGCGGAAATGATTGAAACGTGCTCTGCCGTCCGGGGTTCCGGTCTCGTCTGTGAACGGATAGCCGAACCGTGAACCGCCCAGCTGCAGGTAGCGGGTCAGGATGTCGCCGTGTAGTTCACGGGTGCCGATGCTCGGGTGCCACAGCAGGTAACCGCCTTCGAAGGTCTGGAATTGGCCCACCCCGTCGTGAGCGGTCTGCTGGTCGCTGGTGGGGTAGCCGAGGAAGCCGCCGTGTCCGCCGTAACGGCCCCATGCGGTGTTCAGCTCGCCCCAGATCACCCTGGCTCCGGTCTGCGGGGTGTGCATGATCGTCAGCAGGGTGCCGTTCTTGTTCTGGAAGCTGACGTACCGTCCGCGACCGTCCCCGGTGCCCATCGTCTGGTGGGTCGGTGTTGCCCAGTTCGTGCCACCGAGTTCCCGCCAGCGAGCCCCGATCGGTCCGGGAATGGTCTCCGGTGCCTTCGGTTCAGGAGGGGTCGGGCGGGGCTTGAAGATCGGGCCACCGATCGGGTCGTCCGGTGTTGGCGTCGGTGCTGGAGCAGGTCGGGGCGCGGGGCGGGGCGGAGCGGGCGGTGGTGTGCCACCGGTCGGGCCGCTCGGCCTCGGCGCCGGGCGGGTGGATTCCTTCGGCTCGCGGTGCGGTTTGGTGACGGGTCCGTCGGTCAGGTCGTTCATCGCTTGCGCCATCAGGGTGGCTCCTTCGTCGTCATGCCGGTTTTCGATGTCACCGAGATTCGCGCCGCCGGGTACCGCCGGGCATCGGTACCGACTACGGAGATCTGCCGTACTGGTACTGAGTCGGCAGCCGGATCGCGCACCTCGCGCGCTGTCGGACCAGGGTGCTGAGATGGCTGCATGACTTCGACCACACCATTGGCCAGTTCGCCGATCGCCTCGTTCGACCTGGTCGTGCTGGACACTCCGGAGCCGCGGAAGCTGGCCGAGTTCTACTGCGCGCTCCTTGGTTGGCGGATCGTCCGGGAGGACGACGACTGGGTGACGATCCGGGGCGACTCCAGCGCCGGCATGGCGTTCCAGCTGGCTCCCGACCTCGTCCCGCCGACGTGGCCCGACCCGGCAATCCCGCAGCAGTCGCACCTGGACGTGACCGTCGCCGACCTGGATATCGCCGAACGGCAGGTGCTCGCCATCGGCGCGCGGCCGACCGGAGTGCCGAAGCGTCCCTCGGGGTTCCGGGCGTTCCTTGATCCGTCGGGCCATCCGTTCTGCCTCTGCCTCGAGGAGTAGCGCGATCGGAGAGCAGTCTCGGTGCAGCTGCCTGGATTCGGCGGCCGGCGGCGGGGCGCAGCGGTGCCGCTGGCACTGTGGTCCCGTGCGTTTCACTCCACTCACGCCGACCCGGTTGACCGACGAGCTGGCGACCTGGATCGAGTCCCTCCTGCCCGGCCGTACCCGGGTCGGCATCGACGGTGCGACCGAAGTCGGTGCCACCGGCCTGGCCGACGCGGTCGCCGAGCGACTGCGGACGCGCGGCCGCCCGGTGGTGCGCGCGTCGACCACCTGGTGGTGGCGGCCCGCGTCGTTGCGGCTGGAATTCGGGCACCAGGATGTCGACATGCTGCTGACCGGATGGGTCGACAGCGGATCGCTGCGGCGGGAATTGCTGGATCCGCTCGCGCCCGGCGGCTCGGGTGACCATGTGACCCGGCTCCGCGATCCGCAGACCGACCGGTCATTGCGGGAGAGAAGATCTCGCGCGGAGCCGGGCACGATCCTGGTGCTGGACGGACCGCTTCTGCTGGCCGCCGACCTGCCCCTGGACGCCGTCGTGCACCTGCAGGTCGCGACGGCGACGCTCGGTCGCGTGCTGGGCCCGGATCGCCAGTGGTGGCTGGCGGGCTTCGAGCGGTACCGGTCGGAATACGGCCCCGTCGAGAATTCCGAGGTGATCGTCGGTTACGACCACCCGTCGGCACCGGCGGCGGCCTGGTCTCGCTCTGCCGACCAGTGATCACCCTCACCCGGGGTCAGCTGCGCTAACCAAGTGCTTGCAATTGCAAGCACCTCGGGTACGGTGGAGGAATGAACAGCTCGGCATGGTCAGGTCTGCCCGGATGGATCTGAACCCGGTCCTCACCCCGGTGCTGACCCCGGTCCGCGATCTGGGTGAGTTCATCCGCGAACAACGCACGTCGGCACAGATCTCGATCCGCGCACTGGCCACGAAGGCCGGAGTGTCGAATCCCTATCTCTCACAGGTGGAGCGCGGGCTGCGTCGGCCGAGTGCGGAGATCCTCGCGCAGATCGCCCACGGGCTGTCGATCTCGGTTGAATCGCTGCTGGCCAAGGCCGGAATCCTGGAGACCGCCGATGCGCCAGACGTTGTCGTCGCGATCCGCGGCGATGACGTGCTGACCGAACGCCAGAAGTCGGCGCTGATCGACATTTACGCCGCGTTCCGCAAAGAAGCGGAGACCGCCGCCGCTGCTCTCGTCGTCGTTCCGGATCAGCCGATCGACGAACTCGTCGACCTGCCCGTCGCCGTCGGCGAGGTCCCGGAAGCCGTGGCCGCCGATCCCGGGAAGTAGCGCCCCCTCGAACGCAAGGCCCATGACCCAGGCATCGCTGATGCCGGAAGGAGTACCGATGTCATTCGTGACAGATATTCGTACCGACCTGCGCGCAGTGTCGGAAAGCGCGATCGACCAACTGGCGGACCGTTTCGACGATCTCCCGCGGCCGCTGCTCGCGGCCATCGGGGCCGGCGATCTGGCGATGGAACAGTTGGCAGCATTGCGCGAGAGCCTGATTGAGCAGTTCGCCTCCTCGGCGCCGCAGCCGGCTGACGTCCGGTCGTTCACCACCGATCTGCCGGCCAAGGCCCAGCAGGCCGCCACGGAGTATGCCGGCAAGGTCACCAAGGCCGCGACCGAATACGCCGGGAAGATGCAGGACACCGCGACCGACTATGTCGGCAAGATGCAGGAATCGGCCGTCGACTACGTCGACAAGGTGAAGGAACTGCCGGACCGCGCCCAGAGGCTGGTCGGTGACCTCGGGAACGCGCCGCAGGCGGCTGCCGATCTCCCGCACCGCGCGCAGCAGATCGCCGCCGAGGTGGCGGAGTCGATCCAGTCGTTCGCCAACCAGTTCCCGGCCAAGGCCCAGGAATTGATCGCCGAACTCCCCGACAAGATCGCCGAATTCTCCGGCGATCTGTCGGTCGACACCGTCCGGGACACCGTCGAGGCCTACACCCAACTGGTCGGCTCGATCTACGGCAGCCTCGCCGACCGCGGAGACCGGACCTGGTCGCGCGTCCGGTCGGCGTCGTTGAAACCGGGCACCGTCGTCGACGCGCTGGCCGAGGCGCCGAAACGCGCGGCGAAGGCCGCTTCCAAGGCCGGCGCCACCGCGATGGCCGGCGCGACCAGCGCGCGGCAGGCGGTCACCCGGACGGCCAAGGATGCGCCGGCCGCCGCCCGCAAGGCGACCACCAGGGTGACGACGGCTGCGCCGAAGACGGCTCGCGCCGCGAAGGCTGCCGCCCCGAAGTCGGCTGCTTCGAAGGCCCCGAAGACGTCAACTGCGAAGGCGGCGTCGGCCAAGACTGCGTCTGTCAAGGCTGCGTCTGTCAAGGCTGGGACCGTGAAGACTGGGGCTGCGAAGGCCTCGACCCCGAGGACTGCGGCCAAGAGCTCGGGCTCCACAGTCGGTAGCACGACCGCGGCCCCTCGTCGGGCGGCCACACCGAAGACCGCCACGACCGGAAAGAGCGCGACCGGGACGACGGCTCGCAAGGCCGCTGCTCCCAGGAAGACCGCAGCCACCCGCAAGGCCACCTCCTCCGGACCCGCCGCACCGAAGTCCGGCCCGGACGCCGGCTGACCTCAACCGCGCGCTCAGCACCCACCGACAGACCGGAATCCCCAGCGGGTTCCGGTCTGTTGCCGTCGGATCAACGCTGCGTTGTCGCCAGATCAACTCGAACGCATGCAGGCCATCGCGGTTCTGGCACGTACTCTTGCGGGGTGGGATTGATCGCGCCGGTCATCGAGATCGTCACCTGGATACTCGCCATCGGTGGCGCAGCGGCAGGAGTGTTCGCTGCCGTCGACGCCGTCACCCGACGTTCGGACGCCTTCGCGGCCGCCGACAAGCAGACCAAGGGCACCTGGGCCGGCATCACCATTGCGTGCGCCGTCGTGCTCGGGTTGTCCGTCTTCGGTGGCGCGTTCGCACCGCAGAGCCTGCTGTGGCTGGCCGGCCTGACCGGGAGTCTGGTCTACCTGTTGGACGTCCGTCCCCGGCTGCGCGAGGTCCAGCGCGGCGGTCGCTGGTAACTCCAGCACACCCCTTCTTGCCTGCGCGACGACCCAGCGCTGCGGGCGGCTGGTTGAGCCGAACATTCCTCGACACGCCCGGCCAAGCGCCGCTGGTGGGGCACTTCTCCCGCTGACGCACTGCATCAGGCATCCCACAGCGGCAACATCACCCCACCAGCGCGGGATGCTCGGGCGCGTCCGACTTGTCCCGCTGGCGTAGTTGGCACCAGCGAGCCAGCTCAGTGGGAGGTGTGCCGCCCGGGGGAGGGGGCCTCGACGGCGTCGCCTTCCCGATGGGTGTGCTTGTCGCCGCTGGCGATGGCGGCCTCGGCCACGAGCCGCTTCTTCTCGCGGTCGTAGGAGATCTCGATCTCGATCTCCGCCTCCGCGCGGCCGACCCAGTTCGCGCCCTCGACGCTCTTGCCCGGCTCGAGGTCCTTGTAGACCTCGAAGAAGTGCTGGATCTCGAGCTTCTCGAAGACGCCGAGATCGCCGATGTCCTGCAGGTGAGCCTGCCGCGGGTCGTTCGCCGACACGCACAACACCTTGTCGTCCGGACCGGCCTCGTCCGTCATCCGGAACATGCCGATCGCCCGGGCGGTGACCAGGCAGCCCGGGAAGGTCGACTCCGCCAGCAGCACCAGCGCATCCAGCGGATCGCCGTCCTGGCCCAAGGTGTCGTCGATGAAGCCGTAATCGGCCGGGTACTGGGTCGCGGTGAACAGCGTCCGGTCCAACCGGATGCGGCCCGAATGATGGTCCACCTCATATTTGTTGCGACTGCCCTTAGGGATTTCGATGGTCACGTCGAAGTCCACGAGTGTCACCTTTCACGTCAGCTCAGCAGTTGGCCGGCGGCGCGAAAGCCCCCGCCACCGGTCGGAACGACACGCACGATTCGGGGTCGCCCCAGGATCGGTGGCCCGGCTCGGGCCTGGACAGACTCTAGTCTGGACCGGGTCACCGGGCTCGCTGTACGTACCCGGATCGTCCGTGGAGATTATTCACATCTGTGCAGGCGATCATGGCTCGGCGGCCGCCGGCGCCGATGCAGGGCCCGGATCGCCGGTCGCCCCCGGTGAATAATCGTCAAGCACCGAACAGCAAGACCGGATCCGCGAAGAGGATCGGCGAAAGGGAGTGTTTGTGGCCGCGTCAACCCGATCGCGCCGCACCGGGATCATCGTTGCGGCCGTCGTGGTCGCTCTGGTGGCCGTCGGTGCGATTGTCTTCGTCGCCACCCGGGGTGACTCGACCACTGCCGGTAGCTCGGCCACCCCGACGTCTGAGATC
>Ga0164307_10001292_pt1 | contig 11272 bp, 11 predicted proteins | sample Whisoiple_243_MG_FD_110214 | JGI IMG/M metagenome (GOLD analysis project Ga0164307, IMG submission 110214) | Soil microbial communities amended with fresh organic matter from upstate New York, USA - Whitman soil sample_243_MG | ecosystem: Environmental > Terrestrial > Soil > Unclassified >...
GATGCCGTTCTCGACCATGTCGCCGATGGTCTCGATCGAGCGCTCGCGCACCGGGCGGGTGATCATGCCGGCCTGGCAGAAGCGGCAGCCGCGGGTGCAGCCGCGGAAGATCTCGACGGAGAAGCGCTCGTGGACGGTCTCGGCCAGCGGCACCAGCGGCTTGGCCGGGTAGGGCCAGGCGTCGAGGTCCATCAGCGTGTGCTTGCGGACCCGGAAGGGGATGCCGGGACGGTTGGGTACGACGGCCTCGATGGTGTTGTCGGCGGCGTACGTCACGTCGTAGAAGCGCGGGACGTAGATGTTGCCGCTGACGGCGAGACGACGCAGCACCTCGTCGCGCCCGCCGGGGCGGCCCTCACCCTTCCAGTCGCGGATCACCTCGGAGATCGCGAGCACGACCTCCTCACCGTCACCGAGGACCGCGGCGTCGAGGAAGTCGGCGACCGGCTCCGGGTTGAAGGCCGCGTGGCCGCCCGCGAGCACGATCGGGTCGTCCTCGGTGCGGTCCCTGCTGTGCAGCGGGATGCCGGCGAGGTCGAGCGCGTTGAGCATGTTGGTGTAGCCGAGCTCGGTGGAGAAGCTCAGGCCGAAGACGTCAAAGGCACGGACCGGGCGGTGCGCGTCGACGGTGAACTGCGGGATGGGACCGGCGGCGTCGCCGGTGCGCATCACCTGCTCCATGTCCGGCCACACGGCGTACGTGCGCTCGGCGACGATCCAGTCGCGCTCGTTGAGCACTTCGTAGAGGATCTGCACGCCCTGGTTGGGCAGCCCGACCTCGTAGGCGTCGGGGTACATCAGCGCCCAGCGGACCGTCTCGCCGTCGTCCGGCGCGCAGTCCCAGTCCTTGACGGTCGAGTTGAGCTCGCCGCCGACGTACTGGATCGGCTTGGACACCGACGGCAGCTTGGGCTCGAGACGAGCGAAGACGCTGGCGGGCGCGGACATGCAACTACCTCGCAGGACGTGCGTTGGAGATCAGGGGAAGCCCCCAGCGTACGACGCGCGGGTGCGGGGCCGCGAACCCTCAGTCCGCGTCGGGCGCGAGCTCCTCGAGCGCCTGCCGCGCGATCGGCAGCTCCTCCTGGGCCAGGGCGATGAGGTCCTCGAGCCCGGCGACGCCGTACCTGTTGGCGACGTGCTGCACGGCGTCGACGATCTCGGGCTCGTAGTCACGGTCCGTCATGCGTCCATCCAAACAGACCGCGACCTCAGACCGGTGGCTCGGCAGCCGTTTCGGCGCGGGCGGCGGCGGCAGCCGACGTCGCCCGCAACTCGACCCCCGGCAGGAGCAGCAGGATCAGGAAGGCGAGCACGCCGACGCCGGCGGCGAGCAGGAACACCAGGTCCATCGACTCCGCGAAGCCGACCTTGAACGGGTGCGCGAAGACCGGCGGCAGCTGCTCGATGAAGGACGAGTCGTCCTTGAACTGCGCGACGACCGACGGGTCCAGCGTCTGCCCCTCGGCGACCGCCTGCTGCCACGCCGGGGTCTGCGCGTCGGCCTCGACGGCGGTCTTGATGTTGCCGCCGACGGTGCCGAAGAGCACCGACAGGAAGATCGCGACCCCGAGCGTGCCGCCGATCTGGCGGAAGAACGTCGAGGAGCTGGTCGCGACGCCGATGTCGCGGGGCGGTACGGCGTTCTGCACGATCAGCAGGATCGGCTGCAGGCAGTTGCCGAGACCGAGACCGAAGACCAGCATCGACAGGCTGATCCAGACCAACGCCGTGTCGGCACCGCAGAGCGACAGCAGGAAGAGACCCACGATCATCACGGCCGAGCCGACGATCGGGAAGAGTCGGATGTGGCCGGTCCGGGAGATCACCTGGCCGGCACTGATGGAGCCGGTCATCATGCCGACGACCATCGGCAGCATCAGCAACCCGGCCTCGGTCGGCGAGGCTCCGTGGACGATCTGCATGTACTGCGGCAGCAGCATGATGCCGCCGAACATCGCCATGCCGATGATCACGCTGGACGCGATCGCGACCCAGGCGGCGCGGATCCGGAAGATCCGCAGCGGGATCAGCGCGGCCTCGCCCATCGCCCGCTCGGCGAGCACGAACGCGACGATGCCGATCGCGCCGACGGCGTACGCCGTGAGCGAGCGGGGTGATCCCCAGCCCCACTCGCGGCCCTGCTCGGCCACGGTCAGCAGCGGCACCAGCGCGACGACCAGGGCGACCGCGCCCCACCAGTCGATGCGCACGTTGCGTGGCGTGTGGTGCACGTGCAGCGTGCGGTAGACGACCAGCAGCGCGACGATGCCGATCGGGACGTTGACGAGGAAGACCCAGCGCCAGCCGTCGATGCCGAGGATCACGGCCTGGCCGGCGAAGAACCCGCCGATCAGCGGACCGAGCACGCTCGACGTCCCGAACATCGCCATGAAGTAGCCGGTGTAGCGGGCGCGCTCGCGCGGCGACACGATGTCGCCGATGATCGCCAGGACCAGGGTGAAGAGCCCGCCGGCGCCGAGTCCCTGGAATGCCCGGAACGCCGCGAGCTGGTACATCGAGGTCGCGAACGAGCACAGCGCCGAGCCCAGGATGAAGACGGTGATCGCGAACATGAAGAGCTTCTTGCGACCGTAGTTGTCGCCGAGCTTGCCGTAGATCGGCGTCGTGATCGTCGCGGTGATCAGGTACGACGTGGTCACCCACGCCTGGATCGACAGCCCGTTGAGGTCGTCGGCGATCGTGCGGATCGACGTGCTCACGATCGTCTGGTCCAGGGCACCCAGGAACATGCCGAGCATCAGCCCGGAGAGGATCGTCAGGATCTGTCGGTGGGTGTACTCGCCTGCCGTGGAGTCAGGCGCCGGCGCTGCGACCGGGCTCGCGTTCTCGCTCATCGTCGCGCAGCCTATTGCGCGATCGTGCGGAGCAGGTGCCCTTGTCGAACCTTGGCCGCGAGATAGCGGGAATTGGTGGCGCACAGGTGCGCGGCGGTCGGCACCAACCGCTCGACCTCGATGCCGAGCGCGGTGAGCTGGGCGGCCTTGTCGGGGTTGTTGCTGAGCAGCGCGATCCGATGCTCCCCCAGCGCCCGCAGCATCTGCGCGGCGACGGTGTAGTCGCGCTCGTCCTCGCCGTACCCGAGCGCGAGGTTGGCCTCGTAGGTGTCCAGGCCGTCGTCCTGCAGCGCGTAGGCGTCGAGCTTGGCGTAGAGCCCGATCCCGCGTCCCTCCTGGCGCAGGTAGAGGAGGTAGCCGCCGGCGTCCGCGATCCGCTCCACCGACTCCCGCAGCTGCGGGCCGCAGTCGCAGCGGGCACTGCCCAGGACATCGCCCGTGAGGCACTCGCTGTGCACCCGCACCAGCGGCGTACGACGCATCGTCGGGCCCAGACGGAGAGCGAGGTGCTCACGACCGTCCGCGAGCCCGTCGAAGCTGACGACCCGCGCCGTGGTCGACCAGCCGTCCGGGTAGCGCATCGGGAGCTCGAGCTCGGTGCGGATCGTCGCGTTCACGAGAGCTCCCCGAAGCGGTCGGACAGTCGGTAGCGCAGGAGCACGACCTCGCCGATGCGGCGTACGTCGGCGAGGGTGGCCGGGCTCCCCGGGCGGGCCGGGAACGGGCCGTCGTCGACGAAGCGGCGCGCCGCCGAGTCGCCGACGAAGAACGGTGCCACCACCAGCTGCAGCTCGTCGGCGACGTCCTCGGCGAGGAACTGGGTGTGGATGGTCCCGCCGCCCTCGACCATCAGGCGGCGTACGCCGCGCGCGTGCAGGTCCTCGCTGACTCCTCGCATCGAGACCCGGTCACCACCCTCGACGACCGTGGCGACCGCACCGAGCCGGGATCGGGCCGCGGCGGCGTGCCCCGACGGGCTGTAGACGAGCTTCTCGGAGTCGCCGGTGGTGAAGAACCGGCACTCCGGGTCCAGGTCGGCCCGACAGGTGATCGTCACCTTCAGCGGCGACGGCTTCAGCCCGCGGGCCACGCGCTCGAGGCGGCGCTCGGGGCACCGGACCAGCAGGCGCGGGTTGTCCTTGCGCACCGTGGTGGCCCCGACCAGGATCGCGTCGCACGCGGCGCGCTCCTCGTCGACCCGGTCCAGATCGGCCTCGTTGGACAGGATCAGTCGCTCGTCGCCGGCGCTGTCGAGGTAGCCGTCGATCGACATCGCGCAGCTCAGGACGGTGTACGGACGGTCAGGCACGCACCGCTCCCCTCGCCCATCCCTTGGCCAGCAGCACGGCACCGGGCAGGGTCGCGACCAGCGCGAGCACGCCGTAGAGCACCGCGACCGTCGCTCCCTGCGCCGCACCGAGCCCGGCAGCCGCGAACGCCCACGCGGCCATCCCCTCGCGCGGCCCCCATCCCGCGACGTTGAGCGGGATCGACGCGGCGAGCAGCACCAGCAGGGCGAGCGGCACCAGCTCCGTCAGCGACGCGTCGGTGCCGGCGGCACGCGCCGCGACCAGGAAGACCAGCACGTGACCGGCCGACGACACCAGGGACGCAGCGACCACCTCAGGCCACCGCACCAGCGCCGCGACCACCCCGGCCGCCAGCAGCGCGGCCGCCCAGGGTGCCGGGCCCACCAGGAGGACGGCGCCGGCGGCGACGACCTGCACCGCCTGGCCGGAGCCGCGGTCGGCGACGACCGGCAGGGTCCCGTGGCGCAGCGCCCGGTACGCGTCGCCGAGCACTCCGCTCGGGAGCGTCGCGTTGAGGAACTGCGAGCGGTAGTAGGCCCCGATCGCCTCGCGTCGGCCCAGCACCAGGCCGAGTCGCGCGGCGAGCACCCGCCAGCGCCAGGCACAGCACACGGTGGTCACCGCCGTCAGGGCGAGAGCCGCCACCAGCGCGACCGGACCGGCCGACCGCACCGCCGTCGCGAACGGCTGCGGGCCGACCCACCACACCACCAGTGCCAGGATCACCAGACCGCCGAGCAGCTTGGCCCACCTCATCGGAGCACCTCGAGCGCCTCGGCCATCCGGGCGATCGTGCGGTCCCACCCGGCCAACGTCGTACGCCGCGACCGGGCAGCTGCTCGTTGGTCGGCCCGGTGGCCGGCGTCGGTGAGCCACCGGCGCAGCGCGACCGCGAGCGCGTCCGGGTCCTCGGGCGGCACCAGCACCCCGGCTCCACCGAGAGCCTCGCGCACCCCGCCGACGTCGCTCCCGATCACCGGCACCCCATGGGCCAGCGCCTCGGTCACGACCATCCCGTACGTCTCCGCGCGTGAGGCGAGCACGAGCAGGTCGGCCTCGGCGTACGTCGCGTCGAGCTCGGCCCGGGTCATCGGCCCGGTGAGCCGGACCACGTCGCCCAGTCCCGCCGCGAGGTCGGGCTCGATCGTCGTCGCTCCCACGCCTCGGCACGACCACTCGAGGTCGCCCAGGGTCCGCAACGCGGCCGCCAGCACGTCGTACCCCTTCAGCGTCGTCACAGCCCCGACACAGAGCAGGGCGGACCCGGCTGTGGAGCCGGGTGCGAGCGGCGCCGGGTCGGCACCGGGCTCGACGACGAGGACCCGGCTCGAGTCGAGGCCGTACGTCCCGACCAGCCAGTCGCGGGTCCAGCGGCTGGTGGCGACCACGCCGGCGACGGCGCGCAGGAGCGGGCCCTCCCACGGCTCGCGGCGCGGCAGGTGCACGAGCACGACCAGGCGCACCCGCGGCGCCTCCGCGATCAGTGCGGCCGACGACAGGAGACCGTCGACGAGGACCAGCGCGCCGTCGGGCACACTGCGCGTCGTCAGGTGCTCGACGGCGCCGAGGCCGTCCGCGACGCGACGGTCATAGACGTTGCCGCCGGACGGCCGGTCCGGGTCGTCGACGTCTGCCGGACGCACGAGGTGGATCACAGCAACCTCTCGTACGACGCCCACGCCACGTGGGACTCGTGCAGGGTCACCACGAGCCGGCGTACGCCGGCGCCGAGCTCGGCGATGCGAGCGGCGAGCCGGTCCGCGACGACCTTCGCGAGGATCTCGGTCGACGTGTTGGCACCGGCGAGGTCGGGCTCGTCGTCGAGGTTGCGGTAGGTCAGGGCGCCGAGCACCTCGTGCAGCACCTCGGTGGCGCGGCCGATGTCGACGAGGATCCCGTCCGGTCCGAGCTCGGGCCCCGAGAACGCCGCGTCCACGACGTACGTCGCGCCGTGCAGTCGCTGCGCCGGCCCGAACACCTCGCCGCGCAGGCTGTGGGCGATCATCATGTGGTCGCGGACGTTCACCGTGAACACGGCGCCTCCTGATAGCTGATCGTGTGGCAGAGGGCGGGCTGCCGGCCGTCGCTCAGCCGCGGCATCAGGTCGGGCAGCTCGGCGAACGCCGAGTCACCGGTCAGGAGGGCGTCGAACGCGGGGTCGCGCAGGAGCCGCAGGGCCAAGGCCAACCGGTCGGCGTGCGTGTGCCGGTGCCGCCGCGCGGCCGCGACCGCGCCGACCTGGCTGGCGCGGATGCTGAGCCGGCGGGAGTGGAAGGCGCCGCCGAGCGACAGCTGGACCGCCTGGTCGCCGTACCAGCTGAGGTCGAGCACGGTGCCCTCGGGCGCGAGCAGGTCGAGCGCGAGCTGGAGCCCCGACGCCGTCGCACTGGTGTGCACGACCGCGTCCCGATCGCCCGCAGCGTCCGGGGGCAGCGCGAAACCCACGCCGAGGAGCGCGGCCGCGTCGGCACGCCCCGGGTCGACGTCGACCAGGGTGACCTCGACCTCGGGGATCCGCGCCAGCAGCCGCGCGACGCTGCACCCGACCATGCCCGCGCCGACCACGGTGACCCGGTCGCCAGGCAGCGTCCCGAGGTCCCACAGTGCGTTGACCGCCGTCTCGACGGTGCCGGCGAGCACCGCGCGGCGGGCAGGCACGTCGTCGGGGACCACCGTGACCGCGGCGACGGGGACGACGTACGCCGTCTGGTGGGGGTGCAGGCAGAAGACCGTCCGGCCGAGCAGCGGGCCGTGCTCGACCCGGCCGACGCTGAGGTAGCCGTACTTCACCGGGCCCGGGAACCCGCCGTCCTGGAACGGCGCGCGCATCTGGTCCCACTGGCTCTCCGGGACGCCGCCCCGGAAGACCAGCGCCTCGGTGCCGCGGCTGACGCCGGAGTGCAGCGTGCGGACCAGCACCTCGCCCCGCTCGGGCTCCGGCAGCCGCTCGGAGCGGATCTCGCCGTACCCGGGCTCGCGCACCCAGAACGCGTCGGCGGTGAACTCCACCGGCACCGGGCCCGTACGACTGGTCACACCCCCACACACGGAGGCGCGGTGCCCCAGGTTCAGCACCCGGCGAACTGGATCACGTTCGTGCGGGCCCTCCTCGCCGTCACGGTCGCGGTCATCGGCCCGACCCAGCTCGGGCTGACGCTCGTCGTCGTGGCGCTCGCACTGGACTGGGTCGACGGACAGGTCGCGCGTCGTACCGGCACGTGCAGCGCGTTCGGCGCCCGCTTCGACATGGAGACCGACGCGTTCCTGATCCTGGTGCTGAGCGTGTACGCCGCGGCCGCCCTCGGCTGGTGGGTGCTCCTGATCGGCGCGGCCCGCTACCTCCTCTGGCTCGCCGAGCGCGTGCTGCCCTGGCTGCGTCGGCCGGTGCCGCCGCGCTACTGGCGCAAGGTGGTCGCGGCGGTCCAGGGCATCGTGCTGGCGGTCGCGGTGTCCGGCGTGCTGCCGTCCGCATGGTCGGCGGGGCTGTTGGTCGGTGCGCTGGCCCTGCTCGCGGAGTCGTTCGGCCGGGACGTGTGGTGGCTGTGGCAGAGCCGCGACGAGGAGGTGCCCTACCCGGTGGGTGGCGGCGTCACCCTCCTCGCCCTCGGTGCGGTCTGGGTCGCGCTGGTGCTGCCCCACGACGCCGACGACCTGGCGCGGCTCCCGGTCGACGCGCTCCTGCTGGTCGCCGCGGCCCTGCTGCCCTGGCAGCGAGCCCGGGCGGCTGCGGCAGCCGTGCTCGGGGTGGGCCTGGCGGCGGTCGTGGTCGTCGAGGCGTTCGACGTCGGCTTCCACACCTTCCTGGACCGGCCCTTCGACCCGCTCACCGACTGGGCCTACCTCGGGCCGGGCGTCGGCGTGCTCGGCGACTCGATCGGCGTCGGTCCCGCCCGCGCGACCGCGGCCCTGGCGGCCGTCGTAGTGGTCGCCCTGCTGGTCGTGCTGCCGCTCGCGACCGTGCGGGCGGCGGGGACGATCGCCCGCCACCGTCGTCCAGCACTCGCGGTGGCGCTCGTGCTGGTGGTCGCGCCCCTCGCGCAGGTCGGGTCGACCAGTGCCACCGGGGTCGCGTACGACGAGGTGCGCCAGGTCCGGGCCGACCTCGCCGACCGTCAGGAGTTCGCCGACGAGATCGCGGCCGACCCGTACGCCGACGTACCACCCGACAGGTTGCTCCAGGGCCTGCGCGGCAAGGACGTGCTCGTGGTGTTCGTCGAGTCCTACGGGCGGGTGGCCCTGGAGGGCACGTCGTTCGCACCCGGCGTCGAGGCGGTCGTCGACGACGGCTCCCGGCGCCTCGACGCCGCCGGCTGGTCGAGCCGCAGCGCGTTCCTGACCTCGCCGACCTTCGGCGCCGGCAGTTGGCTGGCGCACTCGTCGATCCAGTCGGGGCTCTGGGTCGACAGCCAGCGGCGCTACGACCAGCTGCTCGGCACCGACCGGTTGACGCTGACCTCGGCGTTCTCCGCGGCCGGTTGGCGCACCGTCTTCGACGTGCCGGCCGACACCAAGGACTGGCCGGAGGGGCAGGACTACTACGGCTTCGACCAGCTCTACGACTCCCGCGACGTCGGCTACCGCGGCCCGGAGTTCGGCTATGCCCTGGTCCCCGACCAGTACACGCTCGCGCGGTTCCAGCAGCTCGAGCTGGCGCCGCGCGACCGGCCGCCGGTGATGGCCGAGATCGACCTGGTCTCCAGCCACCACCCATGGGCGCCGTCCCCAGCGCTGGTGCCGTGGGCGGACGTCGGCGACGGGTCGGACCTGGCGGCACCGCCGGCGGGCGACGACCCCGACATCCCGACGCTCTACGGTCGCTCGATCGAGTACACGATGTCCACGCTGGTCTCCTGGCTCGAGTCCCAGCCCGACCCCGACCTGGTGCTGCTGGTGCTCGGCGACCACCAGCCGCACTCCTACGTCACCGGGCCGAGCCCGGGCCACGACGTCCCGGTGTCGGTGATCGCCCGGGACCCGCGGGTGCTGCACCGCATCGCCGGATGGGGTTGGCAGCCCGGGCTGCACCCTGGCCGCGACGCCCCGGTCTGGCAGATGGACGCCGTGCGCGACCGCTTCCTGCAGTCCTTCAGCCGTTGAGGCTCAGCCCTTGAGTTGGAGGACCGGGCGCCCGTCGGCGGTCCGCACCTCGACCGACGTGATCTGGTCGGTGTCGAGCGCGGTGGCGCCGGTCAGGTGCATCGTCTTGCCGGGCAGCGCCTTCCAGGTCGCGACCTGCTCGACGGCGCCGTCCTGGGTGCGCACCACGAGGGAGTACGTCGGGGCCGGCTCGTCGTGCTCGTAGCCACCGCCCGGCTCGTCGTAGCTGCAGGTCAGGTCGAGGCGGGTGCCCCACGCGACCGACGTGAGCGCGACCCTGGCGTCCACCCGGTCCTGGTCGAGAGGCGTCATCGTCTGCCCGGTCACGGTCGGCGGCGGCTCGTCGTCCGACGTCACCTCCAGCACGGTCGCGCCGGCCGCGCCGATCGCGACCACGGCGGCGGCCGCCGCGAGGCCGACCGCCCAGTGCCGGCGACGCTGGGCCCGGCGTACGTCCTGGACGAGTCGGGGCAGCAGGGTGGGCGGCAGCGGCTCGGGCTCCGGCGCGGACTCCACGGCGTCGAGCGGCAGCCGGCCGAGCAGGCCGGGCAGGCCCGCGATCTGGCGCACCGCCGCGGCGCAGGCGGCGCAGGTCTCGAGGTGCCGCTCGAAGGCGAGTCGCTCCGCGGGCGACAGGGCACCGAGGACGTAGGCGGCGTCGTCGTGGGCCAGCTCGCAATTCATGCCACCACCCCCATCTCCTCGAGCGCGAGCCGCAGCGCGCGCAGCGCGTAGTGCGCCCGTGACTTCACCGTGCCGACCGGGACGCCGAGCCGTTCGGCGGCCTCCGCGACCGGCAGCCCCCGGTAGTAGCACTCCACGAGCACGGCCCGATGGTCCGGTGAGAGCCGGGCGAGGGCGTCGGCGACCACCCACGACAGCAGCACCTGGTCGGTGCGGTCGGCCACGCCGGCACCGTCGGGGACCTCGGCGACCGGGACCTCGCTCTGGGAGCGCTTGGTCCGCCAGTCGTCGATCACGATGTTGCGCGCCACGGTGAAGAGCCAGGCCCGGACCGATCCCTGCGACTCGTCGAGGTCCGGCATCCGCCGCCAGGCGCGCAGCAGCGTCTCCTGCACCACGTCCTCCGCCCGAGCCCGGTCGTTGCCGGTCAGGCGCAGGCAGTAGCCCCACAGGGCGGCAGCGTGCTCGTCGTGCAGCTGACGCATCAGCGCCACCGGACTCTCCGCCATCGCCACCTCCACCCCTGACACGAGCCTCCGCTTGATCCGGTTCAGCTCGATCCGGTTCAGCGTCGTCCGGTTCAGTCCTGCTTCTCCTCGAGCGCCTCGGTGAGCAGGCCGATCAGGGCGTCGAGCTGGACGTCGACCGAGGCCGCCACCGTCTCGCCGGCGCCGTCGAGAGCCCGGGCAGCCAGGCCGGCCTTGCTGTCGATGAGCTCCGCGATCCGGGTGTCGATCGTCTGCGCGGCGATGATCCGCCACGCGGTGACCGGCTCGGACTGGCCGATCCGGTGCACCCGGTCGATGGCCTGGGTCTGCTCGGCGTCGGTCCAGGAGAGCTCCGCGAGCACGAGGTTGGACGCGACCTGGAGGTTGATGCCGACACCGGCCGCGGTGAGCGAGCAGACGATGACCTCGACCTCGGGGTCGTTGACGAAGTCGTCGATGTTCTTCTCGCGGACCTTCGTGGTCTGGTCGCCACGGATCGACGTGTAGCGGATGCCGCGCCGGGCGAAGGTGTCCTCGGCGGTGTCCATGACGTCGATGTGCTTGGCGAAGAACACGACCTTGCCGACGCTGCGCGCCAGCTGGGCGGCGTAGTCGGCGGCGAGCGCCGACTTCGCCTGGCCGATGTGGCGCATCATCGTGAAGACGTTCTCTCCCGACGAGCTGTCGGTGTCCTCGCGCTCCCACGTCGCCACCTGGCGGACCAGCGCGTGGTCGATGCCGTCGACGACCTTGCCCGACGTACGGGTGGCCAGTGCCGTCTCGTAGCGCTGGACCATGCGACGGGCCAGCTCGCGCTCGGCGTCGCGGATCGAGC
>Ga0164307_10001295_pt1 | contig 11269 bp, 8 predicted proteins | sample Whisoiple_243_MG_FD_110214 | JGI IMG/M metagenome (GOLD analysis project Ga0164307, IMG submission 110214) | Soil microbial communities amended with fresh organic matter from upstate New York, USA - Whitman soil sample_243_MG | ecosystem: Environmental > Terrestrial > Soil > Unclassified >...
CCCCCGCCGCCACCGAGCCGGAGGCGCAGGAGTTCATCGCGCGCGTCCGCAAGGAGCACCCCACCGCCAACCACCACTGCTACGCCTACGTCATCGGCGCGGACGCCTCCGTCCAGAAGGCCGGCGACGACGGGGAGCCCGGCGGCACGGCCGGCGTCCCCATGCTGCAGATGCTCATGCGTCGTGAGGTGCGGTACGCCGTCGCCGTCGTCACCCGGTACTTCGGCGGGGTGAAACTCGGGGCGGGCGGACTGATCCGGGCGTACGGAGGGGCGGTCGGCGAGGCGCTCGACGCTTTGGGCACGACCACACGCCGCCGCTTCCGCCTCGCCGAGGTCACGGTGGACCACCAGCGCGCGGGCAAGCTGGAGAACGATCTGCGCGCCACCGGCGTGGCGGTCCACGAGGTGACCTACGCGGAGGCGGTGACCATCGCGATCGGGCTGCCGGACGCGGACGTCGAGAGTTTCAGGGCCTGGCTGGCGGACGCCACCGCGGGTTCCGCGACGTTCGAACCGGGCGGCGAGGCGTACGGGGATGTCTGAGGAAGCATGCCGGACGGATCAGTAGGAGTGGCGTCGTGAGGATTCTGCACACCTCGGACTGGCACCTGGGGAGGTCGTTCCACCGTGTCCCGATGCTCGACGCCCAGGCCGCCTACCTCGACCACCTCGTCGAGACGGTGCGGGAGCACGCCGTCGACGTGGTCGTGGTGGCGGGCGACGTCTACGACCGCGCTGTTCCGCCTCTGTCGGCCGTCCAGCTGTTCGACGACGCACTGCACCGGCTCGCCGGCGCCGGGGTGCCGACCGTCATGATCTCCGGCAACCACGACTCGGCCCGCAGGCTCGGCGTCGGTGCCGGCCTGATCGCACGGGCCGGGATCCATCTGCGTACCGATCCCGCCGACTGCGCGACGCCGGTCGTGCTCCACGACGCGCACGGTGAGGTGGCCTTCTACGGGCTGCCCTACCTGGAGCCCGCGCTGGTGAGGGACGCGCTGGGCGCCACCGGGGCGGGGCACGAAGGAGTGCTCACGGCGGCGATGGACCGCGTACGGGCCGACCTCTCGGTCCGGCCCGAGGGCACCAGGTCGGTGGTCCTGGCCCACGCGTTCGTGGCGGGCGGTGAACCGAGCGACAGCGAACGCGACATCACGGTCGGAGGGGTCGCCGCCGTCCCCGCGGGCGTCTTCGACGGTGTCGACTACGTGGCACTCGGCCACCTGCACGGCTGCCAGAGGGTGACGGACCGCGTCCGGTACTCCGGCTCCCCGCTGGCGTACTCCTTCTCCGAGCACACGCACCGCAAGACGATGTGGCTGATCGATCTCGGCCCCGGCGGGGACCTCGCCGCCGAACGCGTCGACTGCCCCGTACCGCGCCCGCTCGCGCGGCTCCGCGGCCGCCTCGACGCACTGCTGGAGGACCCGGCCCTCGAAGGCCACCGGGAAGCCTGGGTGGAGGCCACCCTCACCGACCCCACGCGGCCGGACGAGCCGATGGCCCGGCTCCTGGAACGCTTCCCGCACACGCTCAGCCTCGTCTTCGACCCCGAACGTGCCCCGCAGGACCCCCTCGCCTCCTACGCACAGCGGCTCGAGGGACGTGACGACCAGCAGGTGGCGGAGGATTTCGTGGCCCATGTACGCGGTGGCAGCGGCCCCAGCGACCAGGAGCGCACGGTGCTGCGTGCCGTGTTCGACGACGTACGGATCGACGACGTGATCGGTGAGGTGTCCCGTTGAGGCTGCACCGGCTCACCGTGACCGCGTTCGGCCCGTTCGGCGCCACTCAGGAAGTCGACTTCGACGCCCTGTCCTCGGCCGGGATCTTCCTGCTGCACGGCCCCACCGGCGCGGGCAAGACCTCCGTGCTCGACGCCGTCTGCTACGGCCTCTACGGGGCGGTGCCCGGGGCCCGGCAGAGCCCCGGCACCTCGCTGCGCAGTGATCACGCCCCGGCGGACCGGCCGACGGAGGTACGCCTGGAGCTGACGGTCGGGGGGCGCCGGCTCGAGGTCACCAGGAGGCCGGCCCAGCCCCGCCCCAAGAAGAGGGGCGGCGGCTTCACGACCGAGAAGGCGCAGAGCTGGCTGCGGGAGTACCACCCCGAGCACGGCTGGAAGGCGCTGAGCCGCTCCCACCAGGAGATCGGCGAGGAGATCGGCGGGCTCGTCGGGATGAGCCGGGACCAGTTCTGCCAGGTGGTGCTGCTGCCTCAGGGGGACTTCGCGCGGTTCCTGCGGGCCGACGCGGAGGCGCGTGGAAAGCTCCTCGGCCGTCTCTTCGACACCCGCCGGTTCGCCGCCGTCGAGGAGCGCCTGGCCGAGCTGCGACGGGCGGCCGAAGCCCGGGTCAGGGCAGGGGACGAGCAGATCCTCGCGCTGGCCCATCGCCTCGCGCAGGCGGCCGGACCGGCCGCGGAGGAGCCGGCCCCCGAGGAACGGCCGGGCGAGCCCGGGCTCGCCGAGGCGGTCCTGCGATGGGCGGCCGTCGCGCGCAGCGGCGCCCGTGAACGGCTCGACATCGCCCGCTGGATGCTGACCGCGGCGGAACGGCGGAGCGACGCCGCCCGGCTCCTGGCCGAGTCGGAACGCGAACTGGCCCGGCTCCAGCAGCGGTACGAGGAGACCCGCCGCCGTGCCGCCGGTCTGGAGGACCGCCGCGCGGAACGGGACCGCTGCCACGAGCAGTTGGCCCGTGCCCGCAAGGCGGACCTGGTGGCCCCGGCTCTCGAACTGCGTGACGAGGCCGAGCGGGCCCACCGCACCGCTGCCGCGGCGCTGGCACGGTCCCGCGCCGGTCTGCCGTCCGAGCTGGCCGACGCGGGCCTCGGCCAGCTGGCCGACAGGGAACGCGGCCTCCGCGCGGAGCTGGGCGCGCTCGAGTCCGCACGCCGTGCCGAGCGCCGGAGCCGGGAGATCGACGCCGAACGGGCCGGCCTGGAGCGTCAGTCCCGCGCGGACGACGAACTGATCCAGGAGGCGGCGGAGTGGCTGGCCGGCTGGGACACCACCCACCGGACCCTGAGGGAACGCGTGGAGACCGCACAGGACGCCGCGACCCGGGCGGAGCAGCTGGCGGCCCGGCTCGACCCGGCCCGGAGGAGGCTGGAGGCGGCACGACGGCGTGACGCACTCGGTGAGCAGGAGGAGACCGCTGCGGCGGCCCTGACCACGGCGCGAGAGAGCGCGGTGGGCGCACACGAGAAGTGGCTGGCCCTGCGCGAACAGCGGCTGCGCGGCATCGCGGCGGAGCTGGCCGGCCAACTGGCCGACGGTGTGGCCTGCACGGTGTGCGGCTCGCCCGAGCACCCCGAGCCGGCCCGTGCGGAGGCGGGACATGTGGACCGGGCCACGGAGGAGGCGGCACTGACCGCCCACCATCGGGCGGGGCGGGTCCGCACGGAGGCGGAGGGCCGGCTGGGAGTCCTGCGCGAACGCCTCGCGACGGCCCGTGCGGAGGCCTCGGGCCCGGGGGAGTCCGGCCCGGCCGGCGGGGCGTCCGCATCCGTGGCCGAACTGGGTGACGTGGTGGACCGCCTCACCCGGGAGCACGCGGAGGCGCACCGCCTGGCCGCGCAGTCGCACGCGGCCCGGGAGGCCCTGGCGTCCGCGGAGCGTGAGCACCTCGGCAGGCTGGACGACCGGCAGCAGGCGGAGCGGCGTACGGCTGCCCGCACGTCGCAGCGCGAAGCGCTCGACCGTGAACAGGCCGCGCTGCAAGGGGAACTGGCCAAGGCACGGGGAGCCTGCGCCTCGGTGGCCGAGCACGCCGGACTGCTGGAACGCCGGGCCGGACTGCTGTCCGACGCGGCCGACGCCCTCCGCGCCGAGCACGGAGCCGCCGAGCGCCTCAAGGAGGCCGACGGCAGGCTCTCCGACGCCGCCTACCGGGCGGGATTCGACACGCCTCAGGCCGCTGCCGCCAAGATCCTCGGGGACACCGCGCAGCGGGAGCTCCAGCATCGCGTCGACGCCTGGCAGACGGAGGCGGCCACCGTCGCCGACCGTCTCGCGGAGGAGGACGCCAAGGCCGCCGCGGGCAGGCCGGCCGCCGAGCCGGACGCGGCGCAGGCGGCGTACGACCGGTCCGTGCGGGCCGTGCGCGAGAGCGCCGCCGCGCACTCCGCCGCACAGGAGCGCAGCGCGGAGCTCGGCAGGCTCTCCCGCCGTACGGAGGAGGAGGTGCGCGCGCTGGGTCCGGTGCGCCAGGAGTACGAGCGGGTCGCCCGCCTCGCCGGGCTGACCGCGGGCACCTCCGCGGACAACGAGCGCAAGATGCGACTGGAGGCGTACGTACTGGCGGCCCGTCTCGAACAGGTGGCCGCCGCTGCGACCATCCGCCTCCAGCGGATGTCCGGGGGCCGCTACACACTGGTCCACTCCGACGACCGCAGCGGGGGCCGCAGGGCGGGTCTGGGTCTGCACGTCGTCGACTCCTGGACGGGACGGGAGCGCGACACGGCGACCCTGTCCGGCGGGGAGACCTTCTTCGCCTCACTCGCCCTGGCCCTCGGCCTCGCCGACGTGGTGACGGACGAGGCGGGAGGTGTCCGCCTGGACACGCTCTTCATCGACGAGGGTTTCGGCAGTCTGGACGAGCAGACGCTGGACGAGGTGCTCGACGTCCTGGACTCGCTGCGTGTACGCGACCGGAGCGTCGGCATCGTCAGCCACGTGGGCGACCTGCGCCGCCGCATCCCCGTCCAGCTCGAGGTGGTGAAGGAGAGGCACGGCTCGGCCGTCGTCCACCGGGCGGCCGGCACGCTCAGCGGCTGATCGCGCGACGGGGGAGCGGCGAGGAGTAGACGATGCTGGTGGTCACGGAACCGAGGGTGCCGATCCTCCCCGTGACCTCCTCCAGGTGACGCATCGACCTCGCGGTCACCTTGAGGACGAAACAGTCGTCCCCGGTCACGTGGTGGGCCTCCAGGATCTCCGGTGTGGAGGCCGTCAGGTCGTGGAACGGCTTGTAGTTGCCGTTCGGGTACCGCAGCCGGACGAGGGCGAGGATCGGCATACCGAGCCGCTCCGGGTCCACCACCGCGGTGTATCCGCTGATCACCCCCAGCTCTTCGAGGCGGCGCACCCGCTCGGTGACGGCGCTGGGGGACATTGAAACGGCGCGGGCCAGCTCGGCGAACGTCGCGCGTCCGTCGCGCTGGAGGACATCGAGGATGCGCCAGTCCGTGGCGTCCGGGGAATAGTCGGTCATGGCGCCAGACAACAGGGGAATCCACCGGGAATCAACGAAAGTGCCATGGATCACTGCTTCGCACGCGGATCGGTCGGCCGTAGATTTTCGGCCATGACCTCACAGACGCTCACCACCGGCAACCCCGTCCTCCGCGTGCCGCCCGCCTCTCCGGCCGCGGCGGCCGCGTACTTCCGCGCCTCGCTCGCCTTCCACGCGGACGTGTCCGACGTCGCCGCCGCCCTCGGTGCCGACGGCGACCCCGGGTTCGTGGTCGTCGACTCCCGCTCCACCGCCTCATGGGACCAGGGGCACGTTCCCGGTGCGGTGCACCTGCCGACCGCCCTCACCGGGGAGCAGGCGGCCGGCCTCCTCGACCCGGCCGTTCCCGTCGTCACGTACTGCTGGGGGCCGGGCTGCGACGGAGGGACCAGGTCGGCTCTGGCACTCGCCGAACTCGGCTACCAGGTCAAGGAGATGCTCGGCGGATTCGAGTACTGGGTGCGCGAGGGGTTCGCGTACGAGACCTTGGAGGGCTCGGAACGGCGCCCTGTCGACGCGCTCACCGCGCCCGTGGGCGCCGACGACTGTGGCTGCTGAACCGGGCGGGACTGAGCCGGGAACCTGCCCGGAGCCGGCTCGGGAGTACGGGCCTCGAGCAGGCGGCGTTCAGAGGGCCGGCGACCCGAGGAGCGCGCGGAACAGGGCCTCGCCGTCGTCGCCGGCGGGCAGGCCGCTGACCTGACCGTCACCTACCTCCACCACCCGCCACACCCCGTCCTCCCGGAGCGCCATGTCGGTGGTCACCCAGCGGCAGCCGAGGGCGCGCACGGCCTCGCCGACGGCGTCGAGGCCCGGTGCGGGCAGCCGGCCCGGCGTGTCCGGATGAGCCGTCACCCGTGCGACCTCGCCGTCCACCCACCACACCCGCGCCTCGCCGCCCGGCACGAACGGCTCGTACGCGCGAAGCACCACTCCTCCTGCCAGGAACTCCCCCTGCAGCTCGACGAATCGGCCGACGATCGCGGCCAGCCGCTCCGCGTCCTTCACCTCCGGCACGAAGCACGCCTCGTGCCACTCGTCCTTGCGGGACTTCACGAAGTCCTTGACGATGCCCGGACCCGGGCCCAGACCCTCCGCGAGGCCGGTGGCGGGATCCGGCGGAAGGTCCGCGGCGGACAGGGAGCGCCAGACGCTGCGCGGAGTGAGCCCGGTGAACGCCTCGTACCATCCGGGGAGTTCATGGGCGCGCCGGTACGCGGCGGCGTCGGTGAGCAGGGCGCAGCCGCGGGCCGCCAGGGCGCGCTCGAAGTCCGCGTAACGGACGGCCGGCATCATCCAGCCCCGGTACCAGTACGGCCCCGAGTCCTGCGGCACCCGGCGGACGGCGGTCCCGGGATCGCCGGCGAGCAGAGCGTCGTGATCGACCAGGACGGTCCGGGCGCCGGTGCGCCGCGCCGCGGCCTCCTCCTCGGCGAACACGGGATCCGGACGCGTCGGGCGCAACGGGTCGCGGCAGAACAGGAAGCCGGGCGGGGCCATGCGGATGTCGACCTCCGGGCCGTCGTGAGGAGTGTGCAGGGGCCGGTGACGGTGTCACCGGCCCCTGCCGTGATCACAGCTTGGACAGCTCGTCCACCAGGTCGTCCAGGCCGAGCGACCCCTGCGACAGGGCCGCCATGTGCCAGGCCTTGAGGTCGAACGCGTCACCGTGGGCCTTCCGGGCGTTCTCCCGGCCCAGCAGCCACGCCCGCTCGCCCAGCTTGTAGCCGATGGCCTGCCCCGGCATCGACAGATAGCGCGTCAGCTCGCTCTCCACGAAGTCGGCGGGCCGGCCGCTGTGGTTGCCGAAGAACTCCTCGGCCAGGGCAGGAGTCCACCGCTCGCCGGGACGGAACGGCGAGTCCGCGGGGATCTCCAGCTCCAGGTGCATGCCGATGTCGACGATCACCCTGCAGGCACGCATCATCTGCGCGTCCAGGTAGCCCAGGCGGCGCTCCGCGTCGGGCAGGAATCCCAGCTCGTCCATGAGCCGCTCGGCGTACAGCGCCCAGCCCTCGGCGTTCGCGCTGACCTGGCCCACCGAGGCCTGGTACCGGGAGAGGCTTGCGGCGACGTGCGTCCACTGCGCGATCTGGAGGTGATGTCCCGGCACGCCCTCGTGGTACCAGGTGGACACCAGGTCGTACATCGGGAAGCGGGTCTCGCCCATGGTGGGGAGCCAGGTGCGTCCCGGCCGTGAGAAGTCCTCCGAGGGGCCCGTGTAGTAGGGGGCGGCGGCACCGCCCGCGGGGGCGATCCGGGACTCCACCTTCCGCACGCGCTCGGCCAGTTCGAAGTGGGTGCCGTCGAGCGCCTCGATGGCCTCGTCCATCAGGTTCTGCAGCCAGACCCTGACCTCCTCCTCACCCTCGATGTGCTTGCCGTGCACGTCGAGATGGGCGAGCGCCTCCCAGGGGCCGGCCCCCGGCAGGATCTTGTCCGCCTCGGTCCTCATCTCGGCCAGCAGCCGGTGGTACTCGGACCAGCCGTAGGCGTACGCCTCGTCGAGATCCAGGTCCGTGCCGTTGAACTGGCGTGCCCAGCGGGCGTAACGCTCCCTGCCGACGGTGTCGGGGGCACCCTCGACGGCCGGGGCGTACACATCCCTCATCCAGTCCCGCAGCGCGACCAGGCCGGCCGATGCCTGTCCTGCCGCCTCGTCCAGTTCCGCGCGCAGCGCGGCGGGTCCTCCGGCCACGAAGTCCTCGAAGAAGCCCGTGCCGTTCTCCCCGGCCCAGGTGCCGAGCTGACCGATGAAGGTGGCCGTCGGGCGCGGGCCGCCGTACAGCTTCCGCTCCAGCCCCAGGGCGAGCGAGGCGCGATATCCCTCCAGCGCGGCGGGCACCGCCCGCAGACGGTCCACGACCGCCGCCCAGTCCTCCTCCGTCGCCGTCGGGGTCGCCGTGAACACCTCACGGAGGCTGTGCGCCGGCGAGTGGATGTTGGAAACCGCCCGCAGACCCTCCTCCGCCTCGTGTACGGCGAGTTCGGCCGTGAGGCGTTCGCGCAGCAGTCGTGCGCAACGCCTCTCCTCGTCGGTGTCCGCGCCCGGAACCTGCTCCGCGGCGTCGAGTTCCACCAGGGTCCTGCGGATCAGCTCGGCCGTGGCCTCCTGACCGGCGGGCGAGAAATCGGGCAGCCGGCGATAGCTTTCCGCGACACCGAGATAGGTACCGGTGATCGGGTCGAGATCGATGTACGCGTCGACGTAGGCGTCGGCGACCTGGCGCGGCAGTGCGCTGCTCGATGTGTCTGACATGTTGACATCCTCTTACGCCGAGGCCCTCCACGTCACGGGTGTACGGGACTTCGGCCGGAGGAGGTACGTGGACGCCCTCAGGAGCCTGGGCGCGTACCCGCGGTGGTGGCGGAATTCCGACCGTCCGCGGTGGGCGGCATCAACGGGCCGCACTCCCACTGCTGGAAGATCAGCCGGGTCTCCACCCGCGCCACCTCACGGCGCGAGGTGAACTCGTCCAGCACCAGACGCTGCAGGTCCGTCGGGTCGGCGACCGCCACGTGCACCAGGTAGTCGTCCGGTCCCGTGAGGTGGAAGAAGGCCCGGGACTCCGGGAGCGCCCTGATCCGGTCGACGAACGGGCCGATGAGCTCCCTGCGGTGCGGCCGGACCTGGACCAGCAGGAGTGCCTCCAGGCCGCGGCCGAGCCGCGCAGGATCGAGCCGGAGCCGGTGCCCGAGGATCACACCGGACCGGCGCAGCCGTGCCACCCGGTCCAGACACGTGGACGGGGCCACTCCGACTTCCGCGGCGAGCTCCCGGTACGTCGTCCGAGCATCGTTCTGCAGGAGGCGCAGAATGTGCAGATCAACCGGATCGAGAGCGACGGATTCAGGCATCGGGCGAACGTAGCACGGCGTCCGGGCGCTACCGGCCGGTCACTGTTCAGTCTTGTGACATGGACACCGAAGCCACTTCGCTGACACCCCGGCCCTCCTTCCGGTCCAGAGCGCTCGCCACCGAAGCCGTGCACGCCGGACGCGATGATCTCGCCTCTCAGGGACTGCACGCCGCGCCGATCGATCTGTCCACCACCTACCCCTCGTACGACTCCCGGGGTGAGGCCGCGCGTATCGACGCCTTCGCCACCACGGGAGCGAGGCCCGACGGCCCGCCCGTCTACGCGCGGCTGGACAACCCGACGACGGCTCGCTTCGAGACGGCACTCGCCCGGCTCGAAGGCGCCGCGAGCGCGGTCGCCTTCGCCAGCGGGATGGCCGCCCTCACCGCCGTCCTGCTGGCCCGGGCGAGCCTGGGACTGCGCCACGTCGTCGCGGTGCGTCCGCTCTACGGCTGCAGCGACCACCTCCTCGGCGCGGGGCTGCTGGGCACCGAGGTGACCTGGACGGACCCGGCGGGCATCGCCGAGGCGATCCGACCGGACACCGGACTCGTCATGGTCGAGACGCCGGCCAACCCGACGCTGGCCGAGATCGACATCCGGGCCGTGGCGCACTCCTGCGGCTCCGTGCCCCTTCTCGTCGACAGCACCTTCGCCACGCCCGTCCTGCAACGGCCGCTCGAACACGGCGCGCGGATCGTGCTGCACAGCGCCACCAAGTACCTGGGCGGTCACGGTGACGTGATGGGCGGTGTCGTCGCCTGCGACGAGGAGTTCGCGGCGACCTTGCGGCAGGTGCGGTTCGCCACCGGGGGAGTGCTGCACCCCATGGCCGGCTATCTGCTGCTGCGCGGGCTGTCCACCCTGCCCGTACGGGTCCGGGCGGCCTCCGCCTCCGCGGCCGAACTGGCCCGGAGACTCTCGGCCGACCCCCGCGTCGCACGGGTGCACTACCCCGAGGTGGGCGGCGCGATGGTGTCCTTCGAGGTGTTCGGGGACCCCCACAGGATCATCGCGGGCGTCCGGCTGATCACGCCCGCCGTGAGCCTCGGGAGTGTGGACACCCTCATCCAGCATCCGGCCTCCATCAGCCACCGCATCGTGGATGAGGGAGACCGGCGGGCCGCGGGCGTGAGTGACCGGCTGCTGCGCATGTCGGTCGGCCTGGAGGACATCGAGGACCTCTGGGCGGACCTGTGCCAGGCGCTCAGCGACGGAGGTGCCGTTCCGGCTGCTCGGCCGGGGAAGGCGTCTCTGCCCGGGGAAGCTGGTCTGTCCGGGGAAGCTCCTCTGTCCGGCGGAGCTCCTCTGTCCGGAGCGGCGACGGGTGCGACGGCGCACCGGAGCGGGTCACCGGTTCCGTCCCCGGCCACGCGGACCGCTGAGCGGTAGCCCCGTCGAGCCGGGCGGTGATGACCAGGGTGCCCTCCTCGATCTGGTAGTCGAGAGGCAGCGAGAGCGCCCGCATGGCGGCCACCATCCCCGTGTTGTGGGCCTGCGTCACCGCGTACACGCTCTCGCATCCCGCCTCGACGGCCAGGGCCACCAGCCGGCCGAGCAGTTCCGTCCCGATGCCACGGCGCTGCCAGTCGTCCTCGACGAGGAGGGCGACTTCGGTCTCGTCCCCGTCCCAGAGCAGATGGCCGAGGGCGACCATGCGGCCGGAGGCCGTCTGCACGGCGAGTGTCCGTCCGAAGCGGGGGCTCAGCAGGTGGTCCAGATAGCGGTCCGCGTCACGGACCGGACCGTGGTAGCGCAGGCCGAGGGTGCGCTCGGAGCAACGGCCGTGCATGGCCAGTGCCGTGTCGAGATCACCCTGGTCCGCGCGGCGCACGGTGATCTCGTTGCCCTCGGGCAGGGTGAGAACGTCCTCACTGCGCGGCACGCGCGGGCCCAGCCGTGCGTCGAGCTCGACCAGTGCCCTGGCGCGGGCGAACTCGGTAGGCGTGAACGGCAGATAGGGCCGTTCGATGGTGATCGCACCGCAGGACGGGTCGCGCAGCCGCATCACGGTCTCCTCCAGCACCCCCTCCACCGGCGCGGTCTCGCCGGTGGAGCGGCCGCTGATCGACACGGCGGGGAGCGAGTGGATGGTGCAGCGGCCGAGCAGCTGACGCAGGGCGAGGGGGAGTTCGGCCGCGTCCAGTGCCGTGCGCGTGGCGAGGCCCAG
>Ga0164307_10001297_pt1 | contig 11267 bp, 8 predicted proteins | sample Whisoiple_243_MG_FD_110214 | JGI IMG/M metagenome (GOLD analysis project Ga0164307, IMG submission 110214) | Soil microbial communities amended with fresh organic matter from upstate New York, USA - Whitman soil sample_243_MG | ecosystem: Environmental > Terrestrial > Soil > Unclassified >...
GGGGGCGGCCGCGCCGGCCGCCCCCGCGTTCCCTCAGGCCCGCGCGCGGCCCGTGCCCCGGACCGCCCGGCCCGCGAGGGCGGAAGTGCGCTTCCCGTCCTCGACGACGAAGCGGCCGTCGATCAGGACGTGCGGGATGCCCACCGGCAGGACACGCGGCTCCTCGAAGGTCGATCCGGCCGCCACGGTGGCCGGATCGAAGAGGACGAGGTCCGCGCGGTATCCCTCGCGGACGAGGCCGCGGTCCGGCAGACGCAGACGCGCGGCCGGCCGGGAGGTGAGGTGGGCGACGCACTCCTCCAGGGAGAGGATGCCCAGCTCCCTCACGTAACGGCCGAGGTACTGGGGGAACGTGCCGTAGGCGCGGGGGTGCGGCTTGTCGCCCTGGAGGATGCCGTCGCTGCCGCCGGTGTGGACCCGGTGGCCCATGATCCGGCGGACGTTCTCCTCGTGGCCGACGTGCTGGAGGATCGTCGTGCCGAGCCTGTCCTCGACCAGCACCCGACGGGCCGTCACCCAGGGTTCCTCGCCGCGCAGCCGCGCCGACTCGGCGACCGTCCGGCCCACGTATCCGGACAGGTCCGGGTTGTTGACGCCGGAGATCTCTATCGAGTCCCACTCGATCGGGACCCCGTGGCAGCCGTCGGAGCCCACGACCTCCACGTGGTGGCGGATCCGCTCGGCCGTCCCCTCGTCCGCGAGCCGGGTCAGGATCGATTCCGGCCCGCCCTCGCTCGACCAGCTCGGCAGCATCGCCACGAGCGTCGTGCACCCCGGCGTGTACGGGTAGGTGTCCAGGGAGATGTCCGCGCCCGCCGCGAGGGCCTCGTCCAGGAGGTTCAGGAGCTCGGGGGCCTTCCCCTTGTTCACGCCGAAGTTCATGGTGGCGTGCGCGAGGTGGAGGGCGCATCCGGCGTCGCGGGTGAGCCGCACCATCTCCTCGTACGCCTGGAGGGCTCCGGCGCCGTACGAACGGTGATGGGGGCAGTAGTAACCGTCGTAGGCCGCGACCACCCGGCACAGCTCGGTGAGTTCGGCGTCCTTCGCGTACATCCCCGGCGTGTAGGTCAGGCCCGAGGACATGCCGACCGCGCCCTCGGTCATGCCCTGGGCGACCAGCTCCTTCATGCGGTCCAGCTCGGCGCCGGTGGCGGGGCGGTCGTCCCAGCCGACGGCGAGCATCCGCACGGTGCCCTGCGGGATCAGGTAGGCGGCGTTGACGGCGATGCCCTGGCCGCCGAAGTTGCGGTCGAGGCGGTCCAGATAGCCGCCGACGGTGCGCCAGTCGAAGTCGATGTCGCCGCCGTCGCCGTTCCAGCCGGCGATGGAGCGGCGGACCTCGGCGAGGGTGCGGTCGTCGGCGGGGGCGTACGACAGGCCGTCCTGGCCGAGGACCTCCAGGGTGACGCCCTGCGCGGCCTTCGCGCTGTGGTCGGGGTCGCGCAGCAGGGCGAGGTCGCTGTGCGCGTGCATGTCGATGAAGCCCGGCGAGAGCGCGAGGCCGTCGGCGTCCAGGGTGCGGGCGGCGGTGAGGCGTGGGCCGTCGCCCTCCCGGCGGATCTCGCTGATCCGGCCGTCCGTGAGCGCCACGTCGGCGCGGTAGGAGGGGGTACCGGTGCCGTCGACGACGCGGGCGTCGCGGATGACCAGGTCCATGGGAGGTCGCCTTTCGGGTGGGGGAGAGGTCCCGCCGGGATCAGAAGAAGGTGCGGATGTAGTCGGTGACGGTGCCGTCCGCCTCCACCAGCGGGATCAGCTGCCACTTGTCGAACGACGTGCAGGGGTGGGACAGACCCATGCCGATCCAGTCGCCGACCTCGAGCTCGGCGCCCGGCTCCGTGCGGACCCAGCCGTGCTGGTCGGACAGTCCGCTGACGGTGATCCCGGTGGCGGGCCGCACCGAGCCGTCGCGGGCGGAGCGCACGACCTGCGCCTCGGGGAGGTCCAGGTCGTAGGCGGCGTCCCGCTTCCCGGCGTTGACGAAGGCCTGCTCGGGAGTGGGGCGGGAGACCACCTGCGCCCAGAGGCGGAAGGAGGGCTGCAGCGCGCCCTCCTCCGGGATCCGGTTGAAGGGCGTGAGGTGGCGGTAGTGGCCGTCGTCGTGGCTGACGTACGCGCCGGAGCGCAGCAGCCTGCACACGGGCCGGCTCAGCGAGGGGATCCCGGCGAAGACGTCGGCGACCGCGTCGAACCACGCGCTGCCGCCCGCGCTGACCAGGATCTCCTGGCCGTCGGCGAGCTCGTCGAAGCGGCCCGCCGCGTCGAAGTCCACGGCGAGTGCGACGAGCCGGCGCAGCCACTCCCGCACCCGCTCGGGGGAGGCGTCCGGCACCTCGCCCTCGTACCCGGCGACGCCCACCAGGCGCAGGGTGGACGCGGCGGCCACCGCGTCGGCGACCGCCGCGCAGTCGGCCTCCGTGCGGGCGCCGGTACGGGCGCCCTGGCCGGCCCCCAGCTCCACCACCACGTCGACCGGGCGCACGGCGCCGGCCGCGCGCAGGGCCTCGTCCATCAGCTCGACGCCGCGCACGGAGTCCACGTAGCAGGCGAAGACGAAGTCCGGGTCGCCGTCCAGCTCGCCGGCCAGCCAGCGCAGCGCCACCGCGTCGACGAGCTCGTTGGCGAGGAAGATCCGCCGGATGCCGTGGGCGCGGTACACCCGGGCCTGGTGGGGGACGGCGGCGGTGATGCCCCAGGCGCCGTACTCCAGCTGGCGGGCGAACAGCTGCGGGGACATCGAGGTCTTGCCGTGCGGCGCGAAGGCGAGGCCGTGCCGCTCCGCGTACGTCTCCAGCAGGGCGAGGTTGGCCTCGACCGACTCGGCGGACAGGGCCAGCACCGGGGTGGTGAAACCGCCCGTGAAGAGATCGCGGCGCTCGGCAGCCAGGGCGCCGACGGTCAGCCCCTCCGCGTCGGGCGGCAGCGCCTTGAAGCGGTGGTCGACCACTTCGGCCGCGAGGGCCGTCAGGGACTGTTCGGCGGACTGCTGGGCGGCCAAGGGATCCTCCTCGGGAACTCGATCGTTGCATTGTCTGCAACGGTCATTGCGCATATCGCTTAACGCTGTCTAACATCCGAGCCGATGCCGGGTCAATGGTGAGCACCGGCGCCCACGGCCGACGAAGAGGAGCCCAGAGTGTCCGGATCCGCAGCCAGGACAGCCACCGCGGACGTCGTCTGCCTCGGCGAGTCCATGGTGACGTTCCTGCCCTCGCAGCCCGGCCGCCTCGCCGACGTCCCCTCCTTCGGCCGGGGCATCGGCGGCGCGGAGTCCAACGTCGCCTGCGCCCTCGCCGCCGCCGGCCACCGGGCGAAGTGGGTCGGCAGGGTCGGCGCCGACGGCTTCGGCGACCACCTCGTCGACGCCATCGCGGGCTACGGGGTCGACACCTCCGCCGTACGCCGCGACCCCGACCGCCCCACCGGCGTCTACTTCCGCACGGCGACGGACCGGGCCACCGACGCCCACGAGGTGGCGTACTACCGCGCCGGCTCCGCGGCCTCCGCGATGTCCCCGCACAACGTCCCGTACCACGACCTCCTGAACACCCGCGTCCTGCACCTGTCCGGCATCACCGCCGCGCTCTCCGCCGACTGCCTGGCCCTGCTCCACGACCTCACCGCCCCCCGCGACGGCCGCCCCCTCATCTCCTTCGACGTCAACCACCGCCCCGGTCTGTGGCGCGAGGGAGAGGCCGGCCCCGAGGTGCTGCTCGCCCTCGCCCGCCGCAGCGACCTCGTCTTCGTCGGGGAGGACGAGGCGGAGGAGGCCTGGGGCGTCCACGGCACCGAGGCGATCCGCGCGGCCCTGCCGGAACCGGACGTGCTGGTCGTGAAGCGGGGAGCCGACGGCGTCACCGTCTTCTCCCGCTCCGGCGGCGGCGACACCGTCACCACCGTCCCCTCCCTGCGCGTCGACGTCGTCGCCGCCGTCGGCGCCGGTGACGCCTTCGCCGCCGGGTTCCTCTCCGCCACCCTGCGCGACCTGCCCGTACGCGACCGCGCCCGGCACGGCCACCTCATGGCCGCGGCCGTCCTCACCGTCCCCGGCGACCTCACGGGCCCCCCGCCCCGCGCGTACGCCGACCGGCTCGCCGCCCTGGACGACGAGGCCTGGGGCACACTTCGTCTCGGCCCCGGATGGACCGTCGCCGACGGGGCGAACGAGGAGGTACGAGTCACATGAGCCAGACCGTCGACCGCGCGCTGAGCATCCTGCCGCTGCTCGCCCAGGGCCCCGCCGACCTCGGCCAGGTCGCCGAACGGCTCGGCGTCCACAAGTCCACGGCACTGCGCCTGCTCCGTACGCTCCACGAACACGGCCTGGTCTACCGCCAGGAGGACCAGCGCTACCGCCTCGGCGCACGCCTCTTCGCGCTCGCGCAGGAAGCCGTCGAGAACCTCGACGTACGCGAGATCGCCCACAGCCACCTCGTCGCGCTCAACGAACAGTGCGGGCACACCGTCCACCTCGCGGTGTACGAGGAGAACGAGGTCCTCTACATCGACAAGGTCGAGAGCCGCTACCCCGTGCGGATGTACTCACGGATCGGCAAACCCGTCGCGATCACCGTCGCCGCGGTCGCCAAACTGCTCCTCGCCGACCTCACCGAGCCCGAACGGCGCGCGATCGCCGAACGGCTCGACTACCCCATGTACACGTCCCGTTCGCTCCCGAACGCCGGTGCCTTCCTGAAGGAACTCGCCGTCGTGCGCGAACAGGGCTGGGCCACCGACCTCGGTGGCCACGAGGAGTCGATCAACTGCATCGGCGCCCCCATCCGGGGCGCCGACGGACGGGTCGTCGCCGCCATGTCGGTGTCCGCACCGAACGTGGTCGTCACGGCCGAGGAACTCCTCACCCTGCTCCCCCTGGTGCGACGCACCGCGGACACCATCAGCCGGGAGTACTCCGGTACCACCCCCACCAAGAAAGCCTGAACCGTCATGACCGAGAAGACCGCCCTCACCCCCAGCACCCACACCGCCCCGCCGGCGAAGTTCTCGCACGGCGTGAAGAAGGGGAACATCCTCCAGGTCGCCGGTCAGGTCGGCTTCCTGCCCGCCGTGGAGGGCCAGGCCCCGACCCCGGCCGGCCCCACCCTGCGCGAGCAGACCCTGCAGACCTTCGCCAACGTCAAGGCGATCCTGGAGGAGGGCGGCGCGAGCTGGGACGACGTCATGATGATGCGCGTCTACCTCACCGACGTCGACCACTTCGCCGAGATGAACGCGATCTACAACGAGTACTTCGAGGAGCAGGGCCTCACGGCCCCCGCCGCCGCGCGTACGACGGTGTACGTCGGCCTCCCCGCGGGACTGCTCATCGAGATCGACGCGCTCGCGGTCCTCGGCTGATCCTCTGATCCGCCGGCCGGCGGTCCGCCCCCGGACACCCGGCTCCCCGAACCGCCCCGCCTCACGGCACGGCACCCCCTTCCCCTTCCGTACGGGGGTGCCGTGCCGCGCTCCTCCCTGCCCCGAAGGACCCCCTGTCACCACCGGAGTTGACCGCTCATGCTGCTCGCCGCCGCCCCCGCCCCCGAGGCCCCACCCCACACCGGTGGACTGCTCCTCCTGATCGGCGGGACCCCCGGTCTGCTGACCGTCGCCGCGCTCGGGATCGCACTCCTGCTCTTCCTGATCATCAAGGTCAGGCTGCAGCCGTTCGTCGCGCTGCTCGCCGTGTCCATAGCCGTCGGCCTGGGTGCCGGTCTCTCCGTCACCGAACTCTTCGGCACGGTCCAGAAGTCCGCCGCCGTGTCCGTCATCGAGTCCGGCATGGGCGGCATCCTCGGACACGTCGCGATCATCATCGGCCTCGGCACGATGCTCGGCGCGATCCTCGAGGTGTCCGGCGGCGCGGAGGTCCTGAGCGCCCGTCTGCTGAACCTCTTCGGTGAGAAGCGCGCCCCGCTCGCCATGGGACTCACCGGCCTCATCTTCGGTATCCCGGTCTTCTTCGACGTCGGCATCTTCGTCCTCGCGCCGATCGTGTACGCCGCCGCCAAGCGCTCCGGCAAGTCCGTCGTCCTGTACGCGATGCCGCTGCTGGCCGGTCTCTCCATGACCCACGCGTTCCTGCCCCCGCACCCCGGACCGGTCGCCGCCGCGGGCCTCTTCAACGTCTCCCTCGGCTGGGTCATCCTGATGGGCGCCCTCGTCGGCATCCCGTCCGTCCTCGCCGCCTGGGGCTACGCCGCCTGGATCGGCAAGCGCATCTTCGTCGAGGTGCCGCAGGACATGGTCGAGGCCGCGGAGGAGTCGAAGGCGGCGGTCGTCGCCGAACAGCGCGCCGCCGGGGTCACCCCGCACGAGAAGCCCGTCCCGCTGGGCACCGTGCTGGCGATCATCGGCACCCCGCTGATCCTCATCCTGGCCGCGACGTTCTCCTCCATCGCACTGGACCCCTCCACGCCGCGCTCCGTCATCGAGTTCTTCGGCAACCCCTTCGTCGCGCTGACGATCGCCCTGTTCCTCGCCTACTACCTGCTGGGCATCCGGCGCGGCTGGTCCCGAAAGTCCCTGGAGTCGGTCTCCACCGCCTCCCTGAAGCCCGTCGGCAACATCCTGCTGGTCGTCGGCGCGGGCGGGATCTTCGGAGCGGTGCTCAAGGGCAGCGGCATCGCCGACGCCCTCGCCGACACCTTCAACGACGTGGGCCTGCCGGTCATCCTGCTCGCCTGGCTGATCTCCGTCGTCCTGCGGGTCGCGCAGGGTTCCGCCACCGTCGCCATCGTCACCACCGCCGGCATCGTCGTCCCGCTCGTCGAGGGCCAGGACATGTCGCAGGCGCACCTCGCGCTGATCATCATGGCGATCTCGGCCGGCTCCATCTTCGCCTCGCACGTCAACGACGGCGGGTTCTGGATGGTCTCGAAGTACTTCGGCATCTCCGAGCGCGACACCCTCAAGACCTGGACGGTCCTGGAGACGGTGCTCTCGGTCGCCGGCTTCGTGGTCGCCGCGGCGCTGAGCCTGGTGATCTAGGGACTCACGCCGATCCGGGACGTACGGACGCCCGTACGTCCCGGACCCGCGTGACGCGGAGCCCCGTCCCGACGTCGTCCCCCCGCTGGCATGCGCCGGTGTCCGCACCCCGGCCCGCGACGACGGCGGCACTCGTGCCCGCGCCCATGCCGCCCGTCTCCGTGTCGCCGTCCCCGTCCGGCCTGTTGACCAGCCAGAGGACCAGGGCGACGACCGCGAGCACCAGCAGCCAGCCCACGGCCGACGACGCCTTCCTCGACGGAGCGGGGGCGGGTGGAGGCGTCCGGGCCGGATCCGGGCCGGACGCCGGCCGGGGCGGCGTCCCGGAGGCGGCTCCCGCCGAGGCGGACGACGCCCCGGAGGCCTGCTGGCGGGCCCTGGCCCTGGCGGCCCTCTCCCGCGCCTTCGCCTCGGCCTCCTCGCGTGCCTGCCTCTCGGCCTGCTCCCGCTCCTTCTTCCCGGCCTCCTCCCGCGCGAGCCTCTCCGCGTTCTCCCGCTCCTTCTTCCCGGCCCGCCTCCGCTCCTCCTCGGCCTTCCTCCGCGACAGCTCCTGCTGCCACTCCTGCTCGCGCAGCCGCTCCTGGACGAGCCGGGCCCGCTCGCGCTCCACCCGTTCCTTCTCCGCCCGCGCCTCCTCGGCCCGCTCCCTCTCGGCGCGCTCGCGCTCGGCCTGCTCCCGTTCCCGCGTGTACACGCGGGTCGGGTCGGACGGCGGGACGGCACCCGCGCGCCGGACGACCGTGATCCCCTCGGGGTCCGGAGCGTCAGCGCCCGTGCCGGCGCCACGCGCCAGGTCCCGTCCCTGACGCTCGTACGCACCGATCAGGTCCGTCCAGCGCTGCGGCAGCCAGCGGCGGCCGTCCTGTGACACCGGAAGCCCGGCCAGGGACTGCCGGAAGCGTGCCAGCATCTCCGCCGGGACCGGCCGCTGCGCGGGGTCGGCCGCCAGACAGGGGCGGATCAGCGCCGTCAGTTCCTTGGGCAGACCGTCGAGGTCGAGCTGGCCCCGCTGCACCTGCGCCAGCAGGGCCAGCGTGTCACTGCCGTCCCGGTACGGGGGCCTGCCGAGCGCCAGGTGGAACAGGGTCGCCCCGAGCGAGTACACGTCCGACGCCTCCGTCGACGGTTCGCCCCGCGCCTGCTCCGGCGAGGTGAAGGCGATCGTGCCCAGCGTGAGGCTCGTGCGGGTGAGGTCGTTCGCGTGCGAGATGCCGAAGTCGATCACGCGCGGACCGGGGAGCGGCAACAGGATGTTCTGCGGCTTGAGGTCCCGGTGGATGATGCCCTCGCGGTGCAGCGTGACCAGCGCCTCCGCGGTACCCGCCGCCAGCCACTGGACCGCCGAGGCCGGCAGCACCCCAGCGGTGCGCACCAGCTCGGAGAGCGGTGGCGCGGCGATGTAGTCGATCGCCATCCACGGCAGTTCCGCCTGCGGATCGGCGTCCGCACCCGAGCGGTGAACGCGCTGTCGATGCGCTGGGCCAGGCCCACCTCGCGCGTGAACCGCCGCCGGTCGACCTCACCGACGACGCCCTCGGAGAGCAGCGTCTTCACCGCCACCAGCTGCCCCTCGGCGTTCCGGGCGAGGTAGATGCGCCCCATGCCGCCGGAAGCCAGCCTCCCGATCAGTTCGTACCTGCCGAGCGTCGCCGGATCCCCGCCTCCCAGCGGATCGACTCGCGCGCCTGTCATGTCACTTCCCCCGTCCAGCGCCCCACGGTCCAGCGCGACAAGCGTCCCACGGGGACGGGGGGCGCGCACCGTTATCCCCTGTCACGGAACGTCCACAGCTGTCCTGGTGAGGAGAGGGCCTGGCGGGGGTATCACATGCCCCCTTGTGCGAACCCGGTCTTTGCGCTTCTTTGATCGACATGGCCGAGACGAGCGACACCACAGAGACCGGGGAGCTGGACTCCCGTCCACGTAGATCCAGTTGGAAGTACATCGGGCCCGGCATCGTCGTCGCGGCGACGGGAGTCGGAGCCGGCGACCTGGTCGCGACCCTCATCGCGGGCAGCAAATTCGGCTACACCCTCATGTGGGCGGCGGTGATCGGCTGTCTCGTCAAGATCTCCCTCGCGGAGGCGGTGGGCCGCTGGCACCTCGCGACCGGCCGAACCCTCTTCGACGGCTGGCGCACCCTCGGCGGCTGGACCACCGGCTACTTCGCCGTGTACGTCGTCGTCTGGGGCTTCGTCTACGGCGCGACGGCCATGTCCTCCAGTGCCCTGCCCATCGTGGCGCTCTTCCCCGACGGACCCGGCCTCAAGACCTGGGCGATCGTCACCGGACTGGTCGGCCTGGTCTTCGTCTGGTTCAACCAGTACGCGGTCTTCGAGAAGGTCATGACGGTCCTCATCGGCGTCATGTTCGTCGTCGTGGTCTACGTCGCGATCCGGGTGGTGCCGGACGTCGGCGCCTCCTTCGCCGGGCTGCTCCCGGTGCTCCCGGACGGCTCGCTGATCTACACGCTCGGGCTGATCGGCGGGGTCGGCGGCACGATCACCATGGCGGCGTACGGGTACTGGGTGAACGCGAAGGGCTGGTCCGACTCCTCCTGGATGAAGGTGATGCGGATCGACAACCGGGTCGCCTACCTCACGACCGGCATCTTCGTCGTCGCGATGCTCATCGTCGGTGCCGAGCTGCTGCACGCCTCGCAGATCGCCCTGACGAAGGGCGACCGGGGTCTGATCGACCTCGGCACGGTCCTCGAGGGCCGCTTCGGCGCGGGCACCGCGAAGCTCTTCCTGGTCGGATTCTTCGCGACGTCGTTCTCGTCGCTCATCGGCGTCTGGCACGGCGTGAGCCTGATGTTCGCCGACTTCGTCGAGCGGATCCGGGCCGCCGGCCGTGGTGACCGGGACGTGGAGAGGGCGGGCAGCGACACCGTGGGACGGCAGGAGCGGTCCGTGCCCTTCCGCGCGTACCTGCTCTGGCTGACGTTCCCGCCGATGACGCTGCTGTGGCTGGACGAGCCGTTCGGGCTGGTCATCGGCTACGGGGTGCTGGGGGCGTTCTTCATGCCGTTCCTGGCCCTGACCCTGCTGTGGCTGCTGAACTCCTCCCGCACACCGCGGGAGTGGCGCAACGGCTGGCTCAGCAACGGGATGCTGGGCGCGGCGGGGCTTCTGTTCGTCGTGCTGTGCGTCCAGCAGGTGCGCGAACTGCCCTGGTGACATCCGCGTACGGATCCCCCCGCACACAGCAGCGCCGCCGGGGGAGCGGCGGCGCTGCTGGACCGAAGGGCCGGAGGGGCTACGGCAGGCCGTGGACGTGCGGGCCGACCGCGTTGGACCAGGCGTTTCCGGCGGTGGCGTCCCAGTTGGTGGACCAGGTCATCGCGCCGCGCAGGGCCGGGTAGGTCCTGGAGGGCTTGAAGGAACCACAGCTCGTGCCCTTGGTGAGGCAGTCCAGGGCCGCGTTCACGACGGACGGGGCGACGTAGCCGCTGCCCGCGCCGCGGGTGGAGGCCGGGACGCCGAGGCCGACCTGGGACGGGGCGAGGCCGCCCTCCAGCTGGATGCAGGCGAGTGCGGTGAGGAAGTCCACCGAACCCTGGGAGTAGACCTTGCCGTCGCAGCCCAGCATCGAACCGCTGTTGTAGTACTGCATGTTGACGACGGTCAGGATGTCCTTGATGTTGAGCGCCGTCTTGAAGTACTCACCGGAGGTCGACTGCATGTCGATGGTCTGCGGCGCCATCGTGATGACGAGGCCGGAGCCCGCCTTCGACGAGAGCGAGCGCAGGGCCTTCGTCATGTAGGTGGAGTTGAGGCCGTTCTCCAGGTCGATGTCGACGCCGTTGAAGCCGTACTCCTGGATGAGCGCGTACACCGAGTCGGCGAACGCGGTCGCGGAGGCGTCGCTGTTGACCGCGACGGACCCCTTCTCGCCGCCCACGGAGATGATGACGTTCTTGCCGGCGGCCTGCTTGGCCTTGATGTCGGCCTTGAACTGGGCGACGGTGTAGCCGTTCAGCCCCGCCGAGTCCAGGTTGAAGGTGACCGCGCCGGGCGTGGCGGTGGCGTCCGCGAAGGAGACGGCGATGATGTCGTAGTTCGCGGGGACGTCGCTGAGCTTCTGGACGGTGGCGCCGTTGTTGAAGTTCTGCCAGTAGCCGGTCACCGCGTGCTTGGGCACCGAGGTCGTGGGGCCGCCCGGGTCGGTGGTCTTCGCCGTACGGCCGCTGACGGTGGCCGACTTCACCGACTCACCCGCGGCGTTGGTGGCGCTGACGGCGAACTGGTAGGCGGTGTCGGCCGCCAGCCCCGTCA
>Ga0164307_10001299_pt1 | contig 11262 bp, 12 predicted proteins | sample Whisoiple_243_MG_FD_110214 | JGI IMG/M metagenome (GOLD analysis project Ga0164307, IMG submission 110214) | Soil microbial communities amended with fresh organic matter from upstate New York, USA - Whitman soil sample_243_MG | ecosystem: Environmental > Terrestrial > Soil > Unclassified >...
GACGCCCTCGTTCATCTGGGCGCCCTCGGTGAGGCGGGGTTCCTGGGCGTGCTGGGCCACGACGCCGTCGAAGGCCTTCACGTACTCCAGCGCGCGGCGCATGATCACGGCGTCGTCGACGCACTTGCCGTCGTCGGAGAAGACCTTCACCCCGGCGGCCGAGTCGTGCATGGCGCCGAGCTCGGCGAGCTGCTTGCCCTCCAGGCCGACGGTGACGGCGCCGACGGGCTGCACGTCGCAGTAGCCGGACTCCTTGCCGAGCCGCCAGACCTGCTCGACGACACCGGCGGTGTCGGCGACCGGGAAGGTGTTGGCCATGGCGTGGACGGCGGTGAAGCCGCCGACCGCGGCCGCCTTGGTGCCGGTGAGGACGGTCTCGGAGTCCTCGCGTCCCGGCTCACGCAGATGGGTGTGCAGGTCGACGAGGCCGGGCAGCAGGATCCGCCCGGCCGCCTCGATCACGGTGGCGCCCTCGGCGTCGAGTCCGGAGCCGGTGGCGGCGATGTTCTCGCCCTCGATGAGGACGTCCTGCGGCTCTCCGCCGAGGACCTTCGCGCCGCGGATAAGGATCTTGCTCATGGTTACTTGTTCTCCTCGGTACGGGCGGCGGCGGACGGCAGGGCGGTCTCGGAACCGCCCAGCAGCAGGTACAGGACGGCCATGCGGGTGGAGACGCCGTTCGCGACCTGTTCGACGGCGGTGCAGCGGTCGGAGTCGGCGACCTCGGCCGTGATCTCCATGCCGCGGACCATCGGGCCGGGGTGCATCACGATGGCGTGCTCGGGCATCCGCGCCATGCGCTCGCCGTCCAGGCCGTAGCGCCGGGAGTACTCGCGCTCGGTCGGGAAGTAGGCGGCGTTCATCCGCTCACGCTGCACACGGAGCATCATGACCGCGTCCGACTTCGGCAGCACGTCGTCGAGCCGGTAGCTGACGTCGCACGGCCACCGCTCGACGCCGACCGGCACGAGGGTGGGCGGCGCGACCAGGGTGACGTGCGCGCCGAGCGTGTGCAGCAGGTGGACGTTGCTGCGGGCCACGCGGCTGTGCAGGATGTCGCCGACGATCGTGATCCGCCGGCCGTCCAGGTCGCGGCCGATCCCCGTGTCGGGCCCGACCAGCCGGCGGCGCATGGTGAACGCGTCCAGCAGCGCCTGGGTGGGGTGCTCGTGCGTTCCGTCACCGGCGTTGACGACGGCGCTGTCGATCCATCCCGAGGTCGCGAGGCGGTACGGGGCGCCGGAGGCGCCGTGCCGGATGACGACGGCGTCGGCGCCCATGGCCTCCAGGGTCAGGGCGGTGTCCTTGAGGGACTCGCCCTTGGAGACGGAGGAGCCCTTCGCGGAGAAGTTGATGACGTCGGCGGAGAGGCGCTTGGCGGCGGCCTCGAAGGAGATCCGGGTACGGGTCGAGTCCTCGAAGAAGAGGTTGACGACCGTTCGTCCACGCAGGGTGGGGAGCTTCTTGATCGGCCGGTCCGCGACCCTGGCCATCTCCTCGGCGGTGTCGAGGATCAGGACGGCGTCGTCGCGGGTGAGGTCTGCGGCCGAGATGAGGTGACGGGGGGTCCGGGGGTTGTCCCCGGGAGGGCGCAGCATCTGAGGGTCTCCGTGAAGGGTGGAGGGATCAGGCAGGCGGGCGTGCGGAAGCGGCCGTGCGGCCGGTGGGGCGCGCACGGGACGTGACTCGGCTACCGCTCGCCTGTCGGGGCGGTCTGCTTGACACCGAGCAGTACGGCGTCGCGGCCGTCCTCCTCGGCGAGCTGGACCCTGACCGTCTCCCGCAGCGACGTGGGGAGGTTCTTGCCGACGTAGTCGGCGCGGATCGGCAGTTCGCGGTGGCCGCGGTCGACGAGGACCGCGAGCTGTACGGCACGCGGACGGCCGATGTCGCCGAGCGCGTCGAGTGCGGCACGGATCGTGCGTCCGGAGAAGAGCACGTCGTCGACCAGGACGACGAGACGGTTCTCGATTCCCTCACCGGGGATCTCGGTGCGCGCCAGAGCGCGCGCGGGGCGCATCCGCAGGTCGTCGCGGTACATCGTGATGTCGAGTGACCCGACCGGCGTCTTCCGGCCGGTGATCTCCTCGAGCTTTTCGGCCAGTCGGCCCGCGAGGAAGACCCCTCGTGTCGGGATGCCGAGCAGCACCACGTCGTCGGCGCCCTTGGCGCGTTCGACGATCTCGTGGGCGATGCGGGTCAGTGCCCGGGCGATGTCGGGAGCCTCGAGAACGGGGCGTGCCGCATTGCCGGTGTGGTCATGCTGTGCGTCCATAAGAAACGGACCTCCTTCTCCGCCTCACTGGACGGACGTTAAAGGACGTCGAAATTGCGTCATCCACGTTACCAGGGCTTGCGTGAGGCCCTGGCCCCACCCCCGGAAGGTGGCAGTCCGGACCTTTCGGCTTGACGCAGCCATGTAACGCTGCGTAACCTCACAGTGAGTTACCAGCCACGCGGCCCAGCCGCAGAATGTTCCAGCGTCCGGGGAGCCTTATGTCCAGCGAATACGCAAAGCAGCTCGGGGCCAAGCTCCGCGCCATCCGCACCCAGCAGGGTCTCTCCCTCCACGGCGTGGAGGAGAAGTCGCAGGGTCGCTGGAAGGCCGTCGTGGTCGGATCCTACGAGCGCGGGGACCGCGCCGTGACCGTGCAGCGCCTTGCCGAGCTGGCCGACTTCTACGGCGTCCCCGTGCAGGAGCTCCTGCCCGGCACGACCCCCGGCGGCGCCGCCGAGCCGCCGCCGAAGCTGGTCCTCGACCTGGAGCGCCTGGCCCACGTGCCGCCGGAGAAGGCCGGACCGCTGCAGCGTTACGCGGCGACGATCCAGAGCCAGCGCGGTGACTACAACGGCAAGGTGCTCTCGATCCGCCAGGACGACCTGCGCACGCTGGCCGTGATCTACGACCAGTCGCCGTCCGTGCTGACCGAGCAGCTGATCAGCTGGGGCGTGCTGGACGCCGACGCGCGTCGCGCGGTCGCGCACGACGAGGGCTGACCGGCTCCGCAGAAGACGTACCGCCGGGTCGGCGGGGCCTTCGGGCCCCGCCGACCCGGCGTTTTCGTGCCCCTGCCGGGCCCGTACCGGGTGCCGGGACGCCGAAGGGCCCACGGTCGCATCGACCGTGGGCCCTTCGTGCGGCGCGACGCCGCCGGGGATCACTGCTCCCGGCGGAGACTCGGCTTGAGGTCCTTGAACCGGGCCAGCAGGCCGTTCACGAAAGCCGGGGAGTCGTCGGTGGAGAACTCCTTGGCGAGCTGGACCGCCTCGTCGATCACCACGGCGTCCGGGGTGGAGTCCATCCAGACCAGCTCGTACGCGCCGAGCCTGAGGATGCTCCGGTCGACGACCGGCATGCGGTCGATCTCCCAGTCCACGGCGTAGGTGACGATGAGGTCGTCGATCCGGTCCGCGTACTGCGCGTACCCCTCGACCAGCTCCATCGTGAATTCGCCGACCGGCGGCTGGCGGTCGTCGGTCCGCGAGAGCCGTACCCAGTCCGCGAGGACCGTCTGCACGGACTCGCCGCGCTGGTCGGCCTCGAAGAGGATCTGGAAGGCGCGCTTGCGGGCCTTGTTCCGGGCAGCCACGGTTAGCTGTTCACCCGGCCGAGGTAGTCGCCCGAGCGGGTGTCGACCTTGATCTTCTCGCCGGTGGTGATGAAGAGCGGGACGCCGATCTCGTAGCCGGTCTCCAGGGTGGCGGGCTTGGTGCCACCGGTGGAGCGGTCGCCCTGGACACCCGGGTCGGTGTGCTGGATGGTCAGCTCGACCGCGGCGGGCAGCTCGACGTAGAGCACCTCGCCCTCGTGCTGGGCGACGGAGGCGGTGAAGCCCTCGATCAGGAAGTTGGCGGCGTCGCCGACGGACTTGCGGTCGACCATGAGCTGGTCGTACGTGTCCATGTCCATGAAGACGAAGTACTCGCCGTCCATGTACGAGAACTGCATGTCCCGGCGGTCGATGGTGGCCGTTTCGACCTTCACGCCGGCGTTGAACGTCTTGTCGACGACCTTGCCGGAGAGCACGTTCTTGAGCTTGGTGCGCACGAAGGCGGGGCCCTTGCCGGGCTTGACGTGCTGGAACTCGACGACGGACCAGAGCTGGCCTCCGTCGAGCTTGAGCACCAGGCCGTTCTTGAGGTCGTTCGTGGAAGCCACGGTTGCGGAATCTCCTGGACTGAAGCTGGTGGACGACAAAGGATGCGCGCCGGGGTCCCCGCGAGAGGTTCCCCCTAGAGCGCGAGCAGCTCCTTGGTCGTAATGGTGAGTAGCTCGGGTCCGCCGTCCGCCTCGGGGCGTACGACGAGCGTGTCATCGATCCGGACACCGCCCCGGCCCGGGAGGTGGACCCCCGGTTCGACGGTGACCGGCACGCAAGCGTCCAGTTTACCCATGGCTGTCGGTGCCAACTGCGGGTCCTCGTCGATTTCCAGTCCGACACCGTGCCCGGTGCTGGGCGGGAGGCCGTCCGAGTGGCCCGCGGAGTCCAGCAGATGCCTGGCCGCGCGGTCCACGTCACGGTAGGCGGCTCCGGGCACCAGGGCCTCCCGTCCGGCCTTCTGAGCGGCGAAAACAAGGTCGTAGAGCTCGATCTGCCAGTCGGCGGGACTGGTGCCGATGACGAAGGTCCGGCCGATCTCGCAGCGGTAGCCGCGGTAGTTCGCTCCCAGACCGACGGAAAGGAAATCGCCTTCCTCGACCCTGCGGTCGGTGGGCCGGTGACGGCCCTGCCCCGAGTGGGGGCCCGTGCCGACGGAGGTCGCGAAGGCCGGGCCGTCGGCACCGTGGTCCACCAGCCTGCGCTCCAGCTCCAGGGCGAGGTGGCGTTCGGTGCGCCCGACCAGGATGGATTCGAGGAGCTCGCCGAGGGCCTGGTCGGTGATCTCCGCGGCGATCCGCAGGCAGGCGATCTCCTCCTCGTCCTTCACCAGACGCAGCTGTTCGACGGTGCTGCCGAGGTCGCAGAGGCGCAGGCGTGGGGCCGCGGCGGCCATGGCACGGTGGCGGGCGACCGTCAGGTCGTGCTCCTCGACCGCGAGGGAGTCGGCGTGCAGGCCGCCGGCGAGGCCGGCCGCCGCGACGACCGGGTCGCCGTCGTCGTCCGGCAGGACGGTCAGCCTCAGCTGCTCGTCGGGGCGACCGTGGGGTGGGTCCCCGGCCGGTGCCCGTGGGCAGAGCAGGACGTCCTCGCCGGGGCCGAGCAGCAGCACGGCACCGGGCGGGGCCCCGCCCGCGAGATAGCGGACGTTGGCGGGGCGGGAGACCAGGGCGGCCGCGGATCCGGCGGCGGCGAACCGGTCCCGCAGCAGCCCGCGTCGGACGGCGTACACCTCTGACATGTGTCCGAGCGTACGAGCGCGGGCGGGGCCCCGCCCGGTCAGCGCACCCGACCGGGAAAGCGGGGGCCGCTACCAGGCGGGCGGACTGGCTATGGAGCGGGCGAGGACGTCGTCGAGGACCCGCGCGGTCGTCTCGACGTCGTAGGTGGAGTTGTCGATGATGGGCAGGCCGGAGCCGTACCAGCCGGCCATCCGGCCGTGGATACGGGCGACCTCCTCGTCGGAGAGCCTGCGGTTCCCGCTGCGGGCCGCGTTCCGCTCCAGGACGACCTCCAGACCGGGCAGGAGGACCACGGGCAGGAGCCCGGGGCCCACATGGCGTTTCCAGCCGCCGAGACCGACGACCGGCCGGTCGGGGAAGACCGCGTCGTCGAGGATGCAGGAGATGCCGTTGGCGAGGAAGTTACGGGCGGCGAAGCCGCAGGTACGCCGGGCCAGCCGGTACTGGGCCTCGGAGTGGTCGTTCCATCCGGCCTGGGGGTCCGCGAAGCCGGAGCAGACCCACTCGCGGACGTCGTCCAGGGACACGTGCGCGGTGGGGACGCGGCGGCGGCCCGCCCAGAGCTTGGCGACCGTGGTCTTGCCGGCTCCGGCGGGCCCGATGAGGAGCACGGCCAGGGTCGCGGCCCCGGTCCCGGGCTCCGCGGGAGGGGCGGGCAGCGGAACGGGGCCGCCGGGCGGCAGCTGGACGTGCCCGGTGGTCTCCCTTGAGGGAGGCACCGGGGCGTGCTGGGGCGCCGGCGGCTGATGGCCGGGCGCCGGGGGAGGAAGAGGCGGCCCCGGCGGGCCGGGATGGGCTGAGTGCTGTGCCTGCGTCGTCCACGGTCCGTTCCCGGAACCCTGGGGCGGCGGCAGCGGGGCCCCCACTGCGTGCTGCATCCGGTGCCACTCCGTCTCGTACAGGCATTTGGCGCTGATCGACGGCAACCGTACCTTCCCCGGCGGCCATGCGGTGAACGGGCGGGGAAGGTACGAAGTGCCCGGTGTCAGTCCGTCAGTTCGTCCGCGAGGGCCCTCAGGGCCAGCCGGTAGGATCCGATGCCGAACCCGGCCACGGTCCCGGTGGCCACCGGTGCGACCACCGAGGTGTGGCGGAATTCCTCCCGTGCGTACGGATTCGAGATGTGCACCTCGATCAGCGGCGCGGTGCGCTGGGCTGCCGCGTCGCGCATTCCGTACGAATAGTGCGTGAAGGCACCCGGGTTGAGAACGACCGGAATCGAACCGTCTGCCGCCTCGTGGAGCCAGCGGATCAGCTCGCCCTCGTCGTTGGTCTCGCGGACCTCGACGTCGAAGCCGAGCTCCTTGCCGAGGACCTGGCAGGCCTCGACGAGACCGGCGTAGGAGGTCGCACCGTAGACATCGGGCTCGCGGGAGCCGAGACGGCCAAGGTTCGGCCCGTTGAGCACGAGGACCCTGCGGGCCGTCACGCGGAGACCTCCCCGTAGGCGGCGAGCAGCACGGCCGGGTCGGGGCCCTCCAGGACGGTGGGCTTGCCGATGCCGTCCAGGACGATGAAGCGCAGCAGGTCGCCGCGGGACTTCTTGTCGACCTTCATGTTCTCCAGCAGCTTGGGCCACTGGTCACCGCGGTAGGTGAGCGGCAGCCCGACGGACTCCAGGACGGCGCGGTGCCGGTCGGCGGTGGCGTCGTCGAGACGTCCGGCGAGCCGGCCCAGCTCCGCGGCGAACACCATGCCGACCGAGACGGCCGCGCCGTGGCGCCACTTGTAGCGCTCGTTCTTCTCGATGGCGTGGGCCAGCGTGTGCCCGTAGTTGAGGATCTCCCGGAGGCCGGACTCCTTGAGGTCGCTGGAGACGACGTCGGCCTTGACCCGGATGGAGCGCTCGATCAGCTCCGCGGTGTGCGGTCCGGCGGGCGTACGGGCGCCTTCCGGGTCGGCCTCGACGAGGTCGAGGATCACGGGGTCGGCGATGAAACCGGCCTTGATGATCTCGGCCATGCCGGAGACGTAGTCGTGGACGGGCAGCGAGTCCAGGGCGGCGAGGTCGCAGAGCACCCCGGCCGGCGGGTGGAAGGCACCGACGAGGTTCTTGCCCTCGGCGGTGTTGATGCCGGTCTTGCCGCCGACCGCGGCGTCGACCATGGCGAGCACCGTCGTCGGGACGGCGATCCAGCGGACCCCTCGCAGCCAGGACGCGGCGACGAACCCGGCGACATCGGTGGTGGCGCCGCCGCCGACCCCGACGATGACGTCGGTGCGGGTGAAGCCGGTCTGGCCGAGTGCCTTCCAGCAGTAGGCGGCGACCTCGACGGTCTTGGCCTCCTCGGCGTTCGGCAGCTGGATCGCGATGGCCTCGTAGCCCTGGGACGCGAGGTCCTCGCGGACCGCCTCACCGGTCTCGGCGAGCGCCTCGGGGTGCAGGACGGCGACCCGCTTGGCCTGGTCGCCGATGAGGTTCGGCAGCTCGCCGAGTAGCTGGCGGCCGACGAGCACCTCGTACGGGTCGGTGCCTGCCGTGCCGGCGATCTGGATACGGGTGGTGCCCTGCTCGGTCATCGTGTGGTTCTCCTGGCCGGCCGGCACGGCCGCGGCCGTCCGCTCCGGCAGTCCTGTCGCGTCGAGGACCGCCTGGGCGACCTCTTCGGGGGTGCGTTCGTCGGTGGCCACGGTCACGCCGGCCACGTCCTCGTACAGATGGCGCCTGGCGTCCATGAGTTCACGCCACTGCCGCCGCGGGTTGACGGCGAGCAGAGGGCGGGCGGTGTTCAGCCCGACCCTCCTGACCGCCTCGTCGACGTCCATCGACAGGTAGACGACCCGGTGGCCGGCCAGGAGCTCGCGGGTCGTCGCGTCGAGCACGGCACCGCCGCCGAGCGCGAGAACGCCCGGGTGCTCGGCGACCGCGTCCCGGACCGCCCGGCGCTCCAGGGCGCGGAACCGCTCCTCGCCCTCGTCGAAGAAGATCTCCGCGATCGACTTGCCGGCCGCGGCCACGACGTCCGCGTCGGTGTCGCGATACGTGGTCCCGAGCCGGTCGGCGAGCAGTTCGCCCACGGTCGACTTACCGACCCCCATCGGGCCGACCAGGACGATCAGCGGGGCGCTCACCGGATCTGGAGGTGGGAGAGGTACGACTGCACGTTGCGGTGGGTCTCGGCCACGCTGTCGCCGCCGAACTTCTCCGCGACGGCGTCGGCCAGCACCAGGGCGACCATCGCCTCGGCGACGATCCCGGCGGCCGGGACGGCGCACACGTCGGAACGCTGGTGATGGGCCTTGGCCGCCTCGCCGGTCACGACGTCGACGGTGGCGAGCGCGCGGGGCACGGTGGCGATGGGCTTCATGGCGGCGCGGACCCGCAGCAGCTCACCGGTGGTCAGTCCGCCTTCGGTGCCGCCGGAGCGGCCGGAGGTGCGCCTGATGCCGTCCGGGGTGGCCACGATCTCGTCGTGCGCCTTGGAGCCGGGCACCCGGGCGAGGTCGAAGCCGTCGCCGACCTCGACACCCTTGATGGCCTGGATGCCCATCAGCGCGGCTGCGAGGCGGGCGTCGAGCCTGCGGTCCCAGTGGACGTGCGAGCCGAGGCCGACGGGGACGCCGTAGGCGAGCACCTCGACGACTCCCCCGAGGGTGTCGCCGTCCTTGTGGGCCTGGTCGATCTCCTCGACCATCGCCTTCGACGCCTCGGCGTCCAGGCAGCGCACGGGGTCGGCGTCGAGCCGCTCGACGTCGGAGGGCTTCGGGTAGACACCGTAGGGCGCCTTGGCCGCGGCGAGCTCGACGACGTGCGAGACGATCTCGATGCCCGCGGTCTCCTTGAGGTAGGAGCGGGCCACGGCGCCGAGGGCGACCCGGGCCGCGGTCTCCCGGGCGCTGGCGCGCTCCAGGACCGGGCGGGCCTCGTCGAAGCCGTACTTCTGCATGCCCGCCAGGTCGGCGTGGCCGGGGCGGGGGCGGGTCAGCGGGGCGTTGCGCGCCTGCTCGGCCAGGACGTCGGGGTCGACCGGGTCGGCCGACATCACCTGTTCCCACTTGGGCCACTCGGTGTTGCCCACCATGACGGCGACCGGCGATCCCATGGTGAGGCCGTGCCGGACACCGCCGAGGAAGGTGACCTCGTCCCTCTCGAACTTCATCCGGGCGCCGCGCCCGTAACCGAGCCGTCGCCTGGCGAGCGCGTCCGCCACCATCTCCGTGGTGACGGGAATACCGGCGGGAAGACCCTCCAGCGTCGCCACCAGTGCGGGGCCGTGCGACTCTCCGGCGGTCAGCCAGCGCAACCTGCTCAACGGTGCTCCTCATGCTCGCGCCTGTAACTGCAACGGCGCGACCGGGTGCGCGGCCCTGGCCCGCCGCCCCCGATCCTCCCACGATCAGGGACGATTCCCTGCCGCCGGTCCAGGGGGCGGACGCCGCGGTCCCGTCTCCCGGGGCCGGGAGACGGGACCGGAGCCGGTGCGGATCGTCAGCCGCAGTTCGAGTAGGTGCTGGTGTGGTACCAGTCGCGGATGCTGGAGGCGCCGATCTCCTGGTAGTGCGCCCAGAAGCGGACGCACTTGCCCGGGGCGTTCAGATACACCGGACCCGCGTAGTATTTGTAGTCGTCGTCGTCCTTCTTCATCGAGCCGCCCTCGGCCTGGATCCCCGCGCCGAGCCCGGTGGCGGTGCCGTAGTAGGCACCCGCGTTCTCGTGCTTGACCGTGACCACGCAGTTGTTGCCGGTGGACGAGCTGTAGAGCAGGAACACCGTGACGTTCTGTCCCAGGCCCAGCGAATACTGCCGCTGCACGTAGTAGCTCGACCCGCAGGCCGAAACAGCCTTCTGGGCGGGCGTGGACGCACTGGCGACCCCGGTCCCGGTCACGAGCAGTGCGAACGCTGCGGCAGCTATCGCGGCGGCTCTGGCAATCGGTCTGCGCATGGAACCCTCCCCGGCGGCACGCTCGTGCCGCCTCCGCCGAGGAGCGTAGTGAAAGTGCGCACCGGCGTGGCAGGAGCAGATCGATCAGGCCATCAACTGGCGAGAATCAGTGAGTCCGCGCCGCGAGCGCCGCCTCGCCCGCCGCGCGCATGACGGCGAGAGGTGCGTCCAGGCCCGTCATCTGCTCCACCTGAAGGACCGCCTGGTGCACCAGGAGATCGAGGCCTCCCACGACACCCGCTCCGGTCGCCCCCCAGCGCGAGGCCAGCGCGGTCGGCCAGGGATCGTAAAGGACGTCGAAGAGCGTGCCCGGCGCCGACGGGACGGCGCCGGCGAGGGCGTCCGTGGTGCCGGCCGGGGTGGTGGCGATCACCAGGGGCGCACGCAGGGCCTCATCGGCCTCGGCCCAGTCCGCGACCCTGACGTCGACGCCGAGCCGTCGGCCCCAGCCGCGCATCTCGTCGGCCCGGGCCTCGCTGCGCACGTAGGCCGTGACCGGCCCGGTGCAGATCTCGGCGAGAGCCGCCAGCGCGGAGGACGCCGTCGCCCCTGCGCCGAGGACAGCCGCCGTCCCGACCTTCTCCACGCCTCGTTCGCGCAGGGCGGCGACCATTCCGGGGATGTCCGTGTTGTCGCCGAGCCGCCGGCCGTCCTCGGTGAGGACCACCGTGTTGACGGCCTCGACGGACGCGGCGGTGTCGCTGATCCCGTCCAGCATCGGCATGATCGCCCGCTTGAGCGGCATCGTCAGGGAGAGCCCGGCCCAGGTGGAGTCCAGACCCTCGACGAAGCCGGGGAGTCCTGCCTCGTCCACCTCGAAGCGGTCGTACGACCAGTGGTCGAGGCCGAGCTCCGTGTAGGCGGCCCGGTGGAGGACCGGGGAGAGGGAATGGGCGATGGGCGAGCCGAGGACGGCGGCCCGACGGGTGACGCTCACTGGTTGGCCTGGTTCTCTTGGTACTTCTCGCGGTTGCGCTCGTGCTCCGCGTTGGTCACCGCGAACAGCGTCTTGTCCTCGGTCACGGAGACGAAGTAA
>Ga0164307_10001300_pt1 | contig 11258 bp, 10 predicted proteins | sample Whisoiple_243_MG_FD_110214 | JGI IMG/M metagenome (GOLD analysis project Ga0164307, IMG submission 110214) | Soil microbial communities amended with fresh organic matter from upstate New York, USA - Whitman soil sample_243_MG | ecosystem: Environmental > Terrestrial > Soil > Unclassified >...
AATTCTACAAAGACGGCAAATACACCTGGGACAAGAAGCCGCACAGCGCCGCCGAACTAGCGGAGGTCTACGTCAAACTCGCGGAAAAGTACCCGCTCGTCAGCATCGAAGACGGCTTCGCCGAAGACGACTGGGACGGCTGGAAGCTGATCACCGACAAGCTCGGCAGCAAAGTCCAACTCGTCGGTGACGACCTATTCGTGACCAACAAGGAGCGCCTCGCGCGTGGCATCGAAAAGAAGATCGCCAACTCGATCTTGATCAAACTGAACCAAATCGGATCGCTGACCGAGACGCTCGACACGATCCGCCTCGCGAGCACCGCGGGCTACACCTCGATCATCTCGCACCGCTCGGGCGAAACCGAAGACTCTTTCATCGCCGATCTCGCCGTCGCCACCAACGCGGGCCAAATCAAGACCGGCAGCCTGAGCCGTAGCGACCGCATCGCGAAGTACAACCAGTTGCTCCGCATCTCCGAAGAGCTCGGCGACGAACAGGTCTACTCCGGCAAAACGCCCTTCACCAAACGCTGATTTGCCCGAGTCCGGGGGTGCGGTCGCGCGGACCGCGCCCACCCCAGACCCGTAGCTGCGTCTTGCGCGCGCCTTGCTCCGTGTGCGCGTCGGAGTTTCGACCTCGACGCAGCGAGGGTCGGGTTATGGGCGATATCGTCAATGCCGCCATCGCCCGCTCCGTCCTCGTCGGCGCGTTATTTCTTCATCGCCCAGCTGCGGGGTTTGCGGCCACGGAGCCCGAGCACATTGAGCGGTTCGTCCGAGACGCCGAAGGAAACGATGTCGCCGAGTTGCACGGCGATGGTGCGGTGCGGGCCGTCGAGGTAGAGCGCGGCATCGTCCATTTTGCTTTGGACCGAGATCTCGCGTGAAGCGTCGACCACGAGCTTGAGCAGCTTGAATTTGCCGTAGGGAGAATACGGCTCGCGCACGACCAATTGCAGGTCCTTCGAGCTGAGCGGCAGGATACGTCCGCCCGCGGAGCGTTGCGCAGCGGTCGAGCCCGCGGCAGGTCCGATCCAGATCCCGCTCGAGCGCTGCTCTTCTTTTTGTTTGCCGACGTGCAAAATGTAGCGGGAGGTCGCCGCGGGGCCGGAGTGGCAATACAGCGCCTCGTTCAAGACGCGCTTGGAGCGCATGCGCCCATTGAGCGACACGGTCATGCGCGTGAGCAGCAAGCTCTTCAGCTTGCCGTCGAGCGCACGCAACAGGTGGCTCTCGAAATCACTGCGCTGCGCCGCACAGAAGAAGCCCACGCTGTGTGAGGGCGCGCTGTTCACCCCCAACACGGGCACGCTGCCGACGTTGTGCGAGGCTGCCAGCAGCGTGCCGTCGCCGCCCACCGCGATCACGAGCGAGGCATCCGAGGTATCGAACGCAGCGTGCGCGCGTTGCAGAAACAAGGCTTTGGCGCCCACGCGATCGAGCACGCGCGCAACCTCGTCCATCGTGCGGGAATGTTCCTTGTGCGAGGCGAGCCAGCTCGCGACGCTCGGATCGCGTTTCTTGATCAGGCTGCTGGCGCGCGGATCGCCTTCATCCACGACGAAGCGACGGTAGGCCGTGCGCTTGCCCACCACGATCACGTGCGGCCGGTTCAATACAGCTTCTCCGCGAGGCGCCTGAGCGCAAGCTCGGTCTTGGCGTCTTCGATCGCGCCGCTGCGGCACAGCTCGAGCGCTTCGAGCAGCGGCAAATCGAGCACTTTTCCGAAACGCTCGAGCGCCGAGCCGTCGAGCTCGGGTTCTCGTCGCGTCGTGGGATCGACTCGGACCTCGAAGAAGAACTGGCGCTCCGCGACGAAACCCGGCGCGGGAAAGACACTGCTGCCGAGCGGCGAGAGCGCTGCCACGCCGACTTCGAAGCCGAGTTCTTCCAGGAGCTCGCGTTGAGCCGCACGCGCCACACCACTCGGTGAGCGCTCACTGCGCTCGACCAAACCGGCGGGCAGCTCCCAAAGGTTGCCGTCGCACGCTTCGTCGGGGAGCGGCGAGTGCGCTCGATCACGCATCGTCAACGGCGGACGCAGCGCGCTGCGCAAAAACACGTGCGCGGTGCCATCCTGCGTCACGTAGTGCGCGGCAATCACGACGGCGTCGATCGCGTTGCGATCGATCGCGTCGTACAGGAAAGGCGCGCTTTGCGTCCCATCCGGATACGTCGCTCGATAACGACGCCGTACTAGTCGCAAAAATCCGCTCTGGTCGGGCAGGCTTAGATCTTCCAGCAGCTCGAGTTGGATCTTGGGGAATGACAGTTCGGCGCTGAGGGCCATACGCCGGCCATTCTACAGTGGTTCGCCCGAGATCCAGCGCCGAGCGCGACCAGCCCGCGGTCGATCTGCGAGCAATCCCTCGCCCGCGCCCGCGCCAGCCCCAATTTCTAACCCGTTTCTTCCTTTCTGCCTCGCAAACGCACGTGGTAGAAGCCGGTCGTTCAGTCGCCGCCGGGAGGACCATGTTGCAGAAACTCGCTGTCATCAGCCTGTGCTTAGGCACCCTCGCGCCGTCCGTGGCCCTCGCCGCGCCGCCGGCGAAGGCCAAAGCAAGCGCCACGCTCAACCTCGAGAACAGCAAGAAAGCGCTCGAGAGTGGGGATGAAGCGCGCGTGCTCGCGGCGCTCGACGAAATCGAGCAAGCCGGCGATCGAAAAGCCGCACCGCTCGTCGAAGCGCTACTCAGTCGAGGCGCCAATAGCGCGGTGCTCGTGCGCGCGATCGCCGTCGCGGGAACGCTCGGCGCGCCGTCGTCGAGCAGTGCGCTGGCGCCATACGTGAGGCACCGCGCGCCCGAGGTCCGACATGCCGCTGCGCGGAGCTTGGCGCGCACCAAGGGCAGCGTCGCAGTCAGCGCGTTGCGCGAGGCACTGCGCGGTAACGATCCGACGCTGCGCAGCGCCGCCGCCACGGGCTTGGGCACGCTCGACGCGAAGGAAGCCGTGCCGGACCTGTTCGTGGTGTTGCCCAAAGAGGTCCCCGAAGCGGCGGGCGCGATCGGCGTGTTGTGCCGCGGCGACGAGTGCAAGCGCTTCGTCGGGCTGCTCGGCAAGTTGCCGTTCGAGGTCATGGAAAGCGGCTTTTTGCCGCTGCTGCTGCGCACGGACGCGGAAGCGCCGGATGCGGCCAAGCTACAGCTGATCGAGCAACTGCGGCGCATGGCCACGCAAAAGTCGGGCGCGCTCTTGGCCACCGCCCTCGCCAGCTATCCCGCGAACGGCAATCCCAAGATCCGCGCGGCGATCGACGCCGCAATCCACGGCCACCCTGTCACGAGCACCGAACCATGAGCTTTCGTCGATCCTTCTCCGTTCTCGGGCCGACTCTGCTGTGGCTCGCCGGCTGCAGTGCGGCGGGCGTCAACTCGACGAGCAAGGCGCTCGACCCGGACTGGCAGAATGACTCCGGTGCCTCCATCGCGCAGGTCGAGCAGCGCCTGCATTCGGCGCCCAAGGTGGCCAACGCGCGCCTCGCGGTCGGCGTGAGTGACGCGGGTCTGAACGCTTCGTCGCTCGACGGCAAATCGCGTTGGACGTATTCGGGTCATCCTACGTCGGCGCCGATCGTCGCCGGGCCGCTGGTGATCTTCTCGGAGGGTGATCAGGTCGTCGCACTCGACGCCAACACCGGCGTCAAAGCCTGGAGCATCGGTAACCGCGGGCTCAGCTTGCGCGGCGCGGCGAATGACGGATCGAGCAGCGCGTTGGTCTTGGCGGACACGCACAAGAGCCTTTTTCTAGGCATTTCACGCTCGGGTTCCGCGCTCGGTTCCGTCGAATCCAAGGCCGATCTGGGTGTTCCAGCGGCTCGCGCGGGCATCGCCTTCGTGCCCTGGAGCAATCAGTACGTCTCTGCCTTGGACATCAACAGCGGTGATGAGAACGGCCGATTGCTGGCGCGAGTCCAAGTGAGCCAAGCGCTCAACTTCGGTGGCGACATTTATTTCGGCGAACAGGGGTTGATTCGCTTCGACGAAAAGGTGCGCTTCGCGAGCACCAATCAAGCCAACCACGTGGGGTTGCCCAAGCTAGAGCTGCCCGGCAAACCGAGCTGGCTCGGCAGTGGGCTCGTGAACTCGTCGAGCCAGGCCAACGCGCGCACCAAGATCCGCATCTTCGCCGCGCCGGTAGCTACGCCCAACGGCGAGGTGACGCTGGGCGCGGGCACCTTCGCGGCCACGTATTTCAGAGTCGTGTTCGGGCTCGACAGCAAGAGCGGCGCGCTGCGCTGGGTGCGCACACTGCCCGCTGACGTCGTGGGTGGCGCAGCCGCAAGCTCCGGCTTCGTGTTGTGCGACGCAAACGGCAAAGTCTGGTCCCTCGACCGCGCCGGCGCCGACGCGGGCAACCTAGAATTGGGCGCGAAAGCGCGCTTGTGCACGGTCGATACGGGCGCGGAAGAGGTCGCAGCAGCACCCGCGCGTGGCAGCCTGGCCGTGCAAATCAGCGAAGCGCTCGACAATCTCGAACCCACCATGGCCGAAGCCGAACGCTACTTGGTGAGCGAGCTCGGTAAGCTCGAGGATCCGATCGTCACCAAGAGTTTAATCGATCTGTCGAGCAGCCCGCGCGTGCCGCCCGATCTGCGGCTCGAAACTCGACGCTTGCTCGCGCTGCGCAAGAACGGCACCGAGTACATGTTGAGCGCGCTCGCTCGTCATTACGATTTCGTCTCGGGCGTGCTCTTGCCGCCGCCGGTCGGGCCGCTCGCGGACGCGCTCGCAGCGAGTGGAGAAACGCGAGCCGCGCCGCTGCTCGCCAAGCACCTGAACGACCCGGCGAACTCCGCGGATGACGTCGCTCACGCAGCACGCGCGCTCGCCAAATTGGCCACCGTGGCCGAGTACGAAGACTTGCGCACGTTCTTCGCGCTGTATCGCGCGACGGCGGACGACGAATCACTGGTGGCGGCGGTCGTGTCCTGCGCGGAGGCGCTCTTGCGCGTCGGCGGCGCGGACGGACGCGCGGTCGTCGAACGCGCCGCCCAAGATCCATTGACGCAAAATGACGTCCGCCGCGCCTTGGCCATCGTGCTCGCCAAGCCGGCAAGCGCCTCGACCGGCCGCGCGGCCACGCAATAAAAGTGCCGGCGCGTTCGCGCCCTCAGAAATCGCCGCACTGAACTGAAACTTCGTCGAGCAGGGTTCCGTAACTCATAGCGAACGATTCAATCGCATACGATTAAAACCGGAGCCTGATCATGACTGAAAAGATCCTGGAAAAACGCCTGTACACCGCCACTGCCAGCGCCACCAACGGCCGTGAAGGCCGCGCCAAGACGGACGATGGCACGCTGGACTTGCCGCTTGCCCTGCCCAAAGCCATGGGCGGCAATGGCAATGGCACCAACCCTGAACAGCTCTTCGCTGCGGGCTACTCGGCGTGCTTCGGCAGCGCGTTCAACCACGTGGCGCGTGCGCAAAAGATCAAGACTGGCCCGGTGACGATCACCGCCAAGGTGACCATTGGCACGGTCGGTGAGGCCTTCGGTCTCGCCGTCGAGTTGACGGCCGAGGCGCCCGAGTTGCCCCGCGAGCAGGCTGAAGCGCTGTTGCAAGCCGCACATCAAGTGTGCCCGTATTCGAACGCAACACGCGGCAACATCGTCGTCGATTTGCGTTTGGCGTGAGCCGAGGAGCGCATTTGCCGAGCCGCACCGATCCACCGACTCTCGAGCAACACCTGTGCTTCGCGTTGTACCGCGCTTCGCGCGCCATGATTCGCGGCTACGGACCGTTGCTCGAGCCACTCGGCCTCACGTACGCCCAGTATTTGGTGCTGGTCGTGCTTTGGGAGACCGACGCGGTCTCGGTGCGGCAGCTGGGGGAACGGCTCTCGCTCGATTCGGCAACGCTCACGCCGCTGCTCAAGCGGCTCGAAGCACAGGGGGCGATTATGCGACAGCGCGACTCGGCGGACGAGCGCGTGGTGCGCGTGCACCTGACCAAACAAGGCCGCGCGCTGCGCGCCAAGTGCCGCGACTTTCCGCTCGCAGCTGCCTGTCGTTTGGGTAATTTCGCGGACCCGGCGCTGCTCGCTCAGGTCAACCGCCTGCGTGAGGAGTTGACCGAGCTCGCCAACCGACTCGAAGGCTCGGACTAAAAGAGCTCAGCGCACGAGGCCGACGCGGCGTCCGAGATCGGACACGAACACGCCGCGCGGATCGTATTTCGCCTTGATTTCGAGCCATTGATCCAAGCTCGGGTACATGGCGCGAAAGGTGGCCGCGTCGAGGAACGAATCCTTCCCGAGGTAAACGCGCCCACCCGCGTCCAAGACCAGCTTGTCCAACCGCTTGAGTAACTCCGCGGTGCGCTTGCGGATCGGAAAATCGATGGCGAACGTGTAACCCTCGCGCGGGAACGAGAGCAGCCCGTCGCTATGCTTGCCGAAGCATTTGAGCACGTTCAAAAACGGCAGCTCGGTGGACGAGAGGATGGTCGACAAGATCTCGCGCAAGCGTCGAGGCCCGTCCTCGAATGGGATCACGAATTGATACTGAGTGAAACCAGCAGGACCATAGCCGCGGTTCCAATGCGCGAGCATGTCGAGCGGGTACGTGAATTTCTCATAGTGGCTGAACTCCGTAGTGCGCGCCTGGATCTGCTGCAGCAGCGCGTTGACCACGCGAATGCTCAAGCGATTGAGCGTCAGCGTCGGCAAATCGAAGGGCACGGTGAGCTTGGGTGGCCCGGAAACGCGCAGCGGCTGGGGCGCCAAAGCCGCGGGCAGCTCGTCCCGGCGCGCGTGTTCACCGAGCGCCAGGACGCCGCGGCCGAGCCGCGCGCCGGTCGCGAACACGTCGAGCGTGGCCACGGAATAGGGGAATTCGTGATCGTACTCTTCGAACGCGGCGAGCATGCCCTCGAGGTCGTTCACGCGAATCGAGCGCTGCCGAAAAAACGTGGTCTCGACCCTCCGCAGTCGAATCGTCGCGGTCAGGATCACACCGAGCAAGCCCATGCCGCCGAAGGTGGCCCAAAACAGATCCGCGTTCTCGGTGCGGCTGGCGGTCACGACCTCGCCACTTGCAAGCATGACGGTAAAGCTGTCGACCGAATTGCTGAAGGAGCCTTGCACGTGGTGCGCTTTGCCGTGCACGTCGTTGGCGATACAGCCACCAATCGTAACGAACTTCGTTCCCGGGCTGATCATCGGGAACCAGCCGCGCGGCGCAAAGTCACGCAAGATGTGCTCGAGGCTCACACCCGCCTCACACGTCAGCGTGCCAGTCGAGTCATCGAACGCGAGGTAGCGATTGAAGCTCGTCATGCCGAGCACGCGCCCACCGGCGTTGGTCGCCGCGTCACCGTAGCTACGGCCCAAGCCGCGCGGCGTCGTGCCGCGCGCATCGAGCGAGGCTCGGATTTGCGTTTCGAGTTCCGGCTCCCGCACATCACAGTCGACGCGTGCATTCGCGCCCCAGCCCGAGAGGCGGGTGAGGTAGGGCTTGGCGGGTAAGGTCGCGAGTTCGCTTCTGCTCTGTTGCTGCGACAGACCTAAGCTCTTACCCACGGTATCCATGCGCTTGGTCCTAGCAGGCCGGCCACATCTAGGCAAAACCCGCTATTTTCTGGGCTTTCCCTGGGCGTCCCTAACAGTGATACGCTCGAGCACGAATGACCTTCGAGCGCATCCGGCATCGGCTGCAGAGCGGGCGGCCATTGGTCGTCGATTCGGACACCGGAGCGGCCTTCCGCGCTCGCGGCGTCGAAGTCGATTCACCCGGCGTACTCGGCCAGATGCTGCGCGAGCGTCCGGGTGAAGTGCTGGCTCACTACCGCACCGAGGTTCACTCGCGGGTCGACGTCCTCTCCGCGCTCACGGCCGACACGACGCCACGCGCGCTCGCCGAAGTCGGGATGGAGCACCGCTCGGCACAACTCACGAGGCGTGCCGTCGAGCTCGCGTTGGAAGCCGCCGAGGAAGGTGAAAACCCGATCGCGGTGGCCGGCGTGCTCGGTTCGGATATGGTGAGTCCGGTCGCCGCCGATCGTCTGCACGACGAGTTCACCGAACACGCTGCACGGCTAGCAGCGGCCGGCTGTGAGCTGATCCTGGCGCGCGGGCAAGGCTCGCGACTCGGCTTGATGGCCGCAGTGGTCGCGGCGGCGCGCACCGATCTGCCAACCTGGGCCGTGCTCGAGTTCGCCTCGGGCGAAGAATTGACCAGCGCCGGCACGGCGGCCGATCTGGTGGCGACCTTGGCCGAAGCGGGCGCGAGTGTGATCCTGTTCGAGGTCGCCACGGTGGACCTCGGTTTGGCGTATTTGAAGCGGTTTCACCCTGCTTTTGCGCAGCATGGCATCGCGCCGGGCGTGCTGCTTGCCGCTGGTGAAACAAGCGTGCGCGGGTTCAATGACGAAACGTCGGATCCGGAGCGCTGGGTCGAGCGCGCGGTTGATTTGAGCGGGGGCGGAGCGCGCGTGATCGGCGGCGGTGCCGGAACCACCGAAGCCCACACGCATCGTTTGGCGCTCGCTTTGGGGTCCCTGCACCCTTCGTCGCGTCCCGCGCAGCGCAGCGGCGGAGGCGACCTCGACCCAGGTCGTCGCGACTGCTAAACGCCAACTCGACATTTTGAGTTCGATCGTCCAGGGCCGGCTTGCGCTCTGTCAGCCTTGCTCCAGGACTAGCTACTCGCGAGACCAGACACCGTGGATTCAACCGACGACCAGCGCCCGCTCCGCACGAGCGATGATTTGCTCGAACTCTTCCAGCACGCGGAAAAGCCGCGCTCTGCGTACCGGATCGGGACGGAAGCCGAAAAATTCGCCGTCGACAGCCAGACCGGCGCGCCGCTCGAATACGACGGACCACGCGGCGTCACGCGCATCTTCGCCGATTTCGTCAAGCGCGGTTGGCGTGAAGTCCGGGAGACCGCGGACGGCCCAGTAATCTCGCTGTTGCGCGATCAGCACTCGATTACGCTCGAGCCCGGCTCGCAGTTCGAGCTCAGCGGCGGCGCGGTCACGAGCATCCACGAAACGCGCGCGGAGTTGGACGAGCACTTTGCGGAGCTCGAAAACATTTCGAAAGAAATGAACCTGACCTGGTTGGGGGTTGGCTTTCACCCCTTGGCCAAGCAATCGGATCTTGGTTGGGTACCCAAGCTGCGCTACCCGATCATGCGTGACTACCTGCCAACGCGTGGCAGCGGCGCCTGGGACATGATGCGCCGCACCGCGACGGTGCAAGGCAACTACGACTTCTCGGACGAGGCCGACGCGCTCAAGAAGCTCGTGGTCTGCCTCAAGCTCGCGCCCCTCGTCAACGCACTCGGCGCCAATTCGCCGTTCATCGAAGGCAAAGTGTCCGGCTACAAGAGCCGCCGCGGCTACACCTGGCTGCACATGGATCCGGAGCGCTCCGGCTTGCTCCCCGCGCTCCTGCGCAAGCCCAAGCCGAGCTATCGCGACTACGCCGAGTGGGCACTCGACGCCGGCATGTTCCTGTTCAAACGCCACGGCCGCGTGGTCCACAACACCGGTCAAAAGTTCCGCGACTTCATGCAAAACGGCTTCGGAGGAGAACGCGCCACGTTCGGTGATTGGAAGATGCACCTAAACACGCTCTTCCCCGAAGCGCGACTCAAGAGCACCCTCGAAGTACGCAGCAGTGATTCACTCCCCGCGCGCCTGCTGTGCGCAGTCCCCGCCCTCTTCACGGGCATTCTCTACGACGAACGAGCCCTCGCCGAAGCGGACGAGTTCGCACGCACCATCGACGTCGATGTGCTGCTCGCTGCGCGCCCCGCACTCGTCAAAGACGGCCTCGCCGCCAAAGTCGGCGATCGCCCCATGCAACAACTCGCCGAGCGCATCCTCGAGATCGCCAATGGCGGCCTGTCACGACGCAATCTGCTCGATGCCCAAGGCAAAGACGAGCGCGTGCACCTCGAGCTGCTCACGAGCCTCGTGCAAAGCGGGAAAACGCCGGCTGACGCCGTGATCGAAGGGCTCAGCGCCGAATCCACGCCGAGTGTCGCGGACGTGATCGCGCGCTGTCACCTCTAACACGAGACTGGCTCGGCGAGGCTGACCGCGAGGTGTGCATCGAAAGCGTCTACGGTGACGCTTCATCGGCAAGTGTCTGCACGGCGCCGCCGGCCACCCGCACTTTGACCCCCAGCGCTATCGCCCAAAGCCCCTGCCGCGCCTTCGTGCGACGTGGAGCGTTCGGAGGCGATTTAGGGAATAGCAGCTGAGACAGCTTCGATCGGATCGCTGAGATTTTCGAGTAAGCGCATCGCTTCGTCCGTCAGGTAAACACGCCACGCCTTGCCAGTCATATCGCCGCCGCGACTAACGAGGTCTCGGTCCTCCAATCTCCGCACCATTTGTGAAACCGTGGTCTGATCGAGCTCAAGTCGGGCCGCGATCTGAGCCTGAATGACCGCGTCCTCTGTTTCGTCGATCAGGCCTTGAGCTGAATGCAGCAGTAACCATTGCGGGAAACTCAGCCGCGCCCCAGCGCAAGCTGATGCCACGCGCCTTCGCCAGCGCATCGCCGAGAGCCACTCCGCCTTACGCAAGTCGGTCGCGTGCAAGCCGTGAACGGCCGGTCTTTCGAGCCAGCGTCGTTCCTCGAGCAGGCGCCGTGCTTCGCCGGCTCGGCGCTCTGCACGCCAGCGCCGCTCCTCATCGCGGTCGAACATCGGGCTATTTCTCGTCGCAGTCATGCGCGTGTTTCCTCCGTGGCAGGGCCTCGCACTCAGAAAGATCGTTCTGTGCACCCAGCAAGCCCTCGTTGCACCCATCGGGCGCCGCCGGCTCCGGTTGCGGCCGTAATTCACGATGCCCGACCGCGAGAAGCCGCTCAACTCGCCCGGCTACAGTCGTAGAAGATCACCCGAGTCTGCCCCGACCGCGCGCACCGCTTTTGGCCGTATGGAAGCCGCCGTGCAGGCAATCCACGCAGGCGCGTATGACTCGAAATCTTACTGTGTTCACACAGCATCATTTCCACAAGAGCCAACGACCGCCGCGATTGGCAACGATTCGAAGTCTTACTGTGTCCACACAGCATCATTTCCGCGCCCCCAACTACCGTCGCGATTGGCGCAACTTTCCGTGTTCGCGCCGCCACCATGGGCAGCGATTCGAAATCTTACTGTGCTCACACAGCATCATTCCCGCGCGCACCAACACTGCCGCCACCATGGGCAGCGATTCGAAATCTTACTGTGCTCACACAGCATCATTTCCGCGCGCACCAACACTGCCGCCACCATGGGCAGCGATTCGA
>Ga0164307_10001302_pt1 | contig 11252 bp, 9 predicted proteins | sample Whisoiple_243_MG_FD_110214 | JGI IMG/M metagenome (GOLD analysis project Ga0164307, IMG submission 110214) | Soil microbial communities amended with fresh organic matter from upstate New York, USA - Whitman soil sample_243_MG | ecosystem: Environmental > Terrestrial > Soil > Unclassified >...
AGCAACTTGTTCGAGGTCGACGGCATGGTGGGGAAGCCGCCCAAGGGCACTGCGCCGTCAAACCTGTCGATCACCGGGCGCTACATCCTGCAGCCGGAAATCTTCAGGATTCTGGAGACCCAGGAGCGCGGTGCCGGCGGCGAGATCCAGCTCACTGACGCGATGATCGGGCTCGCCAAAATCCAGCGCTTCTACGGCGTCGAGTTCGAGGGCGAACGGCACGATTGCGGCTCAAGGGCCGGCTTCCTCCGGGCCAACATCGCCTACGGCATGGCGCGCGCCGAGCTGCGCGACGACCTGCGCGCGCAGATGAAACATTATCTGGAGAAGTGATCGCCCGAATGGCCGCGCGCTCACGCGACCAGCGTCAGCCGTGGACCGGCCGCCAGAACGGAGCAGTTACGCCCACTGGCCTTGGCGGCATACAGCGCCTTGTCGGCGGCACTGACCAGTTCGGCCCAGTCGTTGGCCGCGGTCGGCATCAGGCTGGCGACGCCGACGCTGATGGTGGTGACTTGCGGCTCTCCCGACCATAGTTCAACCTTCAGGCGGACGGTTTCGGCGACCGCCAGCGCTTCCGCAGGCGAGAGTCCCGGCAACAGCACCGCGAATTCCTCGCCGCCATAGCGCGCGACGCAGTCGCCGGCCCGACGCACCGAATCCGAAATGCAGATCGCGACGCCGACCAGCACCTGGTCGCCCGCCTGGTGGCCATGGGTATCGTTATAGGCCTTGAAATGATCGGCATCGATCATCAGCAGCGCCAGCGGCGTGTTCTGCCGCGCCGCACGTTGCCACTCGAGATCGATGGTGGCGTCGAATTTGCGCCGGTTGCGCAGGCCGGTGAGCGCGTCGGTGGTTGCGAGTTCTTCGAGCTTATCTTCGGCATTGGCGCGGCGGCCGATTTCTCGCGCCAGGAACAGCGTCACGCCAAGCACGAACGAGACCAGCGCCATCAGAATCGCGCCGATCCGGGTCGCCTCGGTGCGCCACAGGCTTAAGATGCAGGTCCAGGTCTTGCCGACCTGAACCACGAGCGGGGAGGCGCTGTTGCGCCAGACGAAAAGCCGCGGGATGCCATCGAACACGCTCGGCCTGGAATAGGAGCCGCCGGGCTCGGACAAGACCCGGTCGATACCAGGCGCATGCTTGATGTTCTTGCCGATGGCGTCGAGGTCGAAGGGCGTTCGCATGATGATGGTGCCATCGCGGCGCAGCACGGTGATGATGTCCTCGGCGTCGAGATGCAGCCGGCCAAACAGCTCATGGAAATAGCTGAAGCGGATCGAGCCCGCGACCACGCCAAGGAAGCTGCCGTCGGGGCCGGTGATGCGCCGGCTCAGCACGATGGCATAGGAGCTGCGATGCAGCATCGGCCGGCTGACGAACAGGCCGGCGTCGGGCTGATCGCGGTGCACCTTGAAGTACTCCTCGTCGGCGCGGTTTTCAGGGGCAGGATCCAGCGTGGAGGCGTCGACGGTCAGTCGCCCTTCGGCGTCGAACACCTGGATCGCCCCGAAATGCTTGGCGTTCGCGGCCTGGTCGAACAGGATCAGATGCAGTAGCGGCCTGGTGAGTCTCTGGACTTCCGGCATCACCACGTTGCTGGCGACCGCGCGCAGCGACAGGTCGTACAGCTCGATATTGCGGCTGATGTCGGTATCGATGCTGGCGGCGAGATTCTCCAGGGTCTGGCGGGCCAGTTGCTCCTCGCCACGGCGCATGTCGAGCATGACGCTGGTGCAGATCGCGGAAAAGCCGAGCACCGTGACGACGGAAGAGATGATCAGCAACTTGGCGGATAGCCGCCGAGGCTGACCGGTCTCATTCCCGCGCCACCTGAAGATCATCGATCACTCCCGGTTCTGACCAGATGTGCACGGAATCGTTGCGGCAGGCTTAAGTAACGACAACGATGTGCTAATAAGTTAACAATCGGTTGCCGAAGCCGCGCCAATTCGCGCTTTGGTTTCGGATCGGGTTAAAGTGAAAGCGCGGTCAAGGCGCGATAGGTACAACCGGGCATCCAAGTGAACGACTACGACGCGCTGCGTGATTATTTGAAAAAGCAGACTCGGCCCGAATTCGTCCTGCGCTTCGACCAGATCGAGGAAATCATCGATGCCGCCCTGCCACGGGCGGCGCACCGGGCGTCCTGGTGGGAAACGCTGCGCAGCCCGCAGGAAAAAATGCCGCAGCGCGAGGCCTGCCTGGCCGGCGGCTATGTCGCGACTCGGCTCGCCGACGGTAAGAGCGTGCGCTTCAAGCGGATGAAATGAGGGGACGGATGGCGCGCAACAGGCGTGGTGCGCTCGCTATCAGCCTGCCGGTTCCAGCCGCTCTTCGGTGAGGAGCCGCATCGCGGCGTCGGCGTCCATCGGTTCGCCGAAGGCGAATCCCTGGGCATATTCGCAGCCGAGCTGATAGAGTTCGACCGCGTCGGAATCGGTCTCGGCGCCTTCGGCCACCACATCCATTCCGAGGTCGTGGGCGAGCGCGATGATCGATTTCAGGATCACCGGCCGGGTGCCGCGGTTGGTGGTGCGCACGAACGACTGGTCGATCTTGATGGTGTCGAACGGGAAGCGTTGCAGATAGGCCAGCGAGGAATGGCCGGTGCCGAAATCGTCCAACGACAATCCGGTGCCGAGTTCGCGGATGCGCGTGAGCATCTGGGCGGCGTGTTCCGGATTTTCCATCACCAGCGATTCCGTCATTTCCAGTTTCAGCGTGCCGCGCGCCACCGAGGAGCGCGACAGCACGGTGCGGATGTCGTGGATCAGATCGTGTCGCAGCAATTGTCGCGAGGAAACGTTGACGCTGGCGAAGATCGGCTCACGCGAGCGCATCGCGCGCTGCCAGACGGAAAGCTGCCTGGCGGTCCGGTCCATCACGAACATGCCAAGATCGACGATCAGGCCGGTCTCCTCCGCGATCGAGATGAATTCGGAAGGCGACATCCGGCCGAGCTTGGGGTGATCCCAGCGCGCCAGGGCCTCGAAGCCTGCGATCGAACGGTCTTCCAGCCGCATGATCGGCTGGTACAGGATGGTAATTTCCTCGCGTTCGATGGCGCGGCGCAATTCGGATTCCAGCGTCAGCCGGTCGGTCTTGCGGGCGCGCATCGCCGGCTTGTAGACGTCGATGCGGTCGCCGCCGATCCGCTTGGAATGGTACATCGCAAGCTCGGCGTCCTTGATGATCTCGTCGGACAATTGCGTCTGCGGATCGGATAGCGCGAGACCGATCGAGGCGGTCAGAAAAATTTCGCGGTCGTTGAAGGCGATCGGCGCGCGTATGGTCTTGCGGATGGTCTCGGCGAAGGCGGTGATCCGCGCCGGATCCTGTTCCGACATCAGGATCAGCCCGAACTGGTCGCCGGCGATCCGCGCCAGCGTGTCCTGCGGTTTCAGGATCCGGATCAGCCGCCGCGCTAGGGTCAAAAGGATCGAATCGCCAACCGCGATGCCGACGGAATCGTTGACCTGTTTGAAGCGGTCGAGGTCGATCACCATCAGTGTCGGCCGCAGGTTCGGCATGGTCTTGGCGAAATTGGCCACCGCGCCGAGCCGGTCGATGAATAATTTGCGGTTCGGCAAACCGGTGAGGTTGTCATGCACGGAATCGTGCAGCATGCGCTCTTCGGCGTTCTTGGTCTCGGTGACGTCGGTCAGCGTGCCGACCACGCGCGATACTTCGCCGTCGGAGCCGACCACCGGGCGCGCTTTCAGGGAGAACCACATGAAGTGGCCGTCGGGCGTGCGCAGGCGGAAGTCCTGCACCAGGCGGCCGCGGCGCTGATCGAGCACGCTGTCGAGCGCGGCGCGGAAACGATCCTGATCGAGCGGGTGCAGCACCTCAAGCCATTTCGCGGCAGGGCCTTCCAGCGTGCCGCGCTTCAGGCCGAGCAGGCTTTCGGTTTCGGAACTGGTGAACACCTTGTCGGCGGAGACGTCCCAGTCCCAGATCAGGTCACCGGAGCCGGTCAGCGCCAGCGCGCGGCGCTCGACGTCGGAGACGACCCCGGGGGTCGCGCTGCCGCCGGCGAAGGCGTGCTGCATCACGGTGAAGCCGATCAGCATCACGATCAACACCAGGCCACCGAGCAAAGCGGGGCCGACGATGTCGTTGGTGACGGAACCCGCGATCGTCATGCCTGCCGCGATCACCCAGACCACCAACAGGAACCAGGTCGGAATCAACAGCACCGCACGATCGAAACCATGCGTCGAGAGATAGACGATCAGCGCGAAGCCCGCGAAGGCGATCAAGACCAGCGATATTCGAGCGATGCCGGAGGCAACCGCCGGATCGAACAAGGCCAGCGCCACCAGCGAACTGAGGAAGGCGAGCCAGCCGACCGTGATGTGGGAGTAGCGCACATGCCAGCGACTGAGATTGAGATAGGCGAACAGGAACACCAACAGCGTCGCGGCCAGGATCGCCTCGCCCGCCGCGCGCCAGACCCTTTCGGCATTGTTCGACATGTCGAGCACTTTGCCCCAGAAGCCGAAATCGACGCCGATATAAACCAGCACCGCCCATGCCAGCGCGGCGGCGGCCGGGAACATGATGCTGCCCTTGACCACGAACAGGATGGTCAAGACCAGCGCCAGCAGACCGGAAATGCCGATCACGATGCCCTGATACAGCGTGAAGGAGTTGACCTTGTCCTTGTAGGCGTCGGGCTCCCACAGATAGAGCTGCGGTAGTTTATCGGTACGCAATTCCGCGACGAAGGTGACGACGGCGCCCGGGTCGAGCGTGATGCGGAAGATGTCGGCGGTGGCGCTCTCCTGGCGCTCTGGCCGGTCGCCGGTCGATGGCGTAATCGTCGCGATGCGCGACAATCCGAGGTCGGGCCATAGCAGACCCGACGACACGATGCGGTAATGTGGTGCCACGATCAGACGGTCGAGTTGGTCGTCGGTGTTGTTGGCGAGCGCGAACACCACCCAGTTCTGGCCGCCTTCGCGGGCGCGGACCTCGATGCGGCGAACGATGCCGTCGGTGCCTGGCGCGGTCGATACCTGGATGCGATCGGTGTCGCTGTGCTGATGTTCGAGCACGCCGGTGAGGTCGATCGCAGGCGCGTCGCTGCGGACGCTGACAGCGTCAAGCGCGCGCGCGGGAGTCGCGGCGGCAAAAATCATGAAGCCCAGCGCAACGAGCGCAAGGCACCTGATCAGACGCAAGGTCCGTTCTCCGCTTTCAGCAGCCGCGGGCGTGATGGGTGGCTGGTGCGCGATAAATGACATGAAAGCGAAGCGAATCAAAGAGTTTCGCTCGCCGTTCCACCGCTAGCCGTCAAGCGAGCAACACAATTTTGCCAATATGTTCGCTGCCCTCCATCCGGCGGTGCGCGTCGGCGGCTTTTTCCAACGGGAATGAGCTGTCCATCAGGGGTTTGACGCGCCTTTCGCGCAGCAGCGGTATCACCTTTGCCTCGATCGCGGCGACCATGGCAGCCTTGTCCGCATTACTACGGGGGCGCAGCGTCGAACCCGTGTGGTGCAGCCGTTTCACCATCAGCTTGCCAAGCGCGATGGTGGCCTTGGCACCGCCGAGCAGGGCAATCTGGACGATTCGTCCGTCGACCGCGGCCGCGTCGTAGTTGCGCTCGACATAGTCGCCGCCAACCATGTCGAGGATGACCTCGCAGCCCTTGCCGCCGGTCGCGGTCTTGACTTCGGCGACGAAGTCCTGGGTCTTGTAGTTGATGGCGTGATCGGCGCCGAGCTTCTTGCAGGCGTCGGCCTTATCGTGCGATCCGACGGTGACGATCACCTTGGCGCCAAAAGCCTTGGCGAGTTGGATCGCCATGGTGCCGATCCCCGACGAGCCGCCATGGATCAGAAGCGTCTCGCCGGCCTTCAGTCCGCCGCGCTCGAAAACGTTGTGCCATACCGTCATCAGGGTTTCGGGGATCGCACCGGCTTCCTCGATCGACAGGCTCGGGGGAACTGCCATCGCCTGGGCATCCTGCGCGATGCAATATTGCGCATAACCGCCGCCGGCAACCAGCGACATCACCTTGTCGCCGACCTTGTGTTTTCTCGCATTGTCGCCGACCGCGACCACTTCGCCGGCCACTTCAAGTCCGGGCAGATCGCTGGCGCCGGGCGGCGGAGGATAGCTGCCGGAACGCTGCGCCACGTCGGGACGGTTGACGCCGGCGGCTGCGACCTTGATCAGGATTTCGTCAGGACCGGGCGTCGGCACCGCGCGGGTCTCGGGCACAAGCACCTCGGGACCGCCGGGCCTGCTGATGCCGATTACGGTCATTTGCACGGGCAGCTTTTCCATGATTTGTCCTTGCGAAACGCGCAAAATCGAGTGGCATGTGCTTAGCCAGCCGCGCTCCGACTGGCAACCATTTCAAAACCATTCGAGCTTGAGGAGGAGACCGCATGGCGAGCGAGGATGACGACAAGCCACGAAAGAAAGTCAGCCACGAGATCGGGCAGGATTTGTCGCTGCTGTCGGTCGAGGAACTCGCCGAGCGCATCGCGCTGATGAATTCCGAAATCGAGCGGCTGCAGGTTGCCGTGACCAGAAAGCGCGCATCGAAGGACGCGGCGAACAGCTTTTTCAAATCGTAGCTCTCGGCCATTGGATGACCCGGCAGGTGGCCCCGTGTACGCAGGAGCTCGTAATCTTGGTGGCGATCGCGGCGAAAGGTCTCTACCGAATGAGCGTTCGCGGAGTGGCGCCGCACGGCAACGGATCGCAAAGACTTTGCAGGCTTTTCATTCGGCCAATGGCCGACATGGCAAACGAAGCCTGAATAAATCCGTTCGTTTACGACCCGTTAAGCTTTCTCGATTATGACTTGGATTGTCCTCTTTTGGACACCGAGTGGCTCCTGTCACTCTGTTTGACGCCTCCCTGTTATCAACTTCAAAAGCCGCCGGAAACGGCGGCTCTTTTTTTGCACCGCGTCACGGCGCTGGAAACCATAAAAAGTCTTGTAGCTGGACTCTCGTCCCCGGGCGCGCAATGATTTGTTCATCATAAGCCGGCGCGGGTGAAGCCGGCCGCGTAAATCGTGCGTGAGGCGCTAACCATGTCCGACCGTTTGCAAGGTGAAACCGCTCTGGTGCAGTTCAGCGAGCGGCTGACGAACTCCGCGGCGTTCGGCACCTTGTTCCGGGAAGGCATGGATCTGGTCGAGGAGACTGCGGGCTATCTCGACGGCGTCGGCCGGATCGAGGCCAAGGCGCTCGATCGGGCGGTGAGCCTCACTTACGCCACCGAAAGCATGCGGTTGACCACGCGGTTGATGCAACTGGCGTCATGGCTGCTGCTGCATCGCGCGGTCAAGGAAGGCGAAATGACGCTGACCCAGGCCAATCGGGAAAAGACCCGGGTCAAACTCTCCGCCGCCGACCCCGGCGCGACCGACATGATCGAAAAGCTGCCGCCACAATTGCAGGACCTGATTGCCCGGTCGATGACCCTGCAGACCAAGGTTCGCCGTCTCGACGTCACCATCCACGCGCCGTCGACCGAACGCGCCGCGATCGGCAATCCATTGGCGCCGCATCTCACCCGCCTGAAGGCGGCATTCGAGAATTAAGCGCTCGCGTCCGTTTCCCCAGGGCCCCAAACAAAAACCCCGGCGCGAGCCGGGGCGTTCCGTTGGTAGGGAAGCAAGCCTGAAGGTCTCAATCTTTCTTGAGGAAACCCGAAAATTTCTTCTGGAACCGCGATACGCGACCGCCACGGTCAAGGATCTGCTGGGCGCCGCCGGTCCAGGCCGGGTGCGACTTGGAGTCGATATCGAGGTTCAGCTTGTCGCCGGCCTTGCCCCAGGTCGAACGGGTCTGGTACTCGGTCCCGTCGGTCATCACGACCGTAATCATATGATAATCCGGGTGGATTTCGGTTTTCATGGCATATCCTACGGCGCGCCGGCGCCTGCATTTTCGATTTCAAGGGGCGGATTTGGGCCGCTCTATAACGTAGCAAGCCCCTCAAAACAAGTCAGACCGGGGTTGGCGGCGGTGGGCCCGTCCGGCTTGGCCCTTCGACCTATTTGCTAATGCGGGCGGCGGGGCCTATCTGGGGGCAGCAAGTGGCAGGTCAGATCTCATGAGTGCAGTGGAACGGCTGGAAGAACCCAACGACAAAACGCGGCAGCCCGCCGCGACGCCTGCGACCGCGACGCCTGTGGAGGCGCCCGCGATCGACGCCGTGCTGAGTGAGCGGCCTGCGAAAAGCGCCCGGCTGCGGCCGTTATTGGCGCTCGCGCCTTACGTGGCGCGATATCGCTGGCGCGCCATTCTTGCGGTGATCTCGCTCACCGTCGCTGCGATCACCACGCTGGTGGTGCCGATCGCGGTGCGGCGGATGATCGATTTCGGGTTCACCCCGAAAGGCATCGCCATGATCAACAGCTATTTCAGCTTGATGGTCGCGATAGTCGCGGTACTCGCGCTTGCCAGCGCCTCGCGATATTACTTCGTCATGACCATCGGCGAGCGTATCGTCGCCGATCTCAGGCGCGATGTTTTCGCGCATCTGATCTCGCTGTCGCCGGCATTCTTTGATTCCGCGCGCAGCGGCGAACTGATCTCGCGGCTCACCGCCGACACTACCCAGATCAAATCTGCCGCCGGCGCCTCGGCTTCGATCGCGCTGCGAAACTTGCTGCTTTTCTGTGGCGCCACCACGATGATGGTGATCACGAGTCCGCGGCTGTCGGGCCTGGTGCTGCTGGCCATTCCGCTGATCGTGCTGCCGCTGGTGGCTTTTGGCCGTTGGGTTCGCCGGCTGTCGCGCAACGCCCAGGATACTCTGGCGGAAGCGTCCGCCTATGCGTCCGAACTGGTTGGTGCGATCCGCACCGTGCAGGCCTATACCAGCGAGCGGCTTGCCAATGCGCGATTTGGCAGCGAAGTCGAGCAGGCCTATGAGGCTGCGCGCACCTCGACCCGGGCGCGCTCGGTGCTGACCGCGATCATCATTTTCATCGTCTTCACCAGCGTGGTGGTGATTCTGTGGATCGGATCGCATGACGTGCTGACCGGCGCCATTACACCGGGCCGGCTCGGCCAGTTCGTCCTGTACGCAGCGTTCGCCGCGACCGCGCTCGGCCAGCTCAGCGAGGTCTGGGGCGAGCTGTCGGCCGCCTCCGGCGCCGCGGAGCGGTTGTTCGAAATCCTCCGCGTCAAGACCCAGATCGCAGCGCCTGCAACGCCGCGCGCACTGCCGGTGCCGGGACGCGGCGACGTCAGTTTTGAAAATGTTCGTTTCGCCTATCCGTCGCGGCCGGATACCGCGGTGGTCGATGGCGTTTCGTTCAAGATCAGCGCCGGCGAGAAGGTCGCGATCGTCGGCCCCTCCGGCGCCGGCAAGAGCACGCTGTTTCATCTGTTGCTGCGCTTCTACGATCCGGCATCCGGGGTGATTTCAGTCGACGGCGTTCCGATCAAGGCGGCCGATCCGCAGGTGGTGCGGGCACGCATCGCCCTGGTGCCGCAGGAATCGGTGGTGTTTGCCGCCAGCGCGCGCGAGAACATTCGCTTTGGCCGCCCCGAGGCCAGCGATGCCGAGGTGGAGCGGGCCTCGGATCTTGCCCATGCCAGCGAATTCGTCCGCCGCCTGCCGGAAGGCTTCGCGACGCAACTGGGCGAGCGCGGCGTAACGCTGTCCGGTGGCCAGCGCCAGCGTATCGCGATCGCCCGCGCGATCCTGCGCGACACGCCGCTGCTGCTGCTCGATGAAGCTACCTCTTCGCTCGATGCCGAAAGCGAGACGCTGGTGCAGACCGCGCTGGAAGAACTGATGCGCCATCGCACCACGCTTGTCATCGCGCATCGGCTTGCCACGGTGTTGTCCTGTGACCGCATCCTGGTGATGGAGCAGGGCCGCATCGTCGAGCAGGGCACCCACACCTCGCTGGTCGCCGCTAACGGCCTCTACGCGCGGCTGGCGCGGCTGCAGTTCGAAGGGGTTTAGGGCCTTATCGGTTCTGATTGAATCAGAACCGGGCTCTAGCTTTTGTTTTGACGCGTTTTCTTTACACGAACCGGACGCCACTTCGCTCGAAAAAGCTATATGGCGCAGGCCGTGACGCTCAGCGCTCCGTCAGCTTCAGTTCGATGCGGCGGTTGCGCTTGTAGGCTTCTTCGGTCTGCGCGGTGTCTAGCGGCTGGAATTCGGCAAAGCCGGCCGCGACCAGCCGCTGCGGCGGCACGCCAAGCGACACCAGATACTGCACCACCGAGATCGCGCGGGCCGAGGACAATTCCCAGTTCGACTTGAAGATCGGGCTGTTGATCGGCCTGATGTCGGTGTGGCCGTCGACCCGCAGCACCCAGGCGATTTCGCTCGGGATCTGCTTGTCGAGATCGATCAGCGCGGTGGCGAGCTTGTCGAGTTCGGCGCGGCCTTCAGGTAGCAACAGCGCCTGTCCGGTATCGAAGAACACTTCGGACTGGAACACGAAACGGTCGCCGACGATGCGGATATCCGGCCGGTTGCCGAGGATGGTGCGCAGCCGGCCGAAGAATTCCGAACGATAGCGCGACAATTCCTGCACCCGCTGCGCCAGCGCGACATTGAGGCGCTGGCCGAGATCGGCGATCCGGCTCTGCGATTGCTGGTCGCGTTTCTCCGAGGCGTCGAGCGCTTCCTCGAGCGCGGCCAACTGGCGACGCAGCGCGCTGATCTGCTGGTTCAGGACTTCGATCTGCGTCAGCGCGCGGGCGGAGACTTCCTTCTCGGAATCCAGCGCCTTGTTGAGTTCGGTGGCGCGGCCGGCCGCATCGCTGGCGCTGGCCAGGCCCTCATACAGACCTTTGGCCCGATCGCGCTCGGATTCAGCGGCAGACAATCCCGCCTTGAGCCGCGAGATCTGGTCGTCGAGCGAGATCTTGCCGAGCTTTTCCAGCGACAGCAGGTCGTTGAGCTGGGCGATCTTGGCGTTGAGCTGCTCCAGCGCCTTGTCCTTGCCGGTGACCTCCTGCGACAGGAAGAATTGCACCACCAGAAACACCGACAGCAGGAACACGATCGAGAGCACCAGCGTCGACAGCGCATCGACGAATCCCGGCCAGTAGTTGAATCCGGTTTCGTTGCGGCGTGCACGGGCTAGGGCCATTAGAAAGTCTCCGCATTAGTTTCTGAGATGAGTATCAGCATCTATCCCAGGTTCAGGTCCACCTCTCCCATTGGGAGAGGTCGGATCGCGTTAGCGATCCGGGTGAGGGGTTGCGGCCTAACGATAGACCTTGGCCCCTCACCCC
>Ga0164307_10001303_pt1 | contig 11248 bp, 10 predicted proteins | sample Whisoiple_243_MG_FD_110214 | JGI IMG/M metagenome (GOLD analysis project Ga0164307, IMG submission 110214) | Soil microbial communities amended with fresh organic matter from upstate New York, USA - Whitman soil sample_243_MG | ecosystem: Environmental > Terrestrial > Soil > Unclassified >...
GAGGGCAAATCGATCGCCCACTACCTGAAGAATGAAATTGTCTTCTCACAGGGAGGGGTCGCGGACGCGGTCTTTTACATCCAGAAGGGCAACGTCAAGCTCGTCGTCGTTTCGAAGCACGGCAAGGAAGCCGTCGTCGCCATTCTAGGGCCCAGCCACTTTTTTGGCGAAGGATGTCTTAATGGCCATCCGCTACGTATCGCGACAGCGCGGGCGGTCGATCAATGCGTGATTACTCGCTTGGAAAAGAAGACCATGATCGCCACGATGCATCGAGAGGCCGGGTTTTCCCAAATGTTCATGTCGTATCTGTTGACTCGGAACAGTCGGATTGAAGAGGATTTGATCGATCAATTGTTCAATTCAAGTGAAAAACGTCTCGCCCGGCTCCTGCTTCTCCTTGCAAATTTCGGCAAAGAAGGCCGGCCAGAACCGATCGTGGGAAAGTTCAGTCAGGAAATGCTGGCGGATATGATCGGCACAACACGCTCTCGCGTGAGTAAGTTCATGAACAAATTCCGTGAACTGGGCTTCATCAGTTACAACGGCACCATAGAAGTCCACAGCTCCCTGTTAGGCGTGCTCCTGCACGATCAGCCACAGATCAAAGCGAGCGGTGAGGCAACTGATGAATGAGGATCTATGACAGGCCTCGGTGAGTCCTGTGGCCCGACCGGCCGTGTCACCCGCAGCCCGCACGGGGCAAGCAAACGACAATTCAAAATAACGTCCGCAATTTTGGCTCGTTGCCAGATGTCAGGTCACCGGTTCACATAGTTCAAAGGCCGCCCGGGCTTTACACCTGGCGGCCTTTGATACGAACTGCCGGACTGGCTCCGGTTCCATTCATCGCCTCGATAACGAATACGGGCGCATTTTGTTCCGTTGCCCGCCGCGACAGCCGGTGCGTGGGCTTGGCGTCGTCAGGTCCTTGGGTGCGCCATCATCAATGATGCGACGCCGAAGAAGATCGCGGCCGTCAAGGTGACCATCAGCAAGGGGAGCCAAGTCTGCACATACAACAGCATCTGACGATCCTCTCAAAATGTCGGATAAGCCTCCATGACAACGAATACATTCGATGAGACCCGGCGGCGTCACGCGCCGCCGGGTCTTAAAGCCGCTTGAGCGTCCGCTTTGTCCTCTGGCCGCATTCGTCACAGACGTACACAACCTCGTCTAGATCGTGGGAAAAGAGGACTGGCATTGCTTGGACCGGCCGCATCCCCATCTTGCAGAGGGGACAATCAGGTTTAGCCAAGACGATGTTTGAGCTCACCCCCGCTGGGGACAGCGCACGATTCTGCATTGGATGATTTCCCCGATTTGCATTGAGTTAAAGCGGCGGCCCGATTTGCTGTCTATGCAGACGCCCGCTCCGGCCGGAGCCGGGTTGGAGTCCGAGACATTCAGAAGCGTGCGACGTAAGCGACCAGAAGCGTGCGACGTAAGCGACGGGCGGAACGCGGGTGCTGTCGGCACTCACGCACGCAGCCACCAGTCCGGGCGCAGAGTCTTGTGCCTGCCGATGGCGTCATTCCGCCAACCTGAGGGCGCAGCGAGCTCGGTCAATCGCCGTTTTTGGCAGCTCACGCAGGGCAAGCCGCCGGTTGGCACCCATCTTACGTGGCGTGTCGAGTCCCAAGCACAAGAGCAGATTGAGAAATTAAACCGAACGCCCCGTGCGGCTTCTCCCAATAGGCTGGCAGCCTCAATTGGCATCCGTGCCCAACTAAGGTTGGCTATTCTGCCAGATTAGGCGCACCCTCAGCCCCATCATTGACCGCGGCCCTGCGCCAGGCGTCGGTGGCTGGGAGACCCATTGAGCTCCCGCCTGTGCATCGCACCCAGCGGAGTGAAATCATGCATCAGTATCGCATCTATACTTTTCGCGAGGATGGACACTTTTCAACAGTACGACGCATCGAATGTACGGACCAGAAACAGGCCGTCCAAGAAGCGCAGCAACTTGTGGAAGGCGAGGATAGTGAACTCTGGCAGGGTGAACACCTCATCGCGCGATTCACCGACCTCCAGAAACCACAGAGTAGACTCGCCCCAGCCGCCGGCCTCATTACTGTGGCGGATAAATGAGCTGCCGGTGGCTGAGAGACGTTCGCGCTCCCGCCTGTGGTTCCAACCCAGGAGAGCGCCGTGTCCGATTCCCGTCGTGATTGCTTAGCCTATGCGAGCGAATGCGTTCGACTTGCCGGATTGGCGCACGATCTGCAGATTCGAGAAGAACTTCTGAGTTTGGCTGACGACTGGATGGCGAAGGGCATCTTTCGCACGACGTCGGACCCACAGATGCGGCACTGATAGGTGCCGTGAAGCCAGCGAGCGCCAGTCCGGCTCCCTCGTGGGGCATTTTTCATAACGCCGCTGAATGAACTATTTCTCGCTCTGTGAGCGACCGCACAATCACTCCGCATCGTCCGTGACAATGTTTGATTAGTCCGCAGCGCGCAAAGCGCCGCAAGGACGCCCAAACGCACAGGTAACGATGATGGCAGCGATGCAATATGCGGGGCTGATCGGTCTGCTCGCCCTGATCGCCGTGACCCCCTCGTACGCCCAAAGCCGAACGGCGATGCCCGACGGCCATCCCTCTCACTATTGCCTCCCTACGACCGTGGACAGTTCGAATGAGCAAAAGGTCTATTGCGAAGGCTGGCGAGCTTTCCGCAAGGGCTGGTAACTGCCCTCACGACCATCAAATGAACGTGGAAACAATAGTGGGTAGCTGGGCGACCGCCGCGGTTATCAAGCTCTCGTAGCTGGTCAGGCCTCCGGCAGCCGCTTTCAAAATAAACTCGGCCAAATAGGCCTTGGTGACCGTGGTTGCTTGGTCCGCAGGCACCTTGGTCATTGCATCCTCAAGCACGGATCTCATGATGGTTATGAGTGCTGGACTGAACGCGGGCATGATCACTCTCCTGATCGCGACTTGAGTCTCGCCCACGCTCTCAATCGCGCCAGATTTTTCCCGGCCCATGGTGAAAATTGGGCCGGCGTATCAATTCCCAATAAAAGATGGACCCCCTTCCGTAATTGTCCTGGTGCATTTCGCTCTATTTCGGGGAAATCACATGCTTTGGCAGCTCTCCTAAGTCAGACCATTTCCCGGAGAGCTCGATTGACAACTTCGCTCGAGCGTCGCGATGCGGCGGGCGAGCTGCATGTCGTCGCGTTCAGCATCTACGATGCTGCCGCCTGCACCCAGAATTGGTACATGCCAACAAAGGTATCCGGATTCTCGCGCTCAAAATTGTCCCAGCAACCGAGATCGGTCATCGCCGGGTCGCCCGGAAACTTCGCCCGGTATCCTGCGCGCTGTCGTTCGCCGAGGTCGAACCCCAGGAATGTGAGGCCGCTATCGGATAGAAAGGTATCGATCTGCGGCAGCGTGAGGCGGTGTTCCTGGACGTGGAAGAGCAGATCGCGGCACTCGCTGGTGCTGAAGAAATCCTTGGTCCGCACGACCTTATGATGCGGCGCGGAGCTGGCGAACCCCATGAGCTCCTGCCGGCACAGGCGGATGGCTTCGGCGGTGGGCTGGTAGCCGCGCTCGGCAATGAAGCTCCGCGCCGCCCTGACATGCCCCCGCGCAAGCTCGCTGTAGAGGCCTATCGCCATCACTCCTCCGGGCCGCAACAGCGAAAGCAGCACCCTCCAGCCTGCAAAGGGCTCGGCCAGATGGTGCAGCACGCCGCTCGTCACGATGACGTCGAATGACCGCCCGACCGAGGCCAGCTTGAGGATGTCGGCCTGGGCATAGTCGATCCGTTCGAGACCGAGCGCGAGCGTATGGCGCTCTGCATGGGCAAGGCTGCTCAGGCTCAGGTCGACCGCGAGCAGGCGTGCCTGCGGAAATCTTTGCGCGGTTTCGATCGCCTGCTGGCCGGTGCCGCAGCCGGCAATCAAGATGTCGACGTTCGCCTTGCCGAGATTGCGGAATAGCGCCGCCGGGAATCTGCTGCGCAGGAACTGGTCGATGGTCCACGGCCGTCCCGGGGGCTCGCACTTCACCCAACGCGGAAATGGGTTTTCCTCGTATTGGTGCCGCACCGCGACCGACACGGCGTCCTCGATCGGCGTCAACACCGGGATTGATCGCCGCAATTGCCGCTCTTCCTCGGGTTCCTGCACCTGCTGCCGCAGAAAGTCGGTCACACCCTTGGGCCAGCTTCGCTCCAGCAGCGCAGCGACCCGTGGGAACGAATGCAACGGCGAATAGCACGCGGCCACCGCAAGCCGCAGCGCAGGAACGGCAGCGTCGGATGCGATCGCATCCGTGAGGGAGGCGTGCAGACTGCGCGCACGATCGGATTCCTCATCGGTGCAGACGTAAACGTACTCGTTGAGGAAACACTGCTGCGCCAGGGAGCAGCAGAAATCCAAGGCCTTTTCCTCCACCGCTGTCGCGGTGCCGGTCGTTGCCATTTCCAGCAAGGCGAAACGGACGTTCGTAAGGAAGCGCTCCAATGCGACATCGCAGACCGGTGCAGATTTCAGAAGGCTGCCGAGCAGACGGTGCTCCGACAGCGCGGCAAGGCCCGTTTCATCCCACAGCGCCGTCCCCGACAAGCGCCGCGGCCACGCGGTCGCCGCGCGCGCGATATATCGGCGAAGGGTTGCATCGTTCTTGATAAGGGGTGCGGCAACCAGGCCTACCTTGCCTGGCCTCGCCCAGGGCTCCGACAATGCCTGAACCAGCAAGCGTTGCAGATCGTCAACCTGCGGAATCGTGCGACGATCGCGCAGGAACTGGACGAACAGACCCTTGGTTTCGGCCGTTCCATTGCAGGCAATCGCCCGCGCGAGCGCGCGCAATGCCTCGTCCGTGCGATCCAGATTGTGCAAGGTCCGCGCCAGATCGTTGCTGGCCTCGCTGAAATCCGCCTTGAGCGCGACAGCCCGCTCGAACCGCGGCACGGCCTCGGCGAGCTTGCCCTGCATCGCCAGCGCGAGGCCAAGACTGTGCTGAGCTTTCGGAAAATCCGCGTTGATTGCGAGTCCGCGCTGGTAGTGCGGCTCCGCTTCCACGAACCGGCCCTGCGCCAGAAACAGGTTGCCGATGTTCAGGTGCGCCTGCGCGAGGTTTGGATCGAGCGTCAGGGCCTGCTGGAAATGGGCGAGTGCCTGGTCGAACTGGCCCCGTGTCAAGAGCGCGACGCCAAGGTCGTGGTGGGCCTCGACTGCGTCCGGCTTGAGCGCGAGCGCGCGCCGATAACAGGCCACCGCTTCATCGGCTTTGCCCCGCTGCGCCAGCACGCCTGCCAGATTGAGATGCGTTTCGACGCGTTCGGGTTCGAGCTCGATGGCGCGCCTGAAATGCTCGATGGCATCGTCCAGTCGACCGAGGACGCGTTGCGCCAGCGCGAGCCTGGAGTGCCAATCGGGCTTGCGGGCGTCCAGTTCAAGCGCCGCAGCATATCCCTCGATCGCCACGACGGGCCGATTGGTCTGCATACCGAGCAGGCCGAGATTGTGCCATGCGCCGATGTGTTTCGGGTTGCGCGCGAGAACAGCGCGATAGAGCGTTTCGGCCTTTGCAAGGTGACCCGCCCGATGCTGCTGGACAGCGATCGCAAACTGGTCGCCTGCGTTCTTAGCCGATGCTCGAGAAGGCTGTTTTATCGCCACGTCCAGTATCACGTGATTGGGACAAATCTTACGGAGTGAGCGGCCGTCCCGGTCCGGGCAACGGCAAGATCAGGTGACCGCAGGTCTCACATCACCTTCTCCCACGTCATGGTGCGCGTGCTCATCGTGCCCGTGAGCGGGTCGACCGACGGCGTCGTCGACAGATAGACGCGATTGCCTTCGAAGCGTGCGATGCGCTTCTGCTTGGTGCCGGTCCAGGTCTCATTCCACGAGACGTCGACGTGGTGCGTGATCTCGTTGCCGTCGATCGTGTAGGTGCCGCCATAGCTGGTCATGCTGCGGAACAAGGCTTCCGCCTCCGCCGGCGTCGCGTTGGCGCCCGCCGGCTTGCTGCGGCCGTTCCCGACATTGAGCACCATCATGCGGCCGTCGGGCGCGTAATTGATGTAGCCGGTGGGATGTGAACCGAGGAAATCGGTCTTGGCGCCGGAAGGGATTTCCTCCCGTATCGCGGCGATGAGCTTCCAGGTCCCGAGCAGGCGTTGGCGCGGATCGTCGTTTGTCATGCGCGCAGCCTTAGCGCGTCGCGGGTCGTGAGGAAAGCGCGGCCGCAGCAGCGACGCGGGGGCGTCACGCGCGCTGACCTCGAATTGCACTGGGCCGATCATCGCAGGGCTAAACCAGCCGCGAGAGTCGTCGATCCATGAGAATTTCTAATGCGTGGCCGAGAAATGATGGTTTGCAGCCGCGTTCGCCGCGGAACTAGCTGGCGCAGCTTCGGCACACGAAGCGGGCGCGATCGGAGCTTTGCCGCCGTCGCCATCGCAGTCCGCGCATCGCAGCGCGGACGGCCGGCGCGAGGGTCATGGTGAAGGAGCCGGCAACGCCGTCATGAATTGATTTGCAGCGGTGCAAATCGGAAGAGGTCTCAATCCATGGATCGGTCATGCATTGCCTGCCTGCTGGCGGGCAGTATCGGACTCATTGACGTGACGCAAGCCGTTGGCCAGCAGGCCTGCAAGCCGACGTTGGCATTCAAGGAGGTCCAATTCTCCGGAATGCAGCCGCCAACAGGCGAGCGGCGATGGACGGCCGTCGTATCGGTCGATGCGTCGCGCTGCACGACGACTACCGGATTTTTCGAGATCGGGTTCTCGCGGCAAAAGGAAAACGGCGGCGAGATCGAGTTCCGCGAGCGCTTTCAATGGTCGTCGCCTGCGGTGCAAGTCGGGGTGGATTTCTGGGCCGACGAAGCCGTCGAGCACTACTGGATCGACAGCGTTCAAGCGTGCCCCTGCGCCAGATGACGGAAGTCCGCCCACATACGACCAACCTGCACGCCGTACCAATCTGCATTCATTCGATCACGTGCGACCGACGCGCGAACTTCGACAGATCGAATTCATCGCCAATTCCTGCGTGCGGCCCCGCGACAGCGGAAAACGGCCCGATGTCGTGGATGGTGTGGGAGGGCAGACGGCGGATGCCTATTCCCCCCTGTTATGAGAAAATCTCGGGCTAGCGGGAGAAACGATGCTTTGCGGCGTGGCAGAGGGGCCTCTATTTCAAAGGCTCCGCGAGGGACATCTCCCTCGTTCCACATTCGCAGGAGTATGAAAAATGCTACGGACCTTGGACAACACATTAGGGCTCGATGATATCCGCCTGGAAATGGGCCTGGCAGCTCGGTCCGCGCGGCAGGGCACAGCCCGGCCGATCGCCACGACGCTGCGAGCCATTGCTGACGCATGGCGTGAAGGCCTTGCCGCCTGTCGCCAGTATGAGGAGTTGAGGTCGAGTGGGGTTCCGCACGATCGGGCGGTGAAAGAGGCGCTCGGTCTCGGGCTCATCTCCTCCGAGGCGCCGCCTCAAGCCACGCCGGCGCTGTACTTTGCGGGCCAGGCGTAGCGCGCAAGGGCGCGGTGCCGGATATCGGGCCGACGAGGCCGGACCCAAATCCTGCCCCGGCGACTCCGATGGAGGCTGCCACGAAGGAGGAGCTCAGCGCCCGGCGCCGCGCGATTTCGATTTAAGGCGCTTGAGTTGCCGCGCGTCCTCGGCCGCTTCGGCCAGCAGCCACTGACTGAACGCCACGATCTTCGGCAGCTTCGCCGCCGCCTTCGGGCACACGATCCAATACGCGTAGGGCACCGGCATCGCCACGTCGAAGGGACAGACGAGGCGGCCGCCGATCAAGTCCCAAGCGGCCAGCGCCGTCCGCGCCAGTGCCACCCCCTGGGCGTCGACCGCGGCATCGATGGCCATGCTGGCCTGGTTGAGGACGGGGCCGCGCGAGAGGTCGACGTTCTCGACGCCGGCAAAGTCGAGCCATCGATTCCAATCCTGCCGGCTGTTGACGTGGAGGAGCTTGGCTTGGTTGAGATCGGAAGGCTTGCGCAGGGGACCGCGGCCCTGGAGCAGCTTCGGACTGCAGACGGGAAAGAGCTCTTCGGCGCAGAGGCGGCTGACATGAAGCCCCGCCTCGTTGCCGTCGCTGTGACGAATGGCAAGGTCGATGTCCTCGCGCGCGAAGTCGATATGCTGCAGTGACGCGCTGACCCTGAGATCGACCTCGGGGTGGACCTCGGCGAAACGGCCCAGGCGATGGACAAGCCACTTCGCGGCGAAATTCGGCGACGTGCTGACAGTGAGCACGCCGCCGCTCTGGCGTTCCAGCAAGCGCTCCGTCCCGGCGGAGATGCGGTCGAAGGCATCACGCACGACAACGAGATAGGCGCGCCCGGCTTCGGTGATGGCGAGACGCTGCCGTTCGCGGTTGAACAGCTTCAGCCCGAGCTCGGCCTCGAGTCCCTTCACCTGATGGCTGACGGCGCCCTGGGTGACGCAGAGCTCCTCGGCGGCGCGGGTGAAGCTCTCGTGGCGCGCCGCCGCCTCGAACGCCTTGAGTGCGTTGAGCGGCGGCAACCGGCGCGGCATCGTCCACCTACATCATGAGAAAAACTACGATACGCTAAAGAAAAGATGCTTTGTCCGCAACGCAATTCCGATCTTTGCTCGCAGCGAGCCGAGCCCCCAGGACCGGGCTTGACGTGATGGGTCAACGATAAAGTTGGGAGGAGAACCTGCGCATGTATTGAGCATTGGTTCCAGCCTGCTCGTCGCAATGCACTGATGCGTCTACGCCTTGGTCCAGATGCGACCGTAGTAGGACGGTATCGTCAGCGCCTGCTGTTGCAGCGCAGCGACGCCTCTGAGATCGAGATCGCCGCCGTGCAGCTCTTCGACATAGTCGCCGCTGGCCGGAAACCAAAATGGGACCGTTTGCTCATTGTCGGTCGTGTTCACCGCGACGAGGGTGTATTGCGCGCCCTCGTATCGGGCAAACAGGAGCAGCCCGAGGCTCTGGTATCGGTCCCAATGGTTGAAGAAGAACAGCGTCCCGCCTCGAATATGACTGCGAGCGGCGCGGATGCGAAGGAGCTTTCTGACCAGCGAGATGGTCGAGCGCCCGGCGCCATCATAAAAGTAATCCCAGCGAAGCGGCCGAAGCAGTGAAACGCGGCCCGCACCGAAGTCGGGAAGGAAGTAGTTTTCGGCCAGTTCCTGACCCTGCCACAGCATCGGGATGCCTTTGCTCATGAGCAAGGCGATGAGATAGGGCTGCAGCATGTACCAACGGTTGCGGTCGCCCTCGAGAAAGAGGGGGTTGCCCGCTTCGTCGGGGTTGATCAGCCCGAAATTGCACAAGAAGCGTTCGTGATCGTGGTTCTCTATGTACTGAAGGGCCAGCTTGGGGATGACGTCCCCGTTGGTCGTTTCCTCGTCGGGATAGCCGAACAGACCGAGCGACAATCCCCACTCGGTGAGGCGCCCGCGGTCGCCGCGCGCGACCGAACGGGCGGTGTCGAAGGTCCGGTTTTGCCAGGTGCTGTTGGAATAGGTCGTGCGCAGGACTTCCTCCGGACCTTCCAACTGCTCGGCCATCTGGATGAGCCGGATCGGCTGACCGCCGCCGGCATCGAAACGGCGCCAGTGGGTTTGCCCCGCTGCAATTCCACGTTTGGCGAGCTGATAGGTTTCGTACGCCAGACTGGCGTATCCGACCCCGAGGGGCCCGTCCCAGTAGTTCGGCACGCAGTCGTAACGGAAGCCGTCCACATGGTAGACCTCGAGCCAGTGGTTGCTCGCACTGAAGAAGAAGTCGCGCGTGAGCTGCCGGCCGAAGTCAGTACTTTTTCCGAAGTTGCTGAAGTAGTCCTTCGCAAACGGGCCCATGAAGGGATTTTCGTTGTACTTCAGTCGCGTGTACGCATCGTAATAAGGAAAATCCACACCAGTGTGGCCGTAGACCACATCGACGATCACGGCGATGCCGTGCTGGTGCGCGATATCGACGAGCTGCTGGAAATCCGAACGCTTCCCGAAGCGTTCGTCGACGCCGAAATATCCGATCGGGAGATAGCCCCAGTCGACCGAGACGCCCACATTGGAGAGCGGCATGACCTCTATCGCATTCACACCGAGGTCGCTGAGATAGGCCATGACGTTGCGGGTGCGGTCGAGATCGCCCCCGAGTTCGGCAACGTTGACCTCATAGACGATGAGGTCCGATAACAGTGGCACGCGCCACTGGGCCTCGGCGGCGCTCCACTGGTAGGCCTGATAGCCGAGGGTGAACGCAGAAAGCTTGCCCACCCCGAACTCGCGCGCAAACGGATCGATGATCCAATCCAGAGTGCCGACGTTCGGATTGACGATTGTATAGCGATAGACGTAGCGGCCGGGAGTGCCCCAAGCCGATCCGGGCGCGGACGGCGCTGTGCCGGCAATTGGGACGGTGGTCGACCAGAAGTCGCCGTAGGGAGGACGCACGCTGTGCGTCAGCGGAAACTCCCGGGCTGGCACGCCCGCGAGGAATTGGTCAGCCTCGTGAATGATCTTGACTGTGACTGCATTGCCGTCGCCAGCGGATACCCAAGGCAGCCACAGTCCGAACGTCACTGCTCCATTGCTTTCGACGGCGCCGAGCGCGCTCATGGGCAACAGGTTCAGAGCCATGTCTTATAGGGCCTTCCATTGGAGCCGGCGGAACAGGACCTGGCCGGTATGAGTCTGCAGGCCGATGAAGCGTGGCTCCTGGGGGGTCGAGGGCAGACCACGCCGTGGTGACTGGGGATCGCCGGTGAAGTGGAACCGATTTACGATCTGGCCATTGAGCGCCACCGTGAAGTCGGCTCCGTCGACCGTGATTTCATAGTCATTCCACTCTCCGACGGGATGCACGACGAGTGGTCCGTCGGTGGGCCCCTTGAACGAGTAGATCGCGCCAGTGCGGTGAATTGGTGCATTGTCCGGTCGTGCGAGCCCGTCGATCTGAACTTCGAAGCCGAAATTGACCCCGACATAGGCGGTGTTGTCGTAGCCTTGCTGGGTCGGATCCGGGAAGTTGACGAAGATGCCGGAGTTGTCGTCGAACGCCGTCATCATCCACTGCAGCCGCAAGACGTAGCGTGGAGGCGCCGGCCGGGTGAGCCACAGAAGGCCCAGATCGGTACCGGGGCGCGCTTCGAGCGCCCCGCGCCGGACCAGGAAGGTGCCGGGGTCGTCGCGGCCCGGCTGGTTGCGGATGGTCGACATCTTCCAGTCACCGAGCGCCGTTCCGTCGAACAGCGTTTCGAAA
>Ga0164307_10001304_pt1 | contig 11246 bp, 11 predicted proteins | sample Whisoiple_243_MG_FD_110214 | JGI IMG/M metagenome (GOLD analysis project Ga0164307, IMG submission 110214) | Soil microbial communities amended with fresh organic matter from upstate New York, USA - Whitman soil sample_243_MG | ecosystem: Environmental > Terrestrial > Soil > Unclassified >...
CCGCCGGTGAGAAGCGAATGCTGGCCAAGGCGCGGCAGATCCTGGTCAGCGAGCTCGCCCTGGCTGAGAAGACGAACGAGGACAAGGCCGAGGCCCTCCTCGACGAGGTTCTCGCCTCCTGATCCCAGCTGATCAGAAGTCGATCCACCAGCAAGGCCCCCGGTTCGCCGGGGGCCTTGTTGCATTTCCCGTGGCCTAGGGTCGGCGGTGTGTACGACGAGGACCTGCCGCCCGCGCTCGGTGCCGTGCTGGACGACGACCGCGGGCAGTTGCCGTACGCGCTGATCCACGGCGAGGGACTGGTCGCTGCGGCCGTCTGGTCGCTCGGCGAGGCCGGGGTGACCCCGGTCGACCTGGGCACGGCGTGGACGGGGCTGGTCGACGCGGACGAGCCGTTCGTGCTGCACGACCCGTTGTGCCCGATGACGCCGCCGGCGTTCATCGCCGAGTGCGTCGAGCGCGCGGTCGCGCGGGGCTGTGTGGTCGTCGGCGTACGCCCCGTCACGGACACGGTGAAGGTCGTCACGGACGGGGTCGTCGGCGAGACGGTGGACCGCGAGGGCCTGGTCACCGTCGCCTCGCCCGTCGTGCTGCCCGCCAGCGTCGTCGCCTCCCTGCCCGGGCTGCCGAGCACCGACTTCGTCGAGCTCGTCGCCGCGCTGCGCCGCCGCTACCCGGTCGAGCTGGTCGAGGCACCGCCCTCGGCCCGCCGGGTCGGCTCGCTCGAGGACGTGCGGGTGCTGGAGGCGCTCACGTTGGGGTAGTCCCTGACGGAATGGCGATCTGGGCACGCTCCCATGGCCCGAAACGTCAGGGACTACCCCGGCGGTGCCAGTTTGAGCGCCAGGGCCAGATCCTCGGGGAACGTGATCTTGAGGTTGCCGGGGGTGCTCGGCACGGCCGCGACGGGCAGGTCGGAGTAGCGGGCCCAGCAGGCGGCGGTGTCGGTGCCCTCGAAGCCCTCCGCGGCGGCAGCGGTGTAGGCCGCCACCAGGTCCCTGGCGCGGAACGCCTGCGGCGTCTGCACGCCGTCCAGCTCGGGTGGCAGCTCGCGGCCGTCGCGGGCCAGCAGGCCGGGGAGCCGTACGACGGGGATGGCGCCGCCGCTCTCACGGGCCGCCGAGATCGTCGCGGCGAAGAGCTCCCGGCCGGCGAGCGGCCGGGCGCCGTCGTGAATCGCGACCACGTCGACTTCGCCCGCCGCGATCTCGGGGCCGAGCGCACGCAGCGCCGCCCACTCCGAGGCGTGCCGGGTCTCCCCGCCCTCGACCAGGCCGACCTCGACGTCGCCGAGGTACGGCGAGAGCGCGGCGGCCACCTCGTCCCGCTCGCCCGGCCGGACCACCACGAGGACCCGGTGTACGCCCTCCAGCGCCGCCGCGTCCCGGACCGACCAGGCCAGCACGGGCCGGTCGCCGAGCGGGAGCAGGACCTTGTTGGAGCCGGCTCCGACGCGCGAACCGGTCCCGGCGGCGAGGATCACGATGGCGGCAGGCACCCGCAGAGTCTAGAGAGTGTTTTCACGGCTGTTACACGACGAAACAGGTGCTTGACGCGTCGCCCCTACGTTCGTGGGACCAGGAAGGGCGCCAGAAAAGGGGCACTGCGATGACGCCTGCCGCTGACCAGCGTGCGGAGGAGTGGCAGCCTGTCTGCCGCATCGTCGAGCTCGCTGTCGAGCGCGGCGCGACGGCGCTGGTGCACGGGCAGGCGATCGCGATCTTCCGCACCCAGGACGACCACGTCTACGCGCTCGGCAACCACGACCCGTTCGCCAAGGCCTCGGTGCTCGCGAAGGGCATCGTCGGCACCCGCGACGGGGTGCCTTTCGTCGCGTCGCCGTCGCACAAGCACGCCTTCGACCTGCGCAGCGGCCGCTGCCTCGACGACCACCACGTCTCGGTCCCGGCGTACGACGTCCGGGTGGTCGAGGGCGTGGTGCTGGTCGGGCACCGCAAGGTCATCGCGGCCTAGCAGAGCCAGGCGCTCAGAAGACCAGGGCCGTGGCGATCGCCGCCACGCCCTCGCCGCGGCCGGTGAGGCCGAGACCGTCGGTGGTGGTGGCGGAGACCGTGACCGGCGCGCCGACGGCGGCCGAGAGCGCCTCCTGGGCCTCGGCCCGGCGCGGGCCGAGGCGGGGCCGGTTGCCGATGACCTGGATCGCGACGTTGCCGATCGAGAAGCCGGCGGCCCGCACCCGGGCGGCGGTCTCGGTCAGGAGGGCGGCCCCGGAGGCGCCGGCCCACTGCGGCTCCGCCGTACCGAAGTTGGATCCGAGGTCGCCGAGACCGGCCGCGGAGAGCAGGGCGTCGCAGGCGGCGTGGGCGGCGACGTCGGCGTCGGAGTGGCCCTCGAGGCCCTGCGGCTCGTCGGGCCAGGCGAGCCCCGCGAGGTGCAGCGGGACGCCGTCGACGAGGCGGTGCACGTCGGTGCCGATGCCGACGCGAGGGAGGTGGTCCACGCGACGATCATGCCTGAGACAGAATCATCCGCGTGAGGAGCTCGCGGGGACGTTGGTCGGTGGCCGGTCTGGTCGCCGGCTTCGCCGGGCTCGCCGCCAGCTACTGCGTCGCGATGGTGATGACGACGCGGGACTCGCCGGTGACGGCCGTCGCCGAGCTGGTGACCCGGCTGACGCCCGGTCCGGTCGTCGAGCGGGCCATCCGGATCCTCGGGCACCACGACAAGCAGTTCCTGCTGCTGATGATCCTGCTGCTGTCCGGGGTGCTCTTCGCCTGGGCCGGTCGGCTCGCCCGCCGGTCGTGGTGGGCCCCGACGATCGTCTTCGCCGTCCTCGCGGTCGTGGGCGGGATCGCGGTCTGGCGGCAGCGCGGGTCGGGCGCGATCGACATCCTGCCGATCGGGGTCGGCTTCGCGACCTGGCTGGTCTGCCTGTCGCTGCTGACCGAGCCGCTGCGCCTCCACGAGCGAGCGCTCACGGCGGCCGAGGAGGCGCCCGAGCAGCCGGGGATCCCCGCGCGGGCCGACCACACGCGTCGTACGTTCCTGCTCCGCGCCGGCATCATCGTCGCCGGGACCACCGTCGTCGGGACCGTGGGACGCGTGGTCGGCCGCGGCCGCCGGCACGTCGAGGAGGCGCGTCGGCTGCTGCGGCTCCCGGGGGTGACCGGGCCACAGGTCCCGGCCAGCGTCCGGGTGGGCCTGGAGGGCGTCACCCCGTGGGCGACGCCGGCACGCGACTTCTACCGGATCGACACCGCGTTCGTGGTGCCCACCATCGAGCCCACCGACTGGCAGCTGCGCATCCACGGCATGGTCGACCGCGAGATCGTGCTGACCTACCAGCAGCTGATCGACCGCCAGGTCACCCAGGCCTGGGTGACCCTCAACTGCGTCTCCAACCCGGTCGGCGGCGACCTGATCGGCAACGCGTGGTGGAGCGGCGTACGCATCGCCGACCTGCTCGCCGCGGCCGGGGTCCAGCCGGGGGCCGACGCGGTGCTGCAGACCTCCGACGACGGCTGGACGTGCGGTACGCCGATCGGCGCGCTCACCGACGACCGCGACGCGATGCTCGCCTTCGCGATGAACGGCCGGCCGCTGCCGATCGACCACGGCTTCCCGGTGCGCACGATCGTGCCGGGGCTCTACGGCTACGTGTCCGCGTGCAAGTGGGTCGTCGAGATGAAGGTGACCCGCTTCGCCGACATCGAGGCCTACTGGACCCAGCGGGGCTGGGCGGAGCTCGGCCCGGTGAAGATGGCGTCGCGCATCGACGTCCCCGGCAACGGCGGCGAGGTGCTCGCCTCGGGTGGCCGGGTCGGCGGCATGGCCTGGTCGCAGCACACCGGGATCTCGGCGGTGGAGATCTCCGTCGACGACGGACCGTGGCAGCCCGCCGACATCGGCGGGGTGCCGAGCACGGACACCTGGGTGCAGTGGGCGGCGACGATCGACGTCGAGCCGGGCGAGCACACCCTCGCCGTACGCGCGATCGACGCGGACGGCCAGGTCCAGACGGGCGACGAGCAGGACACCCTGCCCGACGGCGCTACCGGCTGGGACCGGACCAACTTCAAGGCGATGGAGACGATCGATGAATGACTTCGGTGGGCGCACGGGCGTGGCGCTGGTCATCGGCGGGAGCGGCGGCCTCGGGCTCGCGATCACCACGATGCTGGCCAGTCGCGGCTCCGACGTGGCGGTGACCTTCCGCTCGCGTCCGGACACGGCGTCAGCCGTCGTCGAGACCAGTCGCGAGTGGGGCGTGCACGCATCGGCGTACGAACTGGACCTGGGCGCGCCGTCGGTCGCCGACGACGCGGCCCACGTGGTCGAGCAGGTGGCGGCTGCCCGCGGCGGCATCCACACGCTGGTCTACGCCGCGGGTCCGCACGTGCCGATGACCCACCTCTCCGCCGTCGAGCCCACGGCGATGGCGGCGCAGCTCGCCGCCGACGCGGCGGGTTTCTTCGCCGTGGTCGCGCCGTCGCTCCCGCACCTGCGCGCCAGCGAGGGCTCGATCGTGGCGGTGACGACGGCTGCGACCTCCCGCTTCCCGGTGCGCGACGGGCTCTCGTCCGCGCCGAAGGCCGCGGTCGAGGCGATGGTGCGTGCGCTTGCCGCCGAGGAGGGGCGGTACGGCGTACGCGTCAACGCCGTCGGCCCGGGCATGCTCACCGACGGGATGGCTGCGCGCCTGATCGACTCCGGCGAGCTGTCGGAGGAGGCGCTCGCGATCACCCGCCGCAACATCCCGATGCGCCGCTTCGGCAGCGCTCACGACATCGCGGAGTCGGTCTGCTTCCTGGCCTCCGACCGGGCCGGGTTCGTCTCCGGCCAGAAGCTCGACGTGGACGGTGGCTACGGGGTCTGATTGCCGAGCGACATCAGGCCAGCAGGAGCACGCAGTGAAGTCATCGGAGAACGCCGTTCGCGAGCAACCACGGTCCGAGGCTGACGGGACTCCTGTCTCGACATGGTTGCGGCAACCGCTCATGGCCGCGCCCGTTGCCGCCGCCGGTGGCCGGCAAGGGCCTGGCCGTAAAGGTCGCCGCAGGTTGCCATTCCGCGCAGGATCTCATCAACGCCCGCGAGACAATCACCAGTGAGACGTGCAACATCAACTTCGACCTGAGCCCGTACGACTCAACGTGGCACGTCCGGCTAGCTCCAACCGAACGCGAGCTGGGTGAGCGGCTGATCAGCCAGGTCGGTGACCTCGTGGTCGTCGAGTACGTGGCGAATCCCGGAGGGGTCCGCCTCTAGTCAGTCTTCGACGATGCGGGGGTGACGCACGTTTGTGTTGTTCGCACGTTCGTGCTGGATTGCCGGACGAACGTATGAACAACCGGAAGCGGCTTCCGCGAAGGATCTGGGGGTCAGCTCCGGGTGGGTGAGAACGAGGGCATGGAGAGGCGGACGTGAGGATGAGGGGCGCCCGCGCCGACATCCCTAGACTGAGGGCGTGACCTTCAGGCTCTATGACACCGCGACCCGCGAAGTTCGTGACTTCGTTCCCCTCCAGGAGGGGAAGGCGGGTCTCTACGTGTGTGGTCTGACCGTGCAGTCCGAGCCGCACGTCGGGCACGTCCGCTCGGGCGTGAACTTCGACGTGCTGCAGCGCTGGCTGCGCCACCTCGGGTACGACGTGAGCTTCATCCGCAACGTCACCGACATCGACGACAAGATCCTCACCAAGGCCGAGGCCCAGGGCCGTCCCTGGTACAACCTCGCCTACGCCATGAAGATCGAGCTCGACAAGGCGTACGCCGCGCTCAACGTGGCGCCGCCGACGTACGAGCCGTCGGCCACCGGGCACATCCCCGAGATGGTCGAGCTGATCGACCTGCTGATCGAGCGCGGTCACGCGTACGCCGCGGCGGACGACTCCGGAGACGTCTACTTCGACGTCCGCTCCTGGGCGTCGTACGGCGAGCTCACCCACCAGGGCATCGACGACATGGAGGCCGCGGAGGACGCGGACCCTCGGGGCAAGCGGGACCCGCGCGACTTCGCGCTCTGGAAGGGCCGCAAGGGCTCCGAGCCCGAGACCGCGTCGTGGCCGAGCCCATGGGGCCGCGGCCGTCCCGGCTGGCACATCGAGTGCTCGGCGATGGCCGGCAAGTACCTCGGCGAGGCCTTCGACATCCACGGCGGCGGCGTCGACCTGCGCTTCCCACACCACGAGAACGAGCAGGCCCAGTCGCGCGCGGCGGGGCACGCGTTCGCGTCGTACTGGATGCACAACGCCTGGATCACCACCGCCGGCGAGAAGATGAGCAAGTCGCTCGGCAACACCCTGTCGATCCCGTCGGTGCTGCAGCGGGTCCGCGGCATCGAGCTGCGGTTCTACATGGTGGCGGCGCACTACCGCAGCCACGTGGAGTTCAGCTTCGAGGCGCTCGACGAGTCTGCCGTGGGCTTCCGGCGCATCGAGAGCTTCCTGGCCCGGGTCGGCGACGTCGAGCCCGGCGAGCTCCCGCAGGCCTTCGTCGACGCGATGAACGACGACCTCGGCACCCCCGCGGCGGTCGCGGTCCTGTACGACGCCGTGCGCGACGGCAACCGCGACCCGGCTGTTGCCCGCGAGCAGGCCGGTGCGGTCGTCGCGATGCTCGACGTGCTCGGCCTCAACCCCGCCGACCCCGCCTGGGGCCCGGCGTCCAGCAACGACCAGCAGCTGACCGACGCCGTGGACGTGCTCGTCCGCGGTCTGCTCGAGCAGCGCGCACAGGCGCGGGCGAACAAGGACTTCGCCGCCGCCGACACGATCCGCGACCAGATCAAGGCCGCCGGGATCGAGATCACGGACACCCCCGACGGACCTACCTGGTCCCTGGAAGCAGGCACGAAGTAATGGCTGGCAACTCGCAGCGCAAGGGCTCCATCAAGAAGTCCGGCAAGGGCAACCCCACCGCCGGCTCCGGCGGTCGCGTCAAGCGCGGCCTCGAGGGCCGCGGCCCGACGCCGAAGGCGAAGGACCGCGAGTACCACAAGGCCTACAAGGCGGCCAACAAGGTCGACAAGTCCGCGGCCGCACGGCCGAAGAAGCGTCGCACCGGCAGCACCGACGCCGAGTGGATCGCCGGGCGCAACTCCGTCGTCGAGGCGCTGCGCGAGGGCGTGCCGGTCAACGGCGTGTACGTCGGCGAGGGCGCCGAACGCGACGGCCGTCTGCGCGAGGCCTTCGCCCTGGCCGCCGACCGCGGCATCAGCATCCTCGAGGTGACTCGCAACGAGCTCGACCGGATGACCTCCGGCGCCGTCCACCAGGGCCTCGCCGCACGCATCCCGTCGTACGAGTACGCCCACGCCGACGACCTCCTCGACGCGGCCGCGGCCAACGGCGAGCAGCCGCTCATCGTTGCCCTTGCCTCTGTCACCGACCCGCGCAACCTGGGCGCGATCGTGCGCAGCGCGGCCGGCTTCGGCGCGCACGGCGTCGTCATCCCCGAGCGTCGCGCGGCCGGCATGACCGCCTCCGCCTGGAAGACCAGCGCCGGTGCCGCTGCCCGCATCCCGGTCGCCCAGACGGTCAACCTGGTGCGCCAGCTCAAGGCCTACCAGGACGCCGGCTGCATGGTGATCGGCCTGGCCGCCGACGGAGACGTCAGCCTGCCCGACCTCGACCTCGCCGACGGCCCGCTGGTCGTCGTGGTCGGCTCGGAGGGCAACGGCCTCGGCCGCCTGGTCGCCGAGACCTGCGACCAGCTCGTCTCGATCCCGATGGCCAACCAGCTCGAGTCGCTCAACGCGGGCGTTGCCGCCTCGGTCGTCCTCTACGCGATCTCCGAGGCGCGCAGCTGACCGTGCCGTCGGCGGGGCGACGTGTCACCCGGGTCCTGGCGTACGCCGGGGCCTGGCTGGTGTGCGCGGCCGCGGTCACGGCGGTCCTGTTCTTCTCGGGGACCCGCTCGATCGAGCTCGCGAGCCACGACGCGGTCGTGCAGCCGACGCTGACGGGTGCGGCGGTCCTGGAGACCGGCCCGGTCCTGCCCGACGTACGGATCAAGAGCACCGGTCTGCTCGGCGTCGACATCCGGCTGCAGAAGACCGACGCGGCCTCGACGGACGAGCTGGTCCGTCGCTACGGCTACATCGCCGGCCAGCCCGAGGGCCAGATCGCCAAGGTGGGTGACGCTCTCGCCGACATGCTCGGCGACGCGGCCCTGCGGGGCGCGGTCGCCGGGCTCGTCCCGATCGCCGTGTGGCTCCTCATCGGCCGCACCCGGCGACGCGAGCTCGCCTCCCGGATCGGGCTGCCGCACGTGCTCGTCGGGGTCGGCGCGGTGGTCGTGCTCGGGGTCGCGGTGTGGCAGCCCTGGACGACCGAGGGTGAGCCGGTCGGGGCAGACGACGAGTGGGTGTCGCTGCAGGACTTCTTGGGTCCGCAGGTGCCGCTGCCGGACGGCCTCGAGGACGTCGAGGTGCGTGGCGACGTGACCACCGCCCAGACCCGGCGACTGATCGAGAGTGCCGTCGACACCTACGACAAGAGCAAGGTCTTCTACGCCGAGGCGGCCGACGAGGCCGCGAACCTCGACCTCCGCCAGCCCGAGGACGGCGACACCGTCGTCGCGTTCGTGTCCGACCGGCACGACAACATCGGGATGGACCCGGTCGCGCGCGCCGTCGCCGACGCCGCCGGCGCGACCGCCGTGTACGACGGTGGCGACGACACGTCGTCCGGCAAGAGCTGGGAGGCGTTCTCCCTCGACTCGGTCTCGGAGGCGTTCGACGGGTTCGACCGCTGGGCCGTCGCCGGCAACCACGACCAGGGCACCTTCGTGCACGACTACCTCGGACGCCACGGGTGGACGATGCTCGACGGCGAGGTGGTCGCCGGACCGGGAGGTACGACGCTGCTCGGCGTCGACGACCCGCGCTCCAGCGGGCTCGGCTCCTGGCGCGACGAGACCGGGCTGAGCTTCGCCGAGGTCGAGCACCGCCTCGCCGACGCCGCGTGCGACAGCGACGAGCGGGTGACGACGATCCTCGTCCACGACGCCAACCTCGGCCGCGAGGCCCTCGCACGCGGCTGCACCGACCTCGTCCTCGGCGGCCACGTGCACGTCCGGTCCGGGCCGACCCGCGTCGACGGACCCGAGGGCGAGCGGGGCTACACCTACACGACCGGGACGACGGGCGGGGCGGCGTACGCCATCGCGATCGGCAGCAAGCCGCGCCGTGCCGCGGACATCAGCCTGGTGACCTACCGAGACGGGCGGCCCGCCGGTCTGCAGTGGGTGACCCTCCAGCCCAACGGCACCTTCCAGGTCGGCACGTACGTCGAGCTGCGCTACCCGGACTGATCGGGTCGTCCGCCTCTCGGCTAGCCAGGGGTGCGTCTCACGCGGACGACCCGGCTACTCGTCGGCGGCGACGACCTCGTCCGGCTTCTTCATCAGCACCGTGTCGATGTAGTCGCGGGCGGTCTCGAGCAGGTCGACGGCGTGGCCGGCGCGCTCGGAGAGGTACCACCGGTGCACGAGGATCTCGTGGAAGATCTCAGCGGGCTCCAGCTTGCTGCGTGCCTCGGGCGGGATCATCGCCAGGATCGGCTCGTAGGTCTGGTTGAGCCACTTGGCGGCGACCAGCGACCGGTCCTCGCGGCCCAGGTCGAAGTGGGCCGTGAACGCCGCGATGTCGTTGAGCATCCGCCGCGCCTGCGCGTCCTCGACGTGCAGCCCGGTGAGCGCCTGCAGCTCGCGCTGGTGGTGGCCGAGCTCGACGACCTTCGGCTGGATCCGGACCTTCTCGCCGTCCCAGTCGGTGACGATGTCGAGCTCGTCGACGTCGAAGCCCAGGTCGTTGAGCCGCTCGACGCGCTGCTCGATCCGCCACAGCTCGTGGGTCGCGAACTCCTCCTCGTCGGTCAGCTCCGCCCAGAGCGCGTCGTACCTCTCGCGCAGCATCTCCACGATGTCGAGGGCCTGCACCTCGTGGTCGAGGGAGTCGCTGGCCTGCAGGTCGAGCAGCTCGGCGAAGACGTTCTCGGTCGCGATGGTGAGGTCGTGCTCGCGCAGCCGGTCCGACAGGGTCGGCTTGAGCTCGCCGGTCTCGGCGTCGACGAGGTACGCCGCGAAGCCGCCCGCGTCACGTCGGAAGAGCACGTTGGAGAGCGACACGTCGCCCCAGTAGAAGTCGGCCAGGTGCAGCCGCACCAGCAGCACCACCATGGCGTCGATGAGCGACGGCAGGTTGTCGGCGGTGAGGCCGTGCGCGAAGAGGCTTCGGTAGGGCAGCGAGAACTGCAGGTGCTGGGTGAGCAGCGCCGCCGGCAGCTCCTCGCCGTGATCGTCGACCCGACCGGTCACGACGCCCTGCGCGACCACGGCGGGCAGCCCTATCCGCTGGAGGTCGCGCAGGAGGCGGTACTCCCGGAACGCGATCGGCTCCTGGGTCTCCTTCACCGCGTAGGTGTTGCCGCCGAGCCGGATGATCCGGACGACGTGGCGCGACAGCCCCCGGGGCAGCGGCACGACGTGCTCGGTCCACTCCTCCAGCGGCGTGGACCACGGCAGCCCCAGCAGTGCCGGGTCCGGCCGGTTCGCGACGATACGGAGTGCCACGCCTATCAGGCTAGAGCCTCCGGGGTGTCCCGAGCGGCGGTGAGCAGGCAACCGATTGCGTGGTCGGAATGGTTGCTGGCTCACCGCTGGTGCGGGCCGATCGCGCCGCGCGTCGGTCAGAGCCTCCACACCGAGAACGACGGCCCGTCGCTCGCGGGCAGCGTGACGACGCCGTCGGACTCGACCAGGTCGCCCTCGGTGCCGAGCAGCTGTGACCCGTCGGCGAAGCCGAGCGGGCCGGCCTCGAGGGCGATCGCGGGCCCCGCCGTACGACGAGCCGCGACCAGGACCGACCCGGCGGGGTGCTCGCGGAGGTAGACGAGGGTGTCGTCGTCGACGTGCGCCCAGCGCAGCCCGCCCCGTCGCAACGCCTCGTGCTCGCCGCGCAGCCGGGCCAGCCCGGCGTACGTCGCGAGGGTGTCGTCGTCCCACGTGTCCGGGTCGTCCCAGGGGAACGGGCGTCGCGCGTCCTCGCCGTTGACGCCCTCGAGCCCGATCTCGTCGCCGGCGAAGAGCATCGGCACCCCGGGCATCGTGAACTGCAGGCCGGCCGCCACCCGGTGGACCGCGCCCGACCCGGTCACGGTCCGGATCCGGGCGCTGTCGTGGGAGCCGAGGATGTTCCACGAGCAGGTGGTCGCCCGCCAGCCGTAGCGGCCCTGCCACTCGCGGACGCTGCGGACCATGGCGTCGCCGGGCCGGCGCGGCACC
>Ga0164307_10001306_pt1 | contig 11229 bp, 15 predicted proteins | sample Whisoiple_243_MG_FD_110214 | JGI IMG/M metagenome (GOLD analysis project Ga0164307, IMG submission 110214) | Soil microbial communities amended with fresh organic matter from upstate New York, USA - Whitman soil sample_243_MG | ecosystem: Environmental > Terrestrial > Soil > Unclassified >...
AGCAGGCCTGCATACGCAAGCGACACAGCGCTTTCCTCGACACGCGAGGCCAGCACCACCGCCTGCGCGTGGCTGAGGCCGGCCCGATGCGCAAGGTCCGCAGCGATCTCGGCGTCCGCGACCGCGATCAGCCGGTCGACCAGCTCGGCCGGCAGGCTTACGTTGGCGGCAAGCCCGCACAGAACATGGTTCACAGAGGCATCCTGCCTGGAACGTCACCGAATCGCTCCTGGATTTCGATGCCCAGGTGCTATCGGTAGAGAGGCGGCCCAGACCTGCGCTCGGAGGTGCCCGTCTGCTCATCTCCCTTCGGTTGGAGAGGGACGACATTCGCTGCGGCCTCCGACGAGCTCTCGCTCAGGGCTTCCACGTACGCCCTGATGTCCGGCACCGGAGGCACGACGACCTCGTCCGACTCCAGGTAGCGCTCGTAGAGCTCGTCGTAGGTCGAGCCCGCTTGGTGGTTGTCGAGTGGACGGTCGCCGGCCCACACAGCAAGGTCATAGCTCACCGGCGCATCGTCGCAGGCATCAGTTCTGCCGACGCCAGCAGGACCTGCGATCGAACATCACTAGTGATCCGTAAGAGACCCCCTAGACCAACAGGGCGCCCCGTAACCGGCCTTCCTGCGCCTCGTTACCAGGTCAGTGCTGCCGCTCTACCCCCGTGGGGCGGCGCGCTTTCCGAACGCCCCGCATGCACCATCGCGGGGCGTTCGACGCTGCTGGAACTGATCGGTACCCCACCGCGGCCGGCTTGTTGAGCAGTCCGTGTACCGAGCTCTTCGCCTCTTGGCCGTAGGCGTCACCGCCCTGGCCATGGCCGTATCGCTGGACGTCCCTGCCCATGCTGCAGCGTCCGCGTGCACGCACCACCTGTCCGGCCCGCGAGTCTGCATCTCCGTCACCGGCTCCTCCGGCAGCGCCAACCCCGGCCGGGTCCACACAGCCCGGACCAACCAGCCCAGGTGCAGCACGACAGCCACGGTGCACATCACCGAGCCCGGCGGCCAGACATACACACTCACCGACCGGCGACACGGCGGCCGGCTCGTCGCGAGCTTCGCCCCCGGCATCCAGACAGATGGCAAACTCTGCGCCCGCTACCAAGGCTAATCGTGTGTCTGCTACCCCGTTCATCCGCCAGGACCTTGCGGATAGGTGTGAACGATGTACCCCCAGCGTGCTGCGCCTATGGCTAGGAAGGTCAGTGACGGTGCAAGCCACCGGCGGCTGAGGGTGTGCCGCGAAACGGGGACCAAGACGAGCAGGCTGGTCGCCGAGTCAGAGTCATGTGGTCGGCTCGACGACCGGATCCGGCGGTGGCGGAGGCTCGACGGGTTCCTCGGTCTTCCAGACCAGTCGGCGGCCATGCGTCAAACAGTGCGCCTGGACCGAGTCCTCGATGGGGAAGTCGTGGCTCCAGCCGTCGCCCACGCAGCGGGTCACTTGGCGGTCTCCCGCTCGGCGCAGCCCGCCTTGTCGGCGCACGCCCGGGGGAACCAGCTGTAGGCGGCACCCTCGTCCGGCTTCACCCGCTGCTGCCCAAGGTCCACAGCCCGCGTGGCGTCAAGGACCGCGTGGCACCAGACGCACGACCAGCCGCGGCGCTGGTACTCGGTCAGCTCTCTCGCTGGCGGTAAATCCCTCACGCTCATTCCGGCCCCGCTCGTCGCTGATCAGGTACAAGACCAGCGTGACAGTCGGGGAAGGGCATAACGCTCACAGATTCGTGAGCGTTAGCAGGTCGGAGCGTGAGCGTGCAATTACAGGCCGATCCAGGCGGCCATGCCGCCGAGGGAATGGGGGGCGCGGCGTGAAGCGTGCACTAGGCCCTTGATGGTCTCCCGGGCGCCTGGGTGGTAGCGGGTCTGCTCCGGGGCTGCCTGCCGGGCTTCGACGATGCTGCCGAGAGCGGCTTCGGTGCGGCCGGTCTCCATCTCGGAGCGGGCCCTGTCGATGAGGAAGTGCGCGCGCCTGGACGTGGCGAGACTGCCGGGCAGGCAGACCTGTCCGGCTTGCTCGAGCGCGTCGTCGTAGTGCCGCATCTCGACAGCGGCGGACATGCGGTGGAGGTCGACGTTCGTCGGCCCGAAGGACAGCCAGTGGATTTCGGAGGCGTCGCCGACCTGGTCGGCGCAGTGCTCAGCTTCAGCGATGTGGGCGTCGACCGCGGTCTGGTCTCCAGCGCGGGCTGCGATGACGGAGGCGCCGAGGTGGAGCTGCCCGGTGACCGCCAGTGCCTCGCGGGTCTGCTCCGTGGCGCCGACGACGCCGTGGCCGGCTGCAATGAGGCGCAGCCCGATGGCGTTCCCGCCCTCCCGGAAATGGCCCATGGCCCGCATGTACTGGCGGATCGCTGCCAGGCACGGGTCGGAGGCACGCTGGGCGGCCCAGTCCATCCGGTCCAGGGCGACGGAGCTGAGGTCGTAGTAGCCGAGCTTCACAGCAATGTCGTGGGCGGTCCTGTAGGTCGAGGCCAATGCCTGCCACAGCTCCGTCGACTGGGTGCGCCAGGCTGCGGTCGTCAGCTCGGCAATCGTGGCCGGGAGCACCCGGGCTGCGTTGCGTAGATGCGTAGCCCGCACCTGTGCGCACAGGTGGTCGGCGCCGGCGACGAGCTGGGCGTGGGGCCGGTCAGGAATGCTGTCGTCGATTCCCAAGTCGTACAGGTCCAGCGCCTCCCGGATGGGGCGGACGAGTTCGGCGAGGCGGTCCTGCTGCAGCTCGGTCACGTAGGGCTGTCCCGTCAGTACGGTGACGTCGACGTGCAGGGCTCGCGCGACAGCCGCCACGAAGTCGAGGTTCGCCGGTTTGGCGCCGCACTCGACCTGGTTGAGGAGGCTGTAGGAGTACGGCAGCCGGTCGGCGAGCTCTCGCTGTGTGAGGCGGGCGAGCCGACGCTGTTCCTTGATGCGAGTGCCTGTGGCGTCGTCGTCCAGTCTGGGCATAAGGGCTCCGTTCCTGACTCGTCATCTGGAACGGTACCCGCGCCCTCGTGCGCCGGAGCCCGCATCGCCCCCCGATGCACCACGGATCGGGGGCGGTTGCATGTGATCCCATGGCGGCATGACGACTCTGTATCTCTTCGGCGCCGCAGCTCCGCCAGTCCTCGAGATCTCGGGCGTCATCGAGCGGGCTCAGTCGCGCGGGTGGGATGTGTGCCTCGGATTGACGCCAACCGCGGCCCGATGGCTGGAGAGCGATCTGCTTGCCCTGGAGGAGCTGACCAGGCACCCAGTGCGGTCGGAGTACAAGATGCCGTGCGAGCCCGACGCGTGGCCGTCGGCTGATGTGATCCTGTTCGCGCCGGCCACGTTCAACTCGGTCAACCACTGGGCGCTCGGGCTGACCGACCGTTTCGTCATCGGCGTGGTCGCGGAGGCGGTCGGTAAGCGGATCCCGGTCGTGGCGATGCCGTGCCTGAACGCCGCCTACGTCCAGCACCGGGCGTTCGGCCGGAGTGTCGCCGAGCTGCGAGAGATGGGCGTGACCGTTCTCTACGGCGAGGGCGGCTTCGTGCCGAATCGTCCGGGCGACAAGGTCCCGTTCCCGTGGCATCTCGCCCTGGCCGCGGTCGAGTCGATTGTCAGTCGTCGTCCGTAGAATCCCCTGTATGCCCCGTACTTCTGCCGTGACTGGCGCGACGCGTCCTGCCGCTGTGGTCAACGAAAAGATTCGTGCTCTGCTGACAGCCGGTGGGCTGGCGACGCCGGATGGACGCCGGGAGTACGAGCGGCTGGTTGTCGAGTGGGCTACGGCCGGGCAGGCGGAGCTCGCCGAAGCGGCGTAATCACTCCGCCATTGCTGGCAAAGTGATGCCCTGGCCTGCGGTTATGGCGCACGAACGCCCGCCCCGCGTGGAGGGCAGGCCTAACGACGTTGTGCGCGATTGAGGTCGGGCGTCCGTAGCGGAGGATGGCCCTATGCATGCTCTTTTCGATCAACCCGAAGTCCGTCGGGTCTCGCGAGGCGAGTACCCCTTGTGGGACGAGGCTCTCGCGGTCCTCAACCAGGACTTGGCCGTGACTCTTCCTGAGCAGGGACCTCTGCAACTGCTGGCCCAGCCTTCCTACGAGGCGGGCGAGCCGGAGTATGTCTACGTTGCCCTGGCCAACGGCGAGTGGCACGGCAGTCATCTGTACCCAAAGACGGCAGAAGACTCTGCTCATGCCTTGGCGATCGTCGCCGACGCCGCGCAGGAAAGCGTCGCTGAGCGTCTGTGGCAGGCGTGGCCCCTGTGTGTCGAACACAACCTGGGCATGCATACGCGCGACGTGGAGGGGCTGCTCTCCTGGTGGTGCGCCGGGAGGCGGTCGGGGGGCAGGCCGGGCCACATCTGTGCGGCCGTGGGCGCGCTCGACACCTTCTGAGCGCCGTGACGTGAAGGGGGCTGTCGGGTTGGATGTTGATGTGACGCAATACCTTGGTCGCACGGCCTTGTCCCATCCCGTCTTCACCGGCCTTCAGCACAACCCGCCAGGCCAACACGCCCCGACCTCAATCGCGCACAACGTCGTAAGGCGGGGCGGCCCGCCAGGCTCTGTGCCGACAGGTTCTCTGGTGCCACGGTTCCCCAGTAGCAGACGAGCAGGCCGTGACCAGCGTGGTAGACGAGGGCTAGCCGACCTCTCCGTTTAGGATCCGGCTTGATCATCCTCGACCGCGATGGCGAGCGTTGCCACCTCGGCACCTGAAAGCCAAGTGTCAACAACGCTCGTGTTCAATACAAATAGGCTGCCTTGGCAGCTACGTGCAACAGGGCGGTCGGGCGTGGGAGCGGCCCTGTTGCGTGGAGGCGCCGGCCGTCCGCGCGACACAGATAACCTGCGCGAATGAAGCGGATTCAGCGGGTCACTGGCGCGGTCGTCGGCGCAGCGGTGGGTGACGCTCTGGGCGGCCCCTTCGAGTTCGGCCCTCCAGGAGCGTTCTCCGCGCGGTTTTCCGCGCCTGGTGCCGGTGGAGAGATGTCCGGAGGCGGTGGCTGGGACCCTGGCGAGGCCACTGACGACACGCAGATGGCCGTCCTGGTCGCGGAGTCGCTGCTGGAGCAGGGCGGGCTGGATCTGCCGGACATTTTTGGCCGCTTCCAGCGGTGGGCGGCATCAGAGCCGAAGGATATCGGCTTGCAGACCGAAGACGTCCTGACCAACGGCATGCCCTGGGACCTCGCCGCTGCGATCCACTTCCAGGTCAACCAAAGAGCGGCCGGAAACGGCTCCTTGATGCGGGCATCGACCTCCGCAGTCCACTTCGCGGCCGCCGGCCAAGAAGCCACCATGGACGCCGCGCGCCGCATCGCGGCCCTCACCCACGGGGACCGCGCAGCCTGGGAAGGCACCGCGATCTTCCACGAACTCATCCGTGTCACGTTCGAGGACACCGACCCCGTTGCCGCGCTCCCGGACATTCTGGCTCATGTCCATCCCGACCACCGCAGCCGCTACGCCACCGTCCTCGCGCCCGACTGGCACCCCGATCAGGCAACCGAGTTCAACGGTGCCGTCTGGCCCTGCCTGGGCTCCGCCGTCTGGGCCTTGCGCACCACCACCAGCTTCGAAGACGCGATACGCGCGGCGATCGATCTCGGCGGCGACACGGACACAGTTGCCGCGGTCGCCGGAGGCCTCGCGGGGGCGTACTACGGGCTCGATGCGATCCCCGCCCGCTGGGCCCAGCCAGTTCATGTCCCCCTCCCAGGCTTCGACGGACGGGTACTGCACCTGGCAGATCTGCTCCTCCTTGCACACCGGCTCGGAGGCTGAACCGCGTTCTGCTCCGCGGCTGTAGTGCGGGCGCGGTCGACACAGCCGGCGCTATGTGATCCGCGCTATTCGTCGTCCCCGACGGGCTGCGGCAGCGTGCAAAGTGTTACTGAGCCTTTTCCGACCTCAGTTCCGCCCACACCGGGCCGCCGACTACTTGGCCACTCCACAGGTCAGCGCCGTATCACGTGCCATCCAATCTGGGACAGGACAGATCACTTGGGTCGTCGAGTGGTGGGGCGGCCATCCCAGCAGCAGCGGCTCGTCGGGCCGTATTCGCTCATCCACGCCCGAGTGTGCTCCGCGACCCAGCCCTTGCCCGCCTGGACGAGGGCGGCAACGCCCTTGCGGCGGTGCAGCGGTCCTCTGGCACGAGGCGCGGCCGTGAACCTGCGCGCTGCTCATGCACAGGCTGACCTCCTCGTTGTTCGAGATCATTCCTCGCCGGGCTGAGTGATGGCCGTGCACCACAACTTGGCCATCGATCGGCCGACCACCCGCAGCGGTTCCGGATCACGGGCAGCCCGGCTGAGAATGAAAGCCCTCCCGAGCATCATGACCATCGAGTGCGCTAGGGCCTGTCTTCAAAGGGTCATATCCACATCAGGAGTGACGCGATGGTGAGTGCTGCTTCGTAGGATTCGCGGGTTTTGTCGTAGCGGGTGGCTATGGCCCGGTACTGCTTTAACGCGTTGAAGCAGCGCTCGACGACGTTGCGCTGTTTGTAGCGCTCCCCGTCGAAAGCGGGCGGCCTGCCGCCGTTGCTACCACGACGGCGGCGGTTTGCCTGCTGGTCCGAGCGTTCCGGGATGGTGTGCGGGATACCGCGTTTCCGCAGGTAATTGCGTATGCCCCGACTGCTGTATCCCTTGTCGCCCAGGAGATGATCGGGCCGGTTGCGCGGTCGGCCTGGGCCTGGGCGGCGAACACTGATCTGCGCGAGGACCTGCTCGAACTGCGTGCAGTCGTTGATGTTGCCGCCGGTGACGACAAAGCTGAGCGGACGGCCATGGCCGTCGCAGGCGAGGTGAATCTTGGTCGTCAGTCCGCCACGGGATCGTCCGAGGGCGTGAGTGTGTGCCGTTTCTGCAGGGCCTGCCCCTTTTTACGGGCGCCGGCCGCGTGCTGATGAGCGCGGGTGATCGTGGAGTCCACGGAGACCAGCCAGTCGACGTCTCCCGCCGCATCCTTCTGAGCCTGGACGGCCTCAAGCATCCGCGTGAACGTGCCATCGAGCGCCCACCTGCGGAAACGTGTGTACAACGTCCGCCAGGACCCGTATCTCTCCGGCACATCACGCCAGGCCGAACCGGTCCGCAGCTTCCACACGATTCCGTTCAGCACCACCCGGTCGTCCCGCCGGGGCCGCCCCGTTTCCGTCCGCGGAAGCAGCCCCGACAGAACATCCCACTCTTCATCCGAGAGCTCATGTCGCCGCACCATGCGTCACATGATGCCCCATCAACAGCCTTTGAAGACGGGCCCTAGGGACTGCGCCGTCTTCGGTTCGGCCACCCAGCGGCCGAACCACCGTGTCGCCGCGCTGACCTACTCCTCGAAAAACCTCCGTCGCGATCCGCCAGACATCATTGCTGCTCGCGACCTCCAAAGCCACCGGCCCGATCGGGCACCCGTCGGCATAGTCGGCCGCTGCGAGGTCGTCCGCGGCCGCTTCGAATGCGTGCAGGAGGGACTCCGCTAGGTCCGGCACGCTGCCGAGCAGGGCCAGGACCACTGGGCCGTACTCCTGAGAGGCGTTGGAACTGACGTGCGGTCAATATGCGTACGTCGTGGTTCGCCCAACCCCTATCGACCCCTGGATGGGCGGCGCCGGGCGGCGCCCGCCTGCACAGCCTCGGCTTCGCGGCGGTGTCAGCTGGCACCGTTCGGGTGCAGAACGACCTTTGTCCATCCGTCGTCGCGGGCGTCGAAGTGGTCGTACGCCATTGCCGCATCATCGAGGTTCAGCTCGTGCGAGACCAGGAAGCTCGGCTCTGCCTTGCCGCCCGCGATAAGGTCGCGCAGCGCCCGGTTGTACCGCTTCACCGGCGCCTGCCCCGTGCCGACCTTCTGGCCCTTGAACCACATCATGCCGAAATCGATCGGCACGGCACCTTGCCCTTGGCCTCGAGTTCTCCCTGGGCTTCGGCACCGCCCGGATCCTCGGGGAGGAAGACGCCCACGACACCGAGAGCGCCGGTGAACCGGACCGTGTCGATCAACTGGTTCATCGTCAACGCTGCATCCTCGCGTCCCTGCGGATCGTGGGCCTGGTAGCCGACGCACTCACAGCCGTTGTCGGCGCCCAGACCGAGCGTCGCCTCCTTGACGACCTCGGACGGATCCTGGTCGTTGGTGTCGATCGGGATCGCACCGATCTCCTTCGCGAGCCGCAGCCGGTCCGGGTGGTGGTCGGCCACCCATACCCGTCCGGCGCCTTTGAGTATCGCGGAGTAGGCCGCCATCAGTCCCACCGGTCCTGCGCCGAAGACGACGGTCTGGTCGCCGGGCTTGACGCCCGCCATCTCGGTGGCGTGATACCCCGTGGGGAAGATGTCGGCGAGCATGACGTAGTCCACCTGGCGTTCGGCGGCGTCCTCGCCCAGTCGCAGGGCGTTGAAGTCGCCCTCACGCGCAGCAGTTCGGCCTGACCGCCCTGGTACGGGCCCACCTCGGCGAAACCGTAGGCCGCGCCGGCAAGGGCGGGCTCCGGCTGCATCGTCAGGCAGTAGTTGGTCAGACCCTGCTCGCACTGCTTGCAGAAACCGCACGCGATGTTGAACGGCAAGCACACGTACTCGCCGACCTTGACCTAGGTGACTGCGGAGCCGGCCTCGACGACCTGCCCCAGATTCTCGTGGCCCAGCGTGCGACCGGTCTCGAACGAAGTAACGGCCTTCGTACATGTGCAGGTCGGAACCGCAGATGTTGGTGCTCGTGATCTTCACGAGGATGTCGGTAGGATGCTCGATCTTGGCATCCGGTACGTCCCTCACCGCTATGGCCCGGGGTCCTTCGTACACCGCTGCCTTCATGATCAATCCCTTTTCGCCGCTCCGCGCAGCGCCATCGCTGCACGCGCTTGACGGCGGATCGTCGGTGGCAAGCACCGGCGGCTGTGCTCCCGCCGTCCGGTACGTCTCGAGGGGGACGTCGACGCGCCTCTCTCCCTCCCCCTCCCACACTCCCACTTGTCCTGGCCAGCCGCGACTCCCCAACAAACGGGCATCTGCTGGCTGTACACGAGGCACGACAGTTGTCACTGGTAGAGCCCGATGACATGGCGAACAGGACTGACTGAGGCGGTCTGCTTGTCACCAGTGAGGCACGCGACTTGTCACACCCGCACGTTCAGCAGCCTTTCTGCCACCAGCGGCAGCGATCGGAATTCGCTACGTAGGGTGCTTTTACGAGGTCACGTTGGTATCCGAAACGGCCTCGAGTTGAACCGGCGCGCCGGGGACGGCAGGTCGTCCGTCGACCTTCGGTAGGTTGCGGCGCGAACCCGGTTCCCTGCGAAAGAGGTCCGATGTGAGCACGTCAGGAGACGAGGTCCCGCATCACCTGGCGGCGTCGTACGTCGCGGCCTTCGGTGAGGAGGGGAGAGCCTGGATCGCCCGACTGCCGTCTCTCGCGGCGAACATGCTGGAACGCTGGGATCTGGAACGGGATGGCATTGCCAGAGCCGGAGGAGCCTCAGTGGTACTGCCGGTGCTGCGCCGGGGTACGCCCGCGGTCCTGAGACTCCAGATGCCCCGGCAGGAGACTACCGCCGCGGTGATCGGCCTTCGTACCTGGAACGGTAAGGGGATGGTACGACTGCTCGATCACGACCCTATGAGCAGCAGCATGCTCTTGGAGCGCCTGGACGCAACTCGCACGCTGGCCTCGATCAACGATGACGACATGGCGATGAGCACCCTTGCCGACCTCCTCGCACGGCTGGTCGCAGTGCCCGCGCCGCGGGGACTGCGCAGTCTTGGCGACATCGCCTCCGAGATGGCGGATCAGGCCCCCCAGGCGATCATGAAGCTGGTCGACCCGGCCGACCGTCAGCACCTGCGCAACTGGGCATCGGCGGTGGCCGAATTGGCCGATGAGCCCGGAGACCGGATGCTGCACTGGGATCTGCACTCCGACAACGTTCTCGCCGCGCAGCGCGAGCCGTGGATCGCCATCGATCCCGAGCCACTCGCCGGCGACCCGGGATTCGATCTGTGGCCCGCCCTGGACAGCAGGTGGGACGACGTCGTGGCGAAGGGTGACACCCTGCGCATCGTGCGGCGCCGCTTCGACTTGCTCACCGATGTCCTCGGCCTGGACCGCGCACGTGCGATCGGCTGGACCCTGGGACGGCTCCTGCAAAACACGCTCTGGGACATCGACGACGGTGGGACCCGGATCGCTCCATCCTCCATCGCGATCGCGGACTCGCTGCGAAAACGGTGACCTCCGGCCACCGGCGAGCCGGTGACAATAAGCCTGCCTATGCGACAACTATCGCGCTTCGGCTCACTCGCCCTCTCATCCCGGTCGCGCTCTGAGGCCAACTGGCGCGCTCAGTCACGGCTGTGAGAAGTCTAGTGCGACTAAGACCGTGTCCCATGTGGGTTCGGCTCGTTGGGCCAGTCATGGGGCGGGGTACGTGGAGTTGGATTGTTCCGGACGGGCTGTGGGAGATCGCGGAGCCGTTGATCCCGCCGTCGAAGGTGCGGCCGCAGGGCGGCGGGACGCAGGACACGCCTGATGAGACGTTGTTCGCTGCGATCATCTACGTGCTGGTCAGCGGTTGCGCTTGGCGGGCGTTGCCGCCGTGCTTCGGGATATCGAAGTCGACGGCCCACCGCAGGTTCTTGATCTGGTCCAGGGCTGGTGTCTGGGGCCGACTGCACGAGGAGATCCTGCACCGCATGGACGACGCCGGCCTGCTGGACCTGTCCCGGGCGGTGCTCGACTCCGCCCATGTCAGGGCTAAAAAGGGGGCGAACTCACAGGTCCGAGTCCCGTGGACCGGGGCAAGCCGGGTTCCAAGATGCACGTCCTGTCGGACGCGAACGGACTGCCTCTACTCGTCGGCCTCTCCGCGGCCAACGTCCACGACAGCCTCGCGCTGAAGCCCATGATCACGGGTCACCAAACGAGACACGACCCTCACCGCGGCCGGTACTTCAAGCCCCAGCGTCTCCACGCGGACAAAGCCTACGACGTCCCTCACCTGCGTAAATGGTTATGGGGCAAGCACATCGGCGTCCGCATCGCCCGCAAAGGCATCGAGTCCAGCGAACGCTTAGGACGCCGCAGATGGGTCATCGAACGCACCATGTCCTGGCTCACCGGCTACCGCAGACTCAACCACCGCTACGAACGACAACCCCGCAACTACCTGGCCTTCCTTGGGCTCGCCGCCGCCCTCTGCTGCTACAAACGACTCGCTCGCCTCACCACATAGGACACGGTCTTACGCC
>Ga0164307_10001310_pt1 | contig 11219 bp, 10 predicted proteins | sample Whisoiple_243_MG_FD_110214 | JGI IMG/M metagenome (GOLD analysis project Ga0164307, IMG submission 110214) | Soil microbial communities amended with fresh organic matter from upstate New York, USA - Whitman soil sample_243_MG | ecosystem: Environmental > Terrestrial > Soil > Unclassified >...
CGTCATCACCATCAGGCCGAGCAGGACCTGTTGCTGCGCAAGCTGCGCGATCGCGCGCCGCTCCCCCAGGAGGTCGAGGAGCAGCTGACGCGCTTCCATCGTCAGCACGCCGACCTGATGACCGAACTGGACGCGCTGCTGCCGCTCTGGGTCCAGTCGCCGGACGCGGATCTCCGCGGTGTCGTAGCCGACATCCTCACCGAGCTGGCCGCCGCCGTGGCCGACCACCTCGACGTGGTCGAGGAGACGGTGTTGCCGGCCGTCGATCGTCACTTCACCCCTGGTGAATGGCTGACGCTCGGACTGCGGGCCGCGAGTTGGATCCCGTTGAACCGGATGGCGTGGATGCTCGGCGCCATGCTCGAGGATGCCACCGAGACCGAACGCAAGAACCTGATGTCGCGGGTGCCCGCCCCGGCGCGGCTGCTGTACCGGATGGTCGGCCAAGAGCAGTACGCGCGGGAGATCCGGGCCCTACGTGGCGGATTGACGACGGTCTGAGCCGGCGAACCGAGGGCGGTTCCTGCCCGCCCCGCGAAGGTCAGCCTTACCTTTCATGATCATTAACATACCCTCCCACCTGGGGTAAGGCAGGCCTTCCTTGCTAGCGCGGGGTGCCGGCGAGAGTTACGGTCACCGTATCGCCGGGACCGCCGCTCCCGGTCAGTCGTCAACTGTCGGCAGCTGAGCCGACATGTGGAGGATGCCATGACGGCCTCGCTCGAGATGTCCCCGATCGCCGAATGCACCGTCGCCGGGTGCTCGTACAACGATCACTCCGGATGCCATGCGTTCGCCGTCACCATCGGCGGCAGTGGGTCTGATGCCAACTGCGCCACCTTCATCCCGCTGTCCGCCAAGGGTGGGCTCAGCCGGGAGACCGGTCACGTCGGCGCCTGTCAGCGCGCGGACTGTACGCACAACGAGTCGCTGGAATGCACGGCGACCTCGGTGCGGATCGGGGCCGGCTCGGACACCGCCGACTGCCTGACCTACAGCGCTGCCTGACCTACAGCGCTGCCTGACCGCACCCGAACAGCACCAAGGCCGCTGGGCCGGACCCTGATCTGGGGTCCTGCGCAGCGGCCTTGTGCGTTCGGGGCCTTACGAGTTCGGGCGAGCGGGTGCTCCCTGGCCGGCCGGGTCAGGCCGGCGCTGAGGAACCGCCGGGTGGGGCCGCCGAAGCGACCAGTTCCGGGGAGTCCTTCTTCTTGCCGAAACGCTTCGGCCTGTTCGGATCCTTGACCTTGAACACCGGCTCGTCACCGAGGAAGAGCTGCAGCCACCTGGCGTCCGGGTCGACGTCCACCAACAGCGCCTTGACCAGCAGGCTCGCCGGGATCGCCAGGATTGCTCCCAGCGGGCCGAGCAGGTAGGCCCAGATGATCAACGACAGGAAGCTCATCGTGGTGGTCAAGCCCACCGCGTCGCCGACGAACTTGGGCTGCAGGACCGACTGGATGATGAAGTTGAGCACGCAGTAGACGACGATCACCGAGATCGCCAGGCTCGGACCGCCGACCAACAGGCCGAGCAGGGCCGGCGGCACCAGGCCGATGATGAAACCGATGTTGGGCACGTAGTTCGTGACGAACGCCAACAGGGCCCAGAGCCCTGCCGCCGGGATCCCGAGAATGATCAAGGCCGCGCCGTCCAGCACGGCGACGATGCCGCCGAAAATGGTGGCGACCGCGAAGTACTTGCGGGTTCCGGCGGCGAAGGTGCCGAGTGCGGACAGGGCCGGTTCGCGTCCTGGGCGGTGCTTGACCATCCGCTCGCTGAACGCGCCGCCGTCGACAGCCAGAAAGATCAGCAGCGTGATGATGAACAGCAGCGAGGTGAACACGCTCGCCACGCTGGAGAGCAACGCCGCGGCGAACGCCACGATCGAACTCCGGTCGATGCTCTTGAACATGTTCTGGATGTCGGCCTGGGTGATGCCCATGCCCGCCAGCCAGGACTTCAGCCCACTGAGTTCGGACTGCAGCTGATCGGCGTACTGCGGCATCAGACTGACGAACTGAGCCACCCCGATCACCGCTGCGACGACCAACCCGATCACGATCGCGTAGACGCCGATGACCACCACCAACGTCGCCAACCAGCGCGGTGCACCGCGACGAATCATCATGCCGCGCAACGGATCTACCGTGATGGTGAGGACGAGCGCCAGGAAGATCGGGCCGATGATGTCGGGGATCGCGTGGATGCCGCCGGCGACGACCACTCCGGCGGCCAGCCCGAGGATGATGATCAGACCCCGGGGCAGGCTGAACGTACTGTGCGGTGCAGCCTGAGTTGTCGCCGCCTCCGGAGTCACTGCTGGTGGGGCGATGCCAGGGAAGACCACCGAGGAATCGGCACTCTCCGGGGATGCGGGTGTGTCCGTCATGATTCCTGTCCGTTCTTCTCAGCCACTGGTGTCTTCCAGGCTCGGTCGCAACGGCGAGAGACGTTCCGACCCTCCCTGCGGCCGCCGTCGAGTGACATCATCCTGGACGGATGTAGCGCCGGTGAAAGCCACGCCGGAAACTTAGGCCACACTGGTCCCAAAGCGACCATTTCGGAGGACGGCGATATGGCGGACAATATTCCACCGGGTTCCACCGACGCCGAACCGCCGGTGACGCAGACCGCACCACTCGCCACCAGTCCCGGCGTCGTCGATGACGCCGGCGACCCCGATCAGGCCACCGCGCCGGTGGCGGTCGCGGCGCCGTCGGGTGGCTCCAGCTGGTGGCAGACCGTCGATCGAGGTCCGCAGGCCAAACCCTGGCGGGTGTTGTCGATCGTCCTGCTCGTCCTGGGTTGCGTGCTCGCGCCCATCGGCGTCACCGCGGGTTGGGCGAAGAATCTGGTCGTCGACCAGCAGGCATACCTGGATGCGGTCGATCCGCTGATCACCGATCCGGCGATCGTCAATGCCGCAGAGGCCCGCCTGGTCGCCGGGATCGACGATGCGATCACCAAGCTGAACATCGCCGACAAGATCGGCACCGAACTGGAATCGCTCGGACTGCCGCCGAAGCTGGCCACGTTGGCCACCACGTATTTGGCGACGTTCCGCACCGACATCACCAATGCGATCACGAACATGGTCGACGAACTGGTCACCAGTCCAAAGGTGGCCACCGTCTGGCACTCCGCGAATGCCACCCTGCACACCAAGTTCGTACAGATCATGCGGGGCGACAGCCCTGGGAAGTTGCACAGTCTCAACGTCGATCTCAGTGCGGCGGTCACCCAGGTCAAGGAAAAACTGGAGACCTCCGGCGTCAGCTGGGCGGCCCAGATACCCGACGTCCCGGTGGTCATCGACATCGCCGGAAACGCCAATGTGCAGCGGGTGGCCGGTTACTACAACCTGCTGGACACGCTCGGCAGTTGGTTGCCGATCATCGCCGCGCTGCTCCTGCTGCTGTCGATCCTGATCGCGCCGAGCCGGCTCGGCGGATTGGCCAAGGCGGCCGGCTGGCTGGCGGTGTCGATGGTCGTGCTCATCGTGCTGCTGGTCATCGGGCGAAACTGGTTGATTTCCAAGGCGCCCCTGCAGCCGGAGGTGACCCAGGCGTTCGTCCGGCAGCTCACGGTCAATCTGCAGTCCACGATCCGACTGATCTTGATCAGCGGCGCCGTGATCGCGGTTGTCGCCTGGCTGTTCGGGCGATCCCGCAGCGCCGTCAGCCTGCGGTCCGAGGTGCAATCGGCGATGGGCAGCATCCGGGATTCGCGCTGGCACATCGTGATTCGGGCGCTCGGTGCGGTGGTTGCACTGATCCTGGTGCTGGTGCTGATCAGCTGGGACAACCCAGGGGTGCTCTGGGCAGTGGTACTGGCACTGCTGGCCGGGCTGGCGGCAGTGGTGGCGATCAGCCCGCAGCCGGGCAACGCCCCACCCCCCGACGAGGCACAGCCGCAGCCAGAGCCGTTGGAGCAGGCCGTCTCCCACTCCTAGCCTTTCGGTCGTCAGCTGACCGAGAAGTTCGCCATCATGGCCATGTCCTCGTGTTCGAGGTTGTGGCAGTGGAAGACGTACCGCCCGGGATACCCGTCGAAGCGGGTGATGATCTCGGCGGTCTGGCCGGGGATCAGGTCGATGGTGTCCTTCCAGCCGGCATCGCTCGAACCGGGCCTGCCGCCGCCGCGGGTGAGTACCTGGAACGGCGCGAGGTGCAGGTGCACCGGATGATGCAGATCGGTCATCAGTTGCCAGATCTCGACGTCGCCCAACCGCGGCGTCGCGAGATCGACCGCCGGATCGAACATCTGCCCGTTGATCATCCACATCAGGCTGCCGACGCCTGGATCCTGATCATGGGTGGCGTGGCCGCCTGGTCCGGCCGACGTGTCAGGTGGCGAACCGCGGCGCAACTGGAAGGCGAAGGTGCGCACGGTGCTTGCCTGCGACCTGGTCAGTGGTTCCAGCTCCGAGAGAACGGGCGGAATCGTGGTGTCGTCCGTAGCGGCCCGGACGATGCGGAATCGCAGGACGACAGCGGTTGTCCCGGAGCCGAGTCGGTTGGTCAGCGTCACCGTCGATCCGATCGGGTAGGCACCGAAATCCACCACCACCTCAGCCCGTTCGGCCGATGCCAGGGTGATCGAGTCCCGCGCCAGCGGCGCTGCCAGCAGGCCTCCGTCACCGGCGATCTGGACGAACGGACTGCCGCTCGGCGGCGGCGGATCGAGGGCAAAGTCGAACCGGCGGGCGTTCGAGGCATTGAGCAGCCGGAGCCGGTACCGGACACCGTCCACCTCGTGTTGCGGCCACGGCACTCCGTTCACCAGCACGACGTCGCCGAGAACCCCTCCCATGTAGGCCGTCTGCACGCCGGGGCTGGACTGGTCAGGGGAGAGCGCCGGGTAGCGCAGCGATCCGTCTGCGGCGAACGAGCGGTCGCAGACCAGCAGCGGGAGATCCCGGTCGCCGCGGGGTAGCGGGAGCGCGTCGTCCTCGTCATCACTGACCAGGAAGAACCCGGCCAGTCCGCGATTCACGTTGGGGCCGGTGAAATCCATCGTGTGGTCGTGGTACCACAGGGTGGATGCCCGTTGCTGCAACGGATATCGATACTCCCGCCGACCGATGGTCGGGTTGCCCGTGTGACGGCTGGTCCAGTCGGCCTTCGCGGCGGCGGGCAGGATCAGGTCGGTCGGATAGCCGTCGGACGCCGCCGGCGTCCGACCACCGTGCAGATGCACCACGGTCGGCACCGGCAGTTCGTTGACGACGTCGACGGTGACGCCCCGTCCCGACCTGGCGCGGATCGTCGGACCGGGAAAAGATCCGTCGTAACCCCAGATCTCGGTCTGCAGGCCGGGAATGATCTCGGTGTTCGCGACGCGGGCAGTGATCCGGTAGCCGTCGGTCCCGATCGACGGTTCGGCGATCGGCGGCAGCACCAGCGGTCGGGAGAACGGCTGCGGCAGTTCCACTTCGCTGCGCAGCATCGTCCCGGTGGACGTACTCGGACCGAGCGACAGCAGACCGAGAGACGAGGTCGCGGCGACCAGGGCAGCTCCACCGGTGATCCCGAAGAACTCGCGGCGCCCGAATTTCATGGTGCACCGGTGGCTGGTGGGTCGGGACGCGACCGCACGGGAAGCCACGCGCGGACGGCCACCCCGAGACCTGCGGCGGCCAGCGCAACTCCGAGCGGAACGTGCACGCCGAGGTTGCGTTGGTATCCGGCCACGATCTGCACCACGGAGCCGACGACCATGGCCGCCGTCACCGCCACCACCCACCCCGGCAGTCCACCTGGCCGCCAACCCGGTATCGCCGACAGGAACTGCAGCATGGTCATCGCGGCGATCCCGCCACCGAGAGCGGCGTGAGCCTGCAGCTTGGTGAACTCGCCACCGAGGAACAGCCCGATCAACACCGGTTGCGACCACACCATGGCGGCAATCAGCGGCGCCATCACTCGCAATGGCCACCGCCACCGCGGTATCGGCCCGGCCCTGCGGCCTTCCGACGCCGGGATCGTAGGCCGAGGGGCGGCTGCCCGTTGCACCGTCATGTGGGCTCCTGATCACGTCGGCGAGCGGGATGCAACCGTCCGGTTGTGCCCGTCTTTCGCCGATGACGCTAGGAATTCGGCGCGCTGCCGTCGTCCGTCGACCGATTCGATCTGGCTACGGTGCCGGGCGTAGATGCGGCCGGTGTGCCTACGCGCCAGAACGGATGCCGCGCAAAGCCTTCGTTCGTATGCTGGTCCGGTGGCCGATTTCGAGCGTCCTGGTGCGGCCGAGAACGCTCGCGCTCGGTTGACCCGGCCGGTGCTGACCGACATCGCGCTCGGTGTCGTGGTGGCCATCGCGATAGCCCTGGCGATGACCGCGAAGGTGGAATCGGAGGCCAGGGATCCCGACGCCGTCGCCTATCTCTTCGCGATCGGCCTCGGTGCACTGATGCTCGTCCGAAGGCGCTGGCCGACGGGCGTTCTGGTCGCGACGGTCGCCGCTCTGTTCGCCTATTACCTGATCGGCTACCCGGCGGTCGGCGTTGCCGTCCCGGTCGCCGGCGCGGTCTACTCGGCGGCGGAACAGGGCCGGTTGCGCGCGGCGATCGTGGTGTCGGCAGTGGTTCTGGTGCTGTCCACGCTGTACCGGCTGACCGAGGAACCGGCGTTCCGGTTGCTCGGCTTCGAGGGCGCGCAGAACCTGGTGCTGCTGGTGGCCGTCATCGCCCTCGGCGACAGCGTCCGGTCCCGGGCCGACCTTCGACGGCAGTCGCTCGAGCGGGCCGAGCAGGCACAGCGTGATCATGAGCGATCCGCCCGCGAGCAGGTGGAGCAGGAGCGGTTGCGGATCGCCAGGGAGGTTCATGACGTGCTGGCGCACTCGCTCTCGGCGATCTCCATCCAGAGCGTGGTGGCATTGGAGGCACTGCCCGGCGAACCGGAGAACGCGGCAACTGCGGTGCGCAGCATCCGTCAGGTCAGCTCGTCGGCGCTGGTCGATCTCCGCAGCGCCGTTGGCATCCTGCGGGACCCGGCGACCGGGCCGCCCGCGCCGGTCGGCGGTCTCGCCGAGCTCGACCGGGTAGTGACCACCGCAGCGGAAAGCGGTGTGCAGGTGGCGGTTTCGACGGTCGGGACCCGAGCCGGGATTCCGTTGGTCGTCGACGCGGCGGCATATCGGATCGTGCAGGAGTCGATCACCAACGTGCTGCGGCATTCCGGCGCGGTGCCGGTCACCGTCGAGATCGACTGCCGGCCACGGGAGGTGCGGCTGCGGATCGTCAACCCCGGTGGCGGCGAGCGGGCGCTATCGGCGAGTCGGAGTCGAGGTGATGCAACGGGTTTCGGCATCGCTGGGATGCGAGAGCGGGCCGAGTTGCTGGGCGGGACGCTGCATGCCGGCTCCGCCACCGGCGGCGGGTTCGAGGTGACCGCGGTGCTGCCCTACCCGGGGTCCGTCCGGCCCGGCGGAGCGAGTGCAGCATCGCAGGCCCGACCGGAGCGAGGACAGCAGCTGCGTCCGCTCGCCGAGCAATCGTGATCAGCGTGGTGATCGTCGACGACCAGCACCTGGTCCGGGCCGGCGTGCGGGCGCTGCTCGAGCGGGCGCCGGACATCGAGGTGGTCGGCGAAGGCGTTGACGGCGAATCGGGGATGCGCGCCGTCGTGCAGTTCCGGCCGGACGTGGTGTTGATGGACGTCCGGATGCCCGGCCTCGACGGTGTCACCGCGACCCGACGGATCACCGCCGATCCGAGGTTGTCCGACGTCGCCGTGGTCGTACTGACCACGTTCGATGCCGACGAACACGTCTTCGAGGCCATCCGGTCGGGCGCTCGTGGATTCCTGCTCAAGGACACCGAGCCCGACGATCTGCGTCGCGCCGTGCGGGTGGTGGCGGCCGGCGGATCGCTGCTCTCGCCGACGGTGACCGGCCGGGTCATGCAGGCCGCCGCCGCAGGCACGCCGTCCCGGGATCGCGCCGAGCTGCTGGTTCCGCTGACGCACCGCGAGCGGGAGGTGCTGGCCGAGGTAGGCGCGGGTCTGACGAACGACGAGATCGGCCGCCGTTTGCTGATGAGCGGCGCGACGGCGCGCACCCACGTCAGCCGGGTGATGGCCAAACTCGGCGCGCGCGACCGGGCGCAGCTGGTGGTCATCGCCTACGAGTCCGGACTGCTCACCCCCGGCGCCGACGCGTCCCGCTCGCACCCCTCCTGAACTGCGCCGATCCGGTTCTGATTGGCCGAATCGACGACTGCGCGCCGCACCGGTGACCGGAGCCGCCCGCTCGCGTTCCGCGGGTCGCATTCTTCGGATCGATGCTCCGTCGCCTACGCTGGGGTCGGTCGTCGGGATGACGACCTGGTCGGAGCAGGTGGGAGTTCGTGAGTTCATGAGCGAACCGGATGACACGGCATGGATGGCCGCAACCGGTGCACCCCGACTCGATGACGGGCCCGCCGATGCCGCCTCCCGGCCCACGGTGACCGCGGCTCACGACCTCGGTGATGTCGAACCTGCTGTCGACGGTGCCGCCGATGTGCTGCCGATTCCCGATCCCGACACCGGGCTCTGGTCCGAACCGACGCCGCCGGCACCGGCTCCCAGTCCCGGCGTGGCCGGATCCTCCTCCCCGGCGCTGCGGGCGATGCGCGGACGTGACCCCGAGCCGGCACCGGTCAGCAATCACGGACCGGCAGTTGTGCTGGCGATGTGCAATCAGAAGGGCGGCGTCGGGAAGACCACGTCGACCATCAACCTCGGCGCCGCACTGGCCGAGTACGGCCGGCGGGTGCTGCTGGTCGATCTCGACCCGCAAGGTGCGCTGTCGGCCGGCCTGGGCATCGCCGCCGACCGGCTGGATCACACGATCTACAACCTGATGCTGTCGCCGTCGACACCGATGACCGACGTACTGATGCCCTCCGGCATCGACGGCGTCGATCTGATCCCGGCCAACATCGACCTGTCCGCCGGCGAGGTGCAGCTGATCAACGAGGTAGGCCGCGAGCACACCCTGGCCAGAGCGCTGCGTCCGGTGCTGCACGCCTACGACTACGTGCTGATCGACTGTCAGCCGTCCCTCGGCCTGCTCACGGTGAACGCACTGGCCTGCGCGCACGGCGTGATCATCCCGCTGGCCGCCGAGTACTTCTCGCTGCGCGGGGTGCACTTGCTGGTGGAGACCATCTCGAAGGTGCAGGAGCGGCTGAACCCCGACCTCTCCGTCGAAGGTGTGCTGATCACCATGTACGACGGGCGCACCGTGCACGCCAAGGAGGTCGTCGGGATGCTGCACCAGCGGTTCGGCGACACCGTCTTCGACACCGTCATCGGTCGCACGGTCAAGTTCCCGGAGACCACCGTCGCCGGTGAGCCGATCACCTCCTACGCTCCCGCTTCCCCGGCGGCGCAGGCGTACCGGGCGCTGGCTCGGGAAGTGATCGCGCGATGAGCCCGGCCCCGCCGACAACCGGCGCGGGGTCCATCGCGTCGGCATCGGTCGAATCCGACCTCCACGGCACCGCTGCGCCGGACTCGGCGACACTCGACACTGCGCCTCTCGACATTGCGCGTCTCGATGCGGCCCCGCTCGACGCCGCGCCGCCGACCGACGGACGGCGCCCCTTCCACGTCCGGCTGGACAACTTCGACGGGCCGTTCGACCTGCTGCTGCAGTTGATCAACCAACGGCGGATGGACGTCACCGAGGTCGCACTGCACCAGGTCACCGACGATTTCATCGGCCACATCCGGTCGATGGGCAGCAACTGGGACCTGGACCAGGTCACCGAGTTCCTGGTCATCGCGGCCACCCTGTTGGACCTCAAGGCCGCCCGTCTGCTGCCCGACGCCACCGCCGACACCGGCATGGACGACGACATGTTCCAGGCCAGGGACCTGCTGTTCGCCAGGTTGCTGGCCTACCGCGCCTACCAGCAGGTCGCCGCGCTGTTCGCCGAGCTCGAGGCCGGTGCGCTGCGCCGCTACCCGAGAGCGGTGACGCTGGAGGCGCGCTACCTGGGGCTGCTGCCGGAAATCAAGATCGGCATGACGCCGGAACAGTTCGCCGCGATGGCGGCGTCGGTGTTCACGCCGAAACCACCGCCCACCGTCAACCTGGATCACATCCATGCCTCCCCGGTCTCGGTGGCCGAGCACACCGCGGCCCTGCGGGTGCTGCTCGCCGATCGCGGGACCGCCACCTTCGGTGAACTGGTTGCCGGCTGCGCGGCCACCCTCGAGGTGGTGGCCCGGTTCCTGGGGCTGCTCAATCTGTACCGGGAATCCGCGGTGGCGTTCGACCAGCCCGAACCGCTGGGCACTCTGACCGTGCGCTGGACCCTGATCGTTGACGGTCCGGCCGACCCGGCGGCTGCGCCGATGGACGAGGAGTACGAGTGAGCGGCGATCCCGACACCATGACGCAGGAACCGGGTCCGGACGGCGTGCTCTTCGACGCCGAACCGGTGCTCGCGGCGACGGAGCCGGCCGAGCCGGAGACAGTCCCGGACCACGACCTGGCCGGCGCGCTGGAAGCCGTGTTGTTGGTGGTCGACTCACCCGTCACCGAAAGCGCACTGGCCACGGCGGTCGGCCACCGTCCGGCGAGAGTGCGGGAACTGCTCCTTGAACTCGCCGCCCGCTACACGACCGCGTCCTCCGGGATCGAGCTGCGCGAACTCGGCGGCGGCTGGCGCTTCTACACCCGCGACCGGTTCGCCCCGGTGGTCGAGCGTTTCGTGCTGGACGGTGCACAGAGCCGGCTGTCCCGCGCCGCCCTGGAAACCCTGGCGGTCGTCGCCTACCGGCAGCCGGTCACCCGTGCCCGCATTGCCGGGGTCCGCGGCGTGAACGTCGACGGCGTCATCCGCACCCTGATGTCCCGTGGCCTCATCGAAGACGTCGGTGCGGACCCGGACACCGGTGGGCTGCTCTACCGGACAACCGACCTGTTTCTGGAAAGGCTTGGCTTGTCAGATCTCTCGGAGTTGCCATCGCTCGGGCCGCTGCTGCCCGACATCGACGGGATCGACGATGTCTGATCCCGAGAACCCGCCCAGGAAGCCACGCCCGAAGGCGAGCGTGCGACCACGTCCGGCCGCCTCCGGCAGCCGGGCAAGGGCCGACGACGTGGACGAGGCCGACGGCCCCGACGGCATCCGGCTGCAGAAGGTGCTCGCGTCCGCCGGCGTCGCCTCCCGGCGCAAGGCGGAGGAGCTGATCAAGGCCGGCCGGGTCAAGGTCGAC
>Ga0164307_10001311_pt1 | contig 11217 bp, 4 predicted proteins | sample Whisoiple_243_MG_FD_110214 | JGI IMG/M metagenome (GOLD analysis project Ga0164307, IMG submission 110214) | Soil microbial communities amended with fresh organic matter from upstate New York, USA - Whitman soil sample_243_MG | ecosystem: Environmental > Terrestrial > Soil > Unclassified >...
ACATCACCCGCCAGTCCGAGTCCGATCCCATGATCACGCCCACCAGCGGCGACCCTGCCTGGTCCGTGGTCATCGTGCTGCCTCTCCCACCGTGTCGAGTCCCAATGTGTCGAGCGAGACCGGGGTTTCACCGGCGATCTCCCGGTCGCTGACGTCGCGGTTGCTGACGTCCGTGCCGTGGATGTCGTAGCCGTCGGGCCACACTCCGTCGCCCAGCCATCCCGCGGCGAGCCGTGCCCGGCGACGCAGTTCGCCGAGGTCGGAGCCGATGACGTTGACGTGCCCGAGCTTGCGGCCCGGCCGAAACGCCTTGCCGTACAGGTGCACCTTGACATCGGGGAACCGGGCCGCGAGATGGTGCACGCGTTCGTCCATGCCCACCGCCGGCCCGCCGTCTTCCCCGTCGGCGACGGCCGTCCCGCCGAGCACGTTGCCCATCACCGTGAACGGTGCCACCTGGTCGGTCCGGCCGAGCGGGTAGTCCAGCACCGCGCGCAGGTGCTGCTCGAACTGGCTGGTCACCGAACCGTCCATCGTCCAGTGGCCGGAGTTGTGCGGGCGCATGGCCAGCTCGTTGACCATCAGCCCGTCGGGTGCCGAAGGCCCGGGCGCGACCTGGAACAACTCCACCGCGAGCACCCCGACCACCCCGAGCTCACCGGCCACCCGCAGCGCCAATCGTGTTGCAGCGGCTGCGATGTCGTCGTCCAAACCGGGTGCGGGTGCAATCACCTCGACGCAGATGCCGTCCTGCTGAACCGTCTCGACGATGGGCCAGGCGGCAGCCTGACCGAACGGTGATCGGGCCACCAGGGCCGCCAGCTCGCGCTGCAACGGGACGAAGGACTCGATCACCAGTTGTCCGGCACCGGTGAGGCCGTCAGCGAGCGCGGCCAGATCGCCACCGCTGTCGATCACCCAGACTCCGCGGCCGTCATAGCCGCCGCGGGCGGTCTTCAGCACCACCGGCCAGCCGTGATCAGCGCCGAATGCGTTCACCGCATCGACGATCGACGACGATTCGCTGCGGTCCTCGATCAGCGCGAACGCCGGCACCGGCACGCCGAGTTCACCGAGGTGGGTTCGCATCAACGCCTTGTCCTGGGCGTACTGCAGGGCGTCCGCACCCGGATACACCGCGTGCCCCTCGGCTGCCAACGCCCGGATGTGGTCGCCCGGCACATGCTCGTGATCGAAGGTGACGACGTCACACCCGACGGCGAAATCGCGCAGTGCGGTCAGATCGGTGTGCTCGCCCAGCATCACATCTGGGGTGACAAGCGCGGCGCAGTCGTCGGCGGACACCGACAACACCCGCAAAGTCTGACCGAGCGCGATGCCGGCCTGGTGCGTCATCCGCGCCAGCTGGCCGCCGCCGACCATTCCGACCCTGGGCATTCCGGTCCGTGAGTCCACGGGGCCGAAGCGTAATCGGCCTCGACGGCGATCCTTTGCTCGGTGCCGTCCGCTCGAACGACTCCGCGGCGATCGTCCCGCCACTCGCCGAACGGATTGCTCCGGACGACGGCTCGGGACGATCACCGCGGCAGCCTCAGGTGTCCATCCCCGACACCTGATCACCCACCCCGGGTTTCTTCCACGGCGTCCCCTCTAACGCCGTGGCAGATCTGTTGCCGGCGGGCGATCGGCCCACCGGGTCGTGCTGTCAGCGGTCCAGCTGGCCGATCAGGTCGACGGCGGCCGGCAGCGAATCGGGAAGGCGCTCAATCCAGACCCGAGTGGCGGTCTGCTGATCGCCCCTGGCCAACCGGTCGCCGACCATGCCGGCGAGCAGTTGGGCCCGGCGCGCCAGCATCGCCTCGCGTTCGCAGAGCGCGACCGCCATGTGGTCGGCGAGTCGGGCCAGTGTCTGGCCACCGTCGAACACGGTGCGCATGGCATCGCCGGACAGGATCAGCGGGGTGATGCGGTCCCACCCCGTCCGGCCGGTCAGGTCGACCCGGACGACAACCAGCGCGTGGGTCGACGAGACCTTTGTGTCGGCCACCTCGGACGCCCGGTAGACCTCGCCCATCCGGGTCCGGAGGTAGTCGTCCGAGACCAGGCCGGTGAGCGGATCGAACACTGTCGGTCGCGGAGCCATCATCCGATCGGCCCAACCGAGCGACACGGCGCGATGCAGCACCTCGGTGTCCAGCCCCGGAAGCACCGCCGTCAGACCGTCGACGTCGGCCAGTGTCTCCCCCAACGAGACACCGGAATCCGCACGCACTCCCCCGAGTCGCTCGGCGGCGGGCCACAGGCTCTCGCCCCGGACGCACGCTTCGCACAGGGCGTCGATCGCCGGATCGTGCCAATCCGAGGCGAAGACCCAGCCGGCCTCCGCAGTGCGGCCGAACCACAGATCCTGCAGTTCAGCGCTGGTCAAGGTGATGGTTCCAGGCGTGTGATTCATAGGCCGGGATGCCTCCGTCCGCTCGATGTCAACCCGCAGCTCCGGCTCCTACGGCAGCCGACGAGCGACCACCGGCATCCCGGTACTGATGATGAGACGGGCGACCCCGGGATCCATCACGCGAACATCGGAAAAACTTTTACAGCGGTCTGTGCAGCGGATGTGCAAAGGTCCAGAGCCCGAATAACGAACACTCGGATGATTAGCCCGTTCGGGTTAGAATCCTGGACGCGGGGTGACCCCGGGCGTTCGTTCGTAGTCCACAATGACGAGGCACCGCGTGCCCGATCCGGCGCGCCGGTTCATCGAACCCCCGACGGCGGCAACGAAGAAGGAGCGCGGAGTGCCGGACCAGGCGGCTGACGAGTACGTCGTCAGCGACCCCGAGCTCATCACTCGGGTGCGCGCCGGTGACCGTCAGGCGTTCGGCGAGCTCTACAAGCGGCACTCCGGGCCGGCCACCAGCCTCGCCCGGCAGTTCGCCCGATCAGCCGCCGAGTCGGACGATCTGGTGTCGGAATCCTTCGCCCGCGTGCTGGACAACCTGCTCGCCGGGAAGGGTCCGGACACCGCCTTCCGGGCCTACCTGTTCACCACCGTCCGGAACACCGCCTACGACCGCACCCGCAAGGACAAGCGGCTGCAGTTCACCGACGACATGACGACCCACGACGTCGCCGTCGTCGGCGACGACCCGGTGCTGGCCAAGATGGAGAGCGGCCTGGTCGCCACCGCTTTCGCCCAGCTGCCCGAGCGGTGGCAGGCGGTGCTGTGGCACACCCAGGTCGAAGGCGAGACCCCGGCTCAGGTCGGTGCCCTGCTCGGGATGGCGCCGGGTGCGGTGTCCTCGCTCGCCTTTCGCGCCCGCGAGGGCCTGCGTGAGGCGTACCTACAGGCGCACCTCGCGGAGACGGCTGCGGAGAAGTGCCGTTCCACGGTGGACCGGCTCGGCGCCTGGACCCGCGGCGGGTTGTCCAAGCGGGAGCAGGCCCAGGTCGAGGCCCATCTCGAGGAATGCGATCGTTGCCGCGCGCTGGCCGCGGAGCTGGAAGAGGTCAACCACGGCCTGCGTGGACTGCTGGCGCCGCTGTTGCTCGGCGGTGCGGCGGCCGGTTACCTCGCCACGCTCGGCCCGGTGGCTCCGTTGGTGGCGCCCGGCGCGCTTGCTGCGGGAGCCGCGGGAGCAGGCAGTGGCGTCGCAGGTTCATCGGGCGCAGGTGGTACCGGCGGCGGTGTTGCCGGTGGCGCCGGCGCCGCGGCCGGTGGTTCGACCGCAGCGACCGCCGCCGGGGTGGCGGCCGGCGCAGCGGCCATCGCGGCCGGTGCCGTCGGTGCTGCTGCATTGGCGTCCGCTTCCGCCGGCGGCGCAGGAACGGCCGCCGCTGCCGGAACAGCCGGCGCACCTGCCGCGGGAGCCGGCGGTGGTGGAGCGGGCGGCGGTGGAGCAGGTGCCGGTGGTGCGGCTGGTGCGGCTGGTGCCGCCGGGGGCGCGGGTGCAGCCGCCGGCGCGGGCGGCGTCTTCGCCGGGCTCGGCGTCGGCGGGCTGGTGGCCGCCGGTGCGGTGCTGGTGGCCGCAGCTGTCGCCGCCGTCTTCTTCATCGTTTCCGGGAACTCGCCGGAGGCCACGAACACCGCCGCAACCGACGGTCCCAGCGTCGCCGCGCCGGCAACCCCGGCCAACGGAGGCGGACCCAGCGGCGGGTCAGGCGGAACCGGCGGCGGGACAGGCGGTCCCGGCGGCACCGATCCGGCGGCCGGCAATTCCGCACCGGCAGTGCCAGGCGCCGGAAATACCGCAGCCGCGACGGTTCCCGCGAACGACGGCACCGCCGGTGACGGCACCGCGGGCGGCGACGGCACGTCGGGCGGCACGGGTGGTACCGGCGACGGCGGCGCTAACGGAGGTGATGGCGGTGGCGCGGGGACCGGCGGCGGAACGGGCAACGGCACCGACGCAGGTAGCACTCCGCCGGTTGTCGATCCGATCGTGCCGGGCGGACCGAACGAGACCACCACACCGCCCGAGTCCTCATCGACAACCGAACCCTCCACCACGCCGACGACGCCCACGGGACCGACAACTGCTCCCCCGGTCACCACTCCGGCGGCTTTGGCAGTGTCCGGTCTGACCGCCGCACCACTGACCGCCGGTGGTAGCAGCACGGTCTCGATGACGGTGACGAACAACGGCGACGACGCCTCTGATCCGGCGCCGTTCACCATCGCAGTGCCGACTGGCGTCACGGTGGCGGGGGTCGATGTCGGTCCCGAAGGGGCAGCCCTCCGACGCGCCACCGCCGGCCTGCTCCGCGCGGGTCCGATCGGCCCCTGCGCGGCCCCTGACTGCACGGTCGATCTCCCTCCGGTCGCCGGACATTCAAAGATCACGGTGACCGTCACCCTCACGGCGTCTCCGACCGCGTCAAGCGGGTCGATCACCGTCACGGTGTTCGGGGAATCCGTCACCACTCAACTGGTCGTGACCCCGCTCCCCGCAGCCCTTGACCTGCTGAACCCGTTGATCACCAAGTCACCCGTGGCCGGCGGAACCGGCGCGTTCACCGTCACGGTCCGGAACACCGGAGGCCAGCCCTCCACCGGCGGTGAACCGGTGACCATCGACCTGCCGGACGGCTTCACCCCGCAACAGATCCTGGTCGGCGATCAAACCTGCCTACCCACCGGCGAAGCCGCGGCACGGGTTGACTGCGCACTCCCGGTGATCCAACCCGGCGACGACGTACTGATCTCGGTCGACCTCCGGGTCAACCCCGGGACGAAGGTCGGGATCGCGACCGTCAGCATCCCGAACACCGAACCGCTGTCGGTGACCCTCACCGTGCAACGCGGAATCACCGGTCTGGCCGGTCAGGCCCAAGGCCCGCTCGTCGCAGACGGGCAGGCACACAACATCGTCATCACCGCCACCACGGCCGACCCGAGCGTGACCAACCCCGGCACGATCACCTTCACCACGGCAACCACACCCGGCGTCACCTTCACCACCAACAAAGACTGCACCGTCGCCGAAGGCGGCACTACCGCGGAATGCGACCTGTTCGGTGACAACAAGCTCACGCTGACCGTCACCATCGGCACCGACGCACCCACCGGACCGCTGCTCATCGCCGGCACCGAACTCGGCCAACCGGCCCTGAACGTCACCGGTGACCTGCAGATCGTCGCAAGGCCGGCGGCGGCCCTTGACCTGTTGAACCCGGTGATCACCCAGCAACCCGTCGCCGGCGGAACCGCAGCGTTCACCGTCACCGTCACGAACACCGGCGGTCAACCCTCCACCGGCGGAGAAACGGTCACCATCGTCCTGCCCGACGGATTCACCCCGCAACAGATCGTCATTGGCGATCAGACCTGCACCACCGGGGAAGCCGCGGCACGGGTGGACGTCGACTGTGCGCTCCCGGTGATCCAACCCGGGGCCGACGTACTGATCACGGTCGACCTCCAAGTCGCCGCCGGTACCAAGGTCGGCACCGCGACCGTCAGCATCCCGAACACCGACCCGCTGTCGGTGACCCTCACCGTGCAACGCGGGATCATCGGGCTGGCCGGCGAAGCACCGAGACCGCTGGTCCCGGACGGTCGACCCCACGACATCCAGATCACTGCCACGCTGAGCGCCCCGGACATCGACCCGGGTCTGATCACCTTCGCCACCACCAACCCGGGTATCACCTTCCAACCGAACCCGGACTGCGAAATCGCAGCGGAATGCGCGCTGTTCGGCGACAACAAACTGGTCCTGACCGTCACCATCGCCCCCGGAGCACGCTCCGGGCCACTGGTCATCACCGGCACCGAACTAGGTCAGCCGGCCTTGACCGTCACCGGCAACCTGGCGATCCCCACCATCCAGTCCCCACCAGACCTGACGCTGTCCGAGGTCGAGGTCATCGAACCCCTGGTCGCCGGAAGTGGTGGACGGCTGTACTTGACCGTTCAGAACACCGGCGATCTCGCGACCGAACGGCAACCGATCTCGATCGAAGGTCCCACCGACATCACCCTCGCCGACGTCGTCTCTGACCCGGGCGATGCCGTCGCGTGTACGGAAGGTGGCTGTTTCCTGGAGACCCTGCAAGCCGGTATGGATCCGGTGACCCTGAAGCTCTCGCTGAACGTGGCGGCGACCGTTGCGGACGATTCGGGGGCGACGATCACCGTCGTCATCGGCGACAGGGCCACCAGGCCGCTGCCGATCGGCGTGCAGTCCGGCGTCGAATCGGTGGCCATCACCCCGGCCGACCCGCTCGTCGCGGACGGTCAACCCGCATCCAGGACCGTCCGTGTCACACCCGCGCCAGGAGTCGAGAGTCCCGGCCCGATCACCCTCACCCTCGGCGGAACCGCCACATTCGGCACCACCGAGGGGTGCGAGACATCCTCGAGCCGGAAGACGATGACCTGCTCGGTCACCGTCTTCGACGTCGACATCACGGTGCCGCAAACGTCGACCGCCACCGAAGTCCGGATCACCGCCGTCGACGCGGGTCAACGCGCCCTCGACGTGAAGGGCAGTCCGCTCCAGGTCGAGGTGATCACCGCAGCGAGCCTGGTCATCACCGAAGTCGCCGTCACCGAGACCCCGGTCGCGGGCGGCAAGGGCGCGTTCACCGTCGCGGTGACCAACCGCGGCGGATCCGCGTCGCCCGGCGGCGAAGCCATCGACCTGCTACTGCCGGTTGGCTTTACCAGAACCGGCACCATCATTCCGGGGGGCAGTTGTTCCGGGACGGGTCAACCCGCCCTTGCCCTGGCGGCCGCCGTCCCCGACTGCACGCTCCCGTCCATCCCGCCGGGGGGGACCCTCACCCTGACCTTCAGCGTGCACATCTCGTCGAAAGTCGGTAACACCGCGTCGGGCACCGTCGCGATCGGCGGAGGCGACCCGACCGACGTCGACTTCACCGTGCTGCCTGCTGTCACATCCCTGACTGTGACATCGGGCGCTGAGGTCATCGCCGACGGTGCCGCTCACCCGGTCACGCTCGCCGTCGGTCTGGCCGGCGGTGTGACCGAGCCCGGCGCGGTGACCTTCACAGCAGATCCTGACGTCGCCCTCTCTTGCGGCGACAAGCCTGCGGCCACGACCGTCTGCGACATCGGCGAGAACAACTCGATCCAGCTCCTCGTCACCGTGTCGCCGAACCGGAAACCAGGTGGGCTGGTGATCACCGCGATCGACAACCGCTTGCGTCCGTTGCCGACCACGACGCTGCAGGTGCTCGCGCCGGCCCGTCTCGAGCTGTCCGACCTGACCGCGCCGCCGTCCACGATTGCAGGCACCACCGCTGCCATCACCCTGACCGTGACGAACACCGGTGGATCGCGTTCCACCGGCACAGAGAACATCGACGCCCTCCTACCCAGCGGGTTCAAGGTGTCCGGTGTCGACGCCGACGGGTCCACCGTGTGCTCCACAACCGGGCCGAATTGCCCGCTGCCACAGATCGACCCGAAAGCGTCGACCACGCTGACCCTCACGTTCGCCGTTCCGGCCAGCACCAAGCCCGGTGATTACCAGGTCACGATGACCGTCGCCGGTCAGAAGCGCACGGCCACGGTGAGGGTTCTGACGGGAGTGCGCACACCGCTGGAACTCTCGGATCTGACCATCGTCCAGCGCCCCATCGAGGGCACAGCGGTGCTGTCGCTCGTCGTCTCCAACACCAGTACCGTCGCCTCGCCCAAGCTGCCGATCACCGTCACGCCGCTGCTGACGGCCGTTCGGATCGGTGGTGTGACGGGAGGCTCGACTCCGCTCTGCGTGCTCGGGACGTCGTGTCAGCTCCCTGTTCTTGCACCGGGGCAGACCGTGAAGTTGACGATCTACGTCGCCGCACCGTTGACCGGGAAGGTGACGGTCTCCATCGACGGGTCGACCAGATCTGCACAGATCATCGGGCAGCCGCAGGTTCTCGCGGCGACACTTGGCCCCGCAGTCACGATCACACCGACGACGCCGCAACAGCCCGCTGCAACACTCGACACAGCGGCGCCAGGCACCGAAACACCGAGGACCCGTTCACCCGAACCAGAGGCTACGACGGACACGTCCGCTGCGTCCGCCACTTCCGCCTCGACGATGACGACGATGACGACGACGCCTGCGCCCACGGCCGACGTGCCGACCTCGACACTTCCCACCACCACGGACACCTCCGCCGCTGACAGCGCCACCGCGGATACCTCCACACCGGCGGCAACGCCGCCCACCACGGACAGCCCGATCACCACGGACAGCCCCACCGCGGCAACTCCCGAGACCGAGGCCGCCCTGCCCCCGACCCCGGAAACGACGGAGTCGACGACAACGCGAGCCGACGAACCGGCCGCCGCATCCCTGTCGATCTCCGGTGCGGAAATCGATCAGGCACTGTCCATCGGCACCACGGGACGGATCGCCGTCACGGTGACCAACATCGGCGATGGTCGGTCGGTGGAGCAGCCGGTCAGGATCACGCTCCCGGACGGGGTGACCACCACGCGGGTGACCGTCAACGGAGCCGCTGTGGCGAAGGGCGCTGTCCAGACGTGCACGCTGCCCGAGCTGGATCCGGGAGCCTCCGTCACCGTCACCATCGAGATCTCCGCGACCGAGGATGCCGACGATGGAACCGCCGTCATCGCGGTCGACGGATCGATTGCCAACGGTCTACTGACCTTCGATCGGCCGGCGGTTCCGGAGACTCCGCCGACATCTCCAGGGACGTCCACACCGGCCGTTCGTGAGAACGAGTCCGGATTCGGGCGCTGATCCAAAAGCGAGAGCGTCGAGGTTAAAGAGCAGGTCAAGAGGGTGCTCGGCAGCATCGGGGGCCGAGGTTGCGTCCCGGAGAGCTTTCCCACCGCTTGAGCGAATGAGCCCGGAACCAGATCCGATCAGCCGTAGACTCGCCCGGTGAGCCTGATCGACACCGTGCGCCAACACCTCCCCGTCAAGTACCGGGAGCTGGCCAAGTTCCTCGTGGTCGGCGGCACCTCGTACGTGGTCGACGTCGGTCTGTTCAGCCTCTTGTCGCACACCGTGCTGCAGGAAAAGGTGATCACCGCCAAGGCAATCTCGATCCTGGTCGCCACGGTCCTGAGCTACGTGCTGAACCGGGAATGGTCGTTCAGCCGCCGGGGCGGCCGCGAACGCCACCACGAAGCAATGTTGTTCTTCCTGGTGAACGGCATCGCCCTTGGCCTGAACCTGATCCCGCTCGCCCTTTCCCAGTACGTCTTCGGGTTCAACACCAGCAACTACTCGACGCTCACCGTCACCATCACGAACTTCATCTCCGCCAACGTCATCGGCACCATCCTTGGCATGGCTTTCCGCTTCTGGGCCTACCGGAAGTGGGTTTTTCCGGAGGAGCTCACCCCGCACCCGGAACTGGTCGCAGAGGCCCTCGCCCTGGCCGAGATGCACGAACAGGCGGAAGCCGAGCACAGGGCCGAGAAGCATGCCCGGCAGCACCACTCCGACGGCGGAGAACGCGGCCGGCCTACTGACCAACCGGTGACGCCGCAGTAGCGCTCGGAGCGGGTATCTCGATCACTCCTGGAACCTGCCCCACGGTCAGGAAGATCGCGAAGATCGGCGGCGCCGCCCGGCGCAGCTCCAGCCGGCCACCGTCGGCCTCGATGAACGCCCGCGCCAGGCCCAACCCGATACCGGTGGACGACGCGGTCGACACCCCCCGATCGAAGACGTGGGCCACCAGCGCCTCCGGGATTCCGGTGCCCTCGTCGCTGACCTCGAGCACCACCATCCCGCCCGACCCCCGGGTGGTCGACCGGACGGTGATCCCGACCTGACCGGCGCCGTGCTGCAGCGAGTTCTCCACCAGCACCCCGATCGCCTCGCGCAACCGGCCGGGCGTGGCGTGCACCATCGTGTCCCGCGGGCAGCGCACGGTCAGTGCCCGGCCGGCCTCGGCCAGCCGCGGCCCCCACTCGGCCTCGATCTCGGCGAGTTCGTCACCGAGCACCACCTCGCTGGCCCCCGCCGCGCGTTCCGAGCGCGCATTGGCCAGCAGGTCGTCGACCACGGTCACCAGCCGGTCAGTCTGTTCGAGTGCCTCCTGCACCTCCTCGACGACCAGGGGATCGGGGTGCTCGGCGAGTTCCTCCAGCCGCAGCCGCAGGCCGGTCAGCCGGGTTCGCAGCTGATGGGAGATGTCTCCTGCGAGGTCGCGCTCGCGGGCGATCAGGGCGGCGATGTCCTGGGCGGACGAGTCGAGCACGTCCGCGACCCGGTCCAGTTCGGTGATGCCGTACCGGCGGCGGAAGATCCGGAAATCGCCCGACCCGAGGCGGGCCGCCCGGCGCGCGACATCGGTCAGCGGCGTCACCAAGCGTCCGGCGGTCAACAGCGCGACCCCGGTTCCGACCACCACCGACAACAGCACGGCCAGCCCCACCAACAGCAGGGCGGTCCACTGTTCGGCGCGCAGGTACGACTCCGGGACGGACAGCCGCAGCAGACCGCCGCCGGCCATCGCGAGCTGCGCGGAGTAGGCCTGGTCGGTGGGCGGGGCACCGATGGATTGATCGATCCGGCCGGCCATCCGGATCTCCAGCCGGCCGTCCGCCGGGACAGCTGCCTCGAGCTGTCCGAGATCGACCTCGGAGGAACCGGACTGGTTCGCGATGGACGCCGCGATGGAATCCAACCTGCTCGACAGGTCGCTGCGCATGAGGTCGTCGACCACCCGCCAGGAGACGATCGACAACGGCACCCCGAGAGTCAACACCGTCGCGGCGATCACCAGCAGGATCGAGATCAGCACCCG
>Ga0164307_10001312_pt1 | contig 11215 bp, 8 predicted proteins | sample Whisoiple_243_MG_FD_110214 | JGI IMG/M metagenome (GOLD analysis project Ga0164307, IMG submission 110214) | Soil microbial communities amended with fresh organic matter from upstate New York, USA - Whitman soil sample_243_MG | ecosystem: Environmental > Terrestrial > Soil > Unclassified >...
ATGTTTATTACTCCACCACATTCTGTTAATTGTGGATGATCGCGATAGACACTCTACTTACTGCTACATGTTGGGAAATCTGGATCCCTGATAAAGTCTGGTTCGCACGGTGTTGAATCTGGGATGCATCTACCTGTTTCATCATTCTCATGGCTATGAAATCCATTAGGACACTGCTTATGGTTTGGAACGCAGTTAGCATCCTCATTCTGGAAAAAGCCATCTGGACACTTACCATTATCCGATTTACATTTCTCCTGTTCGGGATGGAAGAGGCAACTATTATCCGGTCCTGTTTTTGTTTTTGGTTCCACTGGCATTGGCGGAGAACCTGGACATCCTAAGGCCTGACAGTTAACCATACACTTTGGATCATTAGGTTTTGTTTTACAGTCTGGTTGTATGGCTGGATTCTTAGGACAGTCGCTCATGTCGTCAGCACATTCACATTCATGTCCTCCCTGGCCAGCCTTGCAGACATCACCGTTATGAGTTACACAGTCTTGAAACGAACCATCGCATTTAGGAAGTTTTGATGTTGCTCCTGACTTTGCTACTGGAGTCGTTTTATCTCCACTTCCTTCATTAGAAGGAGGGGTATTTTCATTTTCGGTTTTACCCTCATCCTTTACACTACCCTCATTGTCGTTCGAGCCTCCCTTACTATTATCACCGCTGCCACTGTTTTCACTGCCTCCTCCTCCATTACTTCCGCCTTCGTCGGCCGCAAGCACTGGCGATGGTAAAAGATAGTAGATCCCCATTGTGGAAACATATGAGGCTACCCCCATCACTAGTCCTAGCATTACTGCAAACATCCCGGACATAACCCTATCCTTAGTCAATTCTTATTATTTCATCTCATTATTACTGCTGGTTACAAATAGGGATAGTTAGAGGTTTGACGATAAGACTGTTCTACTACTTTATTCATTACTTGATACTCATCCAGAGCTACCTGGCATTTTACTCGCTAACTCTCTTCTAGTCTTTAGATATTTTTCAATCGTTTTCCCTCTCATACTGCTCCAACGATTTTTATGTTCATTCAATGATATACAATGATACACCGAGTTCCTACTCAGTCTACATGTAGTGATTTTCTTTACTAATTTGAAAATCTGGCAGACTAGTTTATTTTTATATTATCAGATAGTTCTTCTTCAGTCTTGGACACTAGTATCCTTCTCTGTCACTTCTGACAAATCCAACATTTTTCTAAAAGAGTTAGCAGTTGAATCGAACTATTATAGGATTGAAAGTCTGGAACAGTCGGTGGATTTGCTGTAGGTATGGTTTGAATCGAACTATTATAGGATTGAGAGATGGGGGTAAAGACACCTCATTCGGTATAGTATATGTTTGAATCGAACTATTATAGGATTGAGAGGAAGCATGGCTTTATGCAGTAAAGACTCAAGACCAGTGTTTGAATCGAACTATATTGACAATAATTCACTTATTCCTAAAGAGGAATGGTCTTAATACTTGATACGTTGGATACATATTACGCACAATAATATTCTCTTAATGACAACAAAGAGTATAGATTTGTCTGATATTTCTATCCTACGTGTCTAATGTGTCATATGTGTGGTCCTAAACCATCACATATTTGAAAAATAATCCCTTTCAATATCTGCAAATCGACTATAAACGGTGGCAATTATTGCATTTCACTATATTAATAAATTTAGTTATATGTGTTTGAAGTAACTGGTCATCATATTGCAACTATTAAGTTGCCACTTCTATTATAACATCCACATGATTTGTCTATACGAAGATGAAATATTTACATGAATGTTAAAATAATCCTCAGCTGAGGATTATAATAGTACAATAGTACAATACTGAAACCTCTTACGTGGAACAACTTATATTAATTGCATGTATTGTCTTCTAGCAAAACCTTATGTTTTCTTTTAATATGCCCGCGACCCCCCTCTTGTATATTTTTCACTCAGCCAATGCTTCTGCAACTAAGATTCTCCTTCTCGTGCTTGCACCGAGTTGAGTTTTATTTGTATATTATAGATTTTACAATTACCGCTCAATATTAGAGGCCTTATTGGAGCAAAGGAGGCTTTGGTATTAATTAATCCTAATTGAGGTGAAGGCAGTTGTTGAACCTGTGAAGAATTTGTCTATGGTTTAGCAACTAAGATAACATTCAGATCCATCATCTTGCCATTCCTATTTATGGCTCTACAATATCTCTAACGGATTTATGCAATTCAACGTACGTTGTAATTTCATCCATATCTTTTACAACATGACCATCAATTGCTGTTATAGTATCACCAATATGCGTAAAAAGACCAGTAGTATTTTGAGCTGCTTCTTTAGGGCCTGCTATGTATACAGAGGCCTCCAAGTTGAACCGAACCTACTACTCCTTTGTGATTTTGTTGGTAAACCTACATTCTGAGTGTTATCGGGTATTAATCTAACTCCAGAAATCCAAACCAAGGATGAGCATAAGTTCCTTTATCTATGAGTATTTGCACTTCCTTAGCAATGGTATTGATGGAATTACAAATCTTACTCTAGAGAATTGTCCAGCCTGACTGAATATAGCTACATTCATTCCAACTACCTGTCCTTTCATATTTAGTAATGGTCCATCAGAATTACTAGGATTAATTTTGCATCGATCTGGATTACATCCAGCATAGTGAAACCGGCCTCTGGATTGGTAATAAACGACCTTCTTTGGTTAGGCACGGTAGGGCAGGAGTACAGGAATTTGATGAACAGTCGAAAAGATTATTGAGCGATTTCAAACTGGAAAATAAATTATGGCAGTTCATAAAGGTTAGCTGTAACGTAATTTTCAAAGTAAAGATTGGATATATCGTTGTGTGGGCGAAATGGTGAAAGAGGATTTTATTACAGGAGCGGAAGCGGCAAAATAGTACGTCATTAACGAAATGAAGGTAACCAATGTCATAAGTAGCCTAATCCACGATCTGAACATGTAGAGAACGTATGTACTTCAGATATGGACAGTCCATTGTTCCGTCATATTGAAATGACAGAGCGAGTGACTCCCATCACCGTCCATCCTTTGAAGTTGTTTCCGCGTTTCAATTCGTGATATATACATATATTCTCGAAAGATCCCTGAACTAAAATTAGAACATAGATTTTGAACTGATGTTACTAGCCCAGGGTAATTCCCCATATTATATTGTAGATCCTCAAAATACCATTTTACTCTCGTATACTCTTGTTTAGTGAGCGTGACCGATCCCGAAGATAATGTCATCATATGTTGAGTGCAGGTCTAAGTGCATCCATAAACCATTATGATATTAATTGTCTATTATCAGCTATAAATTGGTAAACATCTATCTTGTAGATAAGTTTTGGCATAATCTGTCCTTGATCTTAATCAAAGCTACTACCATGTTGTCTAAGTACGTAGTAAGGAATAGAATGAAAAAAAGTGGTCGCATGGAGAGTTGGGAGCCTGGTGACCTATCCAACCCTTCTTTTTGATTATCTATTGTCAATACTACCTACCTTTCTCTTTCTCTTCCTCGTCCTTAGCCAAAAACTCGATCATTTCTGAGCCCAGAGGACCATATAATATAGGCTGTCTTTCCATCCAATCTTAATATTGGCATGTTTATCTTACCAGTAGCAATACTCCTGCCTAAACAGTGAATGCCTTTTTACTACAGGATCCGATTGTGTCAAACCATATCGTCACATTTTCCAAAAAAATTTCGTTCGCCTACCGGATAGAACTCTGATACCTTCCGATCATGGCCGCATACAAGTTTCATATCTATGTATTTGATATCATTAAGCTCGAACTCAGTATGCATGAACAGAACATGTCGCGGAATTCAAGGTCGGCGCCTTTTCCAGGATCTATAGTACTGGTAAAGGTACCAGAAACCCCGACAACCTACTATTAATCTTCTTCTCAAGATGCCTTATAGCAACATCAGATACATTATATCTATCTAGGAATGATATTACCATCGCCCCACTTTGATGAAAGCCAATATGAAATCTACCGATATAATTCCTCATCTTCACTATGAAAGATAGAAAGCAACAGAAATAAGTTATTACAATTTACGAAGCAACGGTTGTATAGTTCTATCTACTAATATTCCTAGTATATATCAGCACCACGAATTATGTCTAGAATACTCGAATTTAGTAGTTAGTTTCAAGTTAAACACCATATATTAGGGAAACAGCATTAGCTCAGGGTAGTTATTGATTCGTAGCGCAGGGATTTTATATTGACATCATACTGTTCCAAGATATTCTACGTGGGTTCCTGTTCAAATCTATTTAAATGATTGTGTTTGGGACTAAATAAAGTGTCCAGAAAAAATACAAGAGCTAAAAAAAGATTCTTTGTATGTCTTACAGGAATGCCTGGGGCTGGCAAGTCCTCAGTTGCAGATTCACTTAAAGAAAGAGGATTTTACGTAATATCTATGGGTGATGTTGTACGAGAAGAGGCCAGATTACAAAATATGGAGCTCACAGATAACAACTTGGGCAATATAATGTTAAAACTAAGAAAGGAAATGGGACCGGGCGCAATATCTCATCTTATCGTAAAGAAGACGAGGTGTGAAGATAACACCTTGAGTAAAATTGTTATCATTGACGGTATTCGAAGTATTCATGAAGTTGAGATATTAAAGGATATTGGTAATGTTAAATTACTAGCTATCCATGCATCAGCAGATACAAGATTTAAACACATTAAACAGAGGGCAAGACTAGACAAACCTTTGAATGAGGAAGATTTTGTCGTACGAGATAAGCGCGAATTGACAGTAGGTATCAGTGAAGCGATTGCTTTATCTGATGAATCTATATCTAATAACAATTTAACAATAGAGGAATTGAAAGAAAAGGCATATGAAATAATCCAGAAATGGATTAATATGAATAATGCTGAACATAACTAATAACTAATAACTAATAACTAATAACTAATAACTAATAACTAATAACTAAATATTCAATCGGACAGATAGAATGTAATAAGTAGTATTTGTTTATTTGATATTTTACTAATTTCTAGTCTTTCATTTACTTATTGTTACTAGTAGAATATACTTTATTTTCATCGTCTCAAAATCTAGATCATAATAATCTAGATCATAATATCTTACTAGAAATATGTATCCTAATGTTTAGATATTCAGGTTGAATTCGTTCTTCATTACTCAAGATACTATTTAGTAGATGAATTAAATATATACAACCATAGAGTACAACTCAACTCATGTAATTGTTACTCATAGTAAATTGATTAGGATAACATTACAATATAAAATAGACCTACAATTAGTATATACAATCAGTCTTGGATTACCTACCATGATAACCAAAATATGGATTAAAAAGTGTGGTAATCAGATTTTTGTGCCTCTTTACCAGATTTAATAACTAGAGTTAGCTCCTCCATTCGATTGTATATTTGCAATAGACGCATACCTTTATCGGTTGTTCTATAGAAATGATTGCCTTCTTCGTATCCTAATAAGCCATTTTCAAGTAGAAGTGTCACATACTCCTTTAACTGTGCAAACGATAAGAATGCTTTGTACATCAACTTTGATTTATTAGCCCCACCTCCATTCGCGGCCTCAAGTATCAATTTAACTATGTCAGTTCTACTTCTGTATTTCATAATAGAATCAACTAGTAGAATGGAAAACGGGTATTTATGGGAAGCTTATATTAGTACTAAAATTATTTAGCTATTTTATCGATCATAAATATTTGATCGTACAAGTGATCATTGTACTGAAGCTGGTGTACATTTTTACATGTTTAGTATTTTTACTTCAGATTGTTGGAGTTGTATAACAAGAAATGTAGAGTAACAAACGTAATCAATCCATAAATTCCATTAACGTTGATTGTTCTTTTTTCTCTTCTTTGAAGTTCAGTTTCAATTCTGTCATCAAGGATTCTATTCTACTTTGAAGATAATCATTCATTTTAAATTGGTTACACATATTTGCAGCAATATCCATGTATTTTTCTACTGATCCGCGGGTAACTGTTTGTAATAATTCATTATCACACCTAACACATCTACCAATAAGTGGTACTCTACGATATTTCTCTCCACAATGACTACATCTAAAACCTTGTGAAGAATACGATCTCATATTACCCATAATATCAGGCAATATATGCGTAGTCAGTACCATTGATACCACTTCATCAGTATCTACTGCATTAATCAACTTTGCAGTAGCGATTTGCATATCCAATTTTTCATCCATAGTATTAAGAGTGGAGTACGCACTACGAGATACATTAGTTGTCAAAAAGTCTGTAATATGTGTAAACAAATAATCAAAGAACTGATTTTCCTTCCCAATCCTGTTTTTTACCGTCTCTATTTTAGAGACAAAGTCTCCAGCTTTGCCTCGTTTCCATGTAGCCTCATAGAATTCTAATGGATAGATTTGAGAGATATCCAGGTTATGAGCCTGTCTTTGTACTTCATATGGCAACACTGTTGGTTGAATCAATAATGGAGCATCCATAAGACCACCAATCTTATCAGGCAAAAAATCATTTGAGAAATTTAAGAAAGCATCCATCAATAGCATTATAGAATCTGCGTCACCATCACACTCCCTACGTTTTGCAGAATGCCAGATTGGAGATGCCAAGCATACTTGAGAATTGGTAAAACCAATAATTCTTCCGACTATGCCTACGGATGTATGTGGCGCCAATCCAACAACAAGTTGGCCTATTAGATCATAAATAGAGGATGCGTTATAACAAGGCTCTAAATGATATATTTTTACAAGTTCTTCATCTACAAATTTGGCTACATTGAGTAGATGTTTGGCGCAATCGATAGGTATTACGACATCTTGCATTAATAGTTCAGCCAGTTGGTTTGGGGAAATCAATTCATGATCAAGATAGTCTCTAGTATATCCTAAATCCTTCAGTTTTTCTATGTCAGTCATTATCCATTTGGGTTTGAAGTGAGTCAATGGTTCATTTGTTGCATCGAATCGGACAGTGCCATCCTTAAAAGTATATATACTATGTTTTTTTCTCAAAATTCCTTTTTCCAATGGTTCTGCAGCCTTATCCTTACTCATAAGCATCTTAACTCCTTTCAGCGGCTCAGATACTTTGATACCAAGCATTTGTTGTGCTTTTTCAATCACTACTTTTAGCGGATAGCTAACTGGGGAATAAGTTCTACAATCTTTACCACATCTACGACATCGCATTCTACTCGAATTCTCAGTAACTTCCTCTTTACAAACTATACATAAATTGCGTATTGGAGTATCCGCACCGCATTTACTGCAACTTATACCAGTAGACGGAAGTTTGCAGTTAATACAATATCTGTTCGCAATTTCTGCATAAAATGATTGATCCTTCAATGCTTTCAGAAGATCGCGTGTTGCACCGCCTTTAGATCCGACAGGAAAGAGTACATGAACAGGAGGTTTCATTTTACGTTCAGCGGCTTTTTCAGGGCGGCCCACTCTTACTGCAATCGAGGAAGCAAATTTTGGCATAACTGTGACACCAGAGATCTTAGACACAAATTCAGTTGCATTTTTTGTATACTCTATATTATTCCTAATAGAAGAGATCTGATTTTTCGTTTTATTTGTCTTAAAAGGTAATAAATTTTTTAGAGAATAGATTTGCTCCAAGTTATTGATCACTAAGATCGTATTCCTTATTGAATGATCAACTCCAAGTCGCTCTAAAATGTCCTTTAATCTAGGATTAGTATTATGCAAATGTAGAGTATTATCATTAATAGAAACTTCACTTTCTTCTAGTTTCTCATTCAAGAATATGACATCTTCTATGGTAACAGAATCCCAAAAGAAGGAATATCTTGGATGCAAAGGAATGCCAAGTCTCTTACTAATATCAAAGGCTTCTTCAACAGTAGGAAGTACGACTAAAGGTTTCCTTGACAATTGAATTAATCGTTCATGGATTGATTCATTATTAATTGAAGATGAATGAATAGATCCAAGTTTTGACTGTAATTCTAAAGCCCAGATTTCTTCTACATAGCTAGCAGGAAGTAACTGTGCATTGTTTTCAAGAAAGTCACCATAACTTATCAGTATATCTCCGAGATAAAGTATTTTTTCAACACTCGATCTAATTTTTATGGCTTGTTCTAATGAGGATACTTGTAAAACACTGCCGTCATTAAGTCTAACAATTGGGGCTTCTATAGCATCCACAAGTGCTATTGTGGATGCCTTTCCTGGTACATCCATCTTAATTTGTGTTCCTACCACAATAGCATGACTCAATAAAATGGGTATTGTTGGGTGAATTCCTACAGTTGCAAAACCAGTATTATAACACCTACCGTACCTTAATCTAAAACCTCCAATTTTCTTTGTCATAGAAAGCACCGGTCTTCCCGTAATTACCTCAGACATTCTATGGTTTACGGCATCCTCATTACCTGTTTGGATCGCACCTTTGAGATTTCCAAGCCAACACCAACCGTCTAATCCTAATAGCTCAACAATTTTGAGTAACTTTCTACTTCTCCCAATTAAGCCGTCGTTCATTACTCGTAAGGCACCTCCACGAACTCGGTCAGTAGAAATTCTTCTCATATTCCTATGACCAACGACCTCTACTGGATCAGTATCTACACCATCTAGCTCTACTGGTAAATTAGTTATACACCCAATTACATCCTCATCTAACACTTTAAACTGAAAATTCCCTACTTCACGTTCATAAATTCGTAATTCTTCAAGAAACCTTCCTATTTCATCATCATAGGAGTTTGCTACATATTTATCTAACTCGACGACTTTTCTAACATGATCTGCTATCAACATCGTTAATGCTGCCTCTGTGCCCCCTGCTGACCGAATAGGACCGGCAAACGAAATTGAAAGATATTTACTACCGTCTATATTATTTTTTATTTGAACATCAGAGATTCCTTGCAATGGAGCAACTGTTACACCTTCTGTGACTACTGCTAAACTGACACGAACAGCATTATCTAATCTAGTTCTAAGATCGCCAGTACCATATTCTCCTAAGGCAATTTCTTCGGCAATCTTTAGTGTTGCGTTCTCTTTGCTAGTTTGGGCAAGTAACACACGCAATCGATTTGCTATATCAATATTGTGCATTTTTGCGACCCTATCCGACAAATCATAAGCAATTTTGGATTCAACTTTATCTGAAACATCTAATCCCTTCTTGCGTGCTCTAGTTGCAAGTTCGAAGTTATTTTGGATATTTCTCAAAATATTACGTTGAGTGTTTAGATAATATTTTGGCATTTGAATATCCTTTAAATAAATTTCAGAATCCTCTATTATCGTCACGAAAATTACCTCACTCACTGCCTTAGTGAATTAACAATTGATGAAAAATTTTGTTCCCAATCTCCTTTTTCCAGCATGGTTCCGATTACAATAATATCCGCACCAGCATCTGCCATTTCTTTCGCTGTCTGAGGACTATGGATTCCACCCCCTACGATAATTACTCCTTCGTATTGCTTTCTTACAGCAGCTATCATTTCACACGAAACATTCCGAGCAGATCCAGAACCAGCTTCCAAGTATAAAAACCTCATTCCCAAATATTGAGCAGCCAAGGAATACATAACGGCTATACTGTTTTTATCGAAAGGTATTCCACGCGCCTTTCCTACATACCAGGCAGTAGTATACTCACCAATTATCAAATATCCAGTCGGCAATGGTTCGATATTATATCGTTTAACCGATATAGATCCTAATGCTTGGGCTTCGGTTATAAAATAGGGATTCTCAGAATTAAGCAACGAAGTAAACAGTATAGCAACAGCCTTAGGAACTACTCCCGTAACATTCCCAGGAAACAATATGACCGGGATTTTAGCGCTTATCTTAATATCAGACACTACTTTAGCCAAATCGATCTGATCAACTGCCGAAGATCCACCAATCAGAATTGCCGATGCTCCCAATCTTTCTACCTTTGCAGCGATATTGCTTGCATTTGTAACATTTTCCGAATCTATAAGAGGAAAGCAAATCGTACCATGTTCTCTTATTTGTTGTTGAATGTATTTTTCAATTTCATTCTTCACATTGCTTGCGCAGTACCATTTAGTAATATATTATTACCTCGCAATCCCTTAATCTAATCCAGATCCAGAGAATAGGTTTAATATTAAGGACTATACAAATTTGTATAGTAAATGTCGGCAACGGATTCGCGTTTTAATGATCTTCTGAGACACATTGTTAAGAATTCTTTATTTACTGACAGACAATTATATATAATTTCGAAGGTAAAAGAAAAGCAAAAATTATTGGATGGTATAAGTTCAGGAGCATATTATAGACAGGTAAGACAGTGTAAGAATAAGATTTTTGGTGTTGTATACAGCATAATGTTGCTAAAAATTATTAATGTTTTGGATGAACAAGCATTCAACACAATTAATGAGTTGTCTGATCGCCTTGCAAGGATAAGTCAGTCTGACAGTGATCTTATACGTGATATTGATATAACTACCGTGATATTTAAGATGGACCAGCTTATTTCCAGCCTTTCTAACATCAATTGAACTATGAATATATAAGATTAAATCACCAATTAATCACTATATTATGTGATGTTAGAATTTTTTGATACCGCTATTGTGACATATGCTCTTATATCATTTCTCTTAGGAGCAGTGGCAATGATAATTTACTATAGAATTAAATCACAATTTAAAACGAGTAATCTTGCAAATATAGAGATTATTGATGCGATTATTAGCCAATATAATCATCGGCTAAGCCAGTACGATGATATCATCAATGAATTGAAAATTAAGACTGAATTGATTGAATCAAAGATAATTAAGTCAGGTAATAGCTTAAAGACCGTTAATCACGCCATAGATAACTCTACATCACAACAAATATCACAATATTCTGAGAAACGCAATGAATTATTAGAGCCTAGTCACGTGACTACAGATTCCAGCAATGCTAAAATGGCTGCATCAGAGGAATTTTTACATACTGGTAATACATCGGAGATAATTCTAAGATTGCTTTTGAACGGTCCTCTGACATCGCGGGAGATACAAAGAGGCATAAGAAGAACTCGTGAACATACCTCACGTGTTATGAAAAAGCTTTACGAATTGAAATACGTTGATCGTGACATGAGCCACAAGCCATTTAGA
>Ga0164307_10001314_pt1 | contig 11208 bp, 12 predicted proteins | sample Whisoiple_243_MG_FD_110214 | JGI IMG/M metagenome (GOLD analysis project Ga0164307, IMG submission 110214) | Soil microbial communities amended with fresh organic matter from upstate New York, USA - Whitman soil sample_243_MG | ecosystem: Environmental > Terrestrial > Soil > Unclassified >...
CCTCGTCCCAGAGATAGTTCGAGCGGACGATGGTGGTGTTGCGCGCCGTGTTGCCGCCGCCGAGGTAGCCCTTCTCTATGACGGCGACGTTGCGTGCACCGTGTGCCTTGGCGAGATAGTAGGCCGTCGCAAGACCATGCCCGCCCGCACCGACGATGACGAAGTCATAGGACGGCTTCGGCTCTGAACTGCGCCACGCCGGCTTCCACCCTTCGTTGTGCTGGAGGCCTTGCTTGAAAAGCGACCAGAATGAGTACTCCCGCTTCACGTGCGGCCCTCGGACTGATTGGCGATTTTCAAGGATAACGATACGTCATCGCTTGGCTGACGGAAGTGCAATACGCGAGCCTCGCGGTCGCGATTAGACCGGACGAGACGGAAACTTATCCATTTGCGACACGAAGTAAATTGCCCGCGACGCACGGGGCTTCGGGCTGGTGGAGGGGCTTGATTCGAAGCAGCGTGGGCAGAGCCGACGGACTGGAAGCCTGGTCGCGCTAGCTTACTGAGTTCACGAGAGAATTCGGCTGAACGCGCCTGACCGAAATTGCAGGATTCGCTGTTAACTCGTGCTAGCAGGGAAAGAGAGACGCGTTCGCTGTAGACTCCGAGCACAGCCACCAAGTTTCCGCAGGCGAAAGCCGAAACCGCACATGGCTTTCCTGTATTAAAGGATGGTCCATTTATATTGGACGGAACGATCGGTGAGCGCCTATCGTCCTGACCTTCAGCCAGGATCTTGCACGAGTTGTTGCCACGGCGACCTTAGGCTTCGACGGAAATGAGGACAAAAAGGACGCCCGTCGACATCAAAGAGGAAGACATTGTCAGCAGCATTCATGAGGCGCTGCAAGCGTGATGCTGGATGACGCTCCCCGACAAAGGCGACGCTTGCCGGCCAAATGGCTCGGCGGCATCTGCTTTGTCATCGGTGCCGCGGCAACTCCGTTTGTTGTGCTCGGGCTGAGTGCCATGGCGAACCGGGTGCAGGCGCCGGTGGCGGTGGACTACGCCGCGATGCTGCCGGCTGCGGCGCAGGATCAAACTTGCAGTGCGCGCGAGGCGCCGCAAGTAGACAGCATAACCATAGAGGACGGGCTGAAAATCAACGTGCGCACGCCGGCAAATTACGACCGCACGCGTGCTCATCCCCTGCTCGTCGCGTTTCCGCCCGGCGGCTTCGGTCGCCTGGCATCGGAATCGTACTATTCCATGACTGCCGCCGCCACCGAGAGGGGATTTATCGTGGCATTCCCCGATTCTCGACCGCTCTCGAAATCGATGGTCGAACTCTATTCGAAAGTCGCTGACGCGGTCGCGGCGCAATGGTGCATCGATCGCGAGCGGGTTGTGTTTCTCGGCCACTCGGACGGTGCCAGCGCATCCTATGGCATCTCGTTGCTCGAGGGAGGTGCGCTGCAACCTCGGGCGAGCCTGTGGTGGTGGAAATGCTTTGGCTGCACCCCCGATAAGTTCGCCAAGGTGGCTCCGCACTGCGTCGAAGCTGAAGGCTGCCAGTCAAGAGCAAACCTGGTGTTCTGCGAGACCGACGCCGAGCATGTGACGGCGCCGGTCATCGGCGACTTTGAGCTCGATTTTCTGCGAGGCGTCGATACCAACGCAAAGAAAGGCTGACCGCCATGCAAGGGATGATGCAGCCGCGACAGCTTCTGATTTCGACTCTGATTGAGCATGCCGCCGCGGGATGGGGCAAGTTTTGCGCTTCGTTCCCGCCGCAGGAGTGTGGAACGAGCACGCCAGCATACTCGAGGCGATGGCCGAGGGCGACGCGGAGACAGCTGCGGAGCTGATGCGCCGGCACCTGGTTGACGCGCAGGATCGAGTTCGCACGATAGCCGGCGCTTCACCATCCTGAGGTTGTCCCGAGGGGCTTGGTGTTGAGATCGACTTGGCCATACGACCCTCAGATAGAGCGATCTAGCCCAAACAGCTAGGATCGGTTAGGTTCCCGGCCAGCCACAGTCCCGGCGCGTGCCGCATACCCCTGCCTCTGTGCATTTTCCAAATAGGCGTCGGCGAGAGCAATGAGACGCTCGCGTCCGAAGCTCGGCTCGTGGCCCGCATGAATGATCCGTGCAGGGAGTTCCCGCAACCGCAGCATGGTGCGCGCGTAATCGGTCACGTTCGAGTGGTGCAAATTGTCGACGAGAGGACCGTCGTAAACAGCGTCGCCTGAGAACAGGATCTCAGTGCGCGCCTCCCACAGTCCGATGGAACCTGGCGAGTGCCCGGGAAGATGCAGAACCTCGAAGGCTCGATCGCCAAGATCGATGATGTCTCCCTCATCTACGATCCGGGTAACCCGGGCCGGGCGAATTGTGAAGCTTCGTATGTCGTAGTCCGCGGTCGGAAGAGCGGTCAGCATTGGCCCTGCCATTTCATATCCATCGACAGGCGGCACGAGAAGGGTGGCGACATCGGTTGGATCGAAGTCTGGTCCGGCCAGCGTGTGCTCGCCTGCCGGGCGCGTCAGCCCATCCGCCTCGCACGAATGCACGAGGCATTCCTCAAACTCGTGATGATTTCCGATGTGGTCGATGTGGACGTGGGTTGCGACGGCGGTCGCAGGCTTGGCGAGAATGTCTTTTGCGAACTCGCGAAGACTTGCAACGCCCATTCCCGTGTCGATCACCAGGTCACGGTCGCGTCCACGCACATGCCAGATGTTGCAGCGAAGGAACGGCACGACATGCGGCTCGAAGATGAGAGTGATGTCGTCATCGATCCGACGAAGCTCAAACCATCTTTCGGCGACCTTGAGCACAGCTCTTTATGCGTCAGTGGCGCTGGAGGGAGCAAGCAGCCAATAGATAGAAGGTCTCTCGAGTGAGCATGCGCGCCAGACTCTTGCATCTGAGACTTATTATTTGCGACGAATTCTCCGAGCTCAACAGGAGGACGAGCACACTTGCCGGAACATCCGGAAGGGCGCACCAAGGAGATCGGCCACCGGCACGGGGCCGGTCAGGTCAGATTTTGCGCCGTCGCCGGCCCGTTTTTGGTTTTGGTGCGATGGCTTGAGCCGGGGCGTCAGTCTCTCGAAGACTCCGCTCAAGCCATCTCACGTTGCGCTCACGCTCAATCAGCCAGTGAATTAACTCTGATTCCTTAAAGCCCTGCTTTTGGGCGTAGCGCTTCAACCAGGCCTTTCTATCAGGCGTCAAATAAACCGTAACTTGCGTCCGCATTCGTTTTCCCCCGGGAGTCGAATGCGCACTATAAGTCAGCGGAAAAGTTAAGTGTTGACTTTAGTCATGCCGAATTTGGCATCGGTTCCCCTTCAAATCTCAGTACGCCGGCCAATTGGAAATTCCGCGCGCATGCAGACGGTGCACGCGGATAGGGCTGCTACTTTCTGCGCTCAACGGGCATCGAGCCTTTCAATATGACTCTTGCGGCACACCAGGCCTGGTGCAGGGCGAGCTTCAGCGCGGCGCCGTCCGCGGCGAGCACGCGCACCAACAGGCCGGCAGAGTGCGGCAGCGGCGAAGAGCCGATCACCGCCACATCGCGATCGAGCCTGATCTTGTGAAGCGCGCCGGCAACGTCATTTGCGGAAAAATCGACACCGGCGACGATCATCGTTCCTTGCGCCGCGAAGCGCCCTGAAATTCCCGGGCATGAATTGCGAAACACCTGACCGTCGACCTTCAGCCGGTCGATGGCGAGGGCTCTGCCGGTTTCATCCTCGACGACGATCTCGCTGCCATACGCTGAGAACGTATCGTCTCCTCCCGCCGGATCGTGCGTGAGGAATGTGTCCGACACGAGTGCGACGGCATTGCCGCTGACCCTGACGACAACCTCCGATCTGAAGCGGGATCCGGGAAAGAGAATCTGCGGGTCGGGCAGATATTCGAGATAAGACCCACCCCCGCATTGGATATGCATGCGCTGGCTGGCACTTCCCGACGGCATGGAATGAACCACGGTCGCGGCTTGCGTCGAGACATGAGCTTCCGCGCCTTGGGTGGTGGTAAGCGTCACATCGAGCCGGTCGTCCTCGTAAATGCCACCCGAGCAAGACTGCACATAGAGCGTGGCAAGACCTGGATGGTCTGGATCCTGGTAGAGCGCCCGGCAGACATGGAACGGGTAACTGGCATATTGGCGCCGGAGATAGGAGCGGCCGTTACCATCGGCGGCAAAGGCGAGCTCGAGCTTACCCGACGCGAGCCTGCGCCCTGCGCCTGACGAGGCCTCGGCCTCTCTCGTCCCTGATCCGTCAGGCGGCAAAGATCACATCCTCGACGAGACGGTCCACCACAGCCTCCACCCCTTCGCCGGTCTTGCAGTTGGTCAGCATCACAGGGCGGCCGCGGCGGACCTCGTTCGCCTCATCCACCATCAGATCGACGTTCGCCCCGACAAAGGGCGCAAGGTCGGTCTTGTTGATCACCAGGAGATCCGACCGCAGAATGCCAAGGCCGCGCTTTCGCGGGATATCGTCGCCGCCCGCCGTATCGATGACGAACAGCCAATAGTCGACGAGCTCGAGCGAGAACGTCGAGGCGAGATTGTCGCCCCCTGACTCGACTAGCACGACGTCGAGCTCCGGAAACGACTCGACCAGGCTCTCGACCGCCTGGATGTTCAGGGTCGGGTCTTCCCGGATGGCCGTGTGCGGGCAGGCCCCGGTTTCGACCGCAAGCACGCGGGCGGGATCGATCAGGCCCGAGCGCTTGATCCGCTCGGCGTCTTCCTGGGTGACGATGTCGTTGGCGACGACGCCAACCTCCAAATTACGCGCCTTCATCGCCGGGATTAGGCGCTCGACGAGCGCCGTCTTGCCGGAGCCGACAGGACCGCCGATGCCGATGCGGGCGACCCCCGGCAGCTTGGCGCGCTGCATTGTCATCTCAGCATGTAGGCCTGCGCGAGCGGAAGCCTCTGCGCCGGCTCGCAGGTCGCGATCTTGCCGTCGACATAGACGTCGAAGGTCTGCGGGTTGACCTTGATCTCCGGGCACGCATCGTTATGCAGCATATGCTGCTTGTTGAGTTTGCGCGTTCCTGCCGCCGGAAGCAGCTTCTTGGCGAGGTCGAGCCTGCCGGCGATGTCTGCCTCGATCGCCAGCGGATTGACAAAACAGGCGCTCAGCGCCTGTTTTGCCCTGCCGAAAGCGCCCCATTGCGGGCGCATGAGCAACGGCTCGCAGGTCATCAGGCTCGCGGCGCTGTCGCCCATGGCGCCCCAGGCGATGAAGCCGCCCTTGACCACGATCTCGGGCTTGATGCCGAAAAATCCCGGTCGCCACAGCACAACGTCGGCGATCTTGCCGGGCTCGAGCGAGCCGATGAACGCATCGATGCCGAAGGTGCGCGCGGCGTTGATGGTGTATTTGGCGATGAAGCGCTTGATGCGCTCGTTGTCGCCACGCTTGGTCTTTTCGCCCGGCAGCCGGCCGCGCTGATCCTTCATCTTCGAGGCAAGCTGCCAGGTACGGCAGATCACCTCGCCGATGCGCCCCATGCCCTGGCTGTCTGAGCCGAGCATGGAGATGGCGCCGAGATCATGCAGGATATCTTCAGCGGCGATGGTCTGCGCCCTGATGCGGCTCTCGGCGAAAGCGACATCCTCGGGGATCGCCGGGTTCAGATGATGGCACACCATCGTCATGTCGAGGTGCTCGTCGAAGGTGTTGACGGTGTAGGGGTTGGTCGGATTGGTCGAGGAGGGGAGACAGTTAATCTCTCCCGCCACGCGGATGATGTCCGGCGCGTGGCCGCCGCCAGCGCCCTCGGTGTGATACATGTGGATGGTGCGGCCGCGGATCGCGGCGAGAGTGTCTTCGAGGAAGCCGCTCTCGTTCAGCGTGTCGGTGTGGAGTTGCACCTGGAAGTCGAGCTCGTCGGCGACCGAGAGACAGGTGTCGATCACGGCCGGCATCGAGCCCCAATCCTCGTGAATCTTGAGCCCGATGCATCCGCCTTTCATCTGGTCGAGGATCGAGCGCGGGCGAGAGGTGTTGCCGCGCCCCAGGAATCCGAAATTGATCGGCCATGCTCCCGCCGCTTGCAGCATCTTGCCGACATTGAAGGCGCCGCCGCAGTCAATGCCGACGGTGATCGGGCCGAGCGAGCCGCCGATCATGGTGGTGAGTCCTGAGCTGATGGCATGCTCGCAGAGCTGGGCCGAGTCGAAGTGGACGTGCACGTCGATGCCGCCAGGCGTGGCGATCATGCCTTCGGCGTCGCGCACCGTGGTGGCGGCGCCGACGATCAGGTTCGGGTGCACCCCGTCCATGGTCGCCGGGTTGCCGGCCTTGCCGACGCCGACGATCTTGCCGTCCTTGATGCCGATATCGCCTTTGACGATGCCGAGCACCGGATCGATCACCAGCGCATTGCACAGGAGCATGTCGAGCGCCCCCATGGCGCTGTCGTAGCCTGGCGTCAGGCCGAGACCGTCGCGGAGCGTCTTGCCGCCGCCATGCAGGCACTCTTCGCCAGGCACGGCGAAGTCATGCTCGACTTCGGCCAGCAGCGAGGTATCGCCGAGCCTGATCGCATCGCCCACGGTCGGGCCATACATATGCGCGTAGTCTTTGCGGCTCATCTTGGCCATCGGCTCATGCTCCCTTGAAGCCGCGCGCCCGCGCACGCTGCAACGCTTCCGCCTTGTTCGCTTCGCTTCGCCAATTGCCCTCGGTGAGGCCGTTCAGCCCGAGCAGCTCTCCCGTGCCGCCGAACTCGGTGAGCACAACCTCCTTCGACTCTCCCGGGGCAAAGCGCACCGACGTTCCTGCCGGAATGTCGAGATGCATGCCGAAGCTCTTCTCCCGGTCGAAATCGAGCGCCTTGTTGGTCTCGAAGAAATGATAGTGGCTGCCGATCTGGATCGGCCGGTCGCCGGTATTGACCACCTTTAGAGTGGCCTTGCGCCGTCCGGCGTTGAGCTCGATGTCGCCGTCGTCGGCGATGATCTCCCCCGGCACCACCTCGTCCTTTGCCGCCTTGCGCTTGCCTGGTCGGATGGGGTCGTGGATGGTCACGAGCTTGGTGCCGTCAGGGAGGTGCCCTCGACCTGGATCATCGGCATGAGATGGGCGACGCCAGGCATCACGTCTTCGCTGGTGAGCAGCGTCGATCCCCAGGCGATGAGGTCCGCCACCGAGCGGCCTTCGCGCGCGCCTTCCAGGATCTCATCGACGATATAGGCGACGGCCTCGGGATGATTGAGCGGCAGGCTTTTCGCCTTATGCTTGCGCGCAAGATCGGCCGCGACATAGATCGTCAGCCGCTCCATTTCCGTTGGCGTTAGTAACACACTGCACCTCCCGCTTCTGCTGGAGCCTAATTGGCGAACACCTTCAGACTGTTGTTGGCGTGCTGCATCACGGCGATCTCCGCCTCGATGGCGTAAGCGCTGAGCTCAGCTGTTGGCGGCACGGGCAGGGCGGCGAGCCTGACAGCCACCTCGCGCGCCTCGATGAGGATCTGCTGCGCGTCGATATGGCTGAGGCAGCCGAGGCGGATGCCGGCGCCGAGCAGCCCGGTCGAGAAGGTATGCGCCGACAGGGCGACGGCATCGTGCTCGCCTAAGCCGGCACGCCCCCACAGATAGCCTTGCATCGCCGGAAGATGCCCGAAGGCATCGCCTCGCTTCGCCCTCTCGCGATAGGCATCAGCCTCGCCGATGCCGAGTCTCGCGAACACCGACAGCATCGCTTCGCCCATCCGCCGCGAGGCTGAGCGCAATTCGGCGCAAGGACTTTGCATCTCGACCTGAGCGTCGATGGCGGAGACCTCATCGAGGTCCACCCTCGCACGGTGCGCCGCCACGACCACAGGCCGGTCGAACTCAGCCCAGCGGGCGCGTAGCTGACCGATGACGAAGCCGCGAACCTCATCGGCGCTGGTCACCACGCCGTTGTCCGACAGGCCCTCTAGCCCCCACGAAAAGGAGACTGCGCCCGACGGGAAGAAGCTGTCGCCGAACTGGAGAACCGCGAGCGCGTCGGCAAAGTCACTCATTCCGTCCTCCAGGCGATCCGTCCTGCCGCTATCAGATGCTTCAGGCGATCCACATAGTGCTCGGCAGGTCCCTGCGTTGCCACTAAAAGAGCCCCTGCCTCGAACAGCACCTTCCAGTGATGATTGCCGGCGCAATAACCAGCCTCGAGCGCCGCGTCCACATCGCGCGGCGTGAGGCGCAGCCAGTGCTGCTGCGCTTTCCGCAACACGATGGCGCGGGTGTCTTCCAGAAGCAGCACAGCGCCGTCGACCAGCTCTCCGCCACGCTCAAGGGCAATGGCGATATCGGTTCCCTTGTCGGTCTTGCCGCGCAGCCGCCGGCGCGAGGCGTCCTCCTCGCCGACCACAAGAATCTCGACGCGATCGTCGTGCTCGAGGTGATGCAGCCTGCCGGCAAAACGCGGGTCGCTGGCCGTGCCCACTATCCCGGTGATGGTGATCATGTCTCGGCCTCCGCTATTCGGCAGCGGTGAGATCGGACCGGCGCAAGCTCTGGTCGACCAGCTCGCCTCGCGCCCGCGCCATCGCCGCCATCAGTCGCAGCACGGTGCACACCGCGAGACGCGAGGTCGTGCCGCTCACGTCGTAGACCGGAGCGAGCTCGGTCACGTCGATGAGGCTCGCAGTTTTTTGCTCGCCGATGATATCGGCGACGCGCACCATCTCGCGGCTTTCAAGTCCGCCAGGCTCGGTCGCGGTGACGCCGGGCGCCGCCGAGGCGTCCATGACGTTGAAGTTGAAGGAGAGATATTGCGCGTCGGTGCCGCCCCAGACCTTGCCGACCGCCTCGCGGGTCACGGCGTCGATGCCGCGCTCATAGATCTCGAACATCGGGTAGAAGCGGATGTTACGGGCCCTGGCGAGATCGATATAATCCTTTGGATTCATGGAGTTACGCGCGCCGATATGGGCCACGTTGGCAGAATTGAGATTGGGCAGCTCGGTGATGCGGGCGAGCGCGCAGGTGCTGAGCAGCTTCTCTCCGGCCCAGCTGTCGGCGAGATCGAGATGCGCGCCGAAATGGAGACAGCCCATTTTCTTGCCGGCGCCGATATGGTCCGAGAGGGCGCGTGCCGCCTGTATGGAGATCGACCGGTCGCCGCCGACGATGATCGGCGTGACGCCGGCTTTCAGCACCGTGGTGACGGCACGGTAGATGCGCTCGCGCGCGCTGTCGGGATTGACCTTCGGCATCGGCACGTCGCCGCAATCGACGGCAAGCCCGTTCAGGTCGACGCCGAACTCGAACCAGTAGGAGAGATATTCCTGCGAGGCGATGCGGAACTCGCGCGGGCCGTCTTCGCTGCCAGGCTTGCCGACATTGCCTTCGTCGAACGGCACGCCGACAAAGGCGTAGCGCGCGCCATGCGCCTTCAGCGCCGCGGTTTCGAGCGCCACGTGCGGTGCGCGCAAGAAGGTGAGTTGACCTGGCGCGCGGTAGTTCTCGCCGCCTTCTCCTCCAAGCGGCGAAAACAGATGGGCGTAGCTTTTCGCAGGGTTCATGGCTGGTTTGCTCTTCTCGTTACACTACCGGTTCAGGGTTGCTGGCCACGGTCGCGCAGGGTCTTCGCCCGGCTCCCGAGGAAGTGGTAAATCATCAGCGCCGCGGTCTTGATGCTGATGTGGCTCACGTCGAATTTGGGACAGAGCTCCGACACCTCCATGATGTCGGCGCCAAACGTTCCGGCGGTGCGCGCGAGCTGGATGATCTCGCGGCCCTTGAGCCCGAAGCATTCAGGCGCCGTCGTCCCAGGCATGCAGCTTGAGTCGATCGAGTCGGTGTCCCAGGAAAAATACACGCCGTCGGTCCCATCCCAGGCGCGGGTGAAGATCTCCTTGGTGCACTCGATCACGCCGCGGGCGACGAGCTCCTGCATGGGGATCAAGCGCACCTCGTTGTCGACGAAGAAGTCGTGCCAGTCCTTTGGGTTGAGCCCGTTGCGCGAGCCCATATGCACCATGTTCTTGGCGTTGCAGTTCGGCAGGTCGAGCGCGCGCGACGGGCCTGAGCAGTTGGTGAAGGCGTTACCCGCCCAATCCGGCGCCGCGTCGAGATGGCAGTCGACGTGCAGATAGCCGATCCGCCCGCTCTTGTGAAAATCGGAGAGGGCGCGGGCGCCCGGGATCGGCACCGAGTGGTCGCCGCCGCACAAGACCACCTTGGCTCCGCCGTGCAGGCACTCGGTCAGATAATGATAGATGTATTCGTGCGACTTATCGTTGTTGCCGGGAACGATGGGGATGTCGCCGCAATCGACGACCCTGAAGAAGGTCAGGAGATCGACGTCGTACTCGAACATATAAGGGAAATATTGCGTCGAGGCCTCGCGAATGCCGGCAGCGCCTTGCGAGGTGCCGGCACGCACCACCTGGCCCTGGTCCCAGGGGACGCCGATGAAGCAAACCTTGGCGCCCATGGCGCGGATGGCGTCGCGGTCCGGCGGGCAATAGGGCGCGCCCATGAAGGTGGCGATGCCTTGCGACTTGAAGGTGCCGTTGTGCAGCTTCGGCGAATAGACGTGATCGTCGGCGCCCTTGTGTTGATGGGGTCCCTGATGCTGATGCGGCACGTGCTGCCAGGTCATGGCTTGGCTCCCGGCGTGGTCTCGCCTGGGCCGTCGCCTGTCAGCGTGGGCGGCATACCGGCAGCGGGCGGCACGAGCCCGATCGACACGAGCTGCATCTCACGTCCCGTGAGCACCTTTGGCGTGGGGCGCCCGCAATCGGGGCAGCGGAAATTGTAGAGCGCCGCCGGCGTCTTCACGGCGTCGCAATAAGTGCACAGCACCGTGAGCGGCACCTCGTCGATGTTCAGCCGCGCGCCTTCGCACAGCGTGTCCCGCGACGCGGAGGGGAAGCAGAAATGCAGCGACCTGGCAATGCCGCTCAGCACGCCCATCCTCAAGTTGATCTCGGCGACGCGCGCGGCACCGAGGTTCGCTGCCTGATCGCAGACCTGATCGACCAGCGCGCTTGCGATCGACATCTCATGCATGGGCGTGCACCACTGCCTCGGTCCGCCCGATGGGTTCGGCGCCCTTGATTAGCCAATCGATCCAGCCAACCATACCTTGGCCGCTCCTGGCCGACACTTGCAGCACATCGATATCGGGGTTGATCGCGCGCGCATGCTCGATGCAGCTTCCGACATCGAAGTCGAGATGCGGCAGGAGATCGATCTTGGACAACACTAACATGCGCGCGGCGGCAA
>Ga0164307_10001316_pt1 | contig 11204 bp, 21 predicted proteins | sample Whisoiple_243_MG_FD_110214 | JGI IMG/M metagenome (GOLD analysis project Ga0164307, IMG submission 110214) | Soil microbial communities amended with fresh organic matter from upstate New York, USA - Whitman soil sample_243_MG | ecosystem: Environmental > Terrestrial > Soil > Unclassified >...
ACCATCCCCACCAAAATAATAATACTCCCAATCCCCCACTCAACCCCCATTAACCCCCAACAAGCAGCACAACACAACCACATACACTAACACAACGCATCTCAACACAACACACTAGAAACAAACCAGTTAATCCACAAGCCCATTTAACCAACCACAAACACAGATCGCTACATACTGCCAACTAGGAAAGCCGAAACCGACCTACCCGGTCGCTAGATTTTCATTTCCCCGAGGGCCGGTGGTCTGTTTAAACGACGGGGGTGCCCCCGAACAGAGCGAACGCGGTTTTGGGTTTCGTTTTAAATTAAGGGGGTTGGTTTTTGTTGGGCGGGGGCTCGCGGTTTTGGGATTGCTGGTCAATTTGTTGGCGTGGGGCTCATGGCTAAGCGAAAATGGCTTCGGGCTCCCGGTGGTTGGTCTTTATTTGAATCGCTAGGCTGGCTTGTAGTGGCGTTTTTGGGGTACGGCAAAATGGCGTATATTCGTTTTGGATCAAAACATTTATTTCAAAGAGTATTTTTGGATCAAAAAGATCTCCGACCGCCATTCTCTATGGTGGTTTTTTGTTTTTACTGTTTACTTGGATTGGGGCGTCTCCCGGTCGCAGAAGGGTGTAATGATTCGTTACACCCTTTTTGTATATTCGTATATTTTAATATTTGTTTTAACCCCAAAATAACGATATGTACAAAAAGCTGCTCTTGACCATGGTTGGTCTGATTTGTATCATTACTATCTACTCACAATCATCTAATACACAAAACTTCGGGAACAATTTCATTTACCATGAAGCCTGTGATGGTGTTACTATCTTTGGCACCTATGTCAGCAAGCAAAATCCAATGGTGCATAGCATTAAACAAACTTCTTGCTATTCGTTTAATGGTGGCAAATGCGCTGCGTTTGAATTACGCACCACGGATACCATGAATAATAGCGGAACAAGGTCTGAGATAACATTCCCAACCCTGACAAACCTAAACAGGTGGTATTCCTTTGCAATATTATTTCCTTGTATGGATTGGGCTTACGATAGCGATGATGAGGTTATTAATCAATGGCACCAGGGGGGCAGCTTAACGCCTGCGTTATGCATTAGAACCATGCAGGATAGTATGTATTTGCGGATTGTAGAAGATCCAGGTGGCGATGATACATGGATTACATTAGGCCCAATAGTTAAGGATACGTGGCAATCTTATGTGTTGCATGTAATACACTCCTCAACCACAAGTGGGTTTATTGAAATATGGCGGGATGGCCGTAAAATATTAACACGAAATGGGAAAAACATGTACCCGGTAGGCGTAAACGGCACAACTAACCCTAACTGGAAGTTAGGAATATATAAGTCCGGTTGGAACGACGCTAGCACCACTTTAACGAATAGGCGTGTGATCTTATTTGATGACATAAGGATGGGTAATGAAAATGCAAGCTACCGGGAGATGGTGCCAATGCCGTATTATTAATTTAAAATATAAAATACAATGACAGTAAAAGAATTAAAATTAAAATTGGTTGATGCGCCTGACGATATGAAGGTGTTAGTTATAGTAGAAAATCATTTAAATCCTGGAATGTTTGCATTTGCTGAGGCTTGTGAATGTGACACAGGAATATCTGAGCTGGGGCCAAATAAAGATGGTACAGGAGGTGGCGAGTCTGTGTTTTTGGTATTGCCGCATGGCACCGGTGTATCGGAAGACGAAATGGGTAACATGGAGAATCAGAGTCCTGAATTGAATTAAATAGTACATTCGTTCTGCCGCGACCATATTGGCCGGTTAATAAAATAAAAATAAGTACCATGTTACAAAGCAAATCAGTATTCGATTTAGATCATTCAAACAATCCCGTAATTACTTTAAATGTAAGGTCATCTGACGACATGAGGGACAAGGTTGCAAGGAGATTCGTTGAGGCCTTGGGGCACACATCTCAGTGGTGTGAAATACTACCTAACGGAGAAACATCGTGGATTGTTTATCCTATAAAGCCAGAAGAACTCAGGCAACAAGCCGCCTATATGATTGCGAAGGCCGATGAGGTGGAGCGCAACTTAAAAACGTATACAGAACTACAAGAGGCCAAATAGTCCATCAAATAAGAAGTAAAGATGCCGTTCAGTGTTAGCTGGGCGGCATTTTTTATTGATTTTAGTCAATAATACGTGCCGGCCGTTCGCGAAAGCGAAAATAAATTTGGCAACTACGATAACATGCATGTATATTTGTGTCATGAGCGTAGTAGTGAAAAAAGATGATACAATTGTTATAAGCCCTCGCGATATTGAGATGGTTGGTTATTTATCAAGGGGTGACAGGTTTGAAGAAGTAGCTCATAGATTTGGGCTTTCAAAAAGAACCATAGAGTTGCACGTAAATAGGCTCCGTCATCAATTTAACTGCAAAACAGTTTCTCATTTGGCTTGTGACTTTATTCGTAAAGGATTAATAGATTAACCCGTATGTCAGACCGAAGAATTGAAATATATAATTATAGTGTTGCAGTAAGCCCTAATATTGTTGTAGCGGTTCAAAATTCAATGGATGAATACTTTACCGAAAGAGCGTTAGAGCTTCTTGAGTATATGGCAAGAAATACTGTTTGTTGTGTTGCATTTAAAGAAGACGATGGTATTGTGTCGAATCGATTTTATTATAAAGGAGAGTATTTAACAGCAGAGCAACTATTCGAAAATTTCCTATAAATCTTATTTATTGGCTACAGGCCCGTGTATTCTTATATGGGCGACTGGTTTGGAGGTAATGTCATAGATAGTTTTGATTATAGTAGCCAATGAATTTTTTTTCTTCAAAAATGGAAAGCAATCTTTTAAGCCGGGGTGTTTTAAAAGCTCTTTACATACTAACTCAATAGGCTGAGTAATCCTCCGAGAATTAAGACGACGAGCCGGTTTAGGTAATCAAGGTTACGGCTAGCTATGACAGGTAAAGGTAAACCACTTATGGGGACAGCCGACTATATATGACACGCCGGTCGCTGAAAGGTGGCCGGCAAATTCACCTGCATTGTGAGGCGAAAGCCAATAATCACCGGGGTAACCGCAAACGACTGATTGATCACAGGGATATGCGGAAGGTATGGGGTTCGATTCCCCTGCGGGTGGCAGGATAAATTTTAATTATGTCTATTATGAGAAAAATAATTCGAGCCTGTATCATTAATTCATTCCCGCTGTGCGAATCAGAAAATGGGTGGTATCGATCAAACCCATTGTGTTTATTGATATTGAAATTATTAAGGCTGTAAACCGGCCCCTAACGGGAATAGAAGTTCTTTAAATAGTTATCCCCTGCTTGAAGTCAAACAGTAGTAAGACCTACGCACCACGATAGGCCCCGTGAGTAAAATCATTTACTACAGCTATACCAGTAGCGTTGTTTGATGGAGAGAACGGTAGTAGCCTTTTGGTCTAAACCAGCGAAATGTTTCCATGCTGGATACATGGACAGGGAATAATATAGGGAGGTAGCATAGGTGGTAATGCGACCCGTTTATGCGGGTACTGATTCTGGTTCGACTCCAGGCTTCCCTACTAAAGTTCTTTTTTATTTTGCAGCGAATGGTTATATTTGTGGCGCTATCAATTTCTCATAGTGCATAAAATAATCAAATTTAAATATAAGTCTTTGCTGCATAGTTGCAATTCCTCCCTTCGGTGAGAAATTGATAGCCTTCTATGCGGCAGAGACTTTTGTTTAGATCAATGCGACAGTACGAAGTTTGGAAGTCAGTTCCTGGGTATAAGAATCTGTATGAAGTAAGTAATCATGGAAGAATAAAGGGTATTAAGCGCGGAAACGTATTAAAATATGGCCTTAATAATAAGGGGTATTGTTTAGTTACTTTATGGAAGAATAATGAGCAGAAAACATTCTCCGTACACAGGATAGTAGCATCTGTATTTATACCGAATAAATACAAGTACCCACAAGTTAACCATAAGGACGCCTGCAAGACAAATAACAAGGCGTTAAATCTTGAATGGGTTACTGGTAGAGCAAATATTCAACATGCAATAGATAATAAGATATTTAAGGCGACTCGCCTAAAGATAGGATAAGGTTTATGGTTAATGGTATTTGATCAGTTAAGATTAAGTATCACAACTGATAGCCCCGATGTTTCTACACCGGGACTATTTTTAAAATTAACATTATGAAAAAGATGTTGTGTTTAATAGTTATTCTCTTCTTATGTGTTAATTCATTCTCTCAGTCTGTCGACAGTAGTAATGTTAATTCTGACACCGTTATCAGGTTCGTCTGCGGTCGTGTATGCGTTAGTTATAAGTGTATAAATACTCCATTTGGCTTAGTAGGCTTTAGATGGGGCATGATATCTCCAAGAATGAGAATGAAGTTCATAAAGATTAAATTCTTCAACAAGAAACGCATTTTACTCACTTTAAAATAAAACAATCATAAAAATGGATTACGAACCAATTAAGGATCAGGACAAACAAAAATGGATTGACTGGCTTCAGTCGCAAGTATCTGTTCTAAACGGGAAGCCGGAAGTGAAAGGCCAAAATATTGTCTTCGAAACGCCTGATGGGGATGTGGCTACAGGAAAAGATTTGGTAGGGAACTTTTTGGCATTTTTAACAAATAAAACTATAACAATCAACTAATGAAACGTTTAGTAATACTAATTGCTATCATAGGCTTATTTGCCTGTAATGACGAAAGTGATACTTCCTCACATGAGCAACAATGGTCTAGTAACGGTAAAGATAGCGTTGTTTATGTTCGTTATAGAGACGATAACGGTAACTGGGTTGACTTTTATATGCAATACATGCTATTTAATAGCTTATTTAATTCTGGCGGGTATAGTGCATGCTATAATCATTATCGTTCAAATCCGACACAGTACTACAGTAACAATTATTATACAAGCTACCATCCGCGTACTAGTTCGATAAAATCATCTACAGATCATAATGTTTCTGTAAGGTCAGCCAGTAGTCCATCGCGATCGACGAGTCCAAATTGGAGTAATAGTTCAAGTAGTTCATCAAAATCATATAGCTCACCCTCTCGTAGTAGCGGGAGTTCGTATAGTTCCCCATCAAGATCATCAAGCAGTGGCTATAGTTCACCAAGTAGGTCTTATAGTAGTCCCTTAAGATCGTACAGTAGCCCAAGTAGGAGCTATTCTAGCCCGTCTAGGCATTAGTGTTATAAAAGCCCCGTTTTTAATCCAATCGTGAACGGGCAAGCAACTCTCTTTATTTATTAACCCAGCCCCAGAAGTAACTCATGTTGTGTGTACTTATCCTGTGTAATGAGAGTTATGGAAGGGGCTTAAACATTTTTTACAACGATGAAGAAGGGCATTGTGAAATACTCTGAAGAGTTTGTGTCTCCAATTGGTCTTAAAAGCTGGCGTGGCATTGAGCTTGAATATGATATGAGTTCAGAAGACCCCATTGAGATTTTTGATAACGCAAAAAGAATAGTTGAAAGATCAGCATCATTAAGTAATCCCTTTTCCGGGTATCCTAATTTGCTAAATCCAGACGATAACTTGCCAGTAATCACACGCAAACAAGAGGAGCCACAAATAGGTATAACACCTAAATCATTAATGAGCTGCCAGGACTTGGTTACCTTAGATAGCTACCAGATATTAATAAAAGGAAAAAAGGATTTGGAACTAGCTTATATGACTCGAAGGGCCGAGATAGTAGCCGAAGAAGCTAAAGGAATCCTTTATGCAACAGAAAAACAAAGAAATGGCTCAAGTGGGAAATAACAAAGAAACAGTAGATGCCATTAAGCTAATGGTTATAGGTAGCCTTCTGTGCGATTATGGTTCCCGCCTCATAGTGGATGACACAAAGCAATCTCTGAAATATAGGATAAGGTGCGTCATGAATGCGGTTAAGAATGTTGAAATGCACTTCCTGAATCATCCAAGTACAAATGATCATTACCGCCAGCATTTCAAAAAATCATTCAATAGTAACGAAACAGTAATGATTGCTGAACTTGTATTAACCTGCTGGACATTAAACGCCGATGGCATCGAAGAGATAATAAGTGCGATAAAACAAGTAATCGAAGATCCCTCTAAATAAATAAACATGCCAAAGACAAAGAAGATAGAGATAATAACCGGCGAAGAAGTTCGCACTGTCCCATACAGAAATAAAACAATAGTCCATATTGAAGAACCAGAAATAACTGAGCTATTGCAGGGTATAAATAATGAAGATATAGCTGATTACGTTCAGTGGAATAACTTCAAGCCGGATGACCTATTTACCGAAGATCAATTACGCGACTGGGCAAACGAACACGGGTACATAAAAGAATAAGCAAATGACCAAAGAAGAGATACTCAATAAGCATGACACAAGTAGGGGATATATCGAACAGACCTGCCGACCGGAATTATTTGCGGCAATGGACGAGTTGGCGGTTCGTTTCGGTAGGTGGATACAAAAGTGTAACTACGCTCCAACCACTCATGTAGATACGTGGCAAAATCAACTCCCAGGCGAAAATGACATAATAACCACGGAGGAATTATACGAAATGTTTTCAAATCAAAACAAATGACACCAGAAGAAAAGGAGAGGTTAGATAAAGCGTTTGCTAATTTAACTAAAGACGAGTCCGGTTTCTTAAAGGAACATCATATAGAACCAAATAAACATGGGGCTTATGTATTTGTTAGTGAGGATGGGAGTTGCAGAGTCGCATTGGACTTAATCCTAAGTTCATATCGCAATTGGCTTGTTGGTAAGAAAATAGTAAAAGAAATTTAACCCTCACAAATAAACAAAACTACATGTCAGAAGAATTACAAGTAGTTCCTATAGAGGAGCGAATTAGCAATGAATTAGTTAAGCACAATGTAACCGAAGCGATTATTGCAAAACTCAGAGAAGACTATTTGCCATTAAAGATTGCAGGCATAGATGATAAGGAAACATACCTTTTAGTAAAAGAGGCCCGTAAAAAATGCAAAGAGATCCGGGTGCTGGCTAAGAAGATATGTGTAGATGGTCGTGAAGATGCCGTATCCATACAAAAAGCATGGGTTGCAAAAGAAAAAGATGTAACGAGTAGAATTAGTGAAGTGGAGGATTATCTGGAAAGGCAGGAAAAGGATTATGAATCCGCTGTAGCCAAAGAGAAGGAAGATCGCAAGCGTAAGCAAGAAGAGCAGCTTATCATGCGTCAGCAGATTTTAACAAACATGGGTGCCCTATACAGCGATGGTTCATTCCATTTAGGCGAAGTGTCGTTTGAATTAAGCGTGGTGAAAGAAAGCGAACCAGATATATGGGAAGAATCAATCCTTCCAAAGTTCAAAGAAGAGTATGAAAAAGTGGAGGCTGAAAGAATCGAGCAGGAGCGAATCAAACAGGAGCGGGAATCCGAAATGAAACGCCAGCAGGAAGAACTGGAGCGCAAGCAGAAGGAGCTGGAGGAAAAGGAGGCTGCATTGAAAAAGGCCGAAGAGGAAAGGCTGAAAAAAGCGCAGGAAGAACAGCTTAAAAAAGAAGCAGAAGAGAGAGAAAGAATAAATCAGTTATGGCGTGGCAGGCTTAGGGAGCTTGGTTGCAGGTGGGATGGGCATCAGGCGTATGCGAGGAGAGATGATACGGTGGTTGTTGCTACGTATAGCGATTTGGTTGATTGGACAGATGAGCAGTTTAACAAGGTGTTAGAAGATTATCGTAGTGCAGAAGCGGAGCATGCTGAATATTTAGAACAGAAAAGACTAGCCGAAATAGAAGCGCAGAAAGAAGCTGCACGAAAGGAGGCACTGCGTAAGTCACGAATCGAAATGATAATGCAGTATGGATGGGGCGATAAACATCATGATTTCTCTTCTTATTCAGAAGAAGAATGGAATAATATCCTGAGTGAAGCAAAGAGCGAGTACGAAAAATGGCAAAAAGAAAAATGGGAGGCAGAGCAAGAAGAAAAGCGCAAGCAGGATGAGTTGCTTGAGCAGCAAAGAATGGAACAAGCAAAAGACAAAGAGAAATGGGATACGATTATGATCCAGTTAAATAGCATAGTAGTGTACGAAATGAGATCCAGCCAGTACCGGAAAAAGGCAATGATCCTGCGTGAAAAATTGGAAGAAATAAAAGCACTATGATAAACGACCTGCGTGGAAAAGTATACGATTCAGAAGTAGAAGCAAGAACAGATGAGTGGTACAGAAAGAGGTGGGCGCGTTTTTCGGCATCTGAGATGTATAAGTTACTTGTTTCGGGTGCCGGGCAAAATATGTTCGGCACTGGAGCGTGGACTTATATAAAACAGAAAGCGGTTGAGACAACCACTAAGATGTGGGAACGCCCTGAGCTGGATGAAGCAAAGTCAATACTGCATGGTAGGGCGCATGAGTTTCCTGGATTTCTGGAGTATGTCAACGTTACCAGGAATAGTGATGTGATGTATTTAGGCGACGAAAACCCTATGTTTTATCCATATAAACCTCTTGCGGAAGAGAGCGGGGGCACCCCAGATTGCGCTACAATTTCTGAAGAAGGTTTTATTCTACATGGTGCCGAAATAAAATGCCCGAAGAATCCTGCTAACCATTTCGATCGCCTAAAGTGGGCTACACAGTGGGATGTGAAGGATAATTACATACAATGCTACACACAGTGTCAATTCCTGATGATGTGTACTGGCGCTACACGATGGGATTTTGTTTCATTCGATGACCGACAGATCGTTCGGTCAAAAAAGATCAAGATCATTGAAATAAAGCCAGACAAAAACTTTCAAAACAACTTGGAAGTTCGCTTACGGCAAGCTATAAAGGAAAAATACCGGATCATATCAGAGCATTATGGCATTGAAGTAGCCAACCGAACAGAATTTATTCAAAAATTTAATCTAGCAGCATGAGCCAGGAAACAAAGCCAGCTTCAGAAAGATCAGTAGAGAGCAAAATAAAATTCTACGAAGATCACCTAGCTAGTCTGGAAAAGAAGAAGGCTGAATTGAATTATTCCTTTTATTTAAGTGAAAAGGCAGTCGTAGAAAGGCTAATACAAGAACTTAAAAACTCAATCTAGCAGCATGAAAACAAAAGAACAAATACTAAATGATCATGGCCGACTCATCTCCGGCCCCACGATGAACGCGATGGATGAATATGCCAAGCAACAATCTATAGGCTTTTTTGATTGGGCAAACAAAAATTACATACAGTGTGAAGTGACAAATGAGTGGAAAGAGGCTGCTAGAGCAAGTCAGTTCAGGTATTCTACAAAGGAGCTATACAATCAATTCATAGAAAGCCAAAACAAATGACACAGCAAGCCAAAATGACCCCAACGGATGTTATTGTTCGGATGATAAACGCAGTTAATCAGGATAGCGATGCCGATTTTTATAGAATAGTGCATGAGTATGCGGATACATTAACGCGTGGAGGCGGGGCAAGGAGCAGGATCGTTTCTGCTGTAAATCTGAAACCAACAAGGCTAAGAAGGATTGATCAGTTGCCGTCTTCGGTAAAGAACTTGCTGATACAGGTAGGCAATAAAGACGAAAATGTGTTCCTAATAGATTCGGTAAGGGAGTGTATTAATACTCTTCTGTTGGAATGGGAGAATGCCGAATTGTATAGGATGCATAATATCAGCCCAAGAAGCAAGTTGTTATTACATGGGCCAACCGGGAACGGGAAAACGACAATAGCGCGTTATATTGCCAGGAAGTCAGGGCTCCCTTTCGTTGAAATAAACAGCGATCTGGTTATTGACAGTAAGTTGGGCGGTACATCCACAAACATACACAGCGTTTTGTCATCCATAAATGAGCCGTGTGTATTGTTTTGGGATGAAGTAGACTCCATTGGTAGAAAACGCGGTGGCCGAGCCGAGGCCGCATCCTACGAAAATGACAGAATGGTCAACTCGATTCTGATAAACCTTCAGAAAATGGATGACAATGTGATTTTTATCGGCGCTACAAACCGGATGGATGTGCTGGATTCTGCGTTTTTGCGCAGGTTTGATGTGAAACTTGAGGTGCCTGCGCCGACTTACGAGGAACTATGGGCATATAGGAATCAATTATTACAACATCATGGCCTTGAGAGGCACGTAAATGTAAGTATCGCAGGTATCCAGAGTTATTCAGATGCAAAACTTCGTGTTACTGAAGAAGCACGCAAATTCTTGCTCAAAAGCATATCAACTAAAGAATTTTTAACCAAACAATCATAAAAGATGGAGCCAGTAGATGGGTTTGATGAGCAAAAAAGCAGCCTCTTGGAGAGGGTAATGCCTATGCTGGATGAATATGTGTTGGTCAAGCTAAAGATTCAACAATTAAGGCAAAGACAGACAGAAGTCCCACGTGATTTACAGATGGTACTTAACAAGTGCGTACACGAAATATCGGACGCACTGTTGCTCCCATAGAAAAATATCGTTTTTCGGTCAGTTTACATTAAAAATCATACATTTATGCCGCGAGTTCAACGAATTTGCGGCATTCGTGTTCCTGTATTCGATGAATCGAAGCCAGGGCCGGGTGCCATAAGGATTCAATTTGTGCTGGAAGGGCACATAATCAGTAAAAAGAACAACGAAGCAGCGATCCCGGACGCAACAGCGGCCAAGATCCATCTGCATACACAGAATAAGGCTAATGGAGGCATTACCTTGAAAGACGCACTGGATGCATTGGCTAAAATGAAGGTCAGATTTGTGGGTCACCCTGGTTACCGGGCCTGTAAAAAGAAGTATATCCCAGTAATTCAGGAGCAAATGGAGTACTGGAGGCCGAAATTGATCGAGAACGGCATTGATTTCCCGCTTCAGGAGGCTGTATTGAGCGCTAAATTCGCCTTTAAGGATCGCCACAGAATTGATACAGTGAATAAGGTGCAGACGATTCTTGACCTTTTAGTGGAGTCTGGGGCCATCCGAGATGACGATTACACGGTATTAAACCCAATAAAGGGATATTCGAAACTCTTTAATAAGAGAATAACGGAAAATGTTTGTTTGATTTCGTTGACATTGAAAAATGAAAAAATGAAAAACGAGACTCAGCAAATCAAGGAAGAAAAATAAGACAATCTGCCGCATATTGTGATGTATCGCGAAGTGAGCGCGATCGGGTTTGCATTGATTGAATGTCAATAATTTAAGAAGTGGTTTGGGCGTTTTAAAACCT
>Ga0164307_10001317_pt1 | contig 11184 bp, 10 predicted proteins | sample Whisoiple_243_MG_FD_110214 | JGI IMG/M metagenome (GOLD analysis project Ga0164307, IMG submission 110214) | Soil microbial communities amended with fresh organic matter from upstate New York, USA - Whitman soil sample_243_MG | ecosystem: Environmental > Terrestrial > Soil > Unclassified >...
TACCACCTACGGAGTCCTCCTTTATTACGGAATTAGGAGGAAAAGGGGCAGATGATGGGTTAATTGGGGGGACAGACGGACATAATTCATCTTTTCAAGCGTCTTCGGGTTTAGGTGGATGTCAACGATTAATTGAAGATGGATTTTTTGACACCAATGGGTTATATACTTTTACGGAAGAAAATAATTTTGTTCAATTGTTGTTATATGATTTCTTTGAAACGTCTTCAGGGACCATTGCGCTTCAACCAAGAACTTGTTTTATTGATATGGGATCTGCTTTAAAATTGGCTTTATCTGACAAAGGGGATGACAATACAGAACAAATGAGACGATTACAAGAAGAATTGAATTTTGCATTGATGGCGTCCTTTGGAATTTCATGGCCAAGATTTTGTTGGTGGAATTTAGAGGAAGTATATCCTGCATCAGTATGGAAAAAATCAGTGGATAATCAATATTATTATCCACAAATGAATCCAGTTGATACTTTGTTTGATGGTGTATCAGACGTTGGAGCCATGTTTATCCAATCAGGCGAAATACCATTGATTTCTGTTCAATTGATTGGGGTCTCTCAATTGGCATTTAGTATTCATCCTGAGTTTCAAGCTGCAAATCCAGATCATGATTTTTATCTTCAACTGTTAACCCCAGATGTAAATTCAACTATTTTTACCATAGGGGATTTTCCAGCTAAATCTTATCTTAATCCAAATTTACTCAATGGACAAAATGGGTGGTTTGAAAAAGGGCCTTATGTTTTTGGTTTTGGGTTTCGTGATGCAAATACGGGGCTTTTCCATGACATTTATTCATTTAACAATCCAGATGATGTAGTTAATATGGTAATTGGTCCAGAGTTTGAAACGACCAATCATTTAAATTATTCGCCATCTCTTAAAGTTGACATTACCAATGCAAATTGTGTTTCACGAAAGTTACAAAAAGTGGTACTTGCCAATATGCCTTGTACACTAAGTAATTCACGTTATTATTTTATTCGGTCTCCTGAACTTTCTGCCAATCAAATTATGCCTTTTCTTTCATCCACGGATGCTGGAGCGCCAGGGGATACAATTGGAGTATTATGGGATGAAAGCATTAATGGAAATGTATCACGTGATATTAGTGGGGAACATGGAGTAGGCACAGTTTCAATTACAGCCAAAGAAATCAATCCTATGTTCAATCAAGTGAATTATACTCTTTTTGTTGAGACAGAATGGGCGGAAGTAGTTGGAACTTCTATGCAATCATCCAGTAATTTGATTGTACAAGGGGAAGATCCAAGAACTCGCAAAATCAAAGACAATACGGTTTTTTATTCTAATTACATTCCTAGTATTTGGAAACTTTATCCAATTACATTAGATGCTACGATCAATACCTTTCCTACTCTTTACAACAATTTGGTTCCACCATGGAAAACAACTGCAACAGGGTCTAGTAATTATGATACACAATGGGACATCAAAAAATTTTGTAGAAATCGTTTATTATGGAATTATTTTACAACACAAGACGGTCCTACTTTGCCAACCTCCACGCCCTCTCTTGGGTTCCCGGTTCAGTCACCCAATTATGATGACATACAAGATTTGTGGTCATCCTCTTATATAACCGCAGGAACACAAAAACCCTCAGAACAGTCGGTTCATTTCATGCGGGCGATTGGTTTTTAATCTTCCAGCACAAGAAAAGCGGGTGTATGAGGGGTCTGATGTGGTCCGTGAGAAGGAGGAGGAGGAAGAACCCCATGAGAAGAAGAAGAAGCCGCACTTTTCATAATGCATTGCTTTTGTTGACACCACATCAAAATAGGAGGATTAAAGCCTGTGTAGAGTTGGGCGCAGTCATGTCCACGTTTTTGCAATAAACCAGCTTTTTCAGCAACCTTTTTGATTTCTTCGCATTCTTTCAAGTATTTCTTTTTAGCGTCTTTTAAGTCAAAAACTTTGTTAAGATTGATCATAGCTGGTGATGATGATGATGATGATGAAGCTGATTTTACCCCTCCTTTTTTTGATTTGACTTTTTCAATAAGTGGAGGAGAAGTAGGATTTTCAACTTCTTGTTGTTTTTGAACTATTTTCTTCTTGCGTGGTTGTGATTTCTTGTCAATCTTTTTCTTTTGTACCCCCAAATTCTTTGCTCCAACACCAGCCCCACCACCACTCAAACTTTTTTCAGGTGATTTATCAGCAGTCATAATGATACTCCAACAACTACTACTTTTACAACTAGTACTACTTTGGGAAAAGTAAAACAAGACCAAGAGGTCGTCACGTAAATAAAGGTGGTACCATTTTTCGATTTCTCATCAACAATGAGTTATGGTGGAGGAAATCTAGGCAATCGACTGAATCAATATATTCAAATGAGACCTCTTGATTCATTTTTTACTAGACGAATTTACGATCATGTAGCCAATGACCAATATGAACAATTGCGTCGACATGTGGATAATTTTATTCGAAATCCAACTGAAGAGTTTCTACAAAATGTCATTATGCCAGATTTTGAAAATCGGCCTTTACCAGAGGGATTTCCGAACGATTTTTGGGGGCAAGCCAATATACCTTTACATCATCAATGGCTCCTTTATGGTGCACGTGATGCATTGATTGATGGTAAAATAAACTCCTCCACCCTTGCTTCAATGGGGGTTGCTGCCAATCGTCATCATCGTCAAACCTTAGAAAATCGTATTATGCAACCCATCCGACAAACTCACCGTGTCATGCCCATGTCAGAGATTGCAGGCACAGGGCATGATCCCACACGTATTCCGATCATGGAAGTAGATCGAGCTGTCAATGATCCCTTGTTTCGTGGCAATCCTGATTCAATTCAATCTGCTCAGGATGTACGACCCTCGATTGGTCTTCAAGGAAGAGGTCGTTATCAAAGTCTTCCTACTGTACGATATTGGGAAGAAACGCCCATTTATGAATTTGGAGTCACTGCACCTCATTCACGTATTCCAACTGCATCCACGGGTACAGAACCAGGCATGCCCTTTTTTCGTAAAAAATCGGAAGAAGAAAAAAAAGAACTGATTCGAAGAAATGAAGCATCCCGTATTGAACAAGAACAAGTCCCCCAACAAGCATCTTCATCATCATCTTCATCTTCAACGGGAATGACTGCCACTCAGCATGCAGAAGCATATCGTCAACAATTAGCAGCAGCAGCAGCAAAATCCCCTAGGAATGCTAGTCGTTCGAACGTACATGCAGGTTCGTACGATGTTTGGTCACAAAATACAATGTATTCAGGAATGGATCATCAACAAAATTTGGATTACCTTCATAATATGACTGCATTTTTCCATCATCGTGATCAAAATCCATCGTTAACTGCAAAAGAATGGTTTTCCACACATCCTCAACCTTTTTCTTCTTCTTCTTCTTCTTCTTCTTCTTCTTCATCAATACCATTCGTAGTATCAGCATCGGATTCTTCCGGCCCGGCCCTGGCGGCGGCGGGCGAAGGCGCCGGCGTGGTCGTGGATGAGGAGGGCGTCCCCCTCATCTCCGCCCCGGGGCGCGCAAGGGCGGAGCGGCGGCAGCAGCAGCAGGAGCAGCGGGCGGCATCTGAAAGAACAACCAATGCAGTTAGAAGAGGAGTAAATCGAGTAGGATTAGAAGTTGGAGGATTAACAGCAATGGTGCAATAGGACAAGGTATTCAATCATCTCTAAGTGGACAAGTTGAACAAGCAAATATTCAAAGAGATGCTCCTCAACAAGCTGCATTGGATTGGAATCCACAACAAGCACAAATTCATGATTTAGGACATGGAAGAATGGGTGTTGGTGGTGCTGGAGGTGGCGCTGGAGGTGGCGCTGGAGGTGGTGCTGGAGGTGGTGCTGGAGGAATGGGTGGTGGTGCTGGAGGAATGGGAGGTTTTCGTACTTTTTTCATGGGAAATTATACCAAATCAGAAGAACCAAAGTTTCCCGACAACAGCAATAACAATGTAGTAGAGGATGTAACAGTGAATGGAAAAGACATGAAGAAAAAACCGACAAAAACAACAACAACAAGCACCAGCAGTGGACAAGAATTTTGGGATACAAAGGATTATGCAAATAATTTTGTACCTTATGAAGAAAAAAGCAGTTTTGTTGGAAATGACAATAATCCACATGAAAACTTAAAACAACCCAAAGTGGTCATGACAGCACCAAGTCAAAGGGGAAGAGAAGAATTAGCAATGATGATTATGGAAAAAAGAGAACAAAATCCTGCTGAGTTTGGAACCGATCGAGAAAAAGCCAATATGGGTAGAGGTCAAATGATTCCATGGGGAATGCCTTCTACTTATCCTGGAAAAAGTGGTGTAGCAGATCCTACATTAAAATTTGTAAAAGGAGTAAAAAAGGGGAAAATTGCTGTAAGTATTTGGAAATCCTCCATGGGGGTGAAAGGAAAAAAATTGGGCAAATACAATAGTTATTATTGGATGCATGATCCTCAGCGTGATAAATGGACCAGAGTAGGAGCCAATATCAACAATCCAATGTATGATAATCCTCCTTATGAAGCATGGACTCCATTGGCAGAAAGTATGAAACCAGGATTAGCATTAAGTGATATGTTAAAGAAGATTTATGAACAAGAACATGCAATTCCAGGGAATTCAAAACCACCTGTATTAGCAGAGGGTGGAACTATTTCTGCAGATGCTTACAAACAAACTCCATTAAAAGGTCATAAATAAAAAAAACATATTTTTTTTTTTTAAATCATTAATTACTATTTATTTTGCTGAAGTGGTTCAGAAGAATGACTTTGTGCATCCCGATGATGAGAAGGCATAGATGAAAAAGAGGATGCTGAGGATGAGGCTGAACCACCCGATGTTGATGTTGGTGTAGACTTTTTCTTGTTGTTGTTGTTGGCGGATGGGTTGTTCATAGAATGCGTAGGCGGGGTAGTAAAAGATTTTTGGATTTTGCTCGATAGAGAATTGGTTTTCAATGATTTCTTCAGATTTTGTCGTCGCTGAGTTTCCTTCTTTTTGGAAGCTAGTGGAGCTTTGACTGGAGGTGCTTTCGGGCGGTAGAGTAGACCCACGGATGCTTGAGTCAGATTCGTGCACTTGTTGGGGTGAATTTGTGACGTCAATTGTTGACATTTTGTCAATTGTTTTTGACGAATAATAGCACCAGAACGGGAATTTAAAGAAGGTGACAAAGAACTGTGCGCTTTGCTTAAGGTTTTCACCTTTTTTGAAGTTAAGTTACGTGGAACACCTTTTCCCATTTTCTTAATTTCCCCGAAAAAAAAAAATGGAAATGAAGGATGAGAAGGTTGAGAAGGAGGAAGGTAGTGGTGGTGGTGAAATATATTCGACTCCATCTACTTCTAGTTCTTATTTGGTTACGGATAATGATGAGGATATTCAGTCCAAAAAACGAAAAGCAGTGTCATCATCATCATCATCATCATCAATATCATCAAACGAGAGTGGTGAAACATCAATGACGCCTACAGTGACCAAGCGACGTAAACGTACAGCTACTGTTCGTTTTGCCCCTGAGTTTATTGAAAAACAACAAAATATCAAAAAAAGAGGAAAAACAAATACCATTCAAGTGTCTCGTTCCTTGACTGAAAAGTTGGAAAAAAACATGAGAGCTCGAAATTCGAGTACCAACGCCATGAGTAAAGTATGTGGTACCATACCCCGCATACAAAGATCTTCCTTTAAACCCAGATATCAAGCACCAGTGACGAAAGGGGCAGTGGAATCTGCAATGACAAGAGGTGAATTGCCAGTATTATGGACACGAAGTGATTTGGAAAATTTTTATAAAAAAGTGGAAGAAATGGATCAAGTATGAAAAAAAAAAATAAAAAGAAAAAAATTTTTTTTTTATTAATTGGTAATCAACTTGGAAGTACCACCATCCCCACCAACTAACAAAACTGCATTGTAACAAAAGGTCATGTAAATATTCCAGGGAGAATTGGTAGGACCAGGATTGGAAAACCCACCCGTTGCAAACCCAGGCAAATTAGGACATGCAAAAAGATCAGCACAAACAAATGCCAATTGGAAAATTTGATTGGTGAAACGACAAGTATTTTGCATATGAGCTTCGTTCACTAAGGAACGAAGTTTACCAAAATTCAATTCATAAATATGACTTGGTAAAACCACGGATCGCATCTCAGGAACAGGTGCTGTATCTTCCCCTGAAACTACATTGCCCAAATAAAATTGGTTGAAAGCATAAATGTCACCATTCTTGGTTTGTTGACGACTTTGCCCAATCAGTGGTCGTTGCACCAAAAAGTTTTCAGCATCCATTTGTTTTGCCATGGTTACCCCTGAATAAGTGCTGGCTTGAAAAGCGTAATAACGCTGCCCATTCAATTTCAACTCCATGTTTTGCAATTCAACTCCATAACACCAAGTGTAATCAGAACCATTGAAAGTTGTAGCATAGTCTGTTCCATCGGAGGACATAGGCCCATTTCCCACAAAGGCATAGGTTTGAGCATTCACATCATTTCGTTGGTAATTCCCTGTTACATAAAATAGCATGGTTGTCAAGTCGGAATTGAGCAGTGAAGTCAAGTTCATCATAACCAAATTGGATCCATCCCATGGTGATTTTGCGCCAGAAGCAGAAGGAATTTGAAATTGTGCTGATTGTAAGTATTGAAATGGATAAGACACATTAAAATCAGGCGCCCGGAGAAGTTCAGACCGAAGTGAGAGTGATTTATCCGAAAGTTCCTCTTGCCATGATTGAATAGAAGCTGATTGAAAATTGGCCAAGGTATCTTGAAAAGAAGATACATTTGTTTTAACCACTTGAGCCAATGGGCGCATTTGACAAGTCAATTGAATGGGTTGAGTAAGCAACTTGGTATCAAATGAAATACGTTTTTCCATTGCGTAAATAGATGAGAAAAACGTCCTTAATGGGAAAATAGCGGTTCGAAGTGCTGGAAATTCTGCATCATAAGGTTGCAAAGGTGAACTGGCTTGAAAATCATTTAAAACCGAAGCGTAACAATAAGGTGAATTCAATTGATATTTTGGACGAAGACGAAAAACAGGTTGTCCAGACGCAGGAGCTGCCAATACACTTTGAGGATCCATACTGTTTAAATAACACCCTGCTTGATTCAACATCAGCTGTCTTTTGCCTCGTGTTTCTGCTTGTGCCATAGCAACCAAAAAGTTGGTTTCTCCTGAGATTTCAATGTTGGCCACGGTACATGCACCAGGATACATAATCAAAGAGCCCAAAAATTGAAACCCCCATCCTTGTGGAAGATAAATGTAAGAGGTGTTGTAAGGATAATCCGTCAATGTAGGCCACGTCAAGGACTTCAATTCCAAACACAGAAAAAGTGTATTGGTAAATAAAACATTTGGAATATAACAAGTTCCACTGTTGCCCGTTGATAAATTGTTGAGAACAATTCGATCTTTTTGAAATGTTTCTTGTAACTCTACTGCTGTTACGGTGGATGAAGCCAAATCATAGTAGAGTGAATTTTCAATGGTCATACCCGGACCATTGAGCAAAGGTAATTTTCCTGTTAAACAATTGTCCAATTGAGGCGCTAATGCAGACATTAATGCCCCTCCATTGACTGCTGAATCAGAACGATATCCTACGACATCTGTCATAGAACCTGCCATCTTTTTCTATGTTTGTCGTAGTGATGTTTTTAAAAGGTAGTAGTAAGAATTTGGAAAATTGGTTACCACCTTAATTTCAAAGGAAAATTTAAAAATACTACGATTGTTCTTATTTTAAGAAAATCTTTTTTTCTCTCTTCCTTTTTTTTCTATCTATCGGTTCTAAATGGAACAAACAACAACAACAACAAAAACACAAGCTGAATGGCAAAGTGAACCAATTGCCAAAACCAGAGAGGAATATGATCAAATGACCAAAGAAGAATTGATAGAATATTCACGAAAACACGGTGAAAAAGTCCAAAATTGTCATAAAAGTGACAAAAACCATCGTTATCCTTGTGGTTGGTGTGGGAAAACACCCGATGAGACGAGAATATATGTCAGTCCTCCTAACCAATACGGACAGAAAGATTCGCGCTATTTATGTTATGTTTGCAAAACAGAAGAAGATCAGCTTCAAAGTTGGACTGAATTAACAGATACATCCTATTGGTTACCCATTCGTCCACCTACTGTACCTACCTTCAACAGTGGCGATCCTGATTTGACATGTGAAGCTCATGATACTCCTTTTAAAATACGTCAAAAATTACGTTATCAAAAAATGTTGGCGAATCTTCCCGATAACCCCAACAACCCCAACTTCAAGCGATCCAATACTGTAGGTGATGGTGCTGCTAGTGGAGAAAGAGGAGGAGGGATGTATTTTTGATTGCGCTAAATATAGATAAATAAATAAAATAAAAACGTTAGTTTGCTGTTATTTTTTCTTTTTCTTCTTTCTCCTTTTTGTTGATTTTGAAAAAGAAAGAGAGGTGGTGAAAAAAAATGACATCTGAGTTATCAGGAGCTGCAGAATTGTTACAAACAGGACCTTTCAAAAATTGGACAAGTATCAATGAACAAACCATCACTTTGTCTGATACCGCCGATAATTATTTTCCAAGTAATGCAAACAGCGTTTATCTGAAACAAACCACCAGCGGAACTTGTAGTATTGAATTACCTATTCCATTGGCTTTGACGGATGGTCAATCCAGAATGTGGTTTTGTTATTGGAATTTATCTGGTGAAGCGATTGCAACTGCTGATTGTGTATTAACATTATTGCGACCTCAAGCGGTAGATACTACCTACTACAAGTATCCCGCAACCAAAATTCAACGCTCTGCTTCGGATTATTCCATCTATCGAACTTATTCAGCAGGAGATACCCGTACTACCATTGGATTTGTTCTTTGGTGCACAACAGCCAACAACTATTATGTTGCTGCTATGGGCGATGCTGCAAACTTTAGTACCATTGTTGCTGGCACAGGTGCGTATGGTCAAGCTACTTCTGCACCTGCTTTCTCTGCTGGATCTTGGAAAGTCAATGCTTATGCGGGCCAAAATGTCACTTTAGCTGCATTATCTGTAAATGAAGATGGTGTCATTGGACCTTTGGGTTGGAAAGCCTTAGCTAGTGCTGCTCAAGCAGGAAATTGGGTTGTTTCTCAACCTGGTCAAATTGCACAACTACGCTTTTTCTCTAGCGCTGCATTAGCTGGGGCAGTTACCCTTTACAAAAATGGAGCTGATACTGCTCTCACTTTAACTGCGGCTGGCACTTCGGGAGCTGATACAGTCAATAGTGTTTCTGTTGTTGCTGGAGATCGTATTCAAATTCATTGTGCTGCACCCGGCGGCACTCCTTATGTTTCTTGTGCTTTTGTTTTCCGTCCTAATGCTGTTTAAAAAAAAAATAAAATATTTTTTTTCGTAGGTATTCGTGTCACCGATACCAACGTTGTTTCTTTGAAAAATTTATTGACCCCTGGCGAATATGGTGGATTAGATGATACTTATGCAGTTGTAACAGTTGATGAAAGTGGTGTTATTTCCAATGTTGAGTCCAAAAAAGTGCCAAGAACTGCTCCTGATTTGGAATCCACTACAGGCACCATAGAAATTGTGGATGATGGAGATGCTGCCAATATTAATTTAACTGAGTCGGGAGTGACAGCTGGAGTGTATGGTGATGCAACTCATGCTGCTATTTTCACTGTTGACGATTATGGAAGAATTACTAGTGCTAGTGAAACACCTATTGATCCAGATTTCGTAAGTTTGAATTCCACTACTTTGACCGTAGCAGGCGCTCCTGCATATACGGTTAATTTGACCAGTGGAATTGTTACACCAGGGACATATGGATCTGCTACTTTAATCCCCTCCATCACTGTTGATACTTATGGAAGAGTGACGAATGTTACAACCAATTCTCTTACGGATGCAGGCAGTTTATATGCAAAAGCTATTTTGTACAATCATTCTAGTTTTCTCTCTTATCTTACCACTGCCGCAACCATTCCTATTATTCCCTCCACTGTGGAAGTAAGTGGGACTTTTTATACACCAAATAATCAATGGGCTTTTGGACCAACCTCTAGCGCCTCCTTATCAATGACTACAGATGGGCGAATTAAGTATACAGGAGCCACCACTCGAACTTTCTTATGTAGTGCTGGTATCAATGGAGCTATTACCAATGGAAGTGGTATTTATTTAGAAATAAGAAAGAATCTTTCAAATTCAGGGCTTACTAACAATTGGTTTTATACTGGAACCAATTCAGGCGAAATTGTGGTTGCTCTGAGTTGTCCTATCGTCATGCAAACCAATGATTATGTTTCTATTTTCATAGGCTCAAGTAATGGAATTGCACCTGGATCCGTCATTTATTGCGCTCAATTACAATTAATTAATGGTGACTAAAAAAAAAAAATAAAAAATTTATTATATTATTTTCCTTGTTCATCTAATTTTAAATCTTGTTTTTTGACTTTCTTTTCATATTGTTTCATTTGCGCTCCATGTTTCCTAAGAAAAGCAGATAAACGACGTCGAGAATGTGATTGTCTTCCTGAATTACCAGCCGAAACAAATGCATAACGAGGGAAATACATGGAAAATTCTTTGGTATGAATCATTGCAGCTTTGTTTTTAAATAACTTTTGCCCCACTTGATCATGTTGTTCTGAACCCCAACGAATATCAGGAAAATGAGCTTTGAACTCAGGTGGTTCCATAGGATAAGCCCAGGCTTTGTTTTCAACATAGGTTATTTTTCCATTTTGATTATTGGATGTTCCTCCATGGTTTGGATTAACATAAATTGAATCCTCAGGTCGATCTGATGATGATGATGACATAATAATTATAATAATAGACAACGAAAAAAAGAAAAAAGAAAAAATTTTTTATTATCAAGAAAAAAAAGTTAATTACTACTACTACTACTTAATTCGCAAATAGTATCACATATTTTCTTATATTCTATGTTCTCCATCAAATGAAAATCATGTCGATGATTATAATAATTATCAATGAACTCAAACATCTCCTCCTTCCCATACCCCTTAAGATAATCTTTAATTCGTTGATGTCTTCGATTATTGTGAATAATGCACATATCCCTCTTCCCACGGGTCGCTAATGGTGATTTGTTAAAAAATGGATACTCAA
>Ga0164307_10001318_pt1 | contig 11184 bp, 4 predicted proteins | sample Whisoiple_243_MG_FD_110214 | JGI IMG/M metagenome (GOLD analysis project Ga0164307, IMG submission 110214) | Soil microbial communities amended with fresh organic matter from upstate New York, USA - Whitman soil sample_243_MG | ecosystem: Environmental > Terrestrial > Soil > Unclassified >...
CGAGTTCCTTGAAGAAAACTCCGAACTCCCACCCGGGATCAATTACTCGACCTTCTATGACGTCGGCGTTCGCCGCAAGTAACCGACAGCCATTCTCAATCACCCGAGGAAATCATGAACGCTTTGATCACAACCAATAGCCTGCCCCCGGCTCTGCGCGACCATCTCGCCAATATGCCGATGGATGACGATCTGGGAGCCGGCATCACCGGCGGGTTCGCCGTCATCAGCTACAAGGGCAAGAACTGGCGCACCAAGTTCCGGGGCGACGACAAGCTGATCACCCGCAACGACGTCCACGGCGATGGCTCGAAGGACCCGGCGCAGTCGATCGAGGTCGTCATCATCAAGGCGAGCCCGAACATCGCCAAGGTCTACTACGAGAAGGGCTTCACCGAGGGCGACATGTCGCCCCCGGACTGCTGGTCGACCAACGGCATCCAGCCGGACCCGGGCGCAACCAAGATCCAGAACACGACCTGCGCCGGTTGCCTCAAGAACGTCTTCGGCTCGAAGACCACCGACAACGGCAAGAAGGCGAAGGCGTGTTCCGATACCAAGCGCCTCGCCGTCGTGCCGCTCGGCGACATCGAGAACGAAGCCTTCGGCGGGCCGATGCTGCTGCGCATCCCGGCTGCGTCGCTGAAGGAGATCAAGTCCTACTCGGTCGCGCTGAACCAGCGCGGGCTGCCCTACTACGCCGTCGCGACCAAGGTGCAGTTTGACACGGACGAGGCTTTCCCGAAGCTGCTGTTCGAACCGCTCCGCGTGCTCGACAACGATGAGGTCATCCAGATCCTCAACCTGCGTGGCGACGCCCGCGTCGCGACCATCCTCGACCAGGCGATCGAGGCCGCCCACGGCGAAGTCGACAGGCCGAACGAGCCCGCCGGCGGCGACGCCTTCTCCAAGCTCGGCCCGCTGCCCACCGCTCTCACGGGAGTTACTCCGGAGGAAATCAAGACCACTGCGGTCCAGGTTCCCGCCGGCGAGACCGACGACGAGCGCGAGCTGCGCGAGTTCAAGGAGATGAAGGCCGCCAAGGCTGCGAAGGCCAAGGCGGAAGCCGAGGCAGCTGCCGCCAAGGCCGCCGCCGAAGCCGCCGCCGAAGCCGCTGCTGCCAAGCCGGAGGAAACCGAAGAGGAGCGTGAGTTTCGCGAGTTCAAGGAAGCCAAAGCCAAGGCCATGGCGGCGGCCAGTTCAGCTCCGGCTGCCAAACCTGTGAAGGCTGCGAAGAAGGATACTCCGAAGGAAGAGCCGAAGGCGGATGCGCCCGCCGCCACGCCCGCGTCGTTCGACGCGTTGCTGGAGGGGCTGGTGCCCTGACGGCGGCTCGACTGGCCCGGGGGAAACCCCGGGCCTTTTACCCTTCTCCCCCACGGAGGCCGGCGTGTCTGACGCAATACGGAAATTTCTCGCCCGGGTTCTGCCATGGAACCAGACGGGTGTGACCGCCTATTACAACATCCACTGGACGAACGCGGGGAAGCGCTGGCGCGGCCGCGCCTGCCGCGATCTCGACGAGGCTGTCGAGCACGTCGTCTATCTGAAGAAGCAGGCCGACGTCCGCGACATCTACTGCTGCATGTCGAGCCAGCGCATCGCGGAGCTCAAGCAGACGGCGTCCGGCTACAGCTACTACTGGGCTGAGCGCTCGGTCGCCGGCGCAGTCGAGATCAAGTCGCTCTGGGTCGACGTCGACGTCAAGGCCAGCTCCTACGCCTCCACCCGTGACGCCGTCGAGGCGCTGCAGAAGTTCTGCAAGGACGCCGGCCTGCCTGTCCCGACCCTGATCGTGGCGACCGGAGGCGGGGGCTTCCACGCCCACTGGGTCCTCGACCGTGCCCTCAAGCCCGACGAGTGGAAGCCGCTGGCGCTGGCCCTCGTCGAGGCGGCGAAGCAGCACGGCTTCCAGATCGACCCCGGCGTCACCGTCGACGCCTCGCGCATCCTGCGCATCCCCGACACCACCAATCACAAATACACCCCCGTGCGGCCGGTCAGGCTCGGCTCGCACAACGTCCCCATCGACTACCCCGTCGAGTACATCGCCGGGAAGCTGCTGCCCTACATGACCATGCAGCGCGCGCAGCCTTCCCCCGGAGTAACCGGCGGGGCCAGCATCCATAAGCTCGCCAATGACGAGCTCTCCGGCGGCATCGGCAGCGGGCCGTCATTCTCGTTCGCCGACTTCCGCTCGGCAGTCGAGGCGCTCGACGCCACCGGGCACTACGGCGACGGCCAGTACGAGAACATTCGGAACCTGGGCTTCGCCTGCGCCTCGATCACGCATGACCACCCCGCCGACGCGGCTGCGGCGCGCGAGCTCTACGACGAGGTCGTCGCGAACAACGGCCGTGACCCGCTCGAGAACGACAAGCGCTACAACGACGCCGTCGGCGGGACGACGTCCAAGACCGCGTCGGGGGACAACCTGATCGGCCCCGGCACGATCTTCAAGCAGGCGCAGGGCAAGGGCTGGACGCCGCCGCCACCGCCGCCACCGGGCACGTCACAGCCTGATCTTCCTCCGGGGTATACCCGTCAGGCCGACGGCACCGTCTGGTTCACCAAGACCGACAGCGCCGGCCTGTCGCGCAACGTCTCGGTCTCCAGTTTCCCGATCCACAACGGCTGGATCTCGCCCGACCCTTTGACCCTGAACTTCGTCACGAAGATCATGGGCAGGGACAAAATCATCTCGATCGCCCACGAAAAGGCTGCACGGAAGGAACATGTCGGCCCCACCCTGACTGGACAGGGGTTCGTCACCAGACCGGTGCAGGCCATAGACATGCAGGAGTTTCTGTTGTCCTGGATCACCCATCTCCAATCCACGCGCCGGGTATCGAGCGCCCACGCCTTCGGCTGGACCGGGGGTGGCTTCGCTTACGCCGGAGTAATCCACTCGCCCTCCGGCATCGATCAGGCCGGCGCGGCCGACCCGAACACGTTGCGGATCTACGATCCCTGCGGCGACCTGCAGCCGTGGCTCGACGCGGCCAGGATCATCACCGACCAGAAGCGCCCGGCACTCAACGCCATCCTCGCCTCGGCCTTCGCGGGTCCGCTGGTCAAGCTGATCGGGCAGGACGGGCTCCTCGTCTCGGCCTATTCCTCCGAGAGTGGCATCGGCAAGACCACGGCACTCAGGGTGGCGCAGGCCGTCTGGGGCCATCCGATCGAGGCGGCGCAGGGCCTGACCGACACCTATAACTCGGTCGTCGGCAAGCTCGGCGATACCCGGAACCTGCCGCTGTACTGGGACGAGATCAAGTCGGAGGAGCACGTCGAGAAATTCGTCGCGCTCGCCTTCCAGCTCTCGTCGGGGCGCGAGAAGTCGCGGATGACGCAGACCTCGTCGCAGCGCAAGTCGGGGACGTGGTCGACGCTGCTGATGTCCTGCTCGAACGACAGCATCGTCGAAAGCATCGCCAGCGCCTCGAAGAGCTCGAATTCCGGTGTCTATCGCTGCTTCGAGTTCCGCGTGCCGAAGGCGACCGGCCCCAGTCCACTCTCGATGCCCACCGTCACGACGATGGTCGCCAAGCTCAAGGATCACTACGGCCGGGCCGGGGAGATCTACGCGAAGTTCCTCGGGAGTAACGAGGCGTCGATCCAGAAAAACGTCCAGAGCCTGAACGAGAAGCTCGTCGTGGCGACCTTTGCCACGGCGGAAGAGCGCTTCTGGGTCGCCAGCATCGCGGCGTTGATGGTCGGCGCGCATCTCGCCAACCAGCTCGGCCTGACGCAGATCGACGTCAAGGCGATGCGCGACTTCCTGATCGCTGAGCTGGGCAAGTCGCGCATGAGCTTCAGCCTGCAGGCGACGACCGTCTCATTCACGGCGAACGTCTCCGACGTGCTGAGCCAGTTCATGCGCGACATGCGGGTCCGGAACACGCTGTTCACCGACATCATCTGGAACCGGCCGGGCAAGCCCCGGGCGGGCTCGGTGAACCTGAAGAAGAGCGACGGGAACCTGACGGAGCTGAAGGTCCAGATCGGCGTCGACGACCGGCTGATGCGCGTCGGGCAGGCCGATCTCGGGGCGTGGCTGCATTCGAAGAAGTTCTCGCAGCAGACCTACTACGAGGAGTTCCGCAAGCAGTTCGGCATGAAGAGCACGACGGGTTCGCTTGGAGCCGGCACGGACCACAGCACCGGCACGATGCGCATCCTCGAGTTCGATCTCAGCTCGCCGCTGATGCAGGGCTACTTCGCCACCATCTAACGGGGACCCACACCCATGAGTAATCTCTACACGATACCGGAGGTTCGCGAGCTGCTGGCGCATATCGCTGGCGAACTGGAGGACGACGCGACACTGCACGGAGCGCCGTGGGCGACATACGCCGCTGACAGTATCCGGGCCTGCATCCTTCACATGTACCGGCGCTCCTCGACGCGGACCCGCGTCAAGAGCCGCAAGGTGACGTCGCAGGTAAAGGCCCAGATCTGGACCCTGCACACCACCGATCCAGACCTGAGCCTGCAAGAGATCGCCGACATGGTCGGCGTGAATATGGGCCGTGTCAGCGAGACGCTGAGCGGTTTCCGCTAGACGCCGTCGCGCCAGCCCCGGTTCCGGGAGGGGCTGACCGCTTTCAGATTGCCGGGGGTGCTTGCGCCCCCCGCCCTCTGCGGCTTGACGTGATGCACGTCCTTCCCGTCTCCCTTGGAGGCGATCCCGGCTTTCACAGCCACTGCCCTGCCCTTGTTCGTTTCGACACGGCGCGCGATCGCCTCGGGCTTCGCGTTGTCCCGCTTCATCTGACCCTTGGTGCGATGCGCCGTCGGATGCCTCTTTTCCCCATTCTCTGCCATCACTGCCTCACGTTGTATGTGCCACCCACCTCTTCGAGGGTGCGCTTGTTCCACGGCTGGACCGTCTGGCCAAACTTCTCGTCGCGGTTGTCGTCCTTCTTAGCGCGGAGCAGCGTCCGGATCTTGATCTGCTCGGCCAGCGGCTTGCCCTTGTTGAACTTGAGCACGTCGGCCATCGTCGTCGTTCCTTCGGAGTAACCGTTGATCAGGGCCTGTCGGTCCTGCTTGATCTCCCCCGTCCGACGGTAGGCCGATCCCGTCGCGGCGTTGGCCTCGGCGACCCGGGCCGGCGTCAGGCCGAAAGCCTGATAGGCCATTTCCAGCGGCGTATAGGGCGACATGATCTCCCTGCCGCCGGCGGTCTTCTTGCCCTCCATGCCGCCCCTGACAGCCTTGGCGGTGTCGGTCAGGGTCTTCAGCGGGAACATCAGCTCGAACGCCTTGCCGAAGTCGCCGGAGGCCAGCGCGTTGACGCCCTTGCCGACGTCGATCCCATAGGCCAGCGGCGCACCCTTGAGGTTGTCGAAGGCCCAGCTCTTGACCCCGTTCTCGTCCATCTTCCGGGGCGAGCCCTGCAGGGCGAGGTTGTCGGTCCCGACGCGACCCGACAGGTCGAAACCCAGGAGGCGTGGCAGCCCGCGCATGAACGCCTCGCCACCGACCGGCCCCATGAACTGGGCCGCCTGTGTACGCGCCTGGTCCTCGACATCTTCCCAAGTCGTCCCGGTGATCCCGAAAACGTTCGCAGCCATCAGCAGGATCTTGAACGGTTCGGTCGGCAGGCCCAGTGCGCCGGCCATCGCCATGTGCGTCGCGGCCAGCCCGGCCAGCGTCCGCATCGCGTCCTTGTCGCCCCCCAGCGCCTGTTTCAGCTGCTTGCCCATCAGCGAATACATCATCAGCGGGTATTTCTTGAACTGCAGCGTCGCCCGGCCCAGCCGGGTGTTGAACATCGCCGGCGAGTTACTCCGGGAGTAATTGCCCTGGGTGTCGTGGACGACGTCCTTGGCATACTGGATCGCCTTGGCTTCGTTGCCGTGCTTGGCCATCTCGAGCCGGTAGGCGGCCAGCGCCGGGGCGGCGCGGTTCATGCTCTCGATCGCCTGACCCATCTGGCGGGCGATGTGGTCGGCGCGGTCGAGCCCCCGCCCCAGCATGTTGCTCGCCGGATCGGCAAGCAGCGCGATCTCCATGCCGGAGTGCTTGTCCATCAGGCCGGCGTCGTGCAGTGCCTGGAACATCCGCTTTGCGCCGGCGTCCGGGACGCGGTCCTGGAACGAGCGCAGGTAGTCGAAGCCGGTGCTGTCGGCCTCCCTGACCGCGTTGGCGGTTTCCTTGAAGCCCTGCTTGATCGTGCGCAGGCCACCGATTTCCTTGTACGCGCCCGACAGTGCCCCGACCGCCCGCAAGCCGTGCCGCCCCGCCAGCACCGGCAGCGCGACCATGGTGGGCTGCAGCGAGTTGATGGCGTGGAAGGCAGGCGACGCCAGCTTGTCGAGGAAGCTCAGCTGCAAGGCGCGGTTGATCAGGCTGTCCAGCCGCCCGCTCGGGCCGTCGGCGCTGGAGTTCTGGTGGACGCGGTTGCTCATCTCGTTGAGCAGCTGGCGGCGCTTGATCGTGTCCTTGTTGTAGGGGTCGTCCGAGATCTGCTGGTTCATCGCCAGCAGGTTGCCCTCGATCTGCGGGCGGTACTTGTAGCCAGCCAGCATCGAGGCGTTGGCGCTGCCGTAGTCGAGCACGTTCCTGACGTAGTCGCGCGACATGCCGGAGATGCCCTTGCGCTGCATGAAGCGGTGCGAGGCCCGGTTCGCGCTGGCCATGCGCAGCGACTGCTCGATGAAGGTCTGCCGGATCGTGGCCTTCTGGCGCTCGCTCTTCTCCTTCCACGCCGACGTCTGCTCCATGGTCTTCAGCATGGTGCGCAGGCCGGTGCCCATCAGGTCGTTGTTCTGGAACTGGCCCTCGCGCTTGGCGTCGACCTCGCGCACGTCCATGCCGCCCTTGCGCAGCTCGTCACGCCGCTTCTCGGCATCGATCAGCCGGTCGTGCTGCTCCATGTGGCGGGTGTGGAACTTCGCCTCGTAGGTCAGGTGGGTGCCGTGCTCGTCGCGCTTGCCGGTCGCGTCCGAGGAATACTTGACCACCGAACGCTGGGTCGGTCCCTGCTTGCCGACGTGCTCCTGCACCGTCCGGCGCAGCGCCGACGCCGCGCCCCGCGTGCCGGCATCGACGGTGAAGGTGATCGTGTCGCCTTCGGTCTTCGTGGTTACTTCGAAGGAACCCTTGCCGCGCAGCGGCTTGGCGATGATCTTCTCCGGCGGGGCGTCGAGCTTGTGCTCGCCGGCCACCACGAAGTCGCCACGGCGCATGAACGGCAGGTAGGTCCCCTTGATCACGCCGAGCTCCGGGACGTCGTGCAGGGCCTTCATGGCCGCGCCGATGCGGGCGTCGGCGGCTTCCTCCGGAGTAAGCCTGTTCTGGTGGATGCGGCGTGCGAGATCCTTGTCGACCTTGCCCAGAACCATCTCGACATACTCGTTGACGATGGCCTCATGCACGGCGTTCTGCTGGTTCCTGAAGAAGTCCGACGCCTTGTGCCAGTGGTCCTTCAGCTCCTGCGGCAGCCTCTGGTACTCGCGCGCGATCTCGGCATAGGCCGCCTTCGCCTGATACTGCTCCGTCTTGTCGCCCTTCGAGATGTGCAGGTTGTCGGCGTGATCGAGCGGCACGTCCGGCCGGATCGCCAGACGGGAGGCGTTCTCCCCCGTATCCAGGAAACGCTCCCAGTGCTCGCCCTGGTACTTGCGCTGCAAGGCAGCGCCCTCGCGGACGATCTCGTGCGTCCCGCCCTTCGCCTCGAGCAGGCCATCGCGGTAGACCCGCATCCCCTCCACGTCGTCGTAGACCTTCCGCCCACGATCGCCGAAGCCGAGCTGCTCCGCCTTCTGCCCCAGCCCCATCACGGTGTGGAACTTGTTCGCGACCCGATCGAGCCTGGCAGCGTGACCAGGCGTGTCGATGTTGCCGATCGCCTTGGTCATGCGATCCTTGGCGTCGTCGAGGAACTTGCTGTAGGCGACCTCGGCGATGCCCTTGTTGACGTCGTAGGGCTTGGCGGTGCGCCCCTCTTTCCTTCCTCCGGAGTAAATATCGTGCATCAGGTCGCGGACGTCCCTGATGTCGCTGCCGGTGAAGGAGCGGGTCCAGGCGCTGATCTGGGCGCGGACCTTCTCGATGGTCCTCCAGAGCAGGCTGTCCGTCAGGTGCTGGTTGCGCAGCCGGGCCGACGTCTCGGCCAGCGCCTCGAGCATCTGCCCGTGCGGGTTCAGCTCCGGGTAGAGCCGCTGGACCTCGGCCTGCACCTCCCTGAACTTCGGGTGGTTCTGGATCAGGGCCTGCTCATGCGGCTTCAGCGTCGTCTCGACGGCGTGGAAGATCTCATGCAGCACCGCCGTCCGGTCGGCGTCCTTGCTCAGCCGGATCAGATCCTTGCGGCGCTCATATGAGTTCTCGCGGGCGTCGAGCGAGACCTTGGCGTCGGGACCGAGCGCCTGCTGGATCAGGTCCAGCCGCTCCGCGTCGGTCATCTTGGCAGCGCCCTCGTGCTTCGAGAGCAGCCGCTCGTTCATGTAGATCTCGTCGATCGCCTTCTGGCTGAGCACGACCTCGTGGGGGTACTCGGCCCCGGCCGCGCCCTCCTTGTGCCAGTGCATCGGCCGGACGACGATATCCTTCGAGCGCGTCAGTTGCTGGAAGATCTTCTCCGGGATGACGGAGGCGAAGACGCCGCCGCGCTCGCCGAACTTGTGCTTCGCCCAGTCGAGCGCCTGCTCCGGCGAGAACCAGCTGTAATGCGCCTCGCCGCCATGCAGGTCGCTGCGCGCCAGCACGATGTCATTGGTATCGGCGACGCGCTGCGCCACGTTGTCCCGCGTGCCGTGATAGACGGGCGTCATGCGCTCGCCTGTCTCCAGCTCCATCTCGCGGCGCAGGTCATCGGCCCGCTCGCGCAGGGTGCTCTCGTCGAACTTGCTGAACTGGCGGTCGCCCGGGCCCGGGACGTCGCCGTAGACCTCGGCCTCGAACTGCAGCAGCGCCTTCTTGATCGCCGCCGACGACAGGCGCGGGTCCATCTTGCCGACGCCGGTGCCCATGGCCGGCATGGCGATGTGCTTGACCCCGGCCTCGCGTCCGGCCCTGAGCGCGGCCAGCGTCGCCTTGGTGACGATATCAGGCGAGGAGCGCCCGACGCCGGGCTGGGTCATTGTCGGGGAGACGATCAGCCACTCGGGCTCGCCCTTCTTGATCGGGACGCCGGGTTCACGCGTGCGCACGACGAAGGCTTCGCCGATCGGCAGCTCGCCGCCGTAGTCATCGACGATCTTCTGGCGGACGCGGCGCTCGAGCTGCGGCCCGAAATGGTTCATGTAGCGCAGGTCGATGCCACCGTTCATGTGGCCGACCGAGTTCGCCGGCGAGACGACCGCGTCGGCCCCGGGCTCGAAGATGTCGGCGTGGCCGCTGTCGGCGATGGTCTCGTGGATATCGCGCTTCAGCGCCCCTGCGGTGTTCACGTCGGTATCGACGACGGTGATCTCCGGGTGCTCGCCCTCCTCGTACTTCTTGCCCGTCTTGTTCGGCTCGGGCTTGTACTCGGCCTCCTTCGCAACGGTCTTTTCCTCGACCGGTGCCGATGTACGCGCGGGGGTGGCAGTTTCCTCCGGAGTAACCTTGGGCTTGAGGGTCAGCGTCGTGCGGGCTTCGCCCTCGGTCTTGCGCTGGGCCGCCTTCTCCTTGGCGGTGCGGACGATCTTGCGGCCCTTGGTTTCGGTGACGAACTCATGCTTCACCGCACCGACGACGGTACCCCCGGTCTCGGGCAGCTCGATCGCCTTGCCGCTGGTGCGCTTCGCCGCCTCGGCTGCGGTCGCCGCCTCCTCGGCCTTGGCGCGGGCCTCGCGTTTCGTCGCCAGGGCCTCTTCCAGGTGCGCCCCGACACCCGACTTGATGCCGACCTTGCGGCCGGTCGCATCATGCGTCGGTCCCTCGGGCTCGGGCTTGTTGCGCTCGGCGACCATCTTCGCCTCGGCCTCGGCCTTGAGCTTCCGGTCGGCCGCCAGCTTCGCCTTGGCGTTGGCGCGCTCGACCGGCGTCAGGCCGTGCTCGGCCATGGTCCTGAGCTTGGCGATCGTCTCGGGCTTCAGCCCGACGACCTCGGTCAGCCGGCGGATGTGCTCGGCCAGACGGGCGCGGGCCTCCTCCAGCGCCTGCTTGTCGATCTGCGCAGCCGTCTTCTTTTTCTGCCCGACGAACTTCTGCTTCTCGGCGGCAAGCTCGTCACGCCGCTTCGACATCTGCTCGGCGGCGGCGCTCTCCTCGTCCTGCTGGCGGTTCTCCTGCCGCGTCTCGCCGTGCTCGTCGGTGGCCCGGTCGGCGATCCGGTCGGTCTCGACGGCCCACGACGTGCCCTTGATCTTCTCCGTCTCGGGATCGAGCTCGCGGGCGATGTACTCGTTCCAGGCAGCCTCGTCGGCCTTCGTGGCGCGCTTGCGCGCGGCCAGGCGGTCGGCGGCGTTCTTCGCCTCCTGCACGCTGTGCAGGACGGGGGCCTTACTCGCGGGTAACGGCGTGCGGGCGGCTTCCGTCTCCTTCGCCGTCGGGGGCGGCGTGACGCCCTTGTCCTGTGCCTCCTTGACGACGGCTGCGCGCTCGGCGCTCTCGACCTTCTTCGCCTCGCGCGCCGCCACGACCTCGGGCGGCAGGTCTTCGGCATAGGTCCGGCCGCCGCCGTGCTGCTTCGGCACCTCGGCCTTGCCGGCGTTGTAGAGGTCGGCGAATTCCTGCGAGAGGGCGTTGATCTCGGCCCGGCGCTTGCGCGCCGTGTCGCTCTTGCCCTTGCCGCGCCCGACCTTGATGTCGACGAGCTTCTTGATCTCGTGGAGGATCTCGTGGTCGCCCTCCTCGAGCTTCGAGCTCCAGCGCTCGATCTTCTCGATATCCTTCCGGCCCAGCGGGCCCTCGGGCAGTTGGCCCTTCTCGCCACGCTGGAGGTTGCCCTCCATCACGTCGGCGGCCTTGTTCTTCGCGACGTCCTCCCCGGCCTGCCGGACCTCCTGGGTCGTCGGCACGGTGCGCTCGAGCACACGCGTCGGCATCGCCGCTTGCGTCGCCGTGGGCAGGTTGGGGACCTCCTCACGCGGCGCGACAGGTTCCTCCGGAGTAATGCGAGGCTCCGCGACCGGAGGAGGTTGGACGTCCTCCGGTCGCATTGCATCAACCGGCGAAGGGGATGGGGCCGGTTGATCCGGGGTGATCTCTTGGAGGGGCTGGTTCGGGGTCTCGGGCGCGGGCTCCGGC
>Ga0164307_10001320_pt1 | contig 11170 bp, 9 predicted proteins | sample Whisoiple_243_MG_FD_110214 | JGI IMG/M metagenome (GOLD analysis project Ga0164307, IMG submission 110214) | Soil microbial communities amended with fresh organic matter from upstate New York, USA - Whitman soil sample_243_MG | ecosystem: Environmental > Terrestrial > Soil > Unclassified >...
CGCGGCGCCGCGGACGAACAGAAACCAGACACGCCGTACTCCGGCAAGCCCAGCCAGGACAACCTCGAGAACACCGATCGCTTTTGCCGTGGCATCCAGATCACCGATGCCAACGGTGTGGCGGCGTTTTTGAGCGTGTTTCCCGGCTGGTACAACGGGCGCGATCTGCACATCCACATCGTGTGCTTCAAGAAGGGCTCGAAGTCGCACGGCCGCATGATGTACTCGAAGAGCGTGGAGCCGACCTGGATCTTCACCACCCAGTTCTACTTCGACCCGGCGTTCAGTAAATCGGTCCACGAGGCGGTCGAGCCGTACAAGCGGCGCACGATGCTGTCGGCTTACACGGACGCGATGGCAGCGAACGAGTCCGGCAACAGCGGGCGCCACTGCACCGCGACCAAGACGGGCAACAAGGTCATCGCCCAGATTCAGATGATCGTCGATCCGACCTGAAGCGCGGACCTCGAGCGAGCAAAACGATCCGGAGGCGCGCAGCGCCTGCCGGATCGTTTGCATTTGGGGGGCTGAATGTGGAGCCGCACGCAGGGAAGCCCGAGTGTTCTCGGCTCGACCAATCAGAGCTCTCGGCGCCGGCAGCTCAAAGGCAATCCAAGAAATCTCCCGTACACGACGCGCAGCTCGCCCCCTCGGAAGCACAAGCGCCGACCGGCTTGACGCTGATGGTCCCCCCTTCACAGCCATAACTGACTCGCTGGATGGCGCAAGCATCGAGCGAGCGCGCCGCCGCCACGCAACTCGGATGCTGATCGTATTTTGCCTGACAGATCAGCGCGCAACTGCTGGCGTAGTCGGGCGGCACGTTGGGACAGTTGGCCGCCACTTGCAGATCGCACTTCTTTGCGCACAGCTCTGCAGGCATCAGCTGTGAAAGATCTTCACTGTTGCCTGGACCACTGTGGCTCGAATCACCACAGCCCGCCGCACCCAAGGCGAAAACCAAGCTTCCCACCACAAAACAGCTCACGTTTTTCATTTCAACGGTCCCCTCCTGTCCAGAGCTACAGCAACGGCAACAGTCTAGAGCAACACTCGTGCCTGAACAAATTCCCGCGCAGCCAGCAACTGCTCGCAGCTCCGCTCGCGACGCTGCGGAGCCCCCACCGCGCAAGCGCGGCGGGAGCCCCCGCGCATCGAACGCACTTTCCGGGATCGCTGCTCAGCCGCGCCGCGCGGCCTCGATGCTCGCGACGTCGATCTTCGTCATCGACATCATCGCCGAGAAGGCACGCTGGGCCTCGGCGCCGCCCGCGGCCAGGGCATCCGTGAGCGCACGCGGAGTGATCTGCCAGGACAGTCCCCAGCGGTCCCTGCACCAGCCGCACGCGCTTTCCTCTCCGCCATTGCCGACGATCGCGTTCCAGTAACGGTCCGTTTCCTGCTGATTGTCCGTGGCGATTTGAAACGAGAACGCCTCGCTGTGCTTGAAGCGCGGGCCGCCGTTGAGCCCGAGACAGGGGATGCCCAAAACCGTGAACTCCACCGTGAGCACGTCGCCCTCCTTGCCGCCGGGGAAATCACCCGGCGCCTTGTGCACGGCGGACACTTCACTATTCGGGAACGTCGCAGCGTAAAAGCGCGCCGCGTCCTCGGCGTCCTTGTCGAACCAAAGACAGATTGTGTTCTTCGCCTTCATCTGGATGTGCTCCTCGTGTTCGAATAGGCGCATGAGACTAGCCGAACGAGGCAGCCATCGACGCAACTTTCGCGTGTCATCCATCGCGACCGGATTGTCCGTGCTAATAAGGGGAGGAAATGTCGTCCCGCTTCGGATACGCGGTCGCGCTGTGTGCCGTGTTGAGTTGCAAGACCGAACCAAGGCGCGCGGCACCCGCACCGAGCGCGAGCACGCGCATTCCTGCATCAGACGCAAGCGCCGCTCGAGCGTCGAGCTTCAGCTCGCCTACGCCGAGCAGCTTCGATGAAGCGAACGCGCGTCAGTTCGTCGAGCGCTGGCTGAACGCCCAAAACGAGCACGATTTTGCCACGTACAGCCGGCTGTACGCGCCGCGCTTCTCCGGCACGAAGCGAGTCGGGAGCTACACCCGACGCTTCGACCGCAACGACTGGCTCCGCGATCGACAACCGATGTTCCGGGATGGCGTGATCGTGCGGGCAACGGAGTTACAGCTATCTGGCAGCGCGGCGGCTGTGCGCGCGGTATTCACGCAGGACTTCGTCGCGCCAGGCTTTCACGACCGCGGACAGAAGGAATTGTTCCTGGTCACACAACCCACCGGCTTGGCCATCGCTCGCGAAGAGATGTTGGTCTCGCACGTGGCTCAGGCGGCGCCCATCACGGACAGCACTGTGCTCGCCTTTCATCGCGATGGTCCGGTGGTCGAAACCGGCATCACCAGTGCCTTGCCCGGCGAGGCGCGACTCATGCCCCGCGGAGCGAGCGACTCGTACGACGTCGCACTCCCCATTGCACCCGCCGCTTTGGGCGGAAGCACGCGCGCCTGGCTCGGACGAGGCATCACTGCGTACACAGAGAAAGGCGCGGCCTGCCAAGCCACGGTGAGCCACTTCGAAGTGCGCGTAAAAGCCGAGCCTCACTTCGGTATGCGCCAAGCCTGGGCCGGCGAAGACGGTGCCCCCAAGGCCACCCCGCAGGAAATTGCCCGGCAAATTTGGACGATCGCCCGCGACGACGAACGCTTCGTCGTCGCTGTGCTGGACAAGCCGTGCCAGGGCGTTTGGGCCACGACCCAAGCCGCGTCGTTCATCGCTGCGACCGCACCCGCGCCGCCCCTGCGAGCGCGGGCCCTGAGCGCATTCAAAGCGCTGCCCGCCTACCACGAGCTCCAGGCGCGCTTTGCGCGGGAATCAGCGAGCCCGAAGCAAGCCTGGGAGAGCGTCGACGGCGCGCTCCACATCGTCGAGCTGCGCACCGCGCCCGAATCTGCCCTGCTCGTCGTCAGCGCGCGAGGCGGCGCGGGCTGCAGCGGGTTCGGCGGCAACCTGAGCGCGATCTGGAAAATGAGCGGAACCGCCGCGCAAGCCCCCCTCACCTTGCGCGGCGTGTTCAAAGATTCGAGCGATCTGCTCGAGGTCCACGGCGCAGTCGATCAAAACGCCGACGGCAGCCTCGAGCTGCTCGCAGGCCCCGACGTCTTCGCCGACGAGATCTCCGTCTTGCGGCTCGGTGCCAGCGGCTACGAACGTCGTGTCCTGCTTTCGACCTCGCTCTGGGATTGCGGCTGTTAGCGCTGGGCAGGGGCCAGGAATTGGCCCGGCCGAGCGTGGAAGAAGCCCTTGCCGCGGCTGCTCGCCGGCCGACTTGCCAAGCGGACAGGACTTCACGAGACTGATGCGCTTCCAATGATGTTTACGAAGCTCGTGGTGCGTGCGTCGTGGGTGGTGTCCGTGGCGGTGGTCTGCTCGAGCATCGCCTGTTCGGGCGGTTCGACCCCAGGCTCTGGAGCGGGCGGAAAAGGGTCACTCGCAGACGCGATGGGCGGCGCGGGCAGCGGCGGCTCTGCAGCGTCCGCCGACCTGAGTCACGCCGGCCTGGGCACGAGCGGAAGCGGCGTGGCGGGCTCGCCGACGACGGGAGGCGCAGCAACGGGCGGGAGCGATGGCAACGGCGGAGGTCAAGCGGGCTCGGGGCTCGAGCCGCAAGGCGGCGCAGGCGGAGCGACGGGCGGCGGCGGCAGCGGCGGGCTCGGCGTGCGCTTCGTGGGCTTCATCGGTGACGGCCCGAACGATGATCTGCCGGCGACCAGCGACTTCACGACGACCTTCTCCGAGTGTTCGTTCGAGCCCTCGAAGTCAATGCCGCCTCTGCCCCGCTTCAACGAGTGCTTCGCGCGCGGCATCGTCAAGCAGATGAATCAAGCGCTCCGCGAGCTGATCGCAGACGCTCCATTGTTTCACTTCGAATCGTTCGAGGTCGTCACCGACCCGAAGCTTGCAGTCTACCACTCGGACCCGAGCTCGGACTACGAAGCGCAACATCTGCAAGGCAACACTTACCGCCGCGGCAACACGATGACCTTCGTGATGCCGAGCACCTATTCCGGTACAATTGCGGGTTCGGCGTTCAACGCCCAGTCCTTGAATCCCGACTTCGGCATGCTCGCGATCGCCGTGCCGCTCGCCAGTGTACAGGTGTTTTTGCACGAATTCGGGCATGCCATCGGCTTTCCACACGCCGGCAATGCGGCGGGGGTCGGCACGTTCACGTATGACGGATGTGGCGGCGTGACGCTCGCTCCACCCGCCTGCTTGTGTGAAGGCGCGAACTACATGTCGTCGGGCGCGTTCCCGGATACGAGTGGCTGCAGCAGCTGCGCCATCGCCACCCGCTCGACCTACGCGACCCCGTTTTTCGGCCCGAAATATGCGGCGATCGCCCAATGCTGGCTGACACGCAGGCTAGAGTCGTCGCCCATCACCTTCCTCAACGCCGATTGCTTCGCAATCGTGGGCTCGGCCGTCGCGACTTGCACGGAAGCGGAACCGGGCGCGGTCACCTGCGCTTGTCCTTCCGGACAAATCTTCACCGTCGACAGTTGTACCGACGCGACCCAAACCGCTCGCAACGCGGCCGCAGGCGCGGCGTGTGACCGCATCAAGTGCCCACCTCCCCCGGAGCGGCCCGGTGTCGTCTGCGAGGGACTCGTCGGCGCACCGACCATCCCGTGCACGTGCGAAGATCATTCGCAGCAATTTTATCTCGGCAAGGACGACTGCTCGACCCTCACCCTCGCCAACATCGAACATTTCTGCCCGGCTCCGTGACGGCGCAACGGCGACGCAGCGACGGGGATTGGTCTCCATCGACGCAACTGTAAGTGCGCAGGGCCATGCCCGTAAGGCAGCGTTGTTTCGCTGCCATGAACTGAGTGCTTCGGCCGTTCGTGTGAGCACAGACGCGCGGGCGGAGGCAGTGATCGCTCAGGAGCAAGCGCTCACGTTTCGTGCCATTGATGAGGCATGAATCGTCTGCCACAACCTGCGCCCGAACACACGCCCATCAGCTCGTCGAGGGATGTGGAGTTTCCGGGGACAATCACGCTGACGGTGGATGCAACTGACACGCAGCGCGGCATCTTCCGAGTGCGCGAGGTCATTCCTGTGCCTGCCTCGGGTCCCATGACCCTGCTCTATCCCAAATGGTTACCCGGATATCACGCACCGCAGTCGCCCATCGCATTTCTCGCGGGGCTCGAGCTGATGGCCGGCGAGAAGCGTCTCAAGTGGCGCCGGGACGAGGTGGAGGTCTATGCCTTTCACATCGACGTTCCCGAGGGCGTCGAATCGATTGAAGTGACGTTTCAGTTCGTCTCTCCGACCAGCCCCGCGCAAGGCAGAATCGCCGTCACCGCGGAGATGCTGAATTTACAGTGGAACGCTCTCCTGCTCTACCCGGCGGGTTTCTTTTCACGACGCATTCTGGTCGCGGCGGGCGTCGAGCTCCCCGAAGGTTGGGGCTACGGCTGCGCGCTCGAAGGCTCGACGGCCGAGGGTCGAGTCACGCGCTTCAAACCGGTCGCCCTGGACGTCCTCGTCGACTCGCCGGTGTTTGCCGGACGTCACTATCGGTGCATCGATCTCGAGGACGGAGGTCGAGTGCGTCTGAACCTGGTGGCGGATCGGGCGGACCTCCTCGAGGCGACGCCAGAGCAGATAGCGCCTCACCGTGAGCTGGTACTGCAAGCAGACAAACTCTTTGGCCCGCGCCCTTTCGATCACTATGACTTCTTGGTCGCACTGAGCAATGAGCTCGGCACGATTGGGTGTGAGCACCATCGTTCGACGGAAATCAAGACGGCGGCGGATTACTTCACCAGTTGGCAGGGCAATGCACCCAACCGTGATGTCATGGCGCACGAGTATACCCATGCTTGGAACGGGAAATTTCGCAGAGGCGCCGATTCGTGGACGCCGACTTTCGATCGTCCCATCCGCAATAGCTTGATGTGGGTTTACGAAGGCATGACCCAGTACTGGGGAAATATTCTGTCGACTCGATCGGGACTCTGGACCTTTGACCAGGCGCTCGAGTCTCTAGCTCTGACCGCAGCTATCTTCGAGAACCGCGCTGGTCGACGCTGGCGTTCGATGAGCGATACTACGCGCGACCCGATCATCGCAAGCCGTGCTCCCCAGCCGTGGCTGAGCTGGCAACGCAGCGAAGACTACTACTCTGAGGGGCAGCTGATGTGGCTCGACGTCGATACGAGGATCCGGGAGCTATCGGGGGACACACGCTCTCTCGACATGTTCGCAACACGCTTCTTTGGTACGGCCATCGACGGCAACTTCGCGACGTCGACCTACGATTTCGACGAGATTGTGCGAACGTTGGACAGTGTCGCCTCGTTCGACTGGGCCGCGTTCCTGCGTGAAAAGCTCGAGGGCCCCGGCTCCGATCCCGCGCTGGCCGGCATGGAGCGTGGCGGCTACCGGCTCGTGTACCGTAAGGTACCCAGCGCGTTCGGGCTCGATGCCGATCGGCTCTTCGACGTGCTCAGCCTGCTATTTTCCATCGGTTTGAACGTCGGCTCCGATGGCAGGGTCAGAGAGGTGCTTTGGGAGAGCCCGGCCTTCGACGCGGGCGTCACCGCAGGCGCCCAAATCATCGCGGTCAATGGGCGCGCCTACACCGCGGACGAGTTGAAGCAGGCCGTTGTCCACGCAGAGAGCGGAAGCCCAATCGAGCTCGTGATCAAGAGCGGCGCCCGCGTTCGCACGACCGCCCTCCGCTACCATGACGGTCTCCGGCACCCATACCTCGAGCCGGTCCCTGGTACGCGCCAACGCCTCGACGAGATTTACGCGCCGAAGTGAGGGTCGAGTCGGGGGCGCAACACTCTGCTTGGGGGTCGCGAGGCGCGACGCTTAAGACGCGCCAAGCCTTGGCCGAAGCCATCGCACCCGGTTACATCGACGGTCCGAAGCCGCGGAAGTTGATGGTGGGCAGGCGGGACGCACGGTCACCAGTTGTCCGGGTCCCTCTTTCTGCCACAATGCCAAGAGTTCAATGGCACGACACATCGAGGCCGCCGACCTTCCAGAAGACATCGCGCGCACGGCCGAGGCGCAGGTTGCCGCCGGACGTTTTGCCAGCGTCGAAGACGTTGTTCGCGCCGGGGTCGAAGCGATTGCAACCCTCGAACAAAGGCGCGTCGCTGTGCGCGCCGCGCTGCAAGAGGGCGAGCTGAGCGGCGTCTTCGAAGGTGACGCCTTCGCCAGCGTGCGCGCTGAGCTTGGCCTGACTCGACAGTAGGCGCGGTTGCCATTTCGGTTTACCGCTCACGCTCGCGACGATCTACGCGATATCGCCGCCCACACGCGGGACCGCTGGGGCGACGCGCAATGCGATCGCTACCTCACCTCGCTGGAATGGCGCTGCCTGCAGCTGGCGTAGGAGCCGCGGTTACGCCGACCCTACGACGAAGATTCGTCGTATTGGCGCGCATTGGCTGGCAAACACGCGATCTTCTATCGTGTCGAGGCGGACGGCTCGCTCCTGATCGTTCGCATCTTGCATGCCGCGATGCTGCCGGAGCTGCACCTGCCGGGGCAATCGGACGAGGACGGCGAGCAAGAGGACTAGGTTCCGTACGGCCCGACCAAGCGGCCCAGCAGGGTGCGAACGATTCCGCTGCACCCCCTCGTGACCACGATGCTCCGGGCTCGGCGTGCCTCCCTTTGGGCCGAGCTGGTCGGCCACCGACCGCAGCAGACCGACCCGGTGTTTCCCGACCAACTCGGAAAGCCACAGTACAAGCACGGCGCTGCCCCCACCCTTCGAGCCGACCTCAAACGCATCGGCCTTTCAACGGAGCACGCCGGTCACGCCATCACCATGAAGTCTGCTCGGCGATCGTTTGCCACGTGGCTGCACGAGGCCGGCGTCGAGGAAACCATCATCGGCCGCTTGATGGGTCACGCCGCGATAACCGTCACGGGCAAGCACTACACCGCGGCCGACCTCGAACGGTTGCACACGGCCGTGTGCAGCATTCAGCTCGACTTGCGGGCCGGTGAGGTTGTCGCGCTCGATGCGTATCGCAAGCGGCTCGGGCTCGGGCGGTCCGGGCTCAGCGAACACCGCACCCCGAACCGTTACCCCTACTGCGGCTTGCTGCGGTCCGCAGTAAGGCCGCAGCAAGCAACCCCGGGAATTTGGCAAAAACTGCGGAGGTGAGGACCGGATTCGAACCGGCGTATAACGGTTTTGCAAACCGTTGCCTAACCACTTGGCTACCTCACCGTGCTTGGAAAGCGCGCGGACCTTGCCACGAGCCATCGGCAAGATCAATGGTCGTGGCTACCCTCGCCTTTCCCGTGTCGGCGGAATTGGCTGGGCGGATTTAGCTGCGATTTCGCGGATGTAGGGAGATCTCGTCCAGTGTCGCCGTAGCCACCCGGGTTATTGCAGGCGTAAGCTGGCGGCAAAGATCGACTGCGCGTGGGAGTGACCCACGGCGCTCTTGTGTCCCCCAATGAGTGAAACGATCGCCGTGACCCGTGGTCTTCCCAGCACGATTCGTGAGGGGGAAATTTTGGGCGGCAAGTTTCGTCTGGAGAGGGAGATCGGGCGCGGGTCGATGGGCACGGTTTGGTCGGCGGTGCATTTGACCTTGGGCCAACGGGTGGCGATCAAGTTGATCGCTGCGGAGCACGCCCAGGCGCCAGAGGCTCGCGCGCGCTTCAGTACCGAGGCGAAGGCGGCGGCGCGCTTGCGCTCTCGCTACGTAGTGCAGGTGTATGACGACGGCGAGACGCCGGAGGGCACGCCTTACATCGTGCTCGAGTACTTGGACGGTGAGACGCTCGAGCAGCGCTTGGAGCGCGAGCGCGATTTGCCGTTGAACGACGCGGTGCGGATCACGCGCCATGTCGCGCGGGCATTGTCGCGTGCGCACGCTTCCGGCATCGTGCATCGCGATCTGAAGCCTGGGAACGTGTTCCTCACGCGCTCGGACGACGACGAGGTGGGCTGGCTGGCCAAGGTGCTCGATTTTGGCATCGCCAAAATCGAGGAGCATGGCATCGCTTCGACCACTCGGACCGGGACGTTGCTCGGCACGCCGTTGTTCATGAGCCCGGAGCAGGTGCGCGGCGCCAGCTCCGTCGATTCACGCTCGGATTTGTATTCTTTGGGCATGGTCTTTTACACCATGCTGACCGGCGCGTACGCCTTCAACGGTGAGTCGTTTGCCGACGTTTTGGTGGCGATTTGCACGGGGCCTTTGCCGGATTTGAGAGTGGCCGCGCCGTGGGTGCCGAGCAGCGTGGCAGATTGGTTTCAGCGCGCCTGCGCGCGCGACGTGCAGCAGCGCTTTCAGAGTGCCGATGAGCTGATTGAGGGGCTGGATCTGGCGCTCGGCGTGAGCACCGGGGCGCACAATCGTCAGTCGGCGCACGAGCTGAAGCTCGATACCTTGCGCGGTCATGCGCCGCCGGTCCATCACTCGCTGCCGCGGTCCACGCCTTCGGATTCGGGCGAGTTTGCCAAGGGCTCGACCCAGGTGCTCAGCACCGATCAGGCGCTGCTCAAGACCGAAAATGCCAATTCCGTGCACACGCTCGACCGACAGCTGGCCGACCTGACCGCCCTGACTTCGTCTTCCTCCCGGAGACTTTGGGTGGTTGGAGGCGTGCTCACGCTGCTCGTGCTGCTCGCTGGTGCTGCGCTGCACTTCGGGCGCGCGAGCGCTGCGCAGCCGAGCGCTGACGCCGCAGCGCTGCCGAGCGGTCAGGTCGCGAGCGCGGCGCTGGTCTCGCCCATTCCATCCCCGCCTCCACTTCCGTCTCCGTCACCGTCTCCGCCAGCCACGACGAGCGAGCGCGCAGGCAGCGTCCCGAGCGCGGTAACCGCCAGCAAGCCGAGCGCCGAGCGAAAGGTCGCAAAGCCGAGCTCCGCAGCGCCCAACAAGATCACCGCCAATGTCGCCTCCCCGCGCACAGCCCCGCCCCGAAACGCGGACACCGATATGGGGTTCTGAGCGCCCCGCTTTTCACCCCGCACAGAGCCACCTTGGAAAGTAATGTCATGACTCAAGCGTCCCTTCCACCTGCCCTGCTCCCGCTGAACCGCCAACGTCACGTGCTGGGCGCGTTGTGCGCCGCCCTGGTGGCAACGCTAGCGAGCACAAGTCACGCCGATGAGGCAGCGGAGAACACCGCCGCCGCGCGCACACTCGGCATTCAGGGTGTGCAGCTGGCGGACGCGGGGAAGTGCCCCGAGGCGATCGAAAAGTTGACGCGCGCAGAAGCACTGCATCACGCGCCAACGATCCTCGGACGGCTCGGTGAGTGCCAAGTGAACGTGGGCGAAGTCGTCACGGGTACCGAAAATCTGAACATGGTGGTACGTGAAGTGCTGCCCGCGAGTGCGCCGAAGGTATTCCGCGATGCGCAGGAGCGGGCGCAGAAGGTGCTCACCGCTGCGACGCCCAAGATCGGCCATCTGGTGATCCGCGTCACGCCGGCGAATGTGAACGCCAGCGTCTCGGTCGCGGGCAAGCCCGTTCCCGCCGCCCTATTCGGTGCGGAACGCCCCACGGATCCGGGCACCCATCAGGTCACGGCTAGCGCCGAAGGTTACAAGCCCGCGAGTGCGACGGTCACCTTGGCCGAAGGCGGGCGCCAAGACATCACGCTGCTGCTCGAGAAGGATCCGAATGCGGTCAGTGCGTTGCCCGCCAGCACGACCGCAGCGGCCGCCGCGACGACGGCCGACACCAGTGCGCCCGAGGCGGGCGCCAAGAAGTCGAAGACCCCCATCTACGTCGCGTTCGGGATCGGCGGCGCGGGCCTGGTGCTGGGCGGCATCACCGGGGGGCTCGCTCTCTCCAAAGCGTCGGACTGCCCGAACAAGGTGTGCGAAAACCAAAGTGACTTGGATAGCGCCAAGACCATGGCAACGATCTCCACGATTGGCTTTGGCGTCGGCATCGCGGGCGTCGCGGTCGGCACTATTTTGTTGCTGACCGGCAGCAGCAGCAGCGAAAAAGTGGCCGCTTCGCCTAAGCCGCGCACGGTCGCAAAGGTCGAACTACAGCCGTGGTTCGGGCTCAACAGCGTCGGTGTGACGGGCTCATTTCAATGAAGCGAGGCGGCGCGAGGCAACTCGCCGCCCATTCGTCGCTTGCGCGGCTGTTGCTGCTCGCGCCGCTCGCGCCGCTGA
>Ga0164307_10001322_pt1 | contig 11168 bp, 7 predicted proteins | sample Whisoiple_243_MG_FD_110214 | JGI IMG/M metagenome (GOLD analysis project Ga0164307, IMG submission 110214) | Soil microbial communities amended with fresh organic matter from upstate New York, USA - Whitman soil sample_243_MG | ecosystem: Environmental > Terrestrial > Soil > Unclassified >...
ATCCCGAACGCGACCAGCACGGCGCCCGCGACGGCCCCGACGAACCGCTGGTCGCGGAAGAAGTGCATGTCCAGCATCGGGTACGGGATGTGCAGCTCCCACAGCACGAATCCGGTGAGGACGGCGACCCCGGTGAAGGCCGTGAGCAGGACCTGGCCCGAGGTCCAGCCGTGTTCCGGGCCGGAGATGATCGCGTACACGACGGCCGTCATGCCGAGGGTGGAGAGCACCGCCCCGACCAGGTCGGGGCGCTCGCCCCGGGGGTCCCTCGACTCCGGTACGAGCCGGACGACGGCGACGAGTCCGACGACCGCGACGGGGATGTTGACCAGGAAGATCGCGCCCCACCAGAAGTGGTCGAGCATCACCCCGCCGATCAGCGGGCCGGCGGCGAAGCCCAGGGAGCTGACGGTGGACCAGATGCCGATCGCCTTGACCCGCTCGGCGTCGTCGAAGATCTGCACCACGACCGCGAGGGTGGTCGTCATCAGCAGCGCGCCGCCGACGCCCATCCCCGCGCGTGCGGCGATCAGCTGGCCGGAGGACTGCGCGAGTCCGGCCGCCAGTGAGCCGACGCCGAACAGCGCGAGCCCGGCGACCAGCATCTTCTTGCGGCCGTAGCGATCGGCGGAGCTGCCCGCGGTGAGCACCAGACCGGACTGGACGAGCGCGTAGGCGTTGATCATCCACTGCACGTCGGCGGTGGACGCGTGGAGGTCCGCGGTGAGCGAGGGGATCGCCACGTTCAGGACGGTGTTGTCGAGCAGCACGGTGAGCTGGGCGAGGCAGATGACACCGAGGATCAGCCAGCGCCGCGCATGGGCGCCCCCGGGGGCGAGGTCGTTCTGCTCGGCGGCGGTCGCCGTCATACGGGCTCCTGATTCCGGTGCTCTTGTACGGTGTATGGGAATGGCTCACCGCCACCGTAGGGCATTTCCTGTACGCCGTACAACGCTTAACCGGGTGCCGCACCCCGGGACGCGGCAGGGCGGTGGCCCCGGAGCCTCCGCTCCGGGGCCACCGCCCTGTCATCGCCGTTCTGCGGTCGGCCGGTCCGCCCGCCCGGTCTCAGCCCGTCGGCCGCGTGAGGTCGTAGAAGGTCGCGCTTCCCACCGTGACCTCCTTGAAGTTCTCCTGCACCCACGCCGAGATCCGGGACGAGCTGCCCTCGCCACCCATGCCTCCGCCTCCCATGCCGCCGGAGACGAAGTAGTGGATCTCTCCGTCCTCGACGTACTTCTTGAACTGGGCGAGCGTCGGGGACGGGTCGCTGCCGTTGAATCCGCCGATCGCCATCACCGGGTCCCCGGTGGCGAGCTGGTAGCTCGCGGCGTTCTGCGAACCGATGGCCGCGGCGGTCCAGGTGTAGGCGTCGGCGTTCTGCTTCAGGAGCGTCTTCGCCTCGGAGTCGACCGAGGCGCCGTCGAGGAGGCCGCCCATACCGCCGCCTCCGCCGCCCGTGCCGCCTTCACCGGTGCCGCCGCCGGGCATACCGCCCTGCTGCCCACCGGGCATCCGGCCCTGGCCCTGGCCCTGCCCCTGCTGTCCCTGGCCGGGCGCTCCACCGCCGGGGAAGCCGCCGCCCTGGGCGTTGCCCGGCCCGTTGCCCGGGGCCTGACCGCCCTGCGGCATTCCCTGGCCGCCGTCCTGCTGGGCTCCCTGACCGGGCGGCCGGCCGCCGCCCATGCCACCGCCGGGGCCACCCATACCCCCGGCGGACGGGCCCGCGGTGACGATCGAGCCCTGGTGTCCGGTGTTCAGCGTGCTGATCGTGTACGCCGTCGGCCCGGCCAGCGAGGCCGCGAGACCCAGGCCCACCGCACCCAGCGCGAGCGCCCGGCCGAGCCGGGCCACGAGAAGCAGCCCCACCGCGGCCACCAGGCCGCCGGCCAGGACGGCCCAGCGCAGCCACGGGACGTAGTCCGGCGTGCGCCCGAGCAGGACGTACGACCAGACGGCCGTCGCCGCGACGGTGACGCCGAGCACGGCGCCCGCCCACCACCTGCCCCGCTCCTCCCAGAGGACCGACGCGCCCATGCCGACCAGCGCCGCGATGGCGGGGGCCAGGGCCACGGTGTAGTACTGGTGGAAGATGCCGGCCATGAAGCTGAAGACGAACGCCGTCATCAGCAGCGACCCGCCCCAGGCGAGGAACGCCGCGCGGGCCGTGTCGGTCCGCTTCGCCCGCCGGGTCAGCCAAACTCCCGCGACCAGCAGGATCAGCGCGGCGGGCAGCAGCCACGAGATCTGGCCGCCGATCTCGGAGTTGAACATCCGGCCGATGCCGGTCTCGCCCCATCCGCCGCCCTGGCCGCCTCCGCCGCCACCGCCGACACTGCCCGTCTCCTCGCCGTTGCTCCGGCCGAGCCCGTTGTAGCCCAAGGTGAGCTCGAGGAAGGAGTTGTTCTGCGAGCCGCCGATGTACGGACGTGAGGAGGCGGGCCAGAGCTCGACGATCGCCACCCACCACCCGGCGGACACGACCGTCGCCAGCGCCGCCAGACCGAGCTGGCCGAACCGCTTCCGCACGGACACCGGCGCGAACACCGCGTACAGCACGGCCAGGGGCGGGAGGATCAGGAAGGCCTGGAGGGTCTTCGACAGGAACGCGAGCCCCACCGCGACGCCCGCCCAGACCAGCCACTTCGTCCGGCCGCCCTCGAACGCGCGCAGCACGCAGTAGACGGTGGCGGTCATCAGGAGCGCGAGCAGCGCGTCCGGGTTGTTGAAGCGGAACATCAGCGCGGCCACCGGCGTCAGCGCGAAGACGGCCATCGTGATCAGCCCGGCGGCCGCACTGAAGCGGCGTCGCACGGCCGCGTACAGGACGCCCGCCGTGGCGACGCCCATCAGCACCTGGGGCGCGAGGATCGCCCAGGAGCTCAGACCGAAGATCCGTACCGACAGGGCCATCGGCCAGAGCGTGGCCGGGGGCTTGTCGACGGTGATCGCGTTCGCGGAGTCCAGCGAACCGAAGAAGAAGGCCTTCCAGCTCTGGCTGCCGGCCTGCACGGCCGCCGAGTAGAACGAGTTGGCGTATCCGGAAGCGCTCAGGTTCCACAGGTACGCGAGCGCGATGACCAGCAGCATGGCGAGGAAGGCGGGCCTCGCCCAGCGCGGGTCCTCGGGCCTGCCCCGGCGCACACGGCGCACCAGCGGCTCCCGGCTGCCCGCGGTGTGCGCGGGCTCCCCTGGGGTGTCGGGCCGGGCCTGGACGTGATCGGCGTGTGTGGCGGCGGTCATCGGACGTCCCTCGGTTCGTGTGCGGCACCCTTGCGGGCGTCCTGGTGGTCGGTGCGCCGGTCGGGGAAGACCCAGGCGCGGAAGAGCAGAAACCGCAGCACCGTCGCCGCGAGGTTGGCCGCGATCAGCACGGCGAGTTCCGTGCCGTGCGACGCAGATCCCGACGCGGTGCCCAGGGCGGCGAGCGAACCGCTGGTCAGGGCGAGCCCGATCGCGAAGACGACCAGCCCCTGCGCCTGATGGCGTACGGCGCCGCCCCGGCCGCGTACGCCGAACGTGAGTCTCCGGTTCGCCGCGGTGTTGGCCACGGCGGAGACGAGGAGGGCCGCGGCGTTGGCGAACTGCGGCCCGACGCCCAGCCGGAAGAGGGAGTACAGGGCGAGGTAGACCAGGGTGGACAGGGCGCCGACGACGCAGAAGCCGACCAGCTGCCGGGCGAGTCCGCGCGGCACCCCGGGCACGACCCGGTCACGCGGGTCGTCCCCGAAGGGCCGCGCCAGCCGGTCCAGCGGCAGCGCTCCGGTGGCCAGGGCCCGGCCCACCCGCCAGACGCCCTTGAGGTCGTCGGTCGCGGTCCTCACGATGTGCACGGTGGAGTCCGGGTCGTCGACCCAGTCGACCGGCACCTCGTGGATGCGAAGCCCGGCCCGTTCGGCGAGGACCAGCATCTCGGTGTCGAAGAACCACCCGGTGTCCTCGACCATCGGCAGCAGCCGCTGCGCGACCTCGCGCCGTATGGCCTTGAAACCGCACTGGGCGTCACTGAACCGGGCGGCCAGCGAGGAGCGCAGGATCAGGTTGTAGGTCCGGGAGATGAACTCGCGCTTGGAGCCGCGCACCACCCGCGAACTGCGGGCCAGCCGCGAGCCGATGGCCAGGTCCGAGTGGCCCGAGATCAGCGGCGCGACCAACGGAAGAAGGGCGTTGAGGTCGGTCGAGAGATCGACGTCCATGTAGGCGAGGACCGGGGAGTCCGAATGGGACCAGACGGTACGCAGCGCCCGGCCCCGGCCCTTCTCCTCCAGCCGGTACGACCGCACCTCGGGGATCAGATCGGCCAGCCGTGCCGCCACCCGGGGCGTGCGGTCGGTGCTCGCGTTGTCCGCCACGGTGATCCGGAAGCCGTAGGGGAACGTCCGCGCCAGGTGGTCGTGCAGGCGCAGCACGCACGTTTCGAGGTCCTTCTCCTCGTTGTACACGGGGATCACCACGTCGAGGACGGGGACGGGAACGAGTGCGGGAGCGCCGGCAGCGCCGACCGATGCGGCCGGGAGGTGTTCCCGGGCCGGCAGGGTGCTCCAAGGAGTGTCGGTTCGCATGACCACGACACTCGCCAACCGCGCTGTCACATCCGTGTGCTGAGCCTGTGGTCGGCCTGTGAGTGCGCCACGGGGGCGGAATCGGCACTGTTCTCCCAGGTCACAGGCGTGCGGGCGAACCCGTTCGGCCACGGCCCGGCGGCCCCGCCGGGCGCGGGGCCCGCACTCCACGAGGGAGCGTCTCCGGCCCCGGCACCGCCCGTCCGATGCCCGTGGGCCTCCCCGGCACCGTCCGTCCGGTGCCCGTGAGCGGGCGCGGCACCGTCCGCGCCCTGCCCGTACACCGCGTCCGCCGGCAGGTGGACGGCGAACACCGTGTCGCCGGGCACCGAGCGCACCTCGGCCAGCCCTCCGTGCGCGGCCGCGACGGCCTGCACGATGGCGAGGCCGAGCCCGGTCGATCCGGCGTTCCGCGACCGTGAGGCGTCGCCGCGCGCGAACCGTTCGAAGACGTGGGGCTGCAGCTCGGCCGGGATCCCGGGCCCGTTGTCCTGGACCTCCAGGGTGACCCAGGGCAGCTCCCCGCGCGCCTCCCGCACGCGGACCGTGACGGTGGTGCCGGGCGGTGTGTGCGTTCTGGCGTTGGCCAGGAGGTTGACCAGCACCTGCTGGATCCTGGTCGGATCGGCGAGCACCGTCGCGGGGACCTCCGGGAGCTCCAGCCGCCAGTGATGGGCGGCGCCGGACGATCCGCCGGGGGCCCGGTCCGCGGCACGGGCGTCGCTCACCGCGTCGATGACGAGCGGCGAGAGATCGGTGCTCTCGTACGAGAGCGGCCGTCCGGCGTCGAGGCGCGCCAGGAGCAGCAGGTCCTCGACCATGCCGGTCATGCGCTCGGCCTCGGACTCGATGCGCCCCAGGGCGTGACGGGTGTCGGGCCCGGCCATCTCCCGTCCCCGGCGTGTCAGTTCGGCGTAACCGCGGATCGAGGCGAGCGGCGTACGCAGCTCGTGGCTGGCGTCCGCGACGAACTGGCGCACCCGTGTCTCGCTCTTCTGACGGGCGTCCAGGGCCGAACCGACGTGACCCAGCATCCGGTTGAGGGCGGCACCGACCTGGCCGACCTCGGTACGCGGATCGGCCTCGGCCTCCGGAACCCGTTCGAACAGAGCCACCTCTCCGCTGTGCAGCGGGAGTTCGGAGACCCGGGTCGCGGTGGCGGCCACCCTGCGCAGCGGGCGCAGCGCCATGCCGACCATGGCGGCACCGGCGATGCCGGCGGCGATGAGCCCGGCCCCGGTGACGCAGACCTCGACGATGATCAGGGTGTTGACGGCCTTGTCCACCTCGGCCGTGGGGATGCCGACGAGGACGGTCGTGGTGCCGCCGTACGGCACGGCCTCCACGCGGTAGCCGCCCAGCCCCGGAAGTTCGACGTCGCGGGGCTCTCCGCCCGCGGTCACCCCGGCGGCGTCGAGTACGGCGGTCTGCGCGCCCGTCAGCGCCTCGGTGGTCTGCTGGGCCCCCGGACTGCCGGCCCGTTTCACCACCTTCGACCCGGTGAGGGAGCCGTCGGTGACGACCGCCCCGAACGTGTTGAACGGCTGGCCCCCGCCCATGCCGACGAAGTCCAGCGGCTCCCGCTTCTCGGGAACACCCGGGGTGATCTTGCCGCTTCCCGGCGGGCGCGACTCGGCCATGCGGGAGATGTCGTGCAGCTGCCCGTCGAGCTTCCCGTACATGTACTCGTGGAAGGCGATCGCGGTGACCGAACCGATCACCGCCGCGACGACCGCGATGAGCGTGACCGCGTACACGACGAGCCGGGTCCGCAGCGTCCAGGGGCGGCCCGTGTTCCTCCCGCTCACGTGGCTATTCACCGGGCTTGATCAGGTATCCCGCCCCGCGCCGGGTGTGGATCATCGGGGTGCGCCCCGCGTCGATCTTCTTGCGCAGGTAGGAGATGTACAGCTCGACGACGTTGGCCTGGCCGCCGAAGTCGTAGTTCCAGACCCGGTCGAGGATCTGCGCCTTGCTGAGCACCCGGCGCGGATTGCGCATCAGGAAGCGCAGCAGCTCGAACTCGGTCGCCGTGAGGTGGATCGAGTCGTCGCCGCGGTGCACCTCATGGCTGTCCTCGTCCAGGACCAGGTCACCGACGACGAGCGTCGACTCGCTGCGCACCGAGGCCGTGCCGGACCGCCGGATCAGACCGCGCAGCCGCGCCACGACCTCCTCCAGGCTGAACGGCTTGGTGACGTAGTCGTCGCCGCCCGCCGTGAGCCCGGCGATCCGGTCCTCCACCGAGTCACGCGCGGTCAGGAACAGCACGGGCACATCGGAGAGCTCACGCCGCAGGCGGCCGAGCACGGCGAGCCCGTCCATGTCGGGGAGCATCACGTCGAGGATCACCGCGTCGGGCCGGAAGTCACGCGCGGTACGCATGGCACCGGCGCCGTCACCGGCGCTGCGCACCTCCCACCCCTCGTAGCGCAGGGCCATGGAGAGCAGCTCGGCCAGCGGAGCCTCGTCGTCCACGACCAGTACGCGAACGGGGCTGCGGTCGGGCCTGAGCAGTTCTGTACGCCCCTGGGGCGAGGTCGTCGTCATGGCTCAAGCCTGTGAGACGGCCGTGAGAGAGAGCTTTCGGCAACCTGTGAATTCCCTGAGAAACGCACCGCGGGCACGCCACCGACGGGTGGGCGGGCGCGGGAGCCATCGGGTCTCAGCCGAACAGTTCGCTCGCGTTGCCGTGACACACCGCCCGCAGCCAGGCGTCTCCCAGGCCCAGCCGCTCCAGGGCGTGCAGCTGATGGACGTACGGGTACGGGATGTTCGGGAAGTCCGTACCGAGCAGGATCCGGTCCCCCAGATCCGCGAGCCGCTCGGTCTCGTCCGCCGGGAACGGCGTGAAGCCCTCGGTGAAGTCCGTGAACGCCATGGTCGTGTCGAGCCGCACGCCTGGGTACGCCTCCGCCAGCGTCAGGAACTCCGCGTACTCCGGCATCCCCATGTGCGCCACCACCAGCTTCAGCCGGGGGTGGCGGGCCAGCAGCCGGCCGATCGGCTCCGGGCCGGTGTACGCGCCGGGGGCCGGGCCGGACCCGCAGTGCGTCACCACCGGGATCCCGGCCTCCGCCAACAGCCCCCACACGGGCTCCAGCAACGGATCGTTGGGGTCGTAACCCCCCACCTGGAGGTGCGACTTGAAGACACGCGCACCGGCCTCGACCGCCTCGCGCACATAGGTCTCCGCGCCGGCCTCGGGGAAGAACGTCGCGGTGTGCAGGCAGTCCGGCACCCGGGCCGCGAACCCGGCCGCCCACCCGTTGAGCCAGGCAGCCATACCGGCCTTGTGCGGGTACAGCATCGAGGTGAACCGGAGGACGCCGAAGGAGCGCAGCAGCTCCAGGCGTGCGTCCTCGTCCCGCCGGTAGGTGATCGGCCACTCCAGCCCCGTCAGCGGGCCGGCCGAGTCGAAGTAGGCCCACACCTTGCTCAGCACCCGCTCCGGCATGAAGTGCGTGTGGACGTCGATGATCCCCGGCAGCCCGAGCCCCTGCCAGAACCGGACGACGTCGTCACGGTCACGGTCGTCGCTGTCCATCCGCCCCACCCCTGCCTCGTGCACCCGTACGCGTAGGTTCCGGTCCCGGCGACGATCTCAGAACAGCCCGTCCTGCACCCCACCGCCCCCCAGGGCCACGACCGGCACGCTCAGCCCGGCACGCGCGTCGGCGCCCGCCAGGTCCCAGCCGGTGACGAGCCGTGTGTCCAGCACGACGATCCCCTCGCCCGCCGTCTCCAGATGCAGGTCCGGCCCGGCCGCCGCCACCAGCCGCCCGGCCACCACTCCGCCGTCCGTCAGCCCGGTGACCACCCGCGCGGCGGCGCCCGCGGCGCCCAGCCCGAACACCCCGGCGTGGTCGACCGCCTCGAAGGGAAGCCGCTCCAGGGCCTCCGGCCACCCCGCGCCCTCCAGGGCCTCGGCCGACCGGTACAGCCCTTCGATCTCGGCGGCCCGCTCCGCCGCCCCCGGCAACTCGCCCCGCACCGCACGTTTGCGCGCGTAGGGGATCCGGTCGGGCACCCCGAGCGCCGAGCGGAGCAGTTCCTCGGTACGCCGCGCCGCCATCAGCGGCCCACGCCCCAGCCAGCTGAACACCACGGCCCCCTGCTCCCGCAGCCGCGCGGCGCCCCGCGCCTCACCGGTGATCCCGACCTTCACCATGCCGGGCCCGAACCAGGCCAGATAGACGCGGTACGTACGCGGGTCGTCGGCGAGGGTGTCGGCGGCCACCGAGTGCGCCCGGTCCAGCCGCGCACACTCCGGACACCGCGCTCCCGTGCTCCGTACCGGCACCACGGCACGGACCGGGCAGACATGGCCGCGCGCCCCCACGCAGTGCCGCTCGCCCTCGGCGCGGAAGCCGAGTTCCTTCCCGTAGGCCAGGACACTCGTGCGCCGCTCTCCGGACCCGCCGCCGCGCGCCCAGCCGAGGACGGGCTCACCGTCGGGCCAGCGCAGCCCGGTGCACCGCCAGTTGCTCATGCCCCGCCCCTCCCGGCTCGCTCGGTGACGGCCGCACCCCCGCGGTGAGGCCCGGGAAAACCCTAACGAGCCGGGCCCGCCGGCGGATCCGCTCCGCCGTGCCGCATCGAATTTCTAGAGTGAGTTTCTAGAAACATCCTCCAATTGTTCCGGCGCCGGTCCACACTGACCCCGTGACCTCCACGGAGATTCCACTCCCGCTCTCGCCACGGCAGGCCGCCGAAGGCGACATCGTCACCGTCCCCCTGCCGACCGGCGTCACCCGCATCCGCATCCCGCCCTCCCAGGACGGCGACCTCGTCCGGGCCCGGGTGGGCGGACAGGAGGTCCTGCTGCGCGTCCAGGTCACCGGTGGCGGGTCGCGCCGCTACCCGTGGGCGGCCTTCCTCGGTGTCGCCGCCGTGATCGGTGCCGTGGTGCTGCTGGGCGCCATCGGGGCCGAGGACAAGGACTCCTCCGCGGGCTCCCCGGCCGCCTCGTCGACGTACGACATCTCCAGCGAGGATCCGTACGCCGAGGAGACCGAGGACCCGTACACCGAGGAGCCCGGCACCTCGGAGGCGTCCGACGGCGCCGAGGAGCCGGTGGAGACCGAGGAGCCTGAGGACACCTCCACCGAGGACCCGTTCGCGGAGGACCCGTACGACTCCGGGCAGGAGGCCCCCGACCCGTACGAGTCCGGCACCTGCCTCAACGGGACCCTGCCCGACTCCACGACCGCCCAGGAGGTCAGCGGCGTCGACGAGGTCTCCTGCTCGGCCTCGGACGCCCACTACCAGGTGATCCAGACGATCCCCCTCACGTCGGACATGAGCAGGTGCGACGCCAACTCCGCCACGCAGTACGCGTTCTCGTACCAGTACACCCTCGACGGAGCGACCCTGAACGAATACGTGTACTGCCTGATCGGCCTCGGGTCGTACGCCCGCTGACGACCGGCCCGTGCCTGCCGGCCGCAGGACGGGCGTTGTCCTGGCCCGTACCTGCCCGCTGCTCGGCGCGCGGTGACCGCCCCTGTTGCCTGAAGTACTCAGGGCCGGACGAGTACGCGCACCCGGGTCCGCCTCCGCGTGAGCCGGGAGGCTGAATCCCATGAACAGACGACTCGCGAACCCCTCCCCCGACCTGTGGGCCTACCTGGTACCCGCCCTGGCGGCACTCGTGCTCTGGGCCGCCTGGCTGGGCTGGGACCAGCACCACGACGTACACCCCGACGGCTCGACGACCGGCCCCTACACCGCCTGGCAGGTGGCCGGGCTGGTGCTGACCCTCCTGGCACCGCTCTACTGGGCGGCGTCCCGGCCGAGCATCGCGGGACCCGTCGTCGGCATCACGGCAGGCCTGACCGTGGCCGCCGCCTACGACTGGTCGGACGACTCCAGCGGACTCTTCGCGATCGGCGTCGCCATGCTCATGGTGGGAAGCCTCCTCGCGACCACCGCGTCGACCCTCGTGATCACCGCGGTGAAGCGTCACGGCCGGGGGACCGGCGGTGCGACGGGGGCCACGACCTGACATCGCCCCTCACCGCCCGACACCGTTCTCGTGGCCCACGGACGGCCGTGAGCCGCGAGGGCTAGGATCCGGGCCATGGCTCTGACCATGAACGACATGGACCGGTTCAAGGCATCGATGCCCCGCCTGGAAGCCATCGCGTATCGCCTCCTCGGCTCCGCGAGCGACGCCGAGGACGCGGTGCAGGACACGTTCCTGCGCTGGCAGGCCGCGGACATCGGCCGGATCGAGGTACCCGAGGCCTGGCTGACGAAGGTCCTCACCAACCTGTGCCTGAATCAGCTCACCTCCGCCCGCGCTCGGCGCGAGACCTACGTGGGCCAGTGGCTCCCCGAACCGCTGCTCGCCGGGGACCCGATGCTCGGCCCTGCGGACACCGCCGAACAGCGCGAATCAGTCTCGTACGCGGTCCTCGCCCTCATGGAGCGCCTCGCTCCGAACGAGCGGGTGGTCTACGTGCTGCGCGAGGCCTTCGGCTACCCCCACCGGAGGATCGCGGAGATCCTGGACATCTCCGAGGCCGCCTGCCAGCAGATCTTCCACCGTGCCAAGAAGCACGTCGCGGAAGGCAGGACACGCACGGAGGTCGACGGGGCCGC
>Ga0164307_10001323_pt1 | contig 11165 bp, 9 predicted proteins | sample Whisoiple_243_MG_FD_110214 | JGI IMG/M metagenome (GOLD analysis project Ga0164307, IMG submission 110214) | Soil microbial communities amended with fresh organic matter from upstate New York, USA - Whitman soil sample_243_MG | ecosystem: Environmental > Terrestrial > Soil > Unclassified >...
AAGTCGTAGAGATTGGCGGGAGGCGCCACGGAGATGAAGCCTTCGACCTCTGGGCGGCGCATCAGGAGCTGCATGGCGATCCAGGCGCCGAACGACACGCCGGCGATCCAGCAAGAGCCGGCATCGGCGTTGTAAGCCTGCATCCAGTCGAGCGCTGTCGCGGCGTCGGCCAGCTCACCAGGGCCGTTATCGAACAGCCCCTCGCTCCGTCCCACGCCGCGGAAGTTGAAGCGCAGCACCGAGAAGCCCCGCCGCTGAAAGGAGTAATACAGGTGATAGACAACCTGGTTATTCATGGTGCCGCCGAATTGCGGGTGCGGGTGCAAGATCAGGGCGACCGGCGAGTTGGGGCGGGGATTGTGGTGGTAGCGAGCCTCGATTCTGCCGGCCGGACCGCTGATATTCACTTCGGGCATGGAATTCTGACCTCGAACGACGTTGTCAAACGCTGGGAAGAGGGGCCTGGAGTCTTGGAAATGGCGAACGTGCCGCCGCCGCAAAACTTGACTCTGCCGCTCAGGAAATCTATACAAAGTAAGATTTAGAATTGTTCCAAACAAGGACGCTCCGGCTTCGATTGTGACGGGGCGGTCCCAGCCTCGGGCCGCGCTTCATAGCATGCGCGATGGGGGCTCGTGCAAGCGCTAACGGCGGTCCTTTGGTCCGCGAGCTTCTGAGGCATGACGACGCGTTCGTATCTTGATTACAACGCCACCGCTCCGCTTCGGGCCGAGGTCCGGAACGCTATGGTCGCGGCCTTGGGCTGCGACGGCAACCCGTCCTCGGTGCACGCCGAGGGCAGGGAGACGAGGGCGCTCGTCGAATCCGCGCGGGCAAAGATTGCGGCGCTCGCCAGCGCGCGCGCCCAGGATGTGATCTTCACGAGCGGCGGCAGCGAAGCGAATGCGCTCGCGCTCGCCGCTCAGCCTGGAGAAGCCTGGCATTGCTATATGTCGGCGGTGGAGCATCCTTCGGTGCTTGCCGGCGGTCGATTCTACCGAGAAAGTACGACCCGCATTCCGGTGTCGGGCGATGGCGTTGTCGACCTCGACGTGCTTGCGGGCGAACTTGCGAAACACCATCTCGGAGGGTGGAGGCCCTTCGTTTCGCTGATGGCGGCCAACAACGAGACCGGTGCGATCCAGCCGGTCGCGGAGGCCGCCCAAATCGTCCACGCGGCGGGCGGTCTGCTGCATACCGATGCGGTTCAAGTCGCGGGCAAGCTGCCGCTCGATTTCGGCGCGCTTGGCGCCGACATGATGTCGCTGTCGGCGCACAAGCTCGGCGGGCCGAAGGGCGTCGGGGCTCTCGTGCTTCGCGAAGGTGTTGCGGTCGAGCCGCTGATCAAGGGTGGTGGCCAGGAGCGCCGACGGCGCGCCGGCACCGAGAACGTCGCAGGCATCGTGGGCTTTGGCGTCGCAGCGGAGCTCGCCGTGGCTGGGTTGAGTAGGGTCACCGAGATGGCCGCTTTGCGCGACGAGTTGGAGGGCAGGGCCAAGGCGATCGTTCCGGACGCCGTGGTGCTGGCAGGCCGAGTTGAGCGTTTGCCCAACACGAGCTGCATTGCGGTGCCTAGCACCAAAGCTGAGACGCTGGTCATCGGGCTCGATCTTGCTGGTGTTGCGGTGAGCGCTGGCAGCGCCTGTTCCTCGGGCAAGGTCGAACCGTCGCATGTATTGAGTGCCATGGGACTTTCATCGGAACTCGCGCAAGGCGCGATCCGCATCAGCCTTGGCATCGGCACCGCGAGTGCCGATATCGAGAGATTCATTGGTGCCTGGAGCGAGCTGATCAAGCGGATGCGGCAGCGCCAGGAAGCGGCTTGAACGGCCGCGTGAGACAAAGGATTTTGGAGTAGAGCCATGCCGGCAGTGCAAGAGACAGTCGCCCGCGTCCGCGAGATCGACGTCGACAAGTACAAATACGGCTTCACCACGCAGATCGAGTCGGTCAAGGCGCCGAAGGGTCTGAACGAGGACGTGGTCCGCTTCATCTCCGCCAAGAAGAAGGAGCCGCAGTGGCTACTCGACTGGCGGCTCGAAGCCTATCGCCGTTGGCTGACCCTGCACGAGCCGACCTGGGCGAATGTGCATCACCCTAAGATCGATTTTCAGGAGCTCTATTACTATTCGGCGCCGAAGAGCACCGAAGGGCCGAAGAGTCTTTCAGAGGTGGATCCGGAGCTGCTTGAGACCTATGCCAAGCTCGGCATTCCGCTGAAAGAGCAGGAGGTGCTTGCCGGCGTGAAGAGCGCGCCGCGCGTCGCCGTCGATGCCGTGTTCGATAGCGTCTCCGTGGTCACCACCTTCAAGGAGGAGCTCGGCAAGACGGGCGTAATCTTCTGCTCGATCTCGGAAGCGGTGCAGAACCACCCGGAACTCGTGAAGAAATATCTCGGCTCTGTCGTTCCCATCACCGACAATTTCTACGCCACGCTCAACTCGGCGGTTTATTCCGACGGCAGCTTCGTCTACGTGCCAGAAGGCGTCCGCTGCCCGATGGAGCTTTCCACCTATTTCCGCATCAACGAGAAGCAGACAGGCCAGTTCGAGCGCACACTGATCATCGCCGACAAGGGCGCCTATGTGAGCTACCTCGAAGGCTGTACCGCGCCAACGCGCGACGAGAACCAGCTCCACGCCGCCGTGGTCGAGCTGGTCGCACTCGACGGCGCCGAGATCAAATATTCAACCGTGCAGAACTGGTACCCGGGTGATAAGTCAGGCAAGGGCGGCATCTACAATTTTGTCACCAAGCGTGGCGATTGCCGCGGCGCGAAGTCAAAGATCTCCTGGACGCAGGTGGAGACTGGTTCGGCCATCACCTGGAAATATCCGAGCTGCATCCTGCGCGGCAACGGCTCGCGCGGTGAGTTCTATTCGATCGCGATCTCCAACGGCTATCAGCAGGTCGATTCCGGCACCAAGATGATTCATTTAGGCCGCGACACATCGAGCCGCATCATCTCCAAGGGCATCGCCGCCGGCCATTCCAACAACACCTATCGCGGGCTCGTCTCGGCGCATCGCCGCGCGGCGAACGCACGCAACTTCACCAATTGCGACTCTCTGCTGATCGGTGATAAGTGCGGCGCGCACACCGTGCCCTATATCGAGGCGAAGAATGCCTCTGCCACCTTCGAGCATGAGGCGACCACGTCGAAGATTTCCGACGACCAGCTGTTCTACTGCCTTTCCCGCGGGCTTTCGCCTGAGGAGGCGGTGGCGCTGATCGTCAACGGCTTCGTGCGTGACGTGCTCCAGCATCTGCCCATGGAGTTCATGGCTGAGACCCAGAAGCTGATCGGTATCAGCCTAGAGGGCAGCGTCGGTTAAGTGCGAAATGACGAAACAGAGTCAATGGCAGCGAGTTAGAGAAGCATCGTAATGCTCGAAATTAAGAATCTTCACGTCAATGTCGATGGCCGTGAGATCCTGAAAGGCCTCGACCTCGAACTCCCCCAGGGCCAGGTCCATGCCATTATGGGTCCGAACGGCTCCGGCAAGTCGACGCTCGCTTATGTGCTTGCCGGCAAGCAGGATTACCAGGTCGCCACGGGCTCAGTGACTTGGAACGGCCAGGACCTGCTCGCCATGGATCCGAGCGAGCGCGCCGCCGCTGGCGTTTTCCTCGCCTTCCAATATCCCATGGAGATTCCCGGCGTCGCCACCATGACCTTCCTGCGCGCCGCCGCCAACGCCGTGCGCAAGGCGCGCGGTGAGCCTGAGTTTTCCACGCCGGACTTCCTGCGCTTTGTGCGGGAGAGAGCTGCCTCGCTGAGGATCGATCCGGAGATGCTGCGGCGCCCACTCAATGTCGGTTTCTCCGGTGGCGAAAAGAAGCGGAACGAAATCCTGCAAATGGCTTTGCTCGATCCCTCGCTTTGCGTGCTGGATGAGACCGATTCAGGCCTCGACATCGACGCGGTGCGCATCGTTGCCGAGGGGGTGAACGCGCTGCGCGGCCCCGATCGCGCCATGCTGGTGATCACCCACTATCAGCGGCTGCTCGACTACGTCGTTCCGGACCGGGTGCATGTGCTCTCCGACGGAAGGGTTGCGCGTTCCGGCGGGCCTGAGCTTGCGCTCGAGCTGGAAGAGTCTGGCTACACCGAATTCGGCGAAGCGGCCACGAGTGGCGCGGTGGCGTAAAGGGATTTGACCATGGAACTTCCGGTCAAGCAGTTCCAGACGCACGCCGAGCAGGCCTTTGTCGACCTGTTCAACTCGGCCGAGCAGGCACTGCCTGGCGCGGGCAACCCTTGGATTGCCGATTTGCGCGCAAAGGCGATCGACGCATATGCAGCGCTCGGATTGCCGCATCGCAGGGTCGAGGCCTGGAAATACACCGACCTCCGGTCTCGCCTCACCGAGGCTCTGCCCCTGGCACGCGCGACAGGCATCGCCGTTACCGAGGCTGAGCTTAGCCAAGCGCTTGGGGCCGAGATCGCGGCCCTCCCGGCCTATCGGCTCGTCCTCGTAGAGGGCGAGTTCAGGGCTGACCTGTCAGACCTTGCCTGGTTGAAGGCCGCCGGTGCCGAGGTGGTCTCCATCACCGAGGCGCTGCAGAAGCCACCCCGCTGGCTGAAGAAGACCCTCGGCAAGATCAACCGCCAAGACCGCGACCCCGTCGTGGCGCTGAACCTCGCGCTGATGAGCGGCGGCGTGGGCTTGCGCATCGGCAAGGCCGTGAACCTCGACAAGCCGGTTCATCTCATCCATCTCGAAGGCCGCGAGTCTGCCAGCGTGATCACGCGAAATGTCGTTCTCGTCGAGGACGCCGCCTCTCTCGACTTGATCGAAAGCTACAGTAGCGTCGGCGGCCACGAGTTGCAGCGGAACGCGGTGACGGAGGTCGAGGTGGGCAACAAGGCGAGCCTCACCCATATCAAGCTCCAGCGCGAGGACGATGCGGCGTTCCACCTCGTCACCTGGCTCGTCAAGATCGACACCGACGCCAACTACAAGGCCTTCCAGTTCTCCACTGGAGCGGCGCTTTCTCGCAGCCAGATCTATGCGGCGTTCGCCGGCGAGGGGTCGTCCCTCGATATCTCCGGCGCGCTTTTGATGCGTGGCCACCAGCATTGCGACACGACGCTCCTCGTCGAGCATCGAGTGCCGCGCTGCATGAGCCGCGAGCTGTTCAAGGCTGTGCTCGACAACGAGGCTCGCGGCGTGTTCCAGGGCAAGATCGTCGTCTCGCCAGGCGCGCAGAAGACCGACGGCAAGCAGATGGCGCAGGCGCTTCTTCTATCCGAGACGGCCGAGTTCGACTCAAAGCCGGAGCTTGAAATCTTCGCCGATGACGTCGTCTGCGGCCACGGCTCCACGTCAGGCCAGATCGACGAGGATTTGTTGTTCTATCTCGAGGCCCGCGGCATCCCGGAGAGGGAGGCGCGGGCGCTGCTGATCCAGGCCTTTGTCGGCGAAGCGGTCGAACGCATCGAGCATGAGGGTCTGCGCGAGGCGCTGTCCAAGGCGTCAGCCGAATGGCTCGGCGTCACCTTGGACTGACGGCGGAACCTCCATGACTATCTTGCCGAAATCGCTCAAAGAGCAAAACGCAAGACCTGTTACCTATGACGTGGAGGCGATCCGCGCCGACTTCCCCATCCTGGCGCGCGAGGTTCACGGCAAGCCGCTCGTCTATCTCGACAACGGCGCCTCGGCGCAGAAGCCGAGAGCCGTGCTCGACACTATCCAGCGTGCCTACACGGACGAATACGCCAACGTCCATCGCGGGCTCCACTACCTGAGCAACCTCGCCACCGCGAATTTCGAGAAGGCGCGCGAGACGGTTCGCCGCTTCATCAACGCGCGGTCCGACGCCGAGATCATCTTCACCCGCAATGCCACCGAAGCCATCAACCTCGTGGCAAGCTCCTATGGCGGCCCGCATATCGGGGAGGGCGACGAGATCGTGCTCTCGATCATGGAGCACCACTCCAACATCGTGCCTTGGTATTTTCTGAAGGAGCGGCAGGGCGCGGTCCTGAAATGGGCGCCGATCTCCGACGACGGCGAGCTTCTGCTCGACAAATTCGAGGAGCTGCTCACCCCGCGCACAAAAATGGTCGCCATCACCCATATGTCGAACGTGCTCGGCACCATCGTCCCCATCAAGGATGTGGTGCGCATGGCGCATGCGCGCGGCGTGCCGGTCCTGGTCGATGGCGCGCAAGGCGCGGTGCACCTCCCCGTCGACGTGCAGCAGCTCGATTGCGACTTCTATGCCTTCACCGGCCATAAGCTTTACGGCCCCACCGGCATCGGCGTGCTCTACGGCAAGAAAGAGCTGCTTGAGGCCATGCCTCCTTACCAGGGCGGCGGCGAAATGATCGGCACCGTGACGACCGACCGCATCACCTATGCGGTCCCGCCGCACCGCTTCGAGGCGGGAACGCCTGCCATCGTGCAGGCCATCGGGCTAGGCGCGGCAATCGACTATGTCGATAGCGTCGGCCGCGAGCGTATCAAGGCGCATGAGGACGCGCTGCTCCGCTACGCCATGGAGCGCCTTGGCGAGCTCAATTGGCTGCGCATCTTCGGCCGGGCCAAGCACAAGGGCTCGATCATCTCTTTCGAGATGCAAGGCGCCCACCCCCACGATGTCAGCACGATCCTCGACCGTTATGGGGTGGCGATCAGGGCCGGCACCCATTGCGCCGAGCCGCTTCTCGGGCGCTATGGTGTTACCTCGACTGCGCGCGCCTCCTTTGCCATGTATAATACGGTCGAGGAGATCTACAGGTTGGTCGAGGCGCTGCACAAGGCGCATGACATGTTCGCTTGAGGCAAATGCCAGAAATGATTGAAAAGATTCAAGAAAATGAGGAGAGGGCCGCTCCCGAGGCGCCCGCTGAGGTAAAGCCATCCGCGGAGGCTTCCATCACCCCCGTGCCCGAGCACGACCAGCTCAAGGACGACCTTGTCGCGGCGCTAAAGACCGTGTTCGACCCGGAGATCCCGGTCGACATTTACGAGCTTGGGCTCATCTATCGCCTCGACGTCGACGCCGAACGCAATATCGAGGTGGACATGACGCTCACCGCGCCAGGCTGCCCCGTGGCGGGTGACATGCCGGGCTGGGTGGAGAACGCCGTCTCCTCCGTCCCCGGTGTCGGGCAGGTGAAGGTCAACCTCGTGTTCGATCCGCCGTGGGACCCGAGCCGCATGTCTGACGAGGCGCGGCTTGCGCTCAATATGTTCTGAAGGACAGCGGAATGTTCTGAAGGACAGCGGACTTGAACCCAGCCACAATCTATCCCAAGTTGAGACCATGACCGCACCGAAGCTCATGACGCTGACAGATGCCGCCGCCAAGCGCATCCGCGCGCTCATGACGGCGTCTGGCAAGGATGCCACTGGTTTACGCATTGGCGTAAAAAAGGGCGGTTGCGCCGGCATGGAATACACCATGAGCTATGCCGAGGCGAATGCGCCCCATGACGAGGTGGTCGAGGATAAGGGCGTGCGCATCCTCATCGATCCGACCGCCGTGCTGTTCCTGCTCGGCACCGAGATGGATTACCGCAGCGACCGCATGACCTCTGGCTTCGTGTTCAACAATCCGAACCAGACAAGCGCTTGCGGCTGCGGCGAGTCCGTGTCGCTCACGCCGGCCGCCGAGGCGAGCCTCGAAGACGCTCGCGACAGCTGACCCTGAGTGCTCTCAATCTAATGAGAGAATTTTTGCGCTCTAGTCGAGGGGGCGCACGGAGCGCGTCATGAAGGCAGGAACATGCTCGCCCATGCCGCGCACGCCGGCGCGCGAGGGTTGCGCAGCGTTAGAAGAAGGCCGATGGCCGGAATGGACTTGCGGCTTCGGGGCTGGAGCTTGATGCGTTTGATGCGAGTGTGTGTGTGTCGCTTTGGGTGCCGAACTTTGGGCTGGTTTCCCTTGAGCAACTTTTGGCGGGTGCTGCTCTCGTCTCTGCTGACTCTGCTGCTGGTGAGAAGGCTGGCCGCCTTTCTGTTCCTCGCTGCCGCCACGATCCCTGCGCTGCGCGTCGGAGCGTCCGTGCGGGCCAGCGTGGGCTCCGCCGCCCTTATGGCGGTTTGGCCGGGATCCACGCCGATGACGCCCATTCGGGCGTCCCCGTTCTTCTGAAGCGCGAGCAAGCTCGTCGGCGCTCGGCTGGCCGTCGATCCACGGAATGTCCTGACGAAGCAGCCTCTCGATCGCCTTGATCGCCTTGACCTCTTTTGGCGTGACTAGTGTGGCGGCAAAGCCTTCGCGCCCGGCGCGACCTGTGCGCCCGATCCGGTGGACATAATCCTCGGGATGAATCGGAACGTCGTAGTTGAAGATGTGGCTCACGTCAGGGATATCGAGGCCGCGCGCCGCCACGTCGCTTGCGGCAAGGAAGGTGATGGTGCCGGTGCGGAAGGCATCGAGGGTCGCTGTGCGCTGATGCTGGTCCATGTCGCCATGCAGCGCACCGACATTGAAGCCGTGGCGCAAGAGCGAGCGGTGCACGATGCCGACGTCCTTCTTGCGGTTGCAGAAGATGATCGCATTCTTGACGTTGATTTCCCGCATCAGCGCGCGGAGTGCCTCGCGTTTGCCGGCAGCGTCGTCCGGCGCCCTTTTGAGCCGCTGCACGATCGTAGTGGCGGCCGGGGCTTGCGGAGCGATCTCAATGCGTTCAGGCCGGTGCAAGAAGTTGTCGACGAGCCGTTGGATCTCCGCCGGCATGGTCGCCGAGAAGAACAAGGTCTGGCGCGTGAAGGGGAGGAGCTTGCAGATGCGCTCGACATCCGGGATGAAGCCCATATCCAGCATGCGGTCCGCCTCGTCGATGACGAGGATCTCGATGCCGTTGAGCAGAAGCTTGCCGCGCGAGAAATGATCGAGCAGGCGTCCTGGCGTGGCGATCACCACGTCGGCGCCGCGATCGAGCTTGCGATCTTGATCCTCGTAAGCCACGCCACCGATCAGAAGCGCCACGGTGAGATTGTGGTTCTTGCCGAGGATTTCGAAATGCTCAGCGACCTGCGCTGCAAGCTCGCGCGTGGGCGCGAGGATCAACGAGCGCGGCATTCGGGCTCTCGCCCGCCCACGCTCAAGTCGCGTCAGCATCGGCAGCACGAAGGATGCCGTCTTGCCGGTGCCAGTTTGCGCGATGCCGAGGACGTCGCGACCGGCTACGGCGTGCGGCACGGCTTGTGCTTGGATGGGAGTGGGGGTCTCGAAGCCCGCCGCCGTAACGGCGGACAAAACTTTTGTGCTTAAGCCAAGTTGTGAAAAGCTCATGAATTAGCAAAACAAGCGCGGGCACGAAACACCACGCGCTTCTCTTTCATTTTTAATTGCGCAATTATGTGCTGCAACGATTCGCGCAGCCTACGCAAGACATCTACCAAAGCAGTGAGGCCTTATACCCTGCAATGCTTGCTCCTCAAATAGGGGGCCGACGCTAACGGCGCAAGGGGCAATTCATCACCCCATCCGATAATCATCCTTTGGAATATTGGTTCCGGCATTTGGCGGTGGGGCTGCCGGGGCCAGTCCGGCTCCGGTCATGGCCAGGATGGCGCGGTAGAAACCGCCTTGCTTGTCGGCCGACCACGATCTGCCGGTGACCACATCGGCAATCTCGGTAGGAAGACTCTCGACGATCTTGCCAGCGCCGTGGCCACTGCGGGGCTGAGCGGGACTCACGCGAGGCCGAGCAGCGCCGTCGCCCGTAAAATGCACTTGAGCATGAGAAACCCCCTTGTCCACTACCCCTGACGCTGCGTTCGGACCGGCTGCGCTAAGCCGCCTTATAGAGTATCGCACCTCACTGTGACAAACTATGACCGGTGCGCGTATCACGCATGAACGTCGGAAAACGGTCTCCCGACGATCCTCTGGAAATGGGGCAAGACATGCAGGACTATGCCGATGTCGTGGTGAAGCCCCCAATTCTGTTCCTGGGGGCCATCCTGCTTGGTTGCCTCTTGAGTTGGATCGTTCCGCTTGGGCCTGGACTTGGGTCTGCCAACGCACTTGCGCTTTCGGTCGGCGGATCACTCGCGGCAGTGGGGCTTGCCCTGTTCGTGGTTTCGGTGCGTGAGTTCAGGCGCGCAGGCACGAGCGTTGTGCCTGGCGAACCTTCGACGGTCCTGCTCGATCGGGGGCCCTATCGCTACACGCGGAACTTGATCTATATCAGCTTCATCGTCTTCTATTTCGGGATGACGATCATGCTGACGAGCACCTGGATGCTTCTACTTCTAATTCCGGTGCTGATTGTGTTGCAGCGTGGCGTGGTCGAGCGCGAGGAAGCCTATCTGCAGTCGAAGTTCGGCGAGGCCTATCGCAAATACCAGGCGCGCGTACCCCGCTGGCTGTAGCGGCTGACCGGACTTAAATATCCAGCTCGTCGGGCTTGGCGAATTCGGCACACTCTTGGATGAATTGGAAGCGCGCCTCCGGCTTGTTGCCCATGAGCTGATCAACCACCTCGCCGGTGCGCGCGCGGTCGTCCTCCACGATCTGGACGCGGAGCAGCGTACGCACGCTTCGGTCCATGGTGGTTTCTTTGAGCTGCTTCGGAAGCATCTCGCCCAAGCCCTTGAAACGACTCACATCGACCTTGCCGCGACCATTGAACTCGGATTTCAGCAGCGCTGCCTTATGTGCATCGTCCCGCGCGTAGGCGGTCTTGGCGCCCTGGCTCAGCCGATAGAGCGGCGGCACGGCAAGATAGAGGTGTCCGCCGTCGATCAGGCCGCGCATCTCCTGATAGAAGAACGTGATGAGCAGCGAAGCGATGTGAGCCCCATCTACATCGGCATCGGTCATGATGACGACCTTCTCGTAACGCAAGTCTTGCTCTCGGTATTGCGTGCCGGTCCCGCAACCAAGCGCCTGGATGAGATCGGCGAGGAGCTGATTGTCAGCGAGCTTGGTCGAGCTTGCGCTCGCTACATTGAGAATCTTGCCTCTGAGCGGCAGCACGGCCTGGCTCGCGCGGTCGCGCGCCTGCTTGGCGGAGCCGCCGGCGGAATCGCCCTCGACGATGAAGATCTCGGTTCCTTCGGCGGCGCTCAGCGCACAATCGGCGAGCTTGCCCGGGAGACGCAAGCGGCGCGTTGCGGTCTGCCGGCCAATCTCCTTTTCCTTCTTGCGGCGCAGCCGTTCCTCGGCGCGGTCTACCACCCAGTCGAGCAGGCGAT
>Ga0164307_10001324_pt1 | contig 11160 bp, 8 predicted proteins | sample Whisoiple_243_MG_FD_110214 | JGI IMG/M metagenome (GOLD analysis project Ga0164307, IMG submission 110214) | Soil microbial communities amended with fresh organic matter from upstate New York, USA - Whitman soil sample_243_MG | ecosystem: Environmental > Terrestrial > Soil > Unclassified >...
GAGGACGTGGCGTCCGCGTTGCGCCGAGCGGGCCACGACGTGGCGGCCTACACCGGACGCACCGACCCGGTCGACCGGCTACGGCTCGAGGAAGCGCTGCGCGACAACGGGATCAAGGCGCTCGTCGCGACCAGCGCACTCGGAATGGGGTTCGACAAACCCGACCTGGGCTTCGTCATCCACCTGGGAGCGCCCTCGTCGCCGGTCGCCTACTACCAGCAGGTGGGCCGTGCCGGCCGGGCCACCGAGCGCGCCGACGTGCTGCTGCTGCCCGGGCCCGAGGATCGTGACATCTGGCGCTACTTCGCCTCGGCGTCGATGCCCCGCCAGGAGCGGGCCGACGCCGTGCTCACCGCGCTCGCGGAGTCCGGTCGGCCGTTGTCCACGCCCGCATTGGAGGCCGCGGTCGACATCCGCCGCACCCGCCTCGAGCTGCTGCTCAAGGTCCTCGACGTCGACGGCGCGGTCGCCAAGGTCACCGGCGGCTGGGTGTCCACCGGGGTGCCGTGGGAGTGCGACACCGAGCGGTATGCGCGGGTCGCCGCCGCGCGCGACCGCGAGCAGGGGCTGATGCTCGACTACGAACGCGGCGACGGCTGCCGGATGGAGTTCCTCCAGCGGGCGCTCGACGACGAGACCGCAGCCCCGTGCGGACGGTGCGACCGATGCGCCGACCCGTGGTTCGAGTCGACCCTCCCGCCGGCCGCCGTCAACACCGCCCGTGAACAGCTGGCTCGGGTGGGTGTCGAGATCGAGCCGCGGGGCCAGTGGCCGACGGCGATGTCGCGGCTGGGCGTCCCGGTGTCCGGGCGGATCGGCGCCGATGCGGCGATGCAGCCCGGGCGGGCGGTGGCGAGACTCACCGACCTCGGCTGGGGCCAGCGGCTGCGTGGCGTCTTCGCGGCGGACGCTCCCGCGTCCGAGGACCTTCTCCGGGCGTGCGTGGAGGTGCTGCGCGTCTGGGGGTGGGACGAGCGGCCGGTGGGGGTCGTGGCGATGCCGTCGCGAGGGCGGCCCGAGCTGGTCGCCTCGGTGGCGCAGGGGATCGCCTCGATCGGGCGGCTGCCGTTCCTCGGCACCCTCGACCTCGTGGAGGGCGGCCCGACCGGTGAGCCGGGTGGCAACAGCGCGTTCCGGCTGGCCGGCGTGTGGGACCGGTTCGCCGTCGGCCCCTCGTTGGCCGCGGCGCTGCGCGACGCCGACGGTCCGGTTCTGCTCGTGGACGACCTCGTCGACTCGCGCTGGACTCTCACCGTGGCGGCCCGGACGCTTCGCCAGGCCGGCGCCGACGCGGTGCTGCCCTTCGCCCTGGCCACCCAGTCCTAGCCCGGCACGGCGTCCACGGGCAGGTCGGCGAGGTACAGGTGGACGAGGCGGATCGCCATGGCACCCGAACCGACCGCCGTGGCAACGCGTTTCGTCGAACCGTGCTGGACGTCGCCGACCGCGAACACACCGGGGAGGCTGGTCTCCAGGAACGCCGGCGGCCGCTCCAGCGGCCAGGCCTCCGGGGGGATGTCCGCGCCGGTCAGGACGTACCCCGCCGGATCGCGGGCAACAACGCCGTCGAGCCAGTCGGTGCGGGGCTCGGCCCCGATCATGACGAAGAGGGCATCCGCGGCGAACGCCTCGGTCGATCCCGTCAGGTTGTCGCGCAGGACGAGACTCTCCAGGCGCCCTCGGCCGTCGGCGCCGACCACCTCGGTGTTGCGCCGTAGGGTGATCCGCGGCGAGGCGTCGATCTCCCGGACGAGGTAGTCCGACATCGTCTCCGCCAGGGAGGGCCCGCGGACGGCGATGGTCACGTTGCTGGCCCGTTTGGCCAGGTGGATCGCGGCCTGGCCCGCCGAGTTGCCCCCGCCCACCACGACGACCTGGCGTCCGGTCATGGCCTCCGCCTCCGAGACCGCGGCGCCGTAGAACACGCCCACGCCGAAGAACGCCTCCAGTGACGGGACCTCGAGGCGACGCCAGTCGACGCCGGTCGCCAGCACGACCGCGCGCGCCCGGAGCCGGCCCCGACGGGTCGTGACCAGCCGATACTGCCCATCCGCCGCGAGCCCGACGGCCTCGTCGGCCAGGACCATCTCGGCACCGAACAGCCACGCCTGCTCGACGGCCCGGTTGGTCAGCTCGGAGCCCGCCAGGCCGCGTGGGAACCCTAGGTAGTTCCGGATCATCGAGCTGGTCCCCGCCTGGCCACCCGGCACTCCGGGGGTCACCATGACGGTGCGCAGTCCCTCGGACGTCGCATAGACCGCCGCGGACATCCCGCTCGGGCCGGCGCCGACGATCGCGACGTCACACTCACCCTCGGGCGGCGCGCTGACGAAGCCCAGGTGCTCGACGATCTCGACGTCGTCGGGGGCGGTGAGGACCGAACCCGGATGCATGAGGAGCAGCGGGAGGTCGGACTGGGAGCCGCCGTGCTCGGCGAGCACGGCGGCTCCCTCGTCGGACTCCCAGTCGAGTAGCTCGTACGGGATGGCCGCCCGGCTGAAGATGTCGCGAAGCTCGTACGCCCGCCGCGACTCCGGCTCGCCGACGATCGTCACGGCAACCTGCTCGGCCGGCTGGCCGCGCTCCCAGTCGGCGAGCGCCTCGGTGACCGGCAGGTAGAGCCACGGCTCCCGCTGCGCCCACGGCACGAAGACGTACGAGTCGACGTGCCCGAGGACCATGGCCTCCCGCACCGGGTGACCACGCCATCGGGCGCGGTCGACGAGGAGCAGCCGGCGAGCCTGGGGATGACGACGACGCACGTCCGCCAGCAGGTCCACTCCCCCGATGCCGGCCTCCGGCAGGTCGGTCGCAGCCAGCACCAGGGCCACGTTCCGGCCCGCGTCGGCCAACGCGTCCAGCTGGTCCCTCGCCCACGACGAGGAGCCTTCTAGCACGTCGTAGTCCGGCGTGAAGCGGTGCCCGAGGTCGTCCGCAAGAGCGGCCCGCACCGAGGGATCGTCGACGGCGACGAGGATGACCGCAACCGCCATGGGCAAACCCTAACGACCGACCGCACGTTTCTCCGGGGCCTCCGAGAGGGCTGGTACCTGACACGGTGTCAGGTCCTACGGTGAGCGGACCATGCTGGGAATCGGAGAGTTCGCCCGCCGCGGCCGGATCAGCGTGCGCATGCTTCGGCACTACGACGCGATGGGGCTGCTCACCCCGGCGCACGTCGACGAGTGGACCGGACGGCGGGCGTACGAGGTGTCGCAGCTCGCGCGACTCAACCGGCTCGTGGTCCTCAAAGAGCTGGGCTTCTCGCTGCAGCAGGTGAAGACGATGCTCGACGAGCTCGACCCGGTCGAGCTGCACGGCATGCTCCGGCTGCGGCGGATGGAGCTCGAGGCGCAGATCGACGCCGACGTCGCCCGGTTGGCCGAGGTCGAGGCGCGGCTTCGGGCGGTGGACGACGCGTCCGGTGGCCACGACCTCGACGTAACGGTCCGGCCGGTCGAGCCGCTTCGCGTCGCCATGCGGTCCGGGGTCGCGGCGAGCTACGACCCGGCGAGCATCACCCCGGTCGTCCAGCCGCTGTTCGACGAGATCATCGCCGCGCTGGGCGCGACCCGCCTACGCCCCATCGGGCCGGCACTCGTCCGGTACGAACGGGGTCAGCGAGGCCGGGTCGTCGTCGACGTCTGCTTCCCGGTGGACGCCGAGCTCGGACCTCGCGGCGGTTTCGCCGTCGTCGACCTGCCGCGGATCGAGCGTGCGGCGATCGCGCTGCATCACGGTCCGCCCGAGGGCGTCATGGCGACCATCCAGGCGCTGGCCTCGTGGATCGACCGTTCGCCCCACCGGTCGTCGGGAGGCAACCGCGAGGTCTACCTCGACTGCGCCGGCGCGCGCGACACGTGGGTCCTGGAGATCCAGGAACCCCTGCTTCCCGGGACGTCCCCGTCCCGGAGATCACCGACACCACTCAGGAGGTCCTGATGCCCGACGTCGACACCTACCCCGCGGGAGTGCCCTGCTGGGTCGAGACGCTCCAACCCGACCTGGCCGCGGCCATGCGCTTCTACGCCGGCGTCTTCGGGTGGGCGATGCTCGCCGACGACGAGGAGACCCCGACGTACGTCGTCGCGACCCTGCGCGGGCGGGAGGTAGCCGGTATCGCGAGTGCGGCGGAGGTGGGCTCGGACGACGCCGTCGGCTGGTTCACCCAGGTCCGCGTCGACGACCTCGACGCAGCACTGTCACAGGCGGTCGCGGCCGGGGCGACTGACGTCGTCGGCCCGGTCGACGCCAGCCCCGCTGGACACCTCGCGATCCTCACCGATCCGGTCGGCGCCCGGCTGGGTCTCTGGGAGGCGACCGCCCGGGAGGGAGCCGAGGTCGTGAACGAGCCCAACGCGTGGGCGATGAGCGCCCTGCAGACCCCGGACCCCGCTCGCTCCCGAGCCTTCTACGGGGAGGTGTTCGGCTGGGGCGCCGACGCGATGGGACCCGCCGACCTGTTCCGGCTCCCCGGGTACGTCGGTGGCACCGAGCACCAGCCGGTACCCCGAGACACGGTCGCCGTGGGCTTCCCCGCCACCGACTCCGCCGCCGTCGGCTGGCACGTCGACTTCTGGAGCGACGACGTGGTCGGGCTGGTGGGCCGGGTGGGCGATCTCGGTGGCCGCGTCCTCTCGGGACCGGACGAGGAGAACGGCTTCCTGCGCGTTGTGGTCAGCGACCCGGCCGGAGCGACGTTCTCGGTCAGCCAGCTGCTCCTCCGCTGAGCGCCGCCACGGTGCGCAGGGTTGCCATCGGCCTCGTCGGTCAGGAGAGGAGCATGGCGCCATGGAAGCAGCGGTCTCCCTGTTCTGGATCGCCCTCGTCGCCGTGGCTTCGCCGCTGCTGTCCGCGCTCGTGCCCCGAAGGCTGGTCCCGGAAACCGTGCTGCTGCTGGCGTTCGGGGTGGTCATCGGTCCGCACGCCCTCGGGATCGCGACGATGGGCGAGGCGGTCGATGCCTTTCGCGAGCTCGGGCTCGGGATGCTGTTCCTGTTGGCGGGCTACGAGATCGAGCTCAAGGAGCTGACCGGACGCGGCGGCCGGCGGGCGCTGGTGACCTGGGTGTGTTGCTTCCTCCTCGCGCTGGGGTTCGTCGGCCTCCTCGGCTTGTCGGGCCTGGTGACCGCCGAGATCGCCGTGGCCATCGCGCTGGTCTCGACTGCACTCGGCGTGCTCCTGCCGATCCTGCGCGACAGCGGTCAGCTGTCCACGCCGTTCGGCGCCACGATCCTCAACCACGGCGCCTTCGGGGAGCTCGGTCCGGTCATCGCCATGGCGGTACTCCTGGGCACGCGCGGCGCGCTCAAGTCGATCCTCGTCCTCGGGGTCTTCGCCGTCCTGGCCGTCGGGGTCACGTACGCGTCGACGCGCGTGCTGCCGGGCAGCCGGCTGCACCGGCTGATCTCGGCCGGACAGGAGACCACCGCGCAGGTGACCGTCCGCCTCGTCGTGCTGCTGCTCATCACCCTCTCGATCCTCGCCGCGGCGTTCCAGTTCGACGTGGTGCTCGGCGCGTTCGCCGCCGGGTTCATCCTGCGACGGCTCATTCCGGAGGGGCACCGCTCCCTCGAGCACAAGCTCGACGGGCTGGCGTTCGGGCTGGTCATCCCCGTCTTCTTCGTGACCTCCGGGATGGGGATCGACCCGGCCGCCGTCGCCTCCGACCCCCTCGTGCTCATCGCCTTCGTCGCGGCCATCGTCGTCGTGCGGGGCGGCCCGATCCTCGTCGCGACGATGACGGAGCGACGGCCCGACGGGGCCGGGCCACGGTTCTCGCGGCGGGACAGCGTGCGGGTCGCGCTCTACGGGTCGACAGGCCTGCCGATCATCGTGGCGGTCACGTCCGTCGCGGTCTCCAACGGCCAGATGAGCCAGGCGAGCAGCTCGCTGCTGGTCGCCGGGGGCGCGGTGACCATGCTCCTGCTGCCGATGGCGGCCACCCTGCTGGGCGGCCGGAGCTCGGCGCCGGAGGCCGCTCCTCCCCCTGTCACCGCAGCGGGGTCCGTGACCCCGACTCCGCACGCACACCCTGAGTCCCCCTGACACGGCACAGGAAACCGGCCACGTCGGCCCGGGTCGCGGCCGGACCGACGTGGCCGGAGTGCGGTGGCGCCGAACGGCGCCGGGTCAGGACGCGAGAGCGTCCGGCGGGCGGCTGACCGACTTCGGTCCGGGACCGTGCTGCTTCTGGACGCCCTTGCGGACCACCGGGCGCACCCGCAGCTCGGAGGACAGGATGTCGACGACCTGCGCCGCATACCCGTCGGCCGCGGCCTGGATCTGGTCGGCGGAGCTGCCGGACCGCGCGAGACGGAACAGCGCCAGGTCGATCCGCGCGAGCTTGAGCCGACCGGCCCACGTGATGGAGGCGTCGCCGTCGAAGGCCAGGACGAACTGGTAGGCGAAGGCGTCCGCCTCGCACGACGCGCACCCCTCGTTGTTGGCGTAGGCGACGTTGCCGACGTCGATCGAGGTGGGCGACTTGTCGGCGACGACGACCTGGAACGAGATCGCCGTGGCGTGGCACCCGTCGCACGACGACGTCGCCACCGCGGCGTTGCCGGCCGACACCGCGTCCTTCGACGTCATGTGCAGGGCCAGTCCTCCCTTGCCGCGCTCGGCTCCCGGGCGCAGGAGCTGGACCACCTTGCGGTCGTCGAAGGAAGCCGAGCTGCCGGCCGACTTGGCCTCCGCCGGTGCCTGCTGGACCGCGACGAACCCGGCGACCAACGTCGCCACGGCCCCGAGGCGGACTGACGTGCGAGAAATCATGACTGCTCCCTTGTCGGTGTGTGGCCACTGCTGCGGAACCCCTCGGCGACGGCGCCGGCCAGCTCCAGGTAGGCGGCACGCGTCTCGGGCCGCAGGTCGGCAAGGGCGGAGTGCGCGCCGGCCTCGAGTACCGGGTCCCAGGGGATCCGGTGGACGGAGGCGCAGCGGGACGCGAAGTGCTCCTCGAGGCGGTCGAGCTCGAGCGGACCCGATCCGCGGACCGCGTTGACGACGGCGACCGCGTTCGCGACGAGTTCGTGGTGTCCGTGCTGGTCCAGCCAGTCGAGGGTCATCGCCGCGACTCGCCCGCCGTCCAGGGCCGGCGGCATGACGACGACGAGCTGGTCGGCCTCCTCGAGGATGCCCTGGATGGCGTCGTCCAGGATGCCGGTCCCGGTGTCGACGAGGACGAGGTTGTAGTGCCGGTCGAGCGTGTCGACCAGGTGCCGGTAGTCCTGCGAGCCGAGGGCCAGCGTGATCCGCGGGTCGTCGTCGGACGCGACCACCTCGAGCCGGCTCACCGGGTCCTGCGAGGTGAACGCGCGGATCTGTGAGTACCGCTCGACCCAGGTGCGCTCGGCCAGCAGGTCGGTTGCCGAGTACTGCGTCTCGCGGGGCAACCGCATGCCCAGGCTGCCGGCGTCGGGGTTCGCGTCGAGGGCGACGACCCGGTCGCCGCGATGGGTGGCGAAGGTATGGCCGAGCATCAGCGTGGTCGTCGTCTTGCCGGCCCCGCCCTTCCTTGAGAGGACGACGATGCGGCGAGACCCGTCGATCCGCGTCCGGACCCGCTGGAGCAGGGCGTCCTCGCGGCGCTCCCGGTTGCTCGGGCCCGGGTTGACGTGCCCGCCGGTCACGGCGAAGACGCTGCGGCGCCACCCGTGTCGAGGGGTACGCGGCTGGGCCCGCAGCAGGAACCGTTCGGTGAGCTCGTCCGCCGTGCGGGTGAACACCGGGGCCGTCCCCGTTGCCGGGACCGACACAGTGGCCGGGGCGGACGAGGCGACGGCCGACACATAAGGCAACGGGGAGGCGGCCATCGCTGTCGGGTGGGTGGTGGGATCCGAGCCGGACATCGGGATCTCCTCGGGCTGGACGCGGTACGGGGTGCCCACGGTCGATGGGCGGGTTCGGTGACGCCGGAGCGGTCGGACCGCGGCAGCGACGATGCGGCGCAGAATGCCGCCGACCAGCCAGGCGAGGCCCAGCAGAGGCAGTGGCAACAAGACGAGGGACAGAGCGGCCAGGGTGATACCGGCCACGTCGCGAGCGTCGATCGAAGCCTGCAGTTGCGTCCATTCGCGGCTCATCGCGTCGACCACCTGAGCCGTGATCGAGGGCGCGTTCCACAGCATGAACGCGAGGATCCCGACCATGATCGGCCCGGTGACCACGACCCAGGCGGTGACGACGACCCGTGCCGACCGGCGCAGCTCGGCGACCTTCGGGTGGGTCTGACGCCCCGGAACGGCACTGCGGAGGATCGGGCCGATGCGCCCGAACAGGTCAGGCACGCCGACGAGGTCCGCGACGACGAAGTACCCGTCGAGGCGACCGAGCGGAAGCAGCTGCTGGAGCGCCTCGACGTGGACGAAGACGATGGCGAGCAGGACCGCCGGGGACTGCGTATGCGCATACACCGCCGTCAGCCCGGCGATCGTGAGGGCGTTGAAGTAGACGCCGCCGAGGTCGGTGCGGACCCGGCCGGCGCGACCGAGGCGGTAGGACTGCGTGACGTCGGTGAAGAAGGCGGGGTAGACGATGTAGACCGCGACGCCGATCTTTCCGGGCGTCGCGCCGCCGTAGCGGCAGGCGGCCGCGTGGCCGAGCTCGTGGACGACCGTGGCGCCCAGCAGGATCCCGATGACGGAGAGCAGCATCGGCGGGTCGACGAGGATCGAGTCGACGGCGCCGGTCAGGCTGGCCTGGCGCAGCAGCCAGACGTCCGCGACGACGAGCCCGACGATCCCGAGCACGACGACCGGTCCGTAGAAGAACGGCGCGAGCAGGCGCGCGAGGAACCGCGTGGCCGAGGCGGGGATGAGGGTGCCGCGGAACCGGAGCGCCAGCAACGGGTTCGCGCGGGGAAGGAGACGAGCGGGAGGCGCCGTCGGGGCGGGGGGAGCGGGCAGCGGCGCCTCCCGCGGTTCCGGTGCCGGTCGCGCTTCCCGCGCTTCCGGCGCGGGGCGGGGTCGTGCGGGGGCGGTCGCGAGGGGAAGCCCGAACGAGACGTGCTCATCGGTGTCGTCGGCCACGGCCTCGGCGGCGATGCCCATCGGGCGCAGCTTGGCGGTGACGAGGAACTGGACGCCCTCGGCGTCGAGCGCGCGGCCGTACTCCTGGCTCACCCGCCCGGCGATCTCCTCCATGCTGCTGCGCCCGTCGAGGTGCGACGCGACGACGAAGAGCAGGCGCGACACGTGCAGCACCTGCTGGTCGGCTCGCACGATGAGGTAGTGCGGCTCGGTGAACCCCGAGCCCTGGTACTCGCCGAGCAGCGAGACGCCCGGCGCGAGCGTGGGCGCCAGGAGTGTGCGGTTGGTCATCGGCGTCGAGTCCTTCGTGCTGGTGTCGAGGTGGCGTCGAGGTTCGGGTATGCGTGGGGCAGCGGTGTGGGTGCCCACCACGCGAGCGGAGGCCGAGCCATCTCCCGAACGGCTCGGCCTCCGCCGTGGTGCGTGCGCTGAAGCGCCGGGTCAGCTCTGGCTGACGCCGATGAGCTGGTTGGCCGACGCGTACGCGACGGAACCGAACGTGCCCGCGTTCACGGCGAGCGCGAGGTTGACCGCGGTGATGTTGGCGATGTTGATGAACGCCAGGGTCTCCCGCGACGGCAGGAGCTCGACCGTGGTGGCCTCGAGCTCGGCAGCGGTGATGATGCCCATGTTTCCCCCCTTCCGAGGTGTTCAGAGTGGCCGTGTGACCGGCCGGTCGGACCTGCTTGACGTAGCCGTATACGGGCTCGTCGTCAGGACTGCGAGACCAGAACGGCCTGGTTCGCCGAGGCGGCGGCGGCGCTGAGCAGGGTGTACGTGTTCTGCGCGACGGCGACGTTGGTGGCGGAGACGTTGGCCCAGTTGAAGAAGGCGAGCGTCTCGCGCGACGGCAGCAGCTCGACCTCCTCGCGAGCGAGCTCCTCACGGGTGATGAAGGTCATGGTGTTCACCTCCTTCCGGACGTTGGTTCGGATGTGTGTCGGATGTTGACGAGTTCCATGGAACCGGGAGCCCGTCACCGGACCGTGGACCGCGACGCGACGGTCCCGCTGCGGTACCGCGACCGTTCCGCTGCCGTACCGCTCCCTCGTCGTCACCGCGGCGCGGACCGCGGCGTGACCCTGTCGGCGCGCGGCCGTGACCCGGGCGTCGACCGAGCGTCACGTCAGCGTGTCGGGATCGTCACGGCGGCGTGAGCGCGGCGTCACCGTGGCGTCACGACGTCCAGCGAACGTGCGGGAAAGCCATAACCAGCGCTCGTATCTCCGCCCCCCGCTCACCGCTCCTGCATCACGTGTCCAACCCGGTCGACCACACTCCTCGAGACGGCGCACGTACGGCCGAGCTCGCCGGTCGGCATCGCGGGGCGGCACGAGGTGAGCACGCGACCTGAACGACAACCACTGGGCCAGACTCACCAGACCGGCGCGGAGATCGGTGGGGTGGCCAACACGGAGCGGTGTGCGACACATCGCTCGGGGACCCGTCGAGGACTGAGAATGCCTGTAGTTGACCTTTCCGCGAACCACCACTGGTCGATCCGCCTGCTCGGCGGTTTCGGCCTCTCCGGGCCCGAGGGCCGGGTCGAGGTGCCGCCCGCCGGCCAGCGACTCGTCGCCTACCTCGCCATCCAGGGCCATCCGGTGCGGCGTTCGACCGTCGCGGCCGCGATCTGGCCGGACGTCGACGAGACCAGGGCCCGGGCCAACCTGCGCTCGACCGTCTGCCGGCTGGGCGCCCTGGCGCCGGTCGTCGACGCGACCGCCGCCTCGCTGACCATCGGGCCCGACGTCATCGTCGACGTCGACGACCTGCAGGAGCAGGTCCGGGCGGCGCGGGCCGGGACCGAGCACCCGAGCGCTGCCCGTCCGGGGTTCGACCTCGAGCTGCTGCCCGGCTGGGAGGAGGAGTGGGTCGAGCTCGAACGCGAGCGCGTACGCCAGCTGGAGCTCCACCTGCTCGACGTGGTCGTCAGCACCAGCGTCGAGGAGGGCCGTCACGGTGACGGGGTGGACGCCGCCCTGCGGGCGATCCGCCTCGACCCGTGGCGCGAGTCATCGCACGCGGGCCTGTTGCGCGCGCTGCTGGCCGGTGGCAACCGGGCCGCGGCCATCGCCCACTTCCGCCGGTTCGCCGCGCAGATGCGCGAGGAGCTCGGCCTGTCGCC